>Ga0114918_10003242_pt1 | contig 14420 bp, 19 predicted proteins | sample LantaG_FD_87015 | JGI IMG/M metagenome (GOLD analysis project Ga0114918, IMG submission 87015) | Deep subsurface microbial communities from Baltic Sea to uncover new lineages of life (NeLLi) - Landsort_02402 metaG | ecosystem: Environmental > Aquatic > Marine > Oceanic > Sediment | place...
GCAGAAAACATCCCATTGTTAAATGGAAGGAAAAGTATCAGCATGAACTTCCTTCTCTAGAGCAAGTTAAGGAATGGTTCGCAAATGCCCCGCAGGATGCTCAGATCGCGCTTGTAACGGGAAAGGTGTCCGGAGTCAGTGTAATCGACATTGATTTGCATATAGACGGCTGTAGCGCAAAGAAAGGACTGGAGTGTGATTGTAACCCACAGTCTCCAGAGGAGCTTTTAACGGGGGTTGGGCTATCACTAACAAGCTGTACAGGATCAGGTGGCTACCATGTGTTTTGTAAGTACGCGAGCTACTTGAATAATTCAGTAGGACTTGTTCATCCACAGCTAGATATACGCAGCGATGGCGGAATTATCATTCTGCCTCCATCTAAGCATGTGTATAAGTCACATGACGATAAGTGGCTTGAAAGCGGGAACTATTATGATTGGTGGGATACGGCAACTTGGAGTGTAGATAATTTAAAGAATCTAATGGACTTCCCTGCTAAATATAAGCTCTCTTTAGTTGAGAAACCAAAAAATGATTGGGTTGATATAGCGAAGGAAGTGAAGCATGGATCACGAAATAAGAGCCTAGCGGCACTTGTAGGTAAGCTATTGAAGACATTTGGCAGAGAAGAAGCAGAAGCTGCTTATGAATTAGCATGGTTATGGAATGAATATCGCTGCGATCCGCCCCAAAGCACACATGACTTTGTAAAAACCTTTAATTCAGTGGCTAAAGCTGAATTTTCTAAAGACAAGTAGTATGGGAGAGGAAAGACAAATTAAAAGACCGCCTCCGCTTTCCGATGAGTTTAAGGCCGAGGTCAAGAAACAAGAACTTTGTGACGAGACTTTTGAGGGCAATGTACTTACCGATAGAGAACTGCGCGCCCTTGACGTTCCTAAGATCGAGTGGCTTATTCCCAATCTGATGACTTTCCCATCTCTAATGGTCATTGCTGGCCGTCCTATGAGTTATAAAACAGCGTTCGCGCAATGGATAGCAAGACGCATAGCAGCGGGATTGCCCTTATTTGACATATCGGACGAGCTTCCACTGCATGGATTGAAGAAGGATAGATACCCCCCTCGCAAGGTTTTGTTTGTAGAAGAGGAAATGAGTAAACGTCAAATGAAACAGCGTTCAAATACAATGAAAACCTTTAATGAGGATAATTTATACTGGATGATTTCGAAAGGATTTAAGTTTAGTAGCGAGAAATGGATACAAGGTTTAAAAGATTTTATAAGAGAAAATGAAATTGACTGTGTATTCTTTGATCCGTTTTCATCTGTATCTGGGCTTGCTGACGAGAGTAATAACTCCGAGGCCGCGGTATTGATGGACAATATCAGACATACACTTATTCAAACCGAGGACTCGCCTTGCAGCGTTGTACTCATTCATCACCCTGCGAAGGGAGAAAAAGGCGATGCAATTCGAGGTGCAGGAGATATTTTAGGAAAGATGGATCAGGCAATCTGCTTAGAACCCCAAGATAGAGGTCGTGAGGGTATTCATGTCAAGTGGATTAAACATCGAGACATTATGGATACTCCAAGCGATTTCAAGATTGAATTGCGCGATATGGATGATTCAGTTGAAAAGGAATTTGCTTACGTCGGAATACTTAAAGAAGAGGGATCTGAAGAGAAAAAAGATAAGGTTAGAATAGAATTAATTAGAATAATTAAGAACTGTAAAAAACTAAATATGACTCGTCAGAACATTGCTAATATGCTTGGATTGGACAATACAGGTACTAAATTCCGTAGTCTGTGGGATGAAGGCAAAAATAGATGATTTGGCTAACCTTAGCTAAAAAGACGCAACAACTTTATAAAACATATTTTAGCTAAGGTTAGCTAAGAATCAGACATTGTTGGTTGTTGTCCCTACGGGAGAACAATAAACAACAACCACCCATCGAAACCATGGTTTCATTGCACGAAGGAACTGTTGTAACTTGATCCAATCCAAGAGAGTAAAATACTCTCTCTTGGTTTGGCTCATCTCTACGAGCACGTTTCAACAATTCCGTCGCGCTGTGTAATGAACTTTTAATAAAATTAGATGAATAAGCCTATGAATTACACATCAAGATCAAGTGGATATTATGATCGATCGCGACGTACGGTTGTCGTAGATCGGATTGAGTATAATCAATGGCAAAAACATTGCAGATGTATGTGGTGTCATACGCCACTGGTGGTGCTGTATGGTTATCTGAGTTCCAATGAGAGAATGAGGATTAAGAAAGAGATAGCCGTGGGTGTTGTGGAGACATGCGATGAATGTGATAAGATGGAGCCACATGAGAGGTACAAGAAAGCTAGACAACAAAAAGGAGATGAGAAAAATAACATTTTCAGTGAACCCTATTCCAAAGGGGAGACCAAGGATGACGAGAGCGGGATTTACCTACACCCCTAAGCGGACGAAGGATGCTGAGAAGGAAATAGCATGGCAAGCTAAGCAAGAGTGGGCTGGAGAGCCACTGGAAGGCGCTGTGAGCGTGATTGTGACGTTTCATGTACAAATGCCCAAGTCATGGTCACAAAAGAAGCGCAATGAGCATTCTGGAGCGTTTTGCGCTAAGAAGAATGGGGATATTGATAACTATATGAAGTTGGTGTTTGATGCACTCTCAGGTATTTGTTTTATTGACGATAGCCAGATTGTGGAGGTAATGGCTGGAAAGGTATGGGCACAAGATGGTAAGATTGTTTTAATGATAGAGGAGATTTGAAGTTAAATTTTTAATAATTATTAGTTCATATTTTTTATGGCAAAAGACAGCAAGCAAGTTGATGGCGCTACCCAGTATAAGAAGGTTTTAAAAGAATATTCGATTATTCGTGATAATCTCAAACGATTAGAGCGACAACACCAAAGTTTAACAACTCAAGGAGTGAACATTGAGGGGCAATTAAAGGCTCTACGAGATGTTTTTGATATTGATGAGGAAGCACTTTTAGCTGAGATTAATGCAAAGTCAGCAGAAGAGGTTAATGTAGCTAAGGAAGTTAAGGAAGTAGCTAAGGAAGCTGAAGAAACTAAATAAATTTGTATGGCTAAGCCAGGGCCAAAAGCGTACTTAGATGACCACAAAAAAGTACAACAAATGAGAAGATGGGTTATTCAAGGCAATAATGATGTGCAATTGGCTAAGCTTAGCGGATTATCTGAGAAGACGCTTTATAAATGGAGATGCGAAAATCATAAAGGATTCCGCGATCTGTACAATACATGGAAACATGAGCGAATGTTAGCCAAGGCTGAGGGTAATATTGAGGAGTTCTTAGAAATGAAAAATGATAAGGATACTCTTCGTGTGAAAGCTGATATGAGCAAGTTTGTGGCGGAAACATTGGGTAGAGAGGTCTACGCTAAGAAAACAGAAGGTGATTCAAACGTATTGAACCTAATAGCTATTGAAAACGCAGTAATAAACATAGCAAATGGAGAACGAAAACCCCTTTACGCAGGAAGAGTTGGAGAAGATCAAGCAACTCGTATCGACCCTCTACAAGGACGAGAAGGGTCAACCATTGATATTGACGAAGACTCAGTGCATAATGTTCGCTCTGATATTCAAGCGTTACTATCCCAGGGTGAATCTGATGGCGCACACCCGCTTCGGCAAGAGTCTAGTAGTGGCACTAGCGATTCTAACGAGAGTAGCGACGTTCCCGGAGAAGTGGGCGATAGTAGCGGGGAGTCAGGCGAAGGCTAAGATCATAATGAGCTACATCATTGAGCACGCGTTTGATAATGAATATGTGGCCTCAAGGTTAGATGTCGGCAGAGAAGAGACAAAAAGGAAAGTACAACGTGAGAAAAGCAAGAACCGTTTAACGTTTAGATTGTCTGGCGGACGGATGAGCGAAGTGTTTGTTTTGTCAGGCGACTCGTCTAGTAAAGCGAAAGCAGGTGAGGCTGTTATGGGATTTGGTGCTCCTAATTTGGTATTGGATGAGGCAGCGCTTGTTAATGATAACATCGAGTCCAAGATTTTTCGTATGCTTGGTGACAACATGGACAACTTCTATTGTAAGATTGGTAATCCTTTTAATCGCAATCACTTCTATGAGAGTCACAGAGATCCAAACTATTACCACATGAACGCTGACTTCATCGTTGGGTTGCAAGAGGGACGTTTGACAAGAGAGTTTATTAATGAGGCAAGGGAGAAGCCTAACTTTGATGTTTTATATGAAAACAAGTTCCCTGAGAGTGATGCTGTTGATGAGAAAGGTTGGTCGCCTCTCATCCTCGAGGCAGAGTATAAGCTGGCCCTTACTACTTTACCGAAAGAATCGTGGATTGGTGTTCCGGTTCTGGGTGTTGATGTGGCTCGTGGAGGTGGTTGTGAGAATGTGTGGACACTCCGTAATCAAAACTACGCTAAGGTTATTGCAAAGAGTAAGACACCGGACTTGATGACTGTGGCAAGTACCACTATAAGGCTGGCTAAAGAGTATGGAATCGATCAATACAATGTGTTCATTGATGATAATGGTGTCGGGGGCGGTGTAACTGACAGATGTACTCAGATGAGATTCTTTTGTCATGGCGTGATGGCTCAAGAGAAAGCAACTGATGCTGAGATGTTTGTCAATGTACGCGCTGAGATGGCTTGGAAGGCTAAACAGTGGCTTATTCAGGGCGGTAAACTTTGTCAGGATAACGACTGGAGTGATATACTAAATGTGAAATACATGGCTCAACCTAGCACCGGAAGGATTAAGATGATGAGTAAGATTGAGATGCAAAAGGAAGGTATGGCAAGCCCTGATACTTTTGATTCTCTGGCATTGACGTTTTATCGTGATGCTTATAACAAAGAGTATGAGGTTGAGAGAGCGCAAGAAGAAGCTTTTGATCCTAGATCGTTTATATGAGAGTTTATTTAGTAAAACGTGTCGGAAAACCACTGGCCCCTGTTAATAGATTTGCTAATACTATTAAGGTTGGAGGAAGAACATTTTTGACGCAACACCTTTTTTATAAAAAGGAAGATGCAAGATTATATCTTGACGAGTGGTTTACCAAAGATGATGAAGTTTGGGAAATTGTAAGTGCCACAGTTGAGCATAACCGCTCATGGTTATCTCGCTGTCTTATGTGGCTAAAGAATAAGGTATGAAATATCCAAAAAACACTCTTATAAATTGTTCTTTTGAGGATTGTAGTGGATGCTTAACTTTCAAACAAAACGAAGAAGACGAAACTTGTATAGATGCCTTTTGTAATGAATGTGAAAGGTGTGCTGGGTATTTTGCAGTCGAAAAAGATGGACAATTGATTTAATCTCTTCACCGTCCTTATGGTCGAAGACCTAAGGGGTACAATTTGCCTCCATGACGATGGGGGCGGTGAGGAGAATAACTAACTAACCACCACTATATGGCCGAGAAAAAAGTAGACGCAAAGATTAAGTCTACATTCGATCAGTTTTATAGCGGTAAGCCCTCAGAGCAAGTAGATCTCAGTGTCCCATACACTAATGAAGAGATCGATTACAGAGGTTTTTTAATTCAAAGATTAGAGAAAGCTAGAGATCAACGAGAGGCAGAGTACAAAGAGTTTGATGATTTCAACTACTCTAACTGGTATGACGATAACGCTAAGGCGGCTAACTCATACAATCCGCCAAAGGCTAACAAGGAAGACACCCGTATTGTTACAGGGACTACCCTTGAGAAAGAAAACACACTTCTTTCAGCTCTTTTAAACTACAATCTAGAACCTGACATCTCAGCGTATAATAAAAACAACGTAGAGATTCAATACCTTGGCAATACAATGGAAGACCTTGTGGATAAGTCCCGTGGCATGGAAGAGTATGATGAAAGACGGCCACTCATTTATAAGGAGTTATTGGATCAGGGTACGTGCTTTGTAGAAGAGGTGAAGCGTGAACAGATCAAGGTTGAAAAGACAATGAAGGGCAACGCATGGAAACAAGGCGGTTTATCATTCTCAAAGCTCAAATGGGAGACCAACCTTAAAAAGATGTATGCTCAATGTGAGGTAAGTCTTTTAGAGGGGAAGGCAGTGTACCTTGGTAATGTTCGCGAGTTCTTTTTAGACAAACAACCATATGCTTTCATCTATGACACCATTCCTTATGATGAGGCTAAATATCTTTACGGTGACTGGGAGAGATGGGAGTTTGTGCCACGCAAGGTAGTGCGCCTAGATAGCGAAAACCTGGAAGAAGATGAGTACCGTGACTGGTCATTACTTGAAATTGATAACGACATGGTCGAGGTTATCAAGTATCAAGACCCTCTCAATAACGAGATGATGATCATATTAAATGGTGTGATGATGTTGCCAATTGGCTTTCCTTTTACAGCTATTAGTCCATCAGGTAAGTTTACATTCGCGAAGGGAGACGTACAGCCAATCAGCAAGTTCTTCGCCTATTCAAAATCTATCCCTGCAAAGACAAAGGTAGATCAAGCAACTATTGATGAGATGCTTAGATTGATTCTGCTTAAAACAAAGCAGAGCTTCATGCCACCTCTTGCAAATAGATCGAATAAGGTCTTGAGTCGTAAGATTTTTTACCCAGGTCAAATTACTCAAGGATTAAACGCAGATGATCTTCAACCTATTGGAGACAACGCCGGTGTGTCGTCCGCTGAGTTCAATACGTTTGAGCTTATTAAACGACTTATTGATGAGAAAACAGTTAGTCCTACATTCAGTGGAGATCTAACGTCTAGCGGTACTACTGCTACTGAGATTGATGCAATGCAAAAGCAACAGATGATGAAGATGGGATCAACTATCCTTGGAATCATCTCAATGGAGCGTCAGCTAGTAGAACTTCGTATTCACAACATTCTAGCCACATGGACAGAGCCTATTGATACCCGCGTAAATGAAGTGAGAAATGAATTGGAAGAGATTTATCGCACCGTTTCAGTTGACACAACATTCGAGAATGGACAAAGGGGTGAGAGAGTAATTGATTTTGATCCGCGTAGAGAAAAAGAAGCGAGCACAAAAGAGGTGGAGAAGATAGAAGAGAAGTTTAAAAAGAAAGGACGTAACCTCCGTATTACATTCCTTAATTCCGAAACATTTAAGACTCTTGAAACTAACTGGAGAATCAATATCACACCAACACAAAAAGATTCATCACAGCTAGATAGAGTTCTGTTCACACAAAACATTATGGACGCTATGAATATGTTTGGTCCACAGTCTATCAACATGGAGTATGCTAAGGAACGATTCGCTATTCTAGCTAAGGAAGACCCTAATAAGTTCTTTGTGGAACAACAACCAGCTGCGCCACCAGGAGTAGAGCAACCAGGAGCAGCGCCAGGCGGAGCATTAGCAGGTCAGTTAAAACCTTCTAAACCAGCACAACCAAGTCTTAATACATTAGCCGGAGCGTAGTATGAAGCTAAGCAAGTTATTCAGAAAAGACATACCTAAACTATCTAAAGAAGTAGATTCAGAATTACTAGATAGAATCAACAAAATAAAGGTCGAGACTAAACCAATGAAACGCAAAGAGTTCTTGGAGAGTGCACATAACATTTTCCGAGAGCCTGCGTTTCAGGAGGTGCTTAATGATCTTGTTGAGAGACAGATTGAACACTCAATTCGAATGACAAAGAATTGGGAACAAGTAATGTTTGATAGAGCCACGCTAAATGGCTTTGATTTGGTTAAAGAAGAGTTTGGAATGTTAGAAGGTGAATTTCAAAATACTATTAAACCCGCTGAACAATTTAATAAACATGACATTTTATGAGTGAAGAAGAAACAACAATCGAGGAGACTACAGAAGAGACACCTGTGGGAACTACCGAGACTCCTGACTACGAGGCACAACTAAAAGAAAAGGATACTCAAGTAGAGGAGCTTCAAAAAGAACTAACTGGTCTTAAGAACAAAGAGTACAACTTTAAGAAACTACGAGACATGACAGAGGACGAGAAGAAAGAGCTTACAACTCGCGAGGTAGAGCTTATTCAACGTACTGAGAAGCTAGAGGAAGAACAAAAATCATTCTCAACCCGCGTTGTTGACGGTCATAAACTAGATGCCTTTGCAGTTCTAGCAGGAGATGATGCAGAGCTTTTAAAGAAGATTCAGTATCATTATGAGCGCATATCAGATGACGCAACCACAAGAGATGAAGTCAATAAAAAAGCTAAGGACGCATGGCTCCTTGCAAACGGCGGTGCTAACGCTGGTATTGATCCTATTGCTCGCGCTGCTGCATATCAAAGTGGTCACGGAGTAGTTAAAACAGGAGAACGACTAACAGGAGATCAGAGGGATTTAGCATCAAAGCTAGGGATTTCTGACGATGATCTTAAAAAGTATTCAAAATAATCTATGACAAAAGAAGAAATAAAAGCTGAAGAGCCTAAAGTTGTGGAGGAAAAGGCAACAGAAGAGACTGTACCGGTGAAACGATCCACCCTTGAAAAGATGCTGGATCGTATCGATCGCCTTGAGTTCGCTGCGTCTAAGGCACAATTAGCTCACTTTGACGCTAAGAGCAAGCAAGATGGCACTAAGGAAGCAAGTATTTCAGTATATAACGACAAGATTGTAACCGCTTGGAAGATGGTTGAAGACCTTGTTGAGAAGATTAACGGTGTATGGGTAGAGAAACAGACCCTTGAGATAACGTATATCGATGATGAGAAAGAGCGTATACCTGCTAAGACATTCTGGTTGCAACATCAGAAGAAACTTGTTCAAGTGCTTAGTGAGAAGAAACTAGTAGGAGGTCAGATCATTTGGGAAGTCGAGACTATTGAGACAGGTCTTGGAGAGCCAGTTAAGGTATCTTTAGACATCGTATTCATTAACTAAATTTATGACAAAACCAACACCATCATTTATCGGAGAGAAAGAGATTAAAGAAGTTGAACAAAACGATTCAGGAGCTGTTACAGTACATTTTAAGGAAAGGAACTCAGAACCATTAACAATAAATAGCGAACTACTTGAGCTTATCGCTAGACCAGTTAAGAACGAAGGGAGTATCGTTGACGTGATTACGCACTGCCTTGCTAGTAAGTATCTAGCAGAACTATCAGACTATGGCTTAGAGTTCTATATGGTTGAGCACGTCACACAGGGCATGAGGACTTATGCACATAATCTAAGAGAAACAGCCATTGGCAGAGCATTTGGTTGCTCAGGAGCGCTAGACATGACACTGGATCAACTAACTGATTAGTATGGAAGATATCGCACCGAGCGACTGGATACAAAGAAGAGCATTATGGAGATATAAAAAAGCACTTGCAAGCGATAATGAGTTCTTGAAGAAAAATTTAGAAGATAAGACTTATATTGCATATCGTGAAGCATCAATACTTGATTACCTTGATTTTAAGGCAGGTAAGACTAACCCAAAGATTTATGGAGCAAATGAGAATAATGATAGCCCTTCCTGATAATCACCCATTCTTCTCTAAAGAATTTGTGGATAGTCTTATCAATATTCAAACTGATTTCTACAGGTGGAAGATGGAGAACGACTCCCCACATACACTTTCGATCATCTGTCAGGGGTCTGTATGCTTAGATGAGGCTAGAAACAGTCTCGTCAGGCTAGCTATAAAGAACGATCAGACTCACATCTTCTTCATGGATACTGATCAGACATTCTTACCCGAAGCTGTACGATTGATGATTGAAGTGTTTGAGGCTAATCCAGACATAGACGCGTGCACTGGGTTATACACATGGAAGAAAGCACCGTTTACTCCACATATCTATGGAGGTTATCTCGATGGTAAGTTCCAATCAGCAGCTCAATTCCCCCTAGATAAGATATTCGAGGTCGATGCAGCGGGTACTGGGATACTCATGATTAAGACAGACTTGTTTGAACGTACTGAATATCCTTGGTTTAAGTTTGGTTTCAATGATGATGGCTCGTTTAAGTTCGGCGAGGACTTATATTTCTTTAAGAACGCTAAGCCGCTCACTGTGTGTGATCCGCGCAATAGAAGTCAACACTTGAAGCTAGAGGGCTATGGAATAGATGATTATGTTGACTCTAACAAGTTGAAGCGTATTGATAACGACGAAGGGCAGCTCATGGGATTTAAGGTAACTAAGAGAAAGATGAAAGAAGTAGCAGCTAAACATGGTGATTTAACTAAACATCAAGTATGACAGAAGAGATCATAGAGCCAGAGATAGTAGAGGAAGAGACTAGCACAACTGATTGTAAGCATGAGTTTGAAGTTAAATATCAGAAGGGTAAGTATCTAAAGACTTGCTCTGACTGCGGACGGCTTATTCTTGTTAGAAGATGGTATGAGAAGCTAAGGTGGCAGATTTATTTTCTATATAAAGCAGTTGTCCACACCCTACGTAAATGACGATAACTTTGCTTTGGTGTATACTATAAGTGGTGCTGTGTGCACCAAGGCAAAATTTATTCGCAGGAGATAACCTGTTGTCAACAAAAACACTTGCTTTTCGGAGACTAAACTCTAGTGAACAAATGTAGCGAGCATATCTTTTTAGGTATGTCGTTTTTGTATTCAACTTAATTAAACAATATGGCAATGCGACCAATTAGAGGAAAATGGGGTCTCAAGTGGTTTCCACGAACAGCATCTGTCGTCTTCACTAAAGGCGATCTAGTTATGTTCACATCAGGCCTAGTTGCTACTGCGACAGCGCAGTCAACAAAGCATCTTGGAATCATAGCTCAAGGCGTTGCTTCAACAGACGCTGACTATGCTACAGCAGCAGTCAAAGTCCCTGTATGGGTTCCACTCGAACCAAATGCAGAGTTTGAGGCAGAAGTTACGGGCACACTTGTTACAACATCACTCGGTCTGCAATACGATTTGACTGACGCTAATACCGTCAATCAAGCTGGAACAACTTATAAAGTTGTTACTTGCACCCGATTTAAGTCCGCTACTCTTGGCGACTTTATCCTTAATTCAAACCTAGCATTTGCTGATACCACTTGGGATTAGTACCTTAATTGAAATCATATGGCAGAACTTAATACAGCCACCTTATCGGATTTCTCTAAGCTCGCTGATGTCTTATGGGAGAAGGGACTAATGAGTGTCCCTCAGCATGCAAAAGAATCAGGACTTTTCCAGGTTGTGGATATTCCACAACATACTGGAAATTCAAGAGATTTTAGTGAAATCGATGGCGAAGAATACGCATCTTTGAAAGATGAAGGTGATCAAGCAGCACGCGCACAAGTGCAACAGGGTTATACAAAGACCATGACACAAAAGCGCATCGCTCTTGACATCGGAATTACTTACGAGATGCGAACACAGAACAAATATCCAGAGGTAGTATCACGATTGACCAACCTTGGTCGTCAGTGTGCTAACCGATTGGATCTAGACCTATCTCACCGTATTGGGTTTAGTACAGCTACAACTTATGTAGATCTAGACGGTGAAACAGTTTCAATCGACGTTGGAGACGATCTAGCATTGGCTTCAACAGCTCACACACTTCGAGCTAGTGCAACTACTTTCCGAAATCGACTTGCAGGTAATGCACGTCTTTCAAAAGGATCTCTCGAAGGAATTGAACGATTGTGTGTTGAAGAAACATATAATCAGTTTGGAGAAAAAATGGTTGTACCATTTGATATTCTCTGGACAACAGACGACCCTAATACTGTAAATACTGCGAAGGAATACCTACAAAGTACAGCAGATATTGAGGGTGCACATGACGGAATCGTTAATGTATACATGTCTAAATACCGACACGTTGTTCTTCCTCGTGTTGCTACAACAGCAGCAGGAACGCGAGACACAGCAAAGCGTTACTACTGGGGATTGGCTTCAAGTCAATACTCAACAGCTTATCTTGGTGTTTGGGAATCAGCTCATCTAAAGAAACCTGCACCACTTAACGCTGGTGAAGAGTTTGCAACAGATGACTGGTCATTTGGAGCACGTGCTGGATACGGTATTGCTATCGTATCTGCATCTTGGTTCAAGATTAGTACAGGTGACGGTGCAGCATAGGAATTAGAAAAATCTAATCAGTTTATGAGAGTTTATCTCTAGGACGGCGGTGGAACTGAAAGGAATAAATTAAAAAATTATGTCAGTTTGGAATAAAAATGCTGGATACGGACAGGCAGCTCTTAATGGGCTTCCCTTCTTAGGTTCAGGAAAGGTCTTTGTCGTCGGAGATAGCTCAACGGCTAACCTTGGAATGATTCAAGACCTATTTGGTACAGACAATGATGGAGACGTTCGTTACCTCGCTACAGTTGATGCTGCTTTTGCAGAATGTATTGCTGACGCTGGTGACGTAATCCTCGTTATGCCGGGACACTCCGAAACTGTTACAGCTACAAGCATCGCTCATGATGTAGCAGGTGTTTCAGTTATTGGACTCGGATCTGGTCTCAATCGACCAACCTTCACATACGGCGCTGCTGCTGCAACCATTACGGTTTCTGCTGCAAACGGTATGTGGAAGAACTGTCACTTTATTGCTAACTTCGATAATGTAGCCGCTGCTTTCACATTAGGTGCAGCTAAGGACTTCATTCTCGAAGATTGTACATTTGATGACAAGACCGCAGCTCTTCATTTCTTGAGTATCGTTGTAACAAGTGCAACAGACCAAGAAGCCGAAGGACTACAGGTTATTGGTAACCGCTGGAATGGACTTGCTCTCGCACCAAATGCGTTTGTATCTATTCTCGCCGCTACTGACCGAGTACGAATCAACGACAACGTAGTGTTCATGGATGCTACAAATGACGTTGGTCACTTCGTTACTCTTGCAGCAAAAATTGTGCTTGAGTTCGAATGTAAGAACAATAGAGCAGTCATCGTAGGCGCTACAGATGCCGCAGTTGGAATCTTCCTTACTGGAAGTGGGACAACATCTAAAGGTATCGTTGAAAACAACTATGTATCATCTCTTGATACGGGCACAGAACTTATTGCTACCGCTGGTACAGGACTCGTATTCTTCGAGAACTACTACACAGGTGTGGCTGATAAGTCTGGTAAATTGTGGCCAGTAGTTGATGCAGCATAGATTATAAGCAAATAGTTTATGAAAAAAACAGAAATCATAGCTCTTCTTGAGGAACAAGGCATTGAGTTCGATTCTTCTTTAAAGAAAGTAGAACTTGAGGCATTGATTCCAGTCGAAGAGGCAGTAGAAGAAGTAGCAGAAGAGGAAGTGGTTGAAGAATCTCCAAAGGAAATTGTTGAGGAACGTATCCATGAAGGGAAAATAGTTAATAACTCAGAATTGTTTGTTTTAAACGGACATTCTGTTGAGCGACTATCCTTCATAGACGGTTCGCAGACAATCATTCCAGCATAGTAAATAAAACAAACTTGCCTGCTTGCTCTGGGGCTTTATAGCCTCAGGGACAAGCAGGGTTAAGTGATATATCTAACTTAAACCTAAATTATGAATTATTTAACAGATCAACGGGGTGAGAACATCAACCAGTGGAATCCACTATCGGTTAATGATGTCTCTATCTCGTACGATAAAATCTCTGTAACTGGCGAAACTGTTACGTTTCAGACCGGTGCAGCAGGTTTTTCACAATCTGTTTCGCTAGATAAAGCTCCTGTAATGAATCTTCTCGGTGATCGAGTAGGTTCGTTTTGGCGTGATCCTAGAAACAAACGTGTTACTAGCGACGGCAGAATGGGAGACGCTAGAGTCACAGCATTAGTTGAAACAGCATCATCAGCAACAGTTACAATCTGGGATCCAACATTTAATCTAGAACAATTATTTGAGTCACCAGCAGCTACAGGCGTAGCGGCTATTGTGGTTCGTGATAATGCAGGTGGTGAGCTATACGGCTTCATCGGAGCGGTAGCAGCAACTGGGAACTCTTATGTGATTGACATCTATAACGATGCAGCACTCGGTACTCAAAGCTGGGTAGGAACATTGGCTGACTTCACACTTAGTGCAAACTCAACACAATTCGAGATCTACTCGAATGAAAGTTCACTATCATGGACAACAGGAACAGTTCTTACAGCAGAGGTTAAGCTTCCAGAAGGTGTAGCACATGACGCTCAGGCACTATCAGAGTTCTTAGATGGACTCAGTAATGGTGAGTATGGAGTTGATTATGAGCATGGAAACATTCACTACAAGAAAGCAACTACAGGAACATCTGACACACTTGCATACACAACAAGAGCTGCAACGACAGTATCAGTATCAAGTTCAGGACTATCAGGAACGCTGGTAGATGATGCGGCGTTTACACCTGCAACGAGTTTAGTTACTCCTATAGGTTATTTTGCAGATGAAACTTCGCCAGATAGCGTTGATGAGGGAGATATTGGAGCCGCTAGAATGACGCTTGACCGTAAACAAATTACGGCCAGTGAATTTTTAGAAGATTCTGCTGTAGCTGATGC
>Ga0114918_10003243_pt1 | contig 14418 bp, 12 predicted proteins | sample LantaG_FD_87015 | JGI IMG/M metagenome (GOLD analysis project Ga0114918, IMG submission 87015) | Deep subsurface microbial communities from Baltic Sea to uncover new lineages of life (NeLLi) - Landsort_02402 metaG | ecosystem: Environmental > Aquatic > Marine > Oceanic > Sediment | place...
GCCGCCGGCGGCGGCGATTCTATCCTCTCGCTCTTTCCCTTTGCGCCGATCGATCAACCTCGCCTTTCGACGCTCAGCGCTTCTCGAATTGCCTCCAAATTGGGTCAGACACCTGAGACAGAGCAGCAGCTCCCCCAATGCGACAACGGGGGAGAAGAAAAGGCACCGCAAGGCCTCGTTTCGTCAAGGATAAGGCTCGATCGAAAGCAGGAGACGGAATCACATTAGAGCTAACGTGGAACGCTTCTTGCTGTTCTCGAGACCAATTCGCCTTCAAAAGAGGCTCGAGGCTCTATATTTCGGACAGACATTTCTTGCAGCTCTCGCCACTCGCCCCCCCCCCCGCGCTTCTCCATCGAGGAAACACTAGACTCACCCATTCCCGGTGCCTCGCCGATCGAGAGCTTGAGCGGCGCCTCGTCGTTGGCGTAGGTCTGCGCCGGGGAGCTCGAGGCCGGGGGCTTGATGGCGGCGACCTTGACGTTCGCCGCCGCCGCATCGGCGGAGGTGCGGGCGGCGCTCGAGCCGAGCATCTGCGGGGCCGCCGGGCGGGCGGCCTGCTTGTTCGCCAGCTTGGCGCCGTCCGCGACGGCGACGGTTGGGCGCGCGCCTGCGAGCGAGCGGGCGCCCCTCATCGTGGGAGGACGAGACACGGAGCGCGCGGGGGAAAAGGGGGGGGATGAGTTCTTTCTCTTTTTCACTGAATTTAGTCTCGAGCAAAGTGACAGGGTAAAGGAAAAGTCCGCGGCTTGATTTTTTTCATTTTTTTCCCTTCCTCGTTTGATTTTTTTGACGCTTACAGCGATTGATTGTTTTTTGTCTCTCTCTCTCTCTCTCTTTCTCTCTTTCGTTTTCTCGCGCAAAATGTTCCGCAAGCGCGTCGGCGACTATTACCTCGGGCGCACGCTCGGAGAGGTCCGTGGAGTTGAGAAGAGAGCGAACGCGAAACGAAAAAGAAACGAGAGAGAGGCTAGGTCTCGACGTTTTTTTCTTTATTCTTGACCTCCTCCACTCCCCTCTCTCTCTCTCTCACCCTCACCCTCATTCTGCTCCCCCCCCCCTCTCTCTCTTTTCACGCACACACAGGGCACCTACGCCAAGGTCAAGTACGGCAGGCACGCAGAGACGGGGGAGGAGGTCGCGGTGAAGATCATGAGGAAGGACCGCGTCCTGGGCCCCGAGGCGACGTCGTCGACGACGACGACGACGACGAAAAAGAACGGGGGCGGCGGAACCAACAACGCCGCCGCCGCCCCCTCTCAAACCTCTCAAGCCTCCGCCTCGCGCTCCCGCCTCACCCGCGAGATCGCCATCCTCCGCAGGCTCCGCCACCCGAACCTCGTCGTCCTCCGTGACGTCCTGGCCTCCAAAGACAAGGTCTACGTCGTGATGGAGTTTGTGGCGGGCGGCGAGCTCTTCGACAGGGTCGCGGCCGAGGGGCCCCTGCCGGAGTGCGAGGCGCGGAGGCTGTTCCAGCAGCTCGCGGACGCGCTGGCTCACTGCCACTCGGCGGGGGTCTTCCACAGGGACCTGAAGCCGGAGAACGTGCTGCTGACGAGGGAGGGGGACGTGAAGCTGTCCGACTTTGGGTTCGGGCACCTCTCGATCAGCAGCAGCGGCCGTGGCGGGGGGCGCGGCGGCGGCGGAGACGACGGCGGCGGAGACGACGGCGGAGGAGACGACAACGACGCGTTCATGCTCTCGACCGCCTGCGGCACCCCCGCCTTCATCGCGCCGGAGGTCCTCGCCCGGAAAGGGTACGAAGGGGGTCCCGCCGACGTCTGGTCCCTGGGGGTCACGCTCGCCGTCATGCTCTCGGGGCGCCTGCCCTTTGACGAGCCGTCGCTGCCGCGGCTGTTCCGCAAGATCGCGGCGGCCGAGTTCTCGCTCCCGGCCTGGGTGCCCGAGGGGGGCGCGGACCTCGTGGCCGCGATGCTGAGGGCCGACCCGCGGGACAGGCCGACGCTGGAGAGGATCTTCGAGCACCCCTGGGTGAGGCCCGGGCTGCGGAGGGCCGTTTCCGGCGGGGGGGGCGTTGCCAGCAGCGGCGTCGGCAGAGGCGTCGGCGGCAGCAGCTGCAGCAGCAGCAGCAGCAGGAGAGAGGCTGCGGCGGCGACGCCGCTGTCCCCTCGCTCGGCCTCTGCCGCCGCAGAAAGAGAAGACGACCCGTTCTCCGACTCTGTCCCCCCCGTCGCCGAGCGCACCCTCGACGCCGCGGAGGCGGCCGAGGCCTCCGTGCGCGGAGGAGGAGCCGGCGGCGGCGCCGAAGGCGGCGGCCCCCCCGGACGAGGGGCACCGCCGGGAGCCGCCAGGATGAACGCCTTCACCCTGCTCTCCGCCGCGCTCGACCTCTCGGGCCTCCTCGACGAGCGGGAGGGCTGCGTGCGCAGGCACACGCGCTTCACGACGCGGTGCTCGCTGGGGCAGGTGCTCGCGTGCGTGGCGAGGGCGGCGGAGGGCGTGGGGGGACGGGCCTTTGGCGGCGGCGTCGCCGCGCTCGGGGCGCTGGCCGCGCCGTCGGCGGCGGCCGCGGATGCTTCCTCGAGGCCGCTGCCGGCCTCGGCCTGGAGGGCCCGCCTCGAGCTCCCCGTCGTGGCCGCCGCCAGCGGCGCCTCCTCCTCTTCCTCTTCCTATAATCCTTCTTTTCCTGCGAGCGGGGACAGCCCCGGCCGCCGCGCGCCCTCGCCGCTCCGCCTCTTCGTTTCCGCCCGGGTCGACGTTTCCCCTCTCCTGCCGGGCACGCTCGTCGTCGACGTCACGCGCGCCGGTGGCGCCGCAGCGGCGGACTTCTACCAGGCGTACGGCCCGTTCGAGGCCGCGGTGCTGGAGGAGCTGGCCGCGGCGAAGGAGAGAGAGAGGAGGGAGGAGGAGAGAGAGAAGGAAGAGGGATGCAAGGCGCCGTCGCCGACTTCGACTCCGCCGCCCCCGCCGCCTCCCCAGCTTCCGCCGCTCGCTCCCTCTCCTCCGCCTCTTCCTCCGTCTGCTGCTGCTGCTGCTGCTGCTCGGAGCTCCGATGCTGCCACGCCCGATCCCAATAGCAGCAACAGCAACGAAGCAGCTTCCGTCGTCGGCGCGCGAGCGCAGGGAAGCCTCCTCGCGTCCTCCGCCGCCAGTGCCTTCTCCGCGGGCGAGCGCGGCGGCGGCGGCGGCGTCGTCGGCGTTCCGCGAGTCTCTTCTCTGCGCTCGCTCATGAGCGCCGGCAGCGGCCAGGGGGCCAGGCGAAGCGGCAGGGAGGACTTTTGGGACGACGACGGGTCTTCTGGCGACGATTTCGACGCCTTTGACGACGACGAAGGCCGGTCTGATTTCGATGGAAACGAAGACGAGGAAGGTGTCGCGACGGCGGTCGAGAGGCTCGTCCTCGACTAGACAAGAGTTTTTTTCCCCTTCCTTGCGAAGCGGCAGAGGGAATTTCTATATCATCAAGAGGTGTAATTGTACAAAAAGAAGAAAGAAAAAAAGCGTGCGCGTTACCCTCGATGAAAGAAGGGACGGAGTTTTTCTGTTGAACGAAAAGGCTAGATATACAAAACAAGGCATGAAAGCAATTTTCTTTTGAAAAGACAAAAAAGTCAAAAGGTTTTTTTCAAAACCCTTCCTCGCTCCAGATGCCGACGCTGCCGTCGTACGACCCGCTGAAGACGTGGCCCTGGCCGTCCGCCGTGAGCACGCGCACGGCGTCTTCGTGGCCCGTGCAGGCCAGAGAGGCCGGGGGCGGGCGAGGAGAGACGGAGGGCAAGGGCGCCGGGTCTTCTCCCCCCTCTTCTCCGCCGCCGCCGCCGGCGGTCGCGGCTGCCGCCTCGCCCTCACCGTCGCCGCCTTCTCCGCCGCCTCCCTCGGCGGCGATCCCGGACAGGTCCCACAGCCGCACGCTCGCGTCGTAGCTCCCGCTCGCCACGCACGCCCTCCCCACGGCCAGCGCCAAGACGGCTTCGCCGTGGCCGCGCAAGACGCGGACGCATCTGAGGGAGCGGAGGCACCAGGCGCGCACCATGCGGTCCCACGAGCCCGAGAACAGAAGCGGGGGATTCCCCCCGTCGGCCGTGGCCGCGAGCACGCGGACGTTGTCCTCGTGCCCGCGGAGCGTGGCGATGCAGGTGAGGGTGCGCGGGCACCAGGCGCGGACGGTCCCGTCATCGGATCCGGAGAAGAGCAGGGGTCCCAGGGGAGGAGGAGGAGGAGAAAGAGGGGTCGTCGTCGTTCTGTCTGCTGCTGTCGCCGCCGTCGCCGAGGGGGCAACGTTGACGATTTTCGATCGGTCGACGGCCACCAGCGCCCTGACCGCCGCCGTGTGGCCCGTAAGGCAGGCGGCCGGGTTGAGCGAGTCGGCGTGCCAGGCCCGGATCTGTTTCGGAAATGTTTTTTATGGTTTCGAAGAAAAAGGGCAAGGTGAGAAGAGGAAAAGAACGCAGATCGAGGTCGAGGCCGACATCCCAGATTTGAAAAAGAAAAGGAAAAAAACCCCTCAAGCCTTCCATCGCACCGTCTTGTCGTACGACCCCGAGAACACCAGCCCGTCCACGCTCGCCAGCGTCCTCACGGGGCCCGAGTGGCCCGGCAAGGCCGCAAGGGCGCTCAAGGTCGCGACGTCCCAGACGCGAACGGTGCCGTCGTAGCTGGCGGAGAACAGCCGCCCCCTCCGGCCGAGAGAGTTTCTTTTCCTCTCGCTTCCTCCCGATCCTCCCTTCTTCGGGGGAGGAACGTACAGCAGCGACCGCACGGCGTCCCCGTGCCCCGTGAGCGTCGCGACCCGCGACAGCGTGCGCAGGGACCAGGCCTTGATCGTGAAGTCGTACGACCCCGAGAACAGCAGGTCGTCGCCCTCGAATCCGCTCGCGCCTTCGCCCTCCTCGCCGTCGCGGGGCCCCGACGGCTCCTCACCGCCGCCGTTGCTCCCCGAAGCTTTTACCACTCCTCCCTCCTCTTCCCCGACGGCGTCCGCCGCAGGAGCCAGCGCCAGGCAAAGCACGGGCCGCGCGTGGTCCTCCAAAACGGCCTCGCACCTCCTCGAGCTCACGTCCCAGACGCGGACGGAGCGGTCGGCCGACGCCGAGAAGAGCCTGCCGCCGCCGCCGCCGCCGGCCTGCGCCTGCGCCTCAACGGCCCAGACGATCTCATCGTGGCCGCGGAGGATCGTCGGAGGCGGCTGGAGCAGGGGAGGAGCATCGGTGTTCGTTGCCGATGCAGATCCTGGCGCTGCCGTAGGTGTCGTCCCGTGCTGCTGCTGCTGTCGCCGTCTTGGAGCCTCCTCCTGTTCTCCTTCTTCTTCTCCCTCGGTCGCCGCTGGCGTCGCCTCGTCCTCGGCGAAGCGCAAAACAGCGGCGGCGGCAGCAGCAGCAGCGGCCGCAGCTCTCCTCCGACTGCTGCTGATGCTGCTGCCCTCTCCTCCTCCGTCTCCGCTGCGCCCTCCTTCTTGCTCCCCGTCGCCGCCAACGCAGCCGGCTCCGCCCTTGTACAGCAGCGCCGCCGCCGTCCTCCCGGACCCGTCCTCCGGCACGGGAACCGGAACCCCCTCCCGCAGCGCCCACTCCGTCACGGCGTCCCGCAGCGCGAAGTTGGGCGTCAGCTCGAGGTGCCTGAGGCGCGCGCCCGTCGCCGGGCAGGTCCCTCGGCCCGCCCCGAGCCAGCGCTCGATGCAGCGGCGGTCGTAGGTGTGGCCCGTGGCGACGACGACGGGATCGGCCATGAGCTCCATCGAGATCGGGCAGTAGAAGGAGGCCGGGGCCCGCGGGAGGGAGGAGGAGGAGGGAGGGGGAGCGGCGGTGGCGGCGTCGGCGGCCGTCGCAGCTGCCGCCGCAGGCGTCGCTGCCCCCGCCGCCGCCTTTGTCACCGCCGCCGGCTTTTTCGTCGTCGCCGTTCCTCCAGTCGCTCCTCCACGAGACGCGGCGCTGCCCTCGCCGTCGTCGCTGTTCTTGTCGCCCGAGGAGCTGGCGTTGTCGAACGCGGTCCCTTCGGTCTGGGCGGCGGAGGCGTTCCTGCATTTTTGTTTTTTTTAGGAGGGAAAAAGAGAGAAAGAGTGAGGAGCGAGGGAATGAGGTCGGAGATAGAAAAATAGGAGACATTTGACGCCTCGAACGTTCGCCCAGCGGAGCTCACACAGTCGCTTGCGGTCTCTCATTCATGCTCCACGCGAGAGGCGATGCATTCTCGACGGATTCCCCAGCAGCGAAAGAGGGGCAGAGAGAGACAGAGAGCTTCGAACGAGAGAGGACGCGATGATGATGACGATGAAGAGAGCGAAAAAAGCGCTTGCGTCGTCTCGAAAAGCAAAGGCATCTGTCGCAATCGTTTTCCCTCTCTCGCGCGGCAACGCGCAGCTCCTTTGCGAAAAATGCGAGTGGAACGAAGGGAGAGAGGCGTAAGCTCTCTCCAGAGAGGGCGCGCAAAGATGAAAACGACGAACCTGGTCTCCGCGAGAGGCCGAGCAGCAGCCGCATCGGACATGCCCTGGCTCGCTTCCTCGGGGTGCACCGTCGTCGTCGAGTCGCCTGCTGCGCCCTCTGCTCCCGCAGCAGCAGCAGGCGCGCCGCGACCGCCTCTCGACGAGCCCAACAGCGAGCGCAGATGCTGCTCGAGGCGCTTCATGTCTTTTTTTTTGATAGAGAACGAGAGCCCCACTTCCTCGAGAGCGAGAAAGAGATTCTCGAAGCGAGTTGAATCGAGAGAGCGGAGTGTGTGCTTCCGTTTTTTTTCCACTGTCGGCAGTCACTTTTTTTCCTTCTCTTCTCTTTGTTCAAACCAATGACTAGAAACCAAAACGTCTCCTCCGGTGGCGGCGGCGGAGGGGCGTACATCCTCGACCGCTCCCTCGTCCCGCGGATACGGCTGCTGGCACAGGTACGCGCTCATGCTCAAACCAGAGCGCAGCAAAACAAGGACAAAAAGGGCCGGCACTGGGCGTTTCTTTGACAGCCGCCAAAAAAGGCAAAGCCGCATGCGGCTAGTTTTAGAAATGTCGCCGCCGCCGTTCGTCGCCGTCTCAACACTGCTCCCCTCAACTTATCCTCAGCTTCTACCTCCCGATGGCTTAATCGTCGTGTCTTTAACACTGAAGAGCAATCAAACTGAACATCAAAGTTCGTAAACGCCTCCCAATCCGCTCACGTCCAACTTTTCTCTTAAAAAAAACAATGCATTCCAATCTTCAGTCGACGCCTTCGGTCCTCGCTGGCGGCGCCGACGCCGTGGCCGCGGCGCTGCGCGAGGCCTTCCCGGAGTACCGCCGCAGGCAGACGGGCGCGTTCCGAAAGCTCGTGGCGAGGGCCCTGGGAGCCGCGGTGGTGACTGGAGGAGGGGGAGCGGCGGCGGGAAGCGATCCCGTCCGACGCTCCGATGCCGCCGTCGTGAGCAACGGCGCTGCCGCCGCTGCCGCAGCTGCTGCAGCGGTCGCCACGGCCAATGACGCCGCGATGAACGCTGACTCCGATTCTGATTGTGACGACTTTGACAACGACTCTGACGACTCTGAAGATGACGACGACGAAAGCAGCAGCGGCTCTGGAGAAGACGACGACGACGACGACGAGGAAGAAGAGGCAGCGCTCGCTGCGGCAGAGGCCGCCGACGCCGACAACGGCAACGCCGCCTTCTCTGCTCGCGTTTCCGCTCCCGCTCCCGCTCCTTCGAGCAACCCGCTCAACGCCGCCTTGCTCTCGGCCTACGCCGCGGCTCCAAAGGAAGCAGCAGGACCACCATCGAATCCGGCGGCAGCGGCAGCTCCCGCGATCGCGGGGGGCTCGGCCTTCGCGCCAAGGGCGGCGGTCGCCGCCGCCGCGGCCCGCGCGCTCGCCGCCGAGGCCGCTGCTGCCGCTGCTCCTGCTTCGAAGCAGGCCACCGCCGCCGCCGCCGCTGTCTCTAGCGCCAACGCTGGCGCAGCCGCTTCCGCCCTTGCCCCGGCGACGCAGCTGAGAAAGCAGCAGCAACTGCAGAGCAGGGGCGTGAGCGGCGGGGGAAGCGCCAAGAAGCGAGCGAGGCTCAGCAGCAGCGGCCGAGCAAGAGGCGGGGCAGGAGCGGCGGCGACGCCGACGGGCGCCTCCCTCCTCGCCCCCTCCGCCCACCACCAGTTCCTCTGCGAGCCCCGGGCCATCTCGTTCGACGACCTCGGCGGGCTGGACCCGGTCCTCGCGTCCCTGAGGGAGCTCGTCGAGTACCCGCTCTCGCACCCCGAAGTCTACGCCTGGCTGGGCGTCGACCCGCCCCGGGGGCTCCTGCTGCACGGCCCGCCGGGGTGCGGCAAGACGGCGCTGGCGCACGCCGTCGCGCGCAGGGCCGGCGTGCCCTTTCTGCGGGTGGCGGCCCCGGAGGTCGTCGCGGGCGTGTCGGGCGAGTCCGAGGCCATCATCAGGGGCCTGTTTGCGTCGGCGGCAGCACTCGCGCCGTGCGTCGTCTTCATCGACGAGATCGACGCGATAGCGCCGCGCCGCGAGTCGGCGCAGCGCGAGATGGAGCGGAGGATCGTGGCGCAGCTGCTGACGTGCATGGACGACCTGGCGAGCCAGGCGCAGCTGGCGAGGGAGGCGGCGAAGAAAGCGGGGGAAGAGGGAGGAGGAGGCGAGGAAGCGGCGGCCGCCGCCGACGGCGACCCTTCTTCCCAGCCTCCTCCCTCGACCTCCCCCTCGACGCTCGCGGCCGTCTCCGACGCCCTCCGCCGCCACGTCGTCGTTATCGGAGCCACCAACAGGCCCGACGCGCTCGACCCGGCCCTGCGCCGCGCGGGGAGGTTCGACCGGGAGATCGCGCTGCCGATCCCGACCGAGGCCGGGCGCGCCGCGATCCTGCGGGTGCTGACGCGCGGGCTGCGGCTGTCGGGGCGCTGCGACGTCGAGAGCCTCGCGGCGAGGACGCCGGGGTACGTGGGCGCGGACCTGGAGGCGCTGGCCAAGGAGGCGGCGGCGTCCGCGGCGACGAGGATCTTTGCGAGGCTCGACGGGAGCAGCGACGGCGGCGGCGACGGAGGGGGAGGAGGCGGCGGCGCAGGGGAGGGGAGCGCCGCCGCGGCGGCGGCGGCGGCGGCAGCTCCTCTGCCGATGGAGGGCGTCGAAGAGAAAGGAGGAGGGCGAGGAGGGGCAGCAGAAGCTCCCGCCCCCGCCCCCGCCCCCGCCCTCGCCCCTCCCACCCCCGTCCCTTCCTCGCGCCTCGGCGCCGGGCCCCTCTCCCACCTCGAGCTCGCCACGCTCTCCATCGAGCCGCGCGACTTCGAGGCCGCGCTCTCGCGCGTCCAGCCCGCTATCCGCCGCGAGGGCTTCTCGAGCCCGCCAGCCGTCTCGTGGGACGACGTGGGGGCCCTCCAGGCGCTCCGCTCCGAGCTCGAGTACGCGATCACGCGGCCAATCGCCGACCCGTCCGCGTTCGCGGCGCTGGGGCTGTCGGCGCCGACGGGCGTCCTGCTGTACGGCCCGCCCGGGTGCGGCAAGACGCTGCTGGCCCGTGCCGTCGCCGCCGAGGCGCGCGCCAACTTCATCTCCGTCAAGGGGCCCGAGCTTTTGTCTAAGTACGTCGGCGAGTCCGAGGCCGCGGTGCGGAGGATGTTTGCGCGCGCGGCCAGCGCGGCTCCCTGCGTGCTGTTCTTCGACGAGCTGGACGCGCTGGCCCCCCGGCGAGGGCGCGGCGGCGGAGGCGAAGGAGGCGGTGGAGGCGGGGACTCGGGCGGCGCGGCGGCCGAGCGCGTCGTGAACCAGCTCCTCACGGAGATGGACGGCCTCGCCTCCCGCGGCGCCGTGTTCCTCGTCGGCGCCACCAACAGGCCCGACATCATCGACCCCGCTTTCCTCCGGCCCGGCAGGCTCGACAAGGCGCTGTACGTGCCGCTCCCGGACTCGAAGGGGCGCGAGGACATCATGCGGCGGCTGACGCGCAGGACGCCGCTCGCGCCCGGGAGCGACCCGTGCGCCGTGGCGGCGTCGGCGGCCTGCGAGGGGTTCTCCGGGGCCGACCTGGCGTCGCTCGTGCGAGAGGCCGGGGTGTGCGCGATCCGGGAGGCGGTGGAGAGGGCGGATAGGGAGGGCGGGGGCGCGGCCGCGTCGGCGGCGGGTCGGCTTCCTCCCCCCGCCGTCGCCGCCGCTGCCGCCGCTCCACCGCCGCAGCGCCTCGTCGTCCGCGACGCCCACTTCCGCGCCGCCCTAAGGTCCGTCGGCCCCTCCGTCTCCAAGAGGGACGTCCGGGTCTACGACGCGCTGCGGTCGAGGCTGGCCCCGAAGCCCTTGCTGGTCGAAGAAGACGAGGGCGACGAGGAGAGGGGGGTCAAAGAAGGCCAGAGCGGCGGCGGCGACGGGAAATGAAAAAAAGAGAGAGAAATAGAGAGAGAGAAACATTTTTTTCTCTTGTAAGAACTTGGAATGATTGCAGTAATTTTTGTTTACTTTTGGCATGTGCGAGCGAGCACCACGCACTTGAGAGCGCCCGAGTAGGGGTTTCCGGTTTCGCTGAAGGAGAAAAAGGAAAAGGAAGGGAACGAGAAAACAAGCAGGACAGAGTTTGAAGAAAAAGTAGTTCTTTTTTCAATCTCGATTGCGGGTGCGGAAGCGCTGAGACTGCGACTGCTGCTGAGGCTGCTGAGACCAAGACGCGGGAGGAGGCGGCGCGGTCGCGGCAGCCGCGGGCGCTGCCTCCGCTGTCTCCGCCGCCGCTTCCACCGCAGGAGCAGCGCCGTTGTTGCCCCCCCTCCCGGGCGGCGCCGTCACCGCCGCGAAGGCCGTCAGCGCCCCGAGGAAGAAGGGCCGCACCGCGTTGAGCTCCGAGGCGGTGATGTTGGTGAGCTTCACGGCCATGGGGCCCGTCAGCTGGCCGATGCCGTCGCGGAGCTTTCCGTACCGGGCCGAGCGCACGGACTCGAGAAGGCCAGAGATCTATTGTTTTTTTGGGGTTTTTGTTTTCGGAGGGCCGAGGGAAGAAGAAGAAAAAGCGACGTGAGTTTTCCTTTCTTCTCTTTCTGCTTTCCTGTTCTCCCTCCCTATCCAAACACGCAAAAAACCACGCAAAAAAAAACAAACCCACACCTCGTCATACTCCCTCGTCTCAAACTCCCCGCGACACCTCGTCAGCAGCAGCCTCCCGACTTCCAAAAAACCCTCGGGCAATGGCTCGAACCTCGAGCCCGAGGCGCGCTCGGCCTCGTCGACAGCCGCAAGCGCCGCAGGGCTGAGCCACTCGGGGGGGAGGAGCCGGCACCGCTTCATGCCGTGGAGGGCCAAGGCGAGCCAGAGCGGGACGTCGACGGGGAGGTTGGGAGAGAAGGGTCCGAAGGAGCCCTGGGGTGTTTTGTGAAGGAGAAGGTGGGGTGGAGAGGAGAGAAAAGAGAGAGAAAGATGTGAGAAGAAACGAGGTGAAAAAATTGACAAGAAAAGTCTGACAAAACTCTTTTTCCAATTCCCCCTCTTCCTTTTCTCTTCTCACCGCAATGCACCGGATGAAGCCGCCCGTCGCCGCAGGGAGCGAGAAGTTGGGCACGATCGTGACTGTGGTGTCCTCGGCCATGAAGGCCATCTGTGTTTTGTTGGAAGCGGAGGGAGAAAAAAGAGAGGGGGGGGGGCGAGGTTGAGGTTTAGTGAGAGGAAAGAAAAAAAAGCTGCGCGCATCTGTCGCTCTCTCGTCGAAATCGAGTTTCTCTTTCTCCCTTTCAGCCGATTCTCCTCTGTTCAATACGAACAGCCTCCAGCAGCAGGCAGCTCTCTTTTGAGACGCACCTCCTCGGCGGAGAAGGTCCTGCTGTCGCTCCACATTCAGACGACAAAGAGAGAGAGTCGACTTCTTTTTCTCAGCCCCTTTCTTTCTTCGTCTCTCGTCGTCGGCGAATCTTCGTCGGCGTCGGCGTCGTGCAGCCAATCGAACGCCTTCTCTCTCTCTCTCTTGCTTGCTGGTGCTTTTCTCGAGCTGCGGCGGAGAGACGAAAAGCACCTCGCCGGCCTCGAGCGGGAGGGAGCGAGCACCTGCTATCTGAAAGCGCGGAGCGAAATGCCTCCTTCTCCTCCTCCTCCTCTGAAAAAGAAAAAAAAGCAAGAGAGAAGTGAACACAAATCAATCTTACCGAGTTCTTTTTTCGTCCTCGTTCTCGTCCTTCTTTTTCTCTTTCTCTTCTCTCCCCCTTCTTCCTCCCTTCCCCTCCCGATGGGCGGAGGAGGAGGCGGAAGAGGAGGCGGCGGAGGCCAGCCCGCGTTCAGCGGGCGCGGCGGAGGCGGCGGAGGCTTCCACTCGCTCAGGGCGAGCGGCGCTCCCGATGCAGCTGGAGGAGGCCGGTGCGTCGCCGAGAGTTTTTCAATTTGCATCATCGTTCGTCTCCCTTCTTTCGAGTCTGCTCTCTCTCTCTCCCTCTCACTCACGATGTACTCCTCTCACTCAATCACCCACTCCTTCTCTCACGAAAGGGGCCGTCGCCGCGGGCGCGGAGGTCACGGCGGCGGCGGCGGAGGCCGCGGCGACGGGAGCGGCCGCAACAACGGCAACTTTTTCGGAAACCGCGACGAGGGCGAGCAAGCGGCGGTGAGTCCTTTTGAATTTGAGCCCCGCTTTTTTTGAGCTCGCTGCTTCCCTTTGTTGCCTTTGCGCTCACTCGCGGGTGCTCGCTATCGTCGTCATCTGCTGCCTCGGCGACGTAGTTTTTTGAGAAAGCGGCCGGACCCATCGAGAATGAGAGAGAGAGAGAGTTCGAAACAGCATTTTGATTCCATCATTTCTTTTTTTCTATTCGACCTCCGTTCTTTTCTTCTTCGCCCCTTCTTTCTCTCTTTCTCTCTCTCACTCTCTCACTCTCTCACCCCCTTCCCCTCGCCTCACCATGCAACGAAAACCAAAACCAACTCTCCAGGACAAGGCCGAGGACAACCCGGAGCTCGAGGCCGCGATGGGCTTCCCCCTCTTCAACGACGGCCCGCCCGAGGGCAAGCTGGGCTGGCTGCTCAACGTCAACGCGACGCTCGTCGACGACCGCGACGCCGGGCGCGCCGTCGCGGCGGTCAACTGCTACTTCCAGTACCAGGACGGCTCCGGCTTCAAGGCCCAGGTGCCCTTCGCCCCCTACTTCTACGTGGTCACGAGGCCCGGCGCGGAGGGCAACGTCGAGGGGTACCTGCGCAGGAAGCACGGCGCGGCCGTCCGCGACGTCTCGGCGGTGTCGATGGAGGACCTCGACCTCAAGAACCACCTGGCCGGGATCAGGCGCAGGCTGCTCAAGGTGACCTTCTGGACGACGCAGGGGCTCGGGGAGGTGCGCAGGGACCTGCTGCCGGCCGCGAGGAAGGCCAAGGCCAGGGACGCGAGGGAGGGAGTGGACTCTGGCGGCGTCGGCGTCGGCGGGCCGAGCCTGTTTGGCGGCGGCTCTTCTGCCGCCGGGGGCAACGCCGGCGGGGCCCAGGACGACGACTGCGCCGACATCGAAGATGACGACGACGACGACGGAGGTCCTTCGACCTCCGCCCGCGGCTTCGGCGGCTACAGCAGAGGAGGGGGCCGAGGAGGAGCGGGCAGCGGCCGCCCCGACGCCCGCGCCCGCGTCGCTGACGCGCTCTCCTCCGTCCTGAACGTCAGGGAGCACGACGTCCCGTACGCGACGCGCTTCCTCATCGACACGGGCGCGCGCTGCGGCCACTGGTTCCGCGTCAGGGCGCGCGGGGGGGTCACGACGATGGAGCGGAGGGCCGACCTCATCGCGAGGGCAGACGTCCGCGTGTGCGCCTTTGACATCGAGACCACGAAGCTGCCGCTGCAGTTCCCCAACGCCGAGTTCGACCAGATCTTCATGATCTCCTACATGGTCGACGGGCAGGGGTACCTGATAACCAACCGCGAGGTGGTGAGCGCCGACTGCGCCGACTTCGAGTACAGCCCCAAGCCCGAGTTCCAGGGGCCCTTCACCGTCTTCAACGAGCGCGACGAGGCGGCGCTGCTGCGCAAGTTTTTCAGCCACGTGCGCGAGCTGAAACCGGCGGTGTTCGTGACCTACAACGGGGACTGGTTCGACTTCCCGTTCATCGCCAACAGGGCGCGGTTCCACGGCCTGTCGATCGAGGAGGAGATCGGGTTCAAGCCGCCCGCGGCGAAAGTCGACTTTGGCGGCGGCTTTGGCGGGAATGATGCCGAGCCCGCCGCCGTCGCTTCGATGGACCCCTCGTCGCCGCTCTACGGCCCCGGGGAGTGGCTGTCTCGCACGGCGGTGCACCTTGACTGCCTGCACTGGTGAGAGAGGGGAGCTTTGTTTCTGTCTTTGGTTTCGCGAAAAGAGAGGGGGAGAAAAGAAAGAGCGCGAAAAAAAGGGAGCGAAAAAAACAAAAAAAAACTCACCTCAACTTCTTCTCTCTCCATCTCTCCTTCCCTCCACCACGGAACCAAACCAAACCAAACCAAACCAAACCAAACCAAACCAAACCAAACCAAACCAAACCAAACCAAACCAAACCAAACCAAACCAAACCAAACCAAACCAAACCA
>Ga0114918_10003244_pt1 | contig 14408 bp, 8 predicted proteins | sample LantaG_FD_87015 | JGI IMG/M metagenome (GOLD analysis project Ga0114918, IMG submission 87015) | Deep subsurface microbial communities from Baltic Sea to uncover new lineages of life (NeLLi) - Landsort_02402 metaG | ecosystem: Environmental > Aquatic > Marine > Oceanic > Sediment | place: Baltic...
GAGATTTTGCCGTTTCTCACGATGTGTATGTGGGCGATAATTTCGACGATGTGAATGATGGTACCGGCGATACGTTCCGAGTTAATCAAACAGGCACGTTTTATGTTGCCGGTGTTGCCACATATCCCTTTCCCGATGGTCTTGTCCCGGGCACGACTTACTATTGGCGAATCGACGAGGTAAATGACGCCGAGCCGAACAGTCCCTGGAAAGGCGATATCTGGAGCTTTATGGTTCCTCCGAAGACCGCCTATTACCCCGATCCGGTTAATGGCGCTGAGTTTGTGCCTGAAAATGTAACACTTACCTGGACGCCGGGCCTCGGCGCGATACTGCACACCGTGTACATCGACGAAGATTTTGACACCGTTCATAATGCTACAGATGGAGGGTTTACAGGAGGTGCAAGCTATACTCCAGGCTCGCTCAAATTAGCCAAGACGTACTACTGGCGGGTCGATGAGGACGACCTCAGTGCTATTTATAAAGGCGATGTCTGGAGCTTTACGACCGAGGGTGCGGTAAGCGGCCCGAATCCGGCTGATGGCGATGAAGATGTAAGTCCGACACAGATTCTTACATGGGATGCCGGAGCGGTTGCCGCTTCGCACGAGGTTTATTTCGGCACGGATTCGGACGCCGTCAAGAATGCCACGAAAACCTCACCCGAGTACAAGGGGCCAAAGGCCCTCGGCGAGGAGAGCTGCGATCCTGGCAAGCTTTTGTTGACTACGACTTACTACTGGCGAATCGATGAAGTCAACGCCGCCAGTACCGACAGCCCGTGGGCAGGCAACGTCTGGAGCTTTACGACGGGCGATTTCTTTGTCATCGACGATTTCGAGATCTACGATGCCAACGATAACCAGATATGGTACTCGTGGATCGATGGTCTTGGCTATGGCGCTCCGGGAACCGATATGTACAATCCGGGTAACGGCACGGGAGGGGCCGTAGGCGATGAAAACACTGCTTCCTATATGGAGGAGACTATCATCAACGGCGGCAGCAAATCGATGCCGTTGTTCTACGACAACAATAAGCTGGGCTACTCCAGGTATTCGGAAACCGAGCTGACCTTAACTGCTCCGCGTGACTGGACCGAGGAAGGCGTTGGGGAATTGTCGCTGTGGTTCAGAGGTTACCCCGGTTCAACCGGCAGCTTTGTCGAGAGCCCGGTCGGCACCTACACGATGACCGCCTCCGGCGCGGATATCTGGGGCAACGCGGACCAGTTCCACTTTGCTAATAAGATGCTTACCGGTGCCGGCTCGATTGTAGCGAAAGTCAACAGCGTCGAAAACACCAACGTATGGGCGAAGGCCGGTGTAATGATTCGCGAGAGCCTCGAACCGGGCTCCGTGCATGCAACAATGGTCGTGACGCCTGCTCAGGGCATTTCCTTCCAGCGGCGTATCGCCACTGATGGTGTCAGCACCAACACGGACACAACTGGAATTGTTGCACCGTACTGGGTGAAGATCGAGCGTGACATAGCCGGCAACTTTACGGCGTCCAGTTCAACCAACGGCTCGACGTGGACGATACAGGGCACATTTGAGAGCATCCCGATGGGCGCGAATGTCTATATCGGTTTGGCGGTAACCAGCCATGACGTTGCTCTGACGTCTCAGGCCGTATTCTCCAACGTCACAACTAGCAGTACGGTCAGTGGGCAATGGGTGCACCAGGACATCGGCATTACAAGCAACGCTGCCGAGCCGCTTTACGTGGCGGTTTCCAACAGTACCGGCGCATCTGCGGTTGTGGTCCACGATGATCCGGCCGCTGCAACGATCGACACCTGGACCGAGTGGGTTATCCCGCTCCAGGCTTTTACCGATCAGGGCATAGTCCTGACAAACGTTGACAGGATTGCAATCGGCCTGGGGACCCGGGGCAACGCGACAATACCCGGCGGTTCGGGAAAGATGTTCTTCGATGACATCCGGCTTTATCGACCCGCTCCGGAACAGGAACCGCAGCCGTAAACCAAAGGCCTGGCCGGCGAAATAATAGTTGCTGAAAAAGCAGATTTGCGTAAGTTCGGGGCCTATACCGAGTGATATGGTATAGGCCTCTTTTTATTTACCTGATGATGTATGTGCTTGTCAATAGTAAGTGGGACCACCGTGACATCACATCTAACGTTATAGCTTACAAGCATTTACACCGCTGAACCTCCCGATGGCAGTTTTGACCATTTTCTGCTACGATTACGCTCTCAAAGAAGGTATTCGCATACTTTGGAGGAGGTTGAATAAGCTTTATGGGAAAGAACTTCGACATCATCACCTCTGCTGTTGCGTTGATCATCAAAGCGGTCATCATGGCTGGGCGATTCTCAGGAACAGTTCGCAGACGAAGCCTAAAACGCCTTGCGGCCATTGTCCTTGAGCTTCAGATAACCGTTTTCTTCGAGCCAGCGGTTTAGATCAACGCCGCAGCGAAAGCTGTTGAAGCCGTGGTCGGAAATAATCATAAGCACTGTATCATTAGATTGGCATCTATCCAACGTTTCGCCAACGAGGTCATCCATACGCCTGTAAATCTCCTCAATTGCGTTGCTCGGTCGGCTTAGATGGCGCTGTTTATGAGCGGGATGCTGCTCGTCGATATCCCGCCAAAATGTATGCTGGATACGGTCCATGCCGTCAAATACGCAAACGCATAGGCCTCGTTTTATTTTGTCAAGGGAATCAAAAAACATCTTCCGGCGCTCTGTATCCGCGTCGGTAGATTGTTTTATAAAGTTCTCATCGGAAAGAATTTTTTCGTTAAGGGCCCAGCTATCTTCGGGCAAGCCGAGAGTGGCGAAGGGGCCCTGACGTTTGGCCAGGTAAGTCGAGAAGACACCGGGATGGGAGATGGGCATAGCAGGTTTCACCGGATCGATGTTGACGGGTGTTACGTACAATTGAAACTCCGGTGTTGTGCTCAGCAGAAGAAACTTGCAGATGCCGTGGATCGTCACACCCGGACCTGTCCTAAAGCCAATCTTTATCCATTCGGTGTAGGCGTCTTTAGTTATCGTGTAAGTATTTCCGCTGATGGTAAGTTTCGCCGTATTCTGATCTTTGATAGTTACGACGAAAGGGCACTTCAGGACACTGTTGTCTTTGCGAAAGGGATTCTGCGGACCGATAAGCTCAGCCTTTATAGTGTCTTTGTTTCTGGCAACGATGAAGGTTTCGCCGGCCGTGTGCTCACCGCTACCATCGCTGCGGCTTGTGTAGAAAGAAAACGTTCCCTGTGTGCCGCGCAGGTCGGGGACGCACATCCCGGACAATTGCACGCCGTAGAACTTTTCCGGCGGAAATGTGATGGGCACGCGGATTACGCTGCTGAATATACCGTGCTCACCGAGGGTTGTCCAAAAGGGTTTGCCCTTGCGGAGCAGGCGAATGTTGGCTTTGCCTAAGGCAAGTTGATATTTACCCAGACTGATTTTTCGGCGGGGGCTCCTTATATCAACCGAGCTGAGCCTGGGCAGATAGCTTTTCTTATCACGCGTCAGGAAGTCGAATATGTTGTGCTTGCCGGGGTTGGAGCCGGTCTGAAACGAAGACCACGCGACTGGAGAGATGGGGGGGATGGTCGTAGTAAGCTGCTTGAAACAGCCTTGTTGGCGTAGTTTTATCAGGTTCGGCAGTTTCCCCTCGGTCAGGAGTTTTTCTGAAAGCGCATAATCCATACCGTCCAGCCCAAGCACTACGAATTTTTTGATTCTGCTTCGAGCAAAAGCTTTGCGTCCGCGGATTGCTCGAATTACAAATCGTACCGGCCAGGTGAACAGGGCCAATACGGCCGAAAGTGTTGCGGAAAAAATCGCCAGGAGGGAGCTGGCCACAGCAAAGCCTGCTCCAGGGCCGATGTAAGCCTGGGCCTTAGCTGGCATGAGCAGTACAACAAGAGCAGCCAATAGCAAAAATTTAAGCGTCTTATGACGGTTGTCGATAACCATTCTATTGCGTTAACGTTCCTGAGGACCGCAAGTGCGGCCCTTATAGTTAATGGCGAATCCTTAGTATTTGCATCAGTCGTCTTGCTTTGGAATACGACTTAACCTGGTTACACCAAGTGTATTATAGCAACTGTAAGCATTTATTTGTAGTGGATAATACTCAATCTAATAGATGCCTCGCGCTTCGCAAAATCTGGCAGACTTCAGCGAATTGCTTGAAATCCTCTTTCTGGGCGATCACAACCAATACGTTGCACTTCAGTGTGTATATTCTTTGGGTCGAAATGGGAAGGTCTTTTGCCACCGAATATGGCTTATCTTGAAACCTGATACTGTATCTGACGCTGGATATTACAAAGAAGACGAGCCCAATTCGGAAAGCTGGAATCACAGCCAATCACCAGCCGGTATTTGATCTACTGCTTGACGCAGAACAGGATCAACATTCATATAAACCTTGTCGGTCAAATCCAGTGAAGAATATTCCAGCAGTCTCTGTATGACAGCAGTGGAAACACCATTCTGAGCAAGCACCGAGCCAAAGGTCTTTCGTTTATACTGAGCCCCGCATGTCTTCGCAAATCATGCAACATCTTCTTTACCAATGAAGTGTTTTCTGCTATTTTCGATTACTCTGTCAGTTTGTTCAGAAACATCTTGTACATATCTTGTTGCCATCGTCAAATCAACATGGCCAAGAAGCCTTTGAACTGCAAATGGATCTCCAGATCTTGCCGCCATTGTGGCGGCCGTTCTACGAAGTGTATAAAAGCCCGTCCCCTTCGGTGCTTGGATTCCAACTTTCTTCATCAGTCTAGAAAATTTCGTAGAGATTCGATTATCAATTATGTATTTGGGCTCTCCATTGTCATTTGTCGTGGCCGTCGTCCGAATCCAAGGATGATCCTTGGAAGTAGTGAATACTAATGCTCCTGATCTTGGTATTTCTTTCAACACCTGTACTGTCTCAGGCCACAGTGGGAGATTTCTGCCAATTTTCGTTTTGCTCCTGGCAAGCTCTACTCTGCTGTTCTTGAAATCAAGGTCTTCCCATTTTAGCCTGCTGCAATCAGTACATCCAAATCCACAGTTCAAACCCAGCCATATCATAGCCTTCATTTTTACGTCTGCAGTTGATAGCAATTTACGAATCTGCTTTTTATTGAACGTATACTTTTCCTTATGAACAACTCTATCTTTTGAAATGGCATCAATATTTGGGATACTCTCGAGAACATCATTTTTTCTTGCCCAGTGGAACATGGCCTTCATTAGGCCTATGTGAAGATTCTGCCGATCAATCGAGGGATATGAGCTCTGAAGTTTGCGTTTGTAGTTCTGCAAATCCAAAGTTGAGATATTCTCTATCCTACAGTTTTGTCCAAGGAAAGCCATGAATCTACTCAGGCTATACGTTAGATCGTTATAGTGCTTTGCAGTAATATCGCCTACGAGAACTCTTGAATTCTGATAATGCAAAAAGAGATCGCATAGTTGTTTCAAGGTCATTTTGCCGTTGGAGATTTTCTGGACCAGACTTTGTGCTCCGTACAGATATGTTGCCTGAGCCAAATATTTTTCGAGTGCATTTTTCTTGTCTTTCCCAAAGTAACGGATTTTGCCTCTTATCTTTTTGCAGTATTGGCCAGTGGGATGAAGCGTTAATGGGAACTTGTCTGAACGGGTTTTTCTCTTTGAAATTTTCATCTTCCTGTCTCCTAAAAAATAGTGGTTTTTTTGATAGATAATCGCGATTTAGTTGTACTAATAGTTGTAGTTTTCCAAAATCGCACTTACCTCACATATCTATAACTATCTATTAAACATTATCTTATGATTATTATAAGGAATAAAATCATGTTGTACATTGAATACGTTGTCAAAAAAACGGTGTTTTTAGGCTGAAAATAGGGATAGGAAGAAGACTAAAAACTCGCCTTTTACGGCCTTATTCGGGACGATAAGAGAGGGATTTGTTGGAGGACATGGGCTGTCGGTATCTAATAAAAAAGCCCGCCTACATATAAGGCAGACGGGCTTTTGGGGAATACAAGACCTAAGCGTAGAGGCTTAGACGGGCACTGATTCCTCGGCTTCCTTGCTCTCATTAAGCGCGATATACTCAAACGCTTTCTGCGCGACCAGGATCAACTTCGGGATGTCATCCCTGAAGTAGTAGTTGGTCTCCTGATAGTCGCCGTCATCTTTGCGGAATTGCTTTTGAATCCGCACAGAGTGACGAACGACGGTCTGGCCGTCCTTGTCCACGTTGTTCCGCCAGATACTGGCTTGAATGTTGCCCGAGCGGAAGTCCTTGATCGGCTTGGATTTTTCTTGTTGTGACATGATAGTACTCCTTAACTGAATTAGGTTTACATTGGTCCGACTGGGGACACATGCCCCAGCTGGCAGACACTCATAATGAACCCTCCTGCAACTTCTCGCCCAGTTGGTCAAACCAGGTCAGGTCTTCTTGATTGGGAAAGCCCGTGTACGAAAAGCTGTCACCATCGGCTTTAACCTCAATGACAGGCTCTTCACTCTGCTCACTTTCGACGATGTCTTCAGTCAAGAAGTGAACGGTCTGGTTGCTGCTTGCCCGCCACAATTTGCTTTCGCACTTAAGTTCCTGGACGAAGGGCCCGGCAATGATAAGGTCGATGGTCTTCAAGAACCTTTGTACCGATGGCTCTGTTGATTGCTTCAACTCCTCGAATGGGAATCCTGTGAAGACCATCACGGATTTACCGGTTGCCTTTACGGTCTCAGCCAGGACGGCACAAGCTTGTGCCTGTTCGAACGGCTCACCGCCGGAGAAGGTGAGGCCAATAGTATCCCTGATGTTTGCCAACCTGTGTCCGAGTTCCTCGGGATCGAGCAGCTTGACGGGCTTGTGTGCGTGCGTGTGAGGATTGATACAGCCCGGGCATTTTCGCGAGCAGCCCTGCACCCACACCACTGAGCGAAGTCCTGGACCGTTGACTTGTGACCTATGGCGGACATCGGCGACGTTAAGTAGGATTTCAGACATTGTTTGTGTCCTCCTGCAAATCAAAATGCACTTCGTTGTTTTCGAGAGTCACGCTTATGGTTCTGCCGCGGCGAAGCTGGTGCGTTCTTTCGAACAAGAATCTTGCCAGCGGGTTGATCAACTGACGTTCAACGATATTGAGCAATCCTCTACCTCCATGTTCGATTTTTGAGTTCTCCAGAAAGCCGTTTGCCGTGTCTTCGGAGAGTTGCACATTGACTCCGAACCGTTCCTTGAGGTAAGTTTTCAACGGTGAGAGTTTCCGTTCCAGAATTGAGCGTCGGAAGCTGTTATCAGTAATCTTGTTGAAGACAACAATGTTATCACCGAGTCTGTTCAGCAATTCAGGGCGTTTCAGCTGAGTAACGAAGTGGTTTTCCACGGCTTGCAGGAAATGCTGCCTGTTCTCTTCGGGATCATCTGTCTGCGGCATATCGGAAGAGCCGATATTGCTGGTGAAGATGATCACGCTTTCCGAAAAATGCGATGTTTCACCTCTTCCATCAGTGAGGCGGCCGTCTTCGAGTACCTGCAGGAATTTGTCCAGGATCCTGCCATGAGCTTTCTCGATCTCGTCAAACAGAAATACACTGAAAGGTCTTTCTCGCGCTGCGTTTGTAAGTTGGCCGCCTTCCTCGAAGCCCACGTAACCGGGAGGGGCTCCGACGAGCCGCTGGTCGCTGTGCTCATGGTTGTACTCGCTCATATCGAAGCGGATGCATGCTGACTCATCTCCAAAAAGGAATTCCGCACATGCTTTGGCAAGTTCGGTCTTGCCCACGCCGGTAGGACCAACGAAGAACATCGTCCCCTTGGGCTTGGTCCGCTTACCGGAATGCTGCAGGCCTGCCAATCCCATGTTGGCCCGAATGATTGTGGTACCGACATGGTCAACCGCGGCATCCTGCCCGACCACACGCTTCTTGAGAATCTCATCGACATTCTTGAGTTTCTCTTCGCTCAACTCTTCCCACGGAGATCTCTGGTCCCCGAATCTATAGAGGTTGAGCAACTTCTCAGGCGGTAACGGCGCCTCGGTGTTAAGAGATAAGCTCAGTATCTGTCTGAGATCGTTAATCTTGAGCTGATCGGTCAGGTCGGCAAGTGTATCGGCGAGTTCCGCCTGGCCGGCACCCGCGGTCTGAGCTACCGGCAATGAATCGGCTGCTTTAGGCTGCTGGCATCTGAGGTCATCCGTATGTCTGAGGAAGAAGCTCTTGCGTTGAGGTCTGGCCGGCGTTGGCACTGAGATAACTTTTACCCTTGGATCACCTTGGTAGAGGATGGGTGGAATTTTGCCGAGGTTCGTAGCCAGCAACACTATCAGACCGCCGTTGTGCCGCAGATTGTCTGAATTCATGGATACGATGTTCGGACCGGTGACAGCCTTTGCCATCTGGAGCATCCAGTTTCTCTCCGTTTGGTCCGGATGATCCGGCTGTGTTATGAGCAATTGGCTGTAGTCAATGATGAAAGCCGGTCGCTCCTGTGTACTATCAATGAGGGGCCTGATAGCGGCCATCAGGTCAGCCGGGTCCGGGTAAAGCCGGTTGTTGGAATTCGCAGTTTGAGTGTTGTTCTGCTCTCCCAGGTCATATGCTTGAGCAGCGGTGTTATTGTCGGTGGATTTGCCGACCATGGCTTTGCGGAATCTGGCGAGCATCTGCTGATCCGGGAAACGCAGCCCATCGACTTGGTCCCAAACACCTGTCATCGAGTAGCCCAGAGCCTTGTTCCTCGTGAAGATTCTGGTCAGCAGCTCCGGCAGTGTGACGTATTGCCTTTGCTCGGGATCATAGAAGGTGTCTTGAACATTGCCGTAGAGTACCAAGGCTCGACTGATGGGGGCCTGCCGTAATAGTGCTTGGACCCATTCAGGGTATTCTTGATTTTTGTTCTGGTTCTGTGCCATTTTCTGATTCTCCTTTAGCATCCGGTCCTGCTTCGGCCGCTCGAGGGCATGTTGCGGGCGCCTTTTGCTATCTTGTCGGGGTTTTTCCAGGTAATTTGAGATCCGCTGAGTTTGACGGCGAACTGTTCCTGAAGGGTGTGATTGATCTTCTCAAGGTCTTTGCCGCATGCCCTTCCTTCGTAACCGTCGAAGTCAAAATTCATGCGGCCGTCGAGATTGACCTCGAACTTTGCCTTTTTTCCGGAAGGCATGCGGCCGGATAGGGTGACTACTCCTGCAGTGTTGTCCTTTGCCTGGAGCCGGGGCGGCTCCACTGCAAATCCCATGCTCGTCAGGGTGGTCAAAAGGCCTTTGACTACCTCTTTACGCACGGATTCGTCAAAGGACTCCTGGCCGGCCTTTTCGATCAGACTGCCGGCTTGCTTGCAGAGCGAGGTCATCTCTTCATATTGACCCTGGCGGTAGAGTGAAGCAGCCTGGGTGATCTGTTTCTCGGCTTTGACCAGGGTCTCCTGGCCACCTTTGTTCGCCGACTGCTTCTCGGCCTGCAGGGTCTGCTGAACAGCTTCGAGTGTAGCCTTGGCCTGCGCCTGCTGTTTGGACCATTTCTTGACGGTAGTTTCGGCCTTGGCTATGACACTGTTGAGGTGTTTCTGTGTCTTCTTCAGGTCTCTGTTTGCCTGCTCCGGGGCAGATTCAATCCTCTGTGAAACCTGCGTCAATGCCGTTCTTATTTGCAGTAAATCTTTTGCCACCAACTGTTGGATGGCAGGCTCGTTGACAGCTCTGATCGTGCTCTCGCACGAGGACAGCAGGCCCCGGGCCCGCTGCCTCAATTGCTGGAGTCTCAACTGCTCTTTACGCTGTCTTTCCAATCTTGCTTTTGCGTAACCATTTGAACTCATGATACATTCCTTTCAAAAAGGGGTTAATAAGTGTTTAATCGCCGTCACTCCAAGCATGCAGCTCTTGGTGCAATTCTATTACCCGGGCCGCTTTCAGAGATGACGCCACGATGACTTCTGTCTTTCTTTTGCTGGGTGTGGTCAGTTCCACTCGATCGATGGTGAGACCTTTGAACTCATCCACTAGAATTACTATCTCGTTGTGCACTCCAGGCGATTCTGGGGTCTGGATCACCTCGATGGACTCGGGCAGACTGTCGAGGGCTTCATCGGTCTGGGGGTTTTGGCCGAATAGGGTGCAATGAATCCCACGATTTGCGGCTTGAAGCAATTCGTTTCTGACTTCCGGCAGGCTCAACCAGTATACGTGCACCATGATTTGTTGTTGGGCAGACCTTAAGGTTGCGCGGGCACCCTCGGCTACGTGTGAAGGACTGATAAGCCGGTCTACATACTGTCGCCACCGATCATTCTGTTTTGTTGAGGTCAGTAGGTGGACATGTTCTTGGGCAATCGATGACAACAAGAGTTTTTCAACGAGCTCGTGCCGAAGATCAAGCTGATCGAGCCATTGCTGCTGACTTTCCGTCCCGCCCTGGAGTAAGCAGTTGATGGTTCCGTTGATATCTAGGCTGAGCCTTACTTCGTACGTATGCCATGCGATGGATCCCTGTTCGTGTTGCACGTTGACGCCGGTCAGTTTCGACTGCGCCGTCAGAAATGGTTCATCCTGAACCTTGGCAAATTGCCTTGCCACATCCAGCCCTATGTTGGTTCTTCTCTCTGGCAACTGGTCGACAGGAATTATCGGGTTTCTTGGCTCTTTACGATGGCCCCTCGGCGGCCGTGTAATATGTTCTCCGGTCATAACATCGAAACAGAGTTCCATGCCGTGCCGCTCGGGAAGACAGTTCAGATGCCGCCGTGTGAGAAATGCCTGGCCGGCCGAAGTCGGGCGGCAATTGGAGAACTCGAGATTGCCTTCGGGATCTCCCTTTTCAATAGCGCCTGATTCAAGAAGGCTCTTGAGCGTCTCTGTAAGGAAGACCGGATCTTTGATGCCCAGTTCTTCGGCGGCCTCGGCTAAGCTTGGCGGCTCATCTTCAAATTCCTGCAGGATTCTTACAACGGCCCATTCGAGTGGATTCGGTTCTCGTGATGTTACCGTCTCGGCTTCAACGATTACCGTTTCAAACGGCCAATCCAGGTTGAGCGAGCACCATGGTGGTGTGCCTGCGTTCTTGTGGGCATCAGGTCTACCATTTGAGTAAGTCTCTGGCATAGCGTCTTCCTCCAAATTGAGTGACTAAATCGAATATGTTTCTGTAAACGGGGATCTGTCTGATTATGCCATCCTCCAGGCTCGGTAGCTCAACCGCAACATTACGGAAGGTCCGTTCAGAGCCCACGATGATCAGCAGGTTCTGGGCCCTGGACAGGGCAACATTGATGCGCCGGTATTCCTTCACGAACTTGCTGACGTGGCGATTTTGCGGGGCCCGAACAAGGCTGACGAAGACTATCGGCATCTCTTTGCCCTGAAACTTGTCGACAGTATTAGTGTGTATGTAGCACGCATCCAGAGAGCGGGAATCCTTGGCGATAAGCTGTTCAATTCTGCTTCTGATCTGGCCGAGTTGGGCTCCGTAGAAGGTGATGATGCCGATCGGCATCCGAGCATCGATGCGGACCGTATCGCCGATCCTGACAACATAGTCGGCAGAGGATATATGACCGTTTATCTTGACCTGGCCGCGGTTGAACAAATCCGAGATAGTTTCGGGTTTCGAACGAGGTAAGATTCTTTTGATCCATGTTTCTAGGGTGATGCCTTTTTCCGGGGCACTTGCTTTAGCTTCCTTGACGGGTCCGTATCCTCTTTTGCAGAGTGCTTCGTTGAGTCGCAGCAACGCTGCTATGATCAGCTCTACCTCCAGGAGGTTGACCTTTGAACTGCCTGATTGTTTTTCAAAGAATGGTTTGCCGTTGGCTCCTTTAGTTGAGTCTATCCAGAGAACATGATGCTGGGGCTCAAGGAACCGACCGCCGCGTCTACATCCGATGGATAAATGGTGCTGACGCAACCTGCCAAGGTACTCGATCCCGCCGGCGGCAATGAGTCGGCCGTCATAGAACAGATTTATAATAGCCATGATCTGCGGGTGCATCCTGTACTGCGCCAGGAGCGATTGACGGATGGACTCTGGAGCGGCCTCAAAGAGGTTCTGAAAGAAGCTCGATGTGATCAGCTTTCGGAATCGCTCGAAATCCTCGGGATTTATCTGGCCATCGGCGACCGCCTCAGCAAAACTGCTTACCATCTCTCTGAACATCGGCGGCAGTTGCCGGTGGTCCCCCACCAGAATTACCTTTCGACCCAGCATCATGGCCATGAGCAGTTCGGTGGGTGTGGCTTTGCTGACTTCATCGATAATTACGGTATCAAAGGGCTTAAAATCATCGCTCTCATAAAAGGATCTCTGGCCGGACTCAAGGCAGGTGAGCCCCACCACATTCGCATTGGCAACGTAGAGTCTGTTCAGGTCCTTGTCTTCGGCGGTCTCGGGTTTTTCCAAACGAAAGTTCCAGTCTTGCTGGATAGATCTCCATTTGTCTGCCCTTTGCCGAGTATTGGCATTCACTCGCACCCAGGTGTCGTAGTTGTTGCGCCGGTCCCGTAAGGCGGCGGTGCTTGTCTCAGGAACTGTTTCTGAAGGTTGACTTAGGTCGGGACATGCATCAGGCCAAAGCTGCAACCATCGCCGTTTGAACTCTTCTAACTGTGCTTGAAGGCCTTGAAGTTCATGCTCGACCTCGGTTATCTGGTAATCCAACTCGTTGATACTGGCCCTTAGTTCTTCTATCTGCCGTCTAAGCTCGTCAATTTTGGCGCCTGCCTCTGCCGCCTCTGTCCTTGCCTGTTCGCTGATTCGAGCAAGACTGTCCTTTAGAGCTTTCTGACAGGGGCCGGCCAGGCACTCGCAAAGCTCTGAGAGATGCCTGAGCACAGGGAGGTGTTCATCGTTTGGCTGCAGAGACGCAGTCAGATAATCAAGGTCTCTTGGCAGCTTGTTCTGAAAGATTATCTGCAGATTGTCATGAATGAGTCGACAAACTCGTCCCCAACTGTCGTCTTGAAGCTCTCTGATCCTGCGATTAATACCGGCAACCTCGAGCAGGTCGTTATCATCAGCAGAGTTGATGAGCATAGCCCTTCGCTCAAGTAACTCGGCAATCTGCATTGCTTCCGGAGATTTGTAGAGTTCAGAGCTGTGCGAGCACAGCGATATCGCTTCCGTAACAGGCTCGGCGAGAGACTCTGCTGCCCGTATCGCCTTCGTAACGAGCCCGAGGATTGAAAACAGGTTGCCTGAATCAATCTGTTCGGATTCTGTCAGCCAGGAAAAAGCCCAGCGATTGGCTGACAGGGTCTTGGTTATCTTCTGAACGGCGGCGCCCACCAACCCTGTCGTCCTTGTGCCTGTGAGCAGCTCGGTTGACTGGACCTGTAGTCCGTGCTCATCCGCCATTCCCGACAGCTCTGTCAGTACGGCTTGACGGCGCCGGATTTGATCGAGTCTGCTGGTTAGCTTCTGTTGCTGCGCCACCAGGCTGTTTCGCTGGTCTGTCAGCTCAGTTCTTCGCCCGCTTTGGCTCTCTATTGTAGCCGATGTTTCTCGTGAACGGTCAAGGATACCTTCAAGCTTCGTGAAAGCTTCCTCTGCCGTTCCTATTATCTGCTCGGCACGTGCTGTATCGTGGACTCTTCGCCGGCATGTGTGTACAATGCTTTGAAACCACGGTCCGAGCGCGTTCTCTGCAAGAAAAATCTGTCCCTCGTCGTCCACCCGATTAATCTTGCCAATCCTCAAAGGGCGAATAGCCGGATCTCTGCTCAACTGTATAAGCACATGGTCAACGGCGCCGTTGGCTTGACTGACAACCAGAACCCGTCGGCCCCTTCGCACCTCCTCATGACAGAGCACTGCAATAACGGTTGTTTTTCCTGTCCCTGGCGGCCCTTGGATAAGAACAAAGTCAGGAGCCGCGGCAGCTTTGTTGACAGCTAATCTCTGCTCTTCGTTGAGATTTATGGCAAGTGGGCTGTCAGCAAGAACATCAGCTGAATCGAGCGGAACGGCGGCATTGCCAATATCAAATATGAAATCGGGAAGGTACCAGTTATGGCCCTGGCCTTTGCACAGGCGATTAAGACCGCGATGTTCGCTGTTGATAGGTTTCATATTGCCACCAACGGCAGAGAGCAGGAAGCCTTCCTGGGGAATGGCCTCAGCTTCGCCAAAAAGCTCATCTCCATTATGGTCAGATCTGATTGTGACAATGGCCATCCTCGGGGTATCTTCAGCTTCCTCCGCACTATCGCGCTCTCTTGTAAGGTGACTGGCCTTTTCAGAGTGTTGGACTTTTATGACCTGTCCGACTCTGGTGAAGCTGGGACGGGCATCGGGTATTGGAATCCATTCGCCGGGCGAGAGCGAACTGGTCAGAGGGGTGGCAAGTATCACCATACCATTGCGGCCTGCAATACGGCCGAGTTTCCCGTTGGCTCGAACGAGAAACCGGATCTTCCCCTCA
>Ga0114918_10003246_pt1 | contig 14406 bp, 11 predicted proteins | sample LantaG_FD_87015 | JGI IMG/M metagenome (GOLD analysis project Ga0114918, IMG submission 87015) | Deep subsurface microbial communities from Baltic Sea to uncover new lineages of life (NeLLi) - Landsort_02402 metaG | ecosystem: Environmental > Aquatic > Marine > Oceanic > Sediment | place...
CCACCGCCCCCCCCCCCCCCCCCCCCCCCCCCCCCCCCCCTCTTCCCCCCCCCCCCCCCCCCCCTTCCCGCATGAGGAGCAGCGAGAGACACGCAACGACCCAGCCGTACCGTAAAAGTTCTGGCATCTGCTGCACAGCGTGCTCACGGACGACGAACCGCCGTCCATTTTTTTCTTCTTTTTTTTCGAGTTTTTTTAGATTCGCAAATCAAAGAAGAGAAAGAGAGAGAAGAAGAAGAAAATGAAGGAAGGCGAAGAGGTTGAACTTTCCCCCTTTTTTTTCTCGCTTCTATGTCAAAAACCTCGACCTCCGACCGCCACCGCCACGCACACTCTCTCCGATCTCTTTCTCTCTTTTTCTCTCTGTTTACAAACAAGAAAAACAACAGCAACGAGAAGAGGAGAAGAGGGAGGGAAAGAGAGAGAAGAGAATACTTATCTTCTCTTCGCCTTCCTCCCTCCCTCCTCTCCTCCTTCTCTCTTTCTCTCTCCCTCTCTCCCTCTCTCCCTCTCATTCTTCCACTATTCACCCTTCAAACCCCTTCAGCTGGTGCTCCTGTCTGGTGTAAGGAGAGTCGATGTCCAGGATCACGTCCTGGAGAACGATCTTGTTGTCCCTGGCGTCGAGCCACTTGGCGCCCGAACCGGAAACCAGAGAGGCCCAGGACTCGACCACTCCGCCCGAGGAGCGCAGGGCGGTCTTCTTCTCCGTTCCCTTGCTCTTGCGCTCCTTGGAGGCGTTGGCAGGGTCGATCTGCTCGGCGCGGAAGACGACAGTCGAGGCCGAGGGGCGGTACTGGACGTCGGACAGCTTGAGGGCGACCTCTGCGCCGTTGCGGGTGGAGTCGGTGCCCATCAGCAAGGCTGTGGGCGAGTTGAGCCAGGTGCCTGTCGCGGGGTTGAATGGTGTGATATGACGAGAAAGAAGGAGAAAGAGAGGGGAAAGGAGGGAGAAAGAGAGGGTGAGTGACGCGGGGATGGGACAAGGAAAAGAAAAAAAAAGAGGCCGGCGCGCTTTCGAACAAAGTTTCTCTCTTCTCTCTTTTCTCTCCCTCTCTCTCTCTCATCCACCCTCTCTCTCACCGTTGCGCCTGAACGAGTCCCCGAAGAACCTCGCCGCCGACGACCTCCTCGCCGTCTTGGTCACGAGCGCGGAGCACTCGTGGTCCTTCCCTTCGGCCTTCAAACTCGTCGGGCTCCTGCCGTCGCCCTTCCCGATCTTCACGGCGGCGACGATGGGGAAGACGCCCTCCAGGGTTAATTTTTTGGAGCGCGGGTCGAAGGTGGCCCTGCGTGCCAGGAGCGTGTAGAGGAGGTCGGCGTAGGGAAGAGAAGTCGAGTCTTCCTTCTTCGGCGCTGCAACTGCAGGCTTGGGCTCTTCCTTCTTCTTCGCGGGAGCAGAGGCGGGCGCCGGTGCCGGGGCTGCTGCCGCCGCCTTCTTCACAGGAGCAGGCGCGGGAGCAGCAGCCTTCTTCTCCTCCTCGGCGTCCCCTTCGTCCTCAACGGCGGGGGCGAGGGGCGCGAGCGGCTCCCCGGCGATGTCGGGCTCGAAGTCGCCCGCGGCATCCGCATCGAAGCCCCCCTGCTGCGCGGCGACAAGCAGCGAGGAGGAGGAAAGAGAGAGCGACAGGAGCGCGAGGAGAAGCAGGAGGGCGATTCGGTGGGTCCTCATCTGCGTGTTTTGTTTTGGAAGTGTTGAAGGTTTTGCGGAAGAGAGAGCCGGTGAGAGAGAAAGAGAGAGGGGTTGAGAGACGAAGAAACCAGCGAGTTGAGAATGATGCGAACCTCGTCAGTCTATCTCGAGCATTGGAACATCGCGTTCGCCGTCCGTTCTTTCGCCACTTCAGGACCTCTCATCCCCCTCTCTCTGCTATTGCGAGCTTCTCCTCGACGAGATCTTCGCGAGCACCCGCATCACGGACCTTGATTCGCAGGGAAACGAGAAACTAGGAAGAGGTATCAATTTGGGCTTGACGTCAGTTTGACAAAAAGAAGAAAAAAAAGAGAAAAAATGAAACTTTCTCTCTTCTTTCTCCTCCTCCTCTTCCCTTTACCTAAACCTCCGCAGCCCTCCTCGCCGCGGCAACCACCTCCGCCGCCCCTCCCCGCAGCTCCTCGACGGCAGACGCCAGCGCCTCGTTCTCGATCTCGAGCCCCTCGGCGCGACGCGCGACAACCTTCGACTGCTGCCTCGCGGACTCGAGCGCGCTCGCTCCTTTCCTCTGCTCCCGGAGCTGCCTCTGGGCTTCGGCGAGGTCGTTTCGAGCTTTGACGGTATCCTCAATCGCCGAGTCGCGGACTTTGGAAGCTGTGGCAACGTTCATCGCTTCGGCTGCCGCCCTGGCAGACGCGGCAGCGAATTCGCCTTTCAAAAAATCGATTTCAACCCGCAACGTCGCCTCCGTCTCCCTCTTGGCTCCTTCGGCGGCCTCCACCAGCTCCAAGGCGTGCCTCCTGCCGAGCTCGGCGATCGCCTCGGCCATGGAGGACCGCACGGCGGCCTCCGCCGCTCCGGCGGCCCCGGCGGAGCGGTCCAGAGCCGCCGCCAGGGCTGCGTCGGCAGATAAAGCCGCCTCCGCCGCTGCGGCTTTCAGCTCGGCGCGCAGCTCCGAAGAGGCCCTCGCAGCCCTGGCGAGCTCTTCCGCGTGGGTTCGGCGCTCCGCTGCGAGCAGAGACGCGGCGGTCACGGCCTCGGAGAGTCTTCGGGTTTCGCTTTCGGAAACTCGGGCTTCTGCCTTCTGCCTCTCCTCGACGACGGCAGCCAAGGCCTTTCCTTTTTCTCTCGAGACTGCCTCTGCCTTCCGAACGAGGGAGTCTCGGAGCTTTTGCCTCCAGGCGGCTTCCAGGCTCCGAAACCGTTCTTCTGCTCGTGCTTTGGAATCAGCGATGGGCCCTTCGATCTCCGCTCTCGAGGCGTCGAGAGCCTGCTGCGTCGCCCTCCAGGCGGCGGAGACTCGGACGAGCTCTGCCTCGGCCTTCCCCCGCGCGGCGAGGGCGGCGTCTCTCTCTGCATGGGCGAGAGACAGAGAAGTTGAGGAGTCTTTGCCTGCATCGCCGCTGCTGCTGCTGTGCTGCGCTGGGATGAGGGCGTCAGAGGAGGAGGAGGAAGAAGAAGAAGGGGAAGAAGAAGAAGAAGCGGCGGCGTCTGCCTTTGACGAGGAGGAAACGGCGGGCGAAGAAGCAGAAGCGGCTGCTGCTGCTGCTGCTGCCGCTGCTGCCTTCTGCTGCTTGAGCATTCCCGCTGCCGTCTCCCTCTTTGGAGGAGGAGGCTTTGAGGCTACTGAGGCTCCGCGGTTCATCTTTGTGGTTGGTGGTGGTGGTGGTGACGGAAATGCGAGAGTGGCGTTGGTCAAGGTTTTTTTTTTGAGAGAGAGAGGTCGTTGTTGCTATCTTTGAGCAAAAGAGCCGAGAGCCAAGAGAAAAAAAATCGAAAAAGAGGGTCGGAGTTTTTTTTTCCGCTCTCGCACTTCTTTTTTTTCTTTTTTTCCTCTCTCTCTCTCTCTCTTCATCCTCCTTCCCTGCTCTCTCCCTCACCAAATCCACGCCATGCCCTGCCTGATGGCCGCAGCAGCACGCGCTGCCCCCTCTGCCATGCAGCTGCAGCAGCAGCAACCCTCTTCGTCGCTGCTGTGCGCCCGCGGGAGCTCTGGCGCGGCAGCATCGTCGTCGTCGACGAGGAGGTCGATGATGATGACGTCGAAATCCCGGCGATTCTCCTCCTCCTCCTCGGTCGCCGTCGCGGCCTCCACGGCCGACCGCACCTTCTTCGTCGGGGGCAACTGGAAGTCCAACTGCACCAAGTCGTCCGTCAAGAAGCTGGTCAAGGAGCTCAACGACGCCGCCAAGGGCCAGATGGGGGGTCTGCCCCCGGCGGACCAGGTCGAGATCGTCGTCGGGCCCGAGCACATCCACCTGTCCATGGTCCTCGACTCGATCGACGCGCGCTACGGCGTGTCGGCGCAGAACTGCTGGACCACGAGCGGAGGCGCCTACACGGGCGAGGTAAGGAGATGGAGATGGAGTAACGGGGGAGAGAGAGAGAGAGCTGGAAGGGAAAGAGAAAGAAAAAAAAGGTCGCGAAGAATTCTCCGTCGTCTTCTCCTACGATTCTTTTCTTCCTTGCTTCCTTCCTTTTCTCCGGAATCGGCCCGCGCATTCGCCCGTGCGACCGGCGCAGATTCGCCATCCTGTCGAGATCTCGCGACACGGGGCGAAAGGGGGATGAGGCGAGCGGAATTCGGCGAGCGCGAGCAAGAGCGAAAGAGAGAGGAAGAGAAAGAGAAAGAGAAAGAGAAAGAGAAAGAGAGGCGCTTCCAGATCGAGAGAGACGAGGAGGCGAGAGGGCGAGCTCCTGCTCTCTCTTCTCTCTTCTCTTCTCTTTGCGCTCCAATTCAGATGCGTCAACGCGTTCTCTGCTCTCTTCCTTTTCCGCCTGAGCCCGCGGTGGTGGCCGGCGCTGGTGGCTGGCAGCAAGGGAAGAGAGAGCCGTGAGGTGGAAGGAAGACTTAGGGCATGCGTTTTCTTTTCTTTTTACAATTTGCGCTCTTCTTCTTCTTCGACCTCGCGACCTCCTCGACCTCGCGACCTCCTCGACCTCGCGACCTCCTCGACCTCGTGACCTCCTCGACCTTCGACCTTTTTGACAAACGTCTTCAACCTAACCTTATTCTTTCCTTCTTTCCCTCTTCCCTCCCTTCAACCACCAACCAACCCAATCCAACAGATCGCCGCCGAGGCCTTGGTCGACCTGGGAGTCACCTGGTGCATCCTGGGCCACTCCGAGCGCCGCTCGCTCCTCGGCGAGTCGAACGAGTTTGTCGGCCAGAAGGTCGAGCACGCGATCGCTGCGGGAATGAGCGTGATCGCGTGCGTGGGCGAGACGCTGGCCGAGCGCGAGTCCGGCTCGATGTTTAAAGTTTTAGACCTACAGATGGCCGGCATCGCCGACGAGCTGAAGAAGTCCAAGCAGGAGCGCGCCGGTGGGAGCTCTGGGGTCGAAGGCTTGTGGGACAGGATCGTCGTCGCTTACGAGCCCGTCTGGGCGATCGGCACGGACGTTGTCGCGACTCCCGAGCAGGCCCAGGAGGCGCACGCCTACCTGCGCAAGTGGCTCAACGAGAACGTCAGCCCGGCCGTGGCGGCGAAATGCAGGATCCTCTACGGCGGAAGCGTCAACGACGGCAACGCGGCAACGCTGGCGACCAAGCCCGACATCGACGGCTTCCTGGTCGGAGGGGCCAGCCTGAAAGGAGACGCGTTCGCTGCCATCTGCCGGGCCAAGGCGCAGGTCGCTGCGTAGAGAGTAGATTTGGATGGTGGTGATGATGAGAAGAAGAAGAAGAAGGGGGTTTTTGCTGCTCCCTCGTGCATTTTTTTATGTCGTCCATTGAGAGTGTGTGTGTGTGTGTGTGTGTGTGTGTGTTTTAGGAGAAAAGAAAAAGACCCCTTGTGTTTTTCTCCGAATTTATTCTTCTTCCGGGTTTTTTATCACATTGAGAGAGAGGGTGAGATTGCGTGAGAGTGAGGCGGGTAGAAGAGAGCGTGAGAGAGAGCGTGAGAGAATCAGAGAGAGGGAAACAAAAAACCCGAGAAAAGAAAAAAAAGCAAGAGTTTTTCTCCTTTCGTTTTTTCCATTTTGTCAACACGAATCCCCCCTTCTTCGATGTTTAATTTGGGAAATGGACGGCGCGGCGAGGTTGATCTGCTGCGTCTCGAACAGCGCTGAGAAACAAGAACGAGTCGACTTTCGACCCAGAGAAGGAAAGAAAGAAAGAAAGAAACAGCGAGCGAGCGAGCGAGCAAGCAAATGACGTCGAGGTCGAGGAAAATGATTTTTTTTTCTTCGCTCTCTCCTCCACCTCTTCTTCACAATTCTCCTCTTTTTTCTTTTCCCCTTTCAGCCGCCTTTGTCCCCCCCGCTTCTCGCACCACCTCCACCATGGCCTCCTTCGCCCAGGTACGAGCCTCATGATACCGGTCCCGGGAAGTCCCTCCGCTGGACGAAGAGCGCGCGGAGGCGCTGCTCGGGCGCTGCGACGCGGGAGCGTGTTTGGCTCTTTTTTTTGGCTCGAAAGAGCAAGAGGGAAAACCAAGCAAACAAAAAAAAGTTTTCTCCTTTGACCCATCGACAACTGCCCCCCGCGCGAGCGCTCGCGTCCGTTCTAACTTTACCGCTCACCGGCTAGCATCTAGAACATGTCGAGTTCTATGCCTGTGCGAAAGGGAGAGGCGTAACGACGCCCGCAACGGCGCCGACCAAGTCGTTTTGGTGGCGCTCGATTTTCCTTTTTTTTCTTTGGCTTGAGACGCCGCCGGCACGCTGAAGGCGCTGCCGTGCGTTGAAAGAATTCCTATAACTCACTTCCTCTCCCCCCCCCTTCTCTCCGACACGCTTCCCCACCTCCACAGTCCCGTCTCCCCACCAAGGTGGAGACCTCCTTCAAGACCGCCGTCAACCGCGCCGTCGCCCGCCCGGTAAGTTGGGAATTAAGGGAGGTTTTTGGTGTCGCGAATTCGGTTTTTTTCCTCTTCTTTTTCCGCGGCGAGAAGAGAGAAGTTTTTTTGATCGCCGCCGCCGGCCCTCGACCACGAGCTTTTCTAGAAAGATATTGCGCCTCTCGTTCGCTGCATTCGACCGTGCATTGTTCCGCTCTGCCCCGCGGGGGTGCTAGACGGTCGAATGCGGAGGTCCGCGCGGTGAACCGGATCGCAGTGCCGAGGGATCACGAGCGGAAAAGACAAGGAGAAGAAGAAGAAGAAAGAAGGAGAGAGAGAGAGAGCGAAAGCAGCAGCGACAAGCGACCACCACCACCGCCGCTGCCGCGCGAAGAAGAAGCTCTCAGGCTCTCTCTCTCTCTCTCTCTTATCTCTTTCCTTCTTTTTTTTCCTTCGCCTTTCTTTCTTCCCTCCTCTCTTTCTTTCTTTGTTCTTCTTTCTCTCACCTTCTTCTTCTTTTTCTCTTCCAACCAAACTTACTTCAGGCCACCTCGGGCAACCGCACCGACGTCGTCGCCAAGAAGAAGATCAACGTCGCCATCAACGGCTTCGGCCGCATCGGCCGCAACTTCCTCCGCTGCGTCGAGGGCCGCGGCGCCGACTCGCTCCTCAACGTCACCGTCATCAACGACTCCGGAGGCGTCAAGCAGGCCTCGCACCTGCTCAAGTACGACTCCACGCTCGGCACCTTCAACGCCGACGTGCGCATCGTCGACGACTCGACCATCTCGGTCAACGGCAAGCCGATCAAGATCGTCTCGTCGCGCGACCCGACGCAGCTTCCCTGGGGCGCCGAGAACATCGACCTCGTCATCGAGGGCACCGGTGTCTTCATCTCCTCGGAGGGCGCCGGCAAGCACCTGCAGGCCGGGGCCAAGAAGGTCCTGATTACGGCCCCGGCCAAGGGAGTGAGTATTTTGGGTGTTTTTGTTTTTTGTTTTTGTTTTCGAAGTCGGGTTTTTTTTCGTCGAGGTATTTTTGAAGAAAAAAACTAACATTTTTCTTCTTTCTCTTTCTCTTTCTCCCCATCTCTTCCCCCTTCTCCATTTCAGGACGACATCCCCACCTACGTCATCGGCGTCAACGCCCAGGACTACAAGCACTCGGACAAGATCATCTCCAACGCCTCGTGCACCACCAACTGCCTCGCTCCCTTCGTCAAGGTCCTCGACGAGAAGTTCGGCATCGTCAAGGGCACGATGACCACCACGCACTCGTACACGGGCGACCAGCGCCTGCTGGACGCGTCGCACCGCGACCTGCGCCGCGCGCGCGCCGCGGCCCTCAACATCGTGCCCACCACCACGGGCGCGGCCAAGGCCGTCGCCCTCGTCCTCCCGAGGCTCAAGGGCAAGCTCAACGGCATCGCCCTGCGCGTGCCCACCCCCAACGTCTCGGTCGTCGACCTCGTCATCCAGGTCGAGAAGAAGACCTTCGCCGAGGAGGTCAACGCCGCCTTCCGCGAGGCCGCCGCGGGCCCCATGAAGGGCGTGCTGCACGTCTCGGACGAGCCGCTGGTCTCCAAGGACTTCGCGTGCACCGACCAGTCGACGTCTATCGACTCGAGCCTGACGATGGTGATGGGCGACGACATGGTCAAGGTGGTCGCGTGGTACGACAACGAGTGGGGCTACTCGCAGCGCGTGGTCGACCTCGCCGAGCTGACCGCGCAGAAGTGGGAGTAGATTCTTTTTTGGATCTGCTCTGCTCTGCTCGCTGAGAAAGTTTTTGAGGAAACAAAAAAACCAAAAAACAAAAATCGGAATTTTTGAAGAAAAAAAAAAGGCGCGCGCACACTCTCTCTCTCTTTTCTTCTTTGCTCTTGAGCGATCTACGAAGAGAGGAGTGCTGCTGCTGTCGCGTTCTTGCGCTGACGTGAGAGACATGGTGATTTGGAGAGAGACTTACGATCTCGCGGCTGGAAACAAAACTGGTGGAGCGGAAATGAAGGAGCCCGAGAGAAGAGACCAAAAACAAAACAATTTTTCCACCCCAAATTCTAAAAAAGAAAAACCGCGCCTTCGTTCTTTGAATCTGTTTTTTTCTTTCGTGATTGCGCGCTTGCGCTTGCGTGTGGTTGTGTAATTACGAAGCGATGGACGAGAAAACGATGCGGTTTTTTTTAATAAAAAAGAAAGAGAAGGGAAGAGAGAGGTTGAAGAGAAGAGGTTGAACGTTTTTCCTTATTTCTTCGTTTTTTTTTCGTTTTTCTTCTCTCTCTCGATCTCTCCTTGACGGAGAGCGAGTTACCGCCTGCTCTCTCGCGTGCCTGCTGCTCTCTGCTGCTCTCTGCTGCTCTCTGCTGCTCTCTGCTGCGAAAAGCAAAAGAGCAGCTGCTGCAGCAGCAGCAGCGGAGGGAGAGAAGGAGAGGGCTCGGGCAATCGTCATTCGATCTAAAAAGTCTCTCTCTCTCGATCGAATGGACCTCGCCGCCTTTGTCGAGGCCCTGCCGCGCCCCTCGCTCGACCGCGTGTACGACGCCCCCGAGGCGTGCCTGGCCGTGCTCAGGGGCCTGCCTCCCCTGGCGCGCGCCTACGTGATGAGGCTCCTGGCGGTCGGCGGAGGCCATGACGAAGATGATAAATTCGCCGGCGGTGTCCATCGAACGTCGTCGTCAACAACACCAACCCCACCTGTGACCTTTGTGCCCCTCGACGTCGTCGCGTCCTGGCCCCTCCCGAGCGACGCCGCGGCGCAGGCCAAGCACAGTGCCGCGATCAGCAAGCTCGAGAGGCTCGCCGTCGTGGTGAAAAAGAAGGACGAGGAAGGCGATGGCGGCCTGGCGCTGACGCCGGCCTTCAGGAGGCACGTCGCCTCTGCGGTCGCGCTCGGCGGGGCCGGGGTCGTTTCTTCTTCCTCCTCGATCTCGATCTCGGTCTCTTCCGCCGCCTTCTCTCCGTCTTCCGTCGCCTCGGCGACGCCCTCGCACGAGCAGAGAGACGCGTTCGCCGACGACGCGTGGGACGGGCTGCTGCTGTTCATCGGAGGGCACGAGCCCAGGGCTCCGGCGAGGCCCCTGGCTCTGAGGAGGTTGATGGGCGGCAGTGGCGGCGGCGGTGGAGGTGCTGCTGCCTTTTACTCTCCCTCTGCTGCTGCTATCGACTTTGGCGCCCTGCTTCTCGCAGAGGGCTTTGTGGCCCCGAGAAGGAGGAGGGGGCGGGGCACGATGCAAGGGCAACAAGGAGGCGGCAGCAACGAGGTGGAAGAAGTCGTCGGCGTCGCCGTCGCCGAAGAAGAAGAAGAAAGCGACGAGGAAGAAGACTCTGACGACGAAGACCTCTCGCCGGTCAAGCCCACCCCTAAAGGACTTTCTTTCCTGCTCTCCCCGACCGTGGCGCAGCTCTGGGAGCTCCTGCGGTGCGTGGCGGCTGCCTCGTCCGCCGCGGCGGAGAGTGGAAACAACAGAGGAGAAGGAGGCGGAGGAGGAGGCGAAAGCTCTTCTTCTTCTCCTTCGAGCAGAGAGGACGCCCTCGCTGCCGTCGTCGCGCTGCTGCTGAAGCTCGCTGCCGGTGGGGGCCGCGGCCCGCCGCTGGCCGCCGCCTCGCTGGCCCCGGCGGCCCTCGAGGCGGCGCTGGACGCTTCGGCGCTGGGGCTGCTGATGCCGTTTTTCGTGAGCGAAGGAGAGAGTGGAGGTGGAGGAGGAGCGGCAGCAGTGAAAGGCCGCGCGACCAAAAAGGCCAAGACAGGGGCAGCTGCAGCAGCAGGAGAGGAACCGGATCTGTCACAGCTCTGGTTTGCTCCCACGAGGCTGGCCGACGCCCTGCGAGGCAGCGGGGACAGCATCAACAAGGCGCTGAGTTCGAATTCGGCGACGGCGGCAGCAGCAGCAACAACAACAAAACCTTCTGCTGCTGCTGCTCCTGCTGATGCTGCCCCTTACCTCCTCTCTTTACCTCCGACAGCCACCTCGGCTACCTCCTCCGACGCCCACGTCGTCGTCGAGACCAACTTCAGGGTCTACGCCTACACCACCAGCCCTTCGAGGCGAGCGATCCTGTCTTTGTTCGCGACGATCGAGCGCGTCTTGCCCAATTTGGTCGTCGCGGCCGTCACCCGCTCTTCGTGCCTCGCCGCCCTGGACAGGGGCATCACGGCGGAGCAGATCGTCTCGCACCTGCGGGAGCACGCGTCCCCTCGCGTGGCGCACCGCGTGCCCGTGGTCCCGGAGAACGTCGCCGATCAGATAAGGCTCTGGGAGGCGTCGAGGAGGAGGCTGCGCGTGGTTAGGAGGGCGACGCTCTACTCGGACTTCTCGAGCGCGCGCGAGTTCGAGGCCGCGGTGCGGGCTGCCGTGGCTGCCGGGGCGATGCTCTGGGTGGAGCGAGGTGGGGAAAGTGGTGGAGGTGGTGGAGTTGGTGGAGGAGGAAGCAACGCCGCTGCCGACAACAACAACACCAACAACGAAAACCGCCACGGCCGCCTCGCCGCGGCGGTCGAGGCGCACGAGGCGATCAAGGAGGCCATCCGCGCGGCGCGCGGGGTGTACAATTAGAAAAAAAAATAGAAAATGCAAGAACTGGAATGAAAATGAAAAGATACAAAAAAGGTGGGAAAAAACAGAAGGAAGCAAAAAACGGGGGAAAAAAACTCTCTCTCTCTCTTTTCTCTCCCAACTCTCTCTCTTTCTCTCTCTCTCTCTCCCCGACTCCACCTCCCACTTCTCTCTTCTCTCTTATCTACCAAAACGGACACCACCCGATGTAGCTCTGGCACAGGTTCTCGTGCGAGGTCGCCTGCGAGATCAGCCTGTCGACCTGGGCCGCGACCGAGTCCGGGTCGCCCTGCTGCTGCTGCTGCTGCTGCGCCGCGGCCGACGCCGGGTTCGCCGATGACGAGCTCGACGCGACGCCGGCGGCAGCCGCGCCGGCGGAGGAGCCGCTGCCGCCGCCGCCGTCCCAGTCGCGGCCCGTGAGCTTGTCGCTGGTGCGCTTCATGACGGCGATGGCGCGCTCGTTGAGGGCCTCGTTGGCGTCGCCGGCCGCTGCTGCTGCTGCGGCGGCGGCTGCGGCTGCAGCAGCAGCGGCAGCAGCGGCGTCTTGTTCTTGTTCTCCTCCAGAAGAAGAAGGACCCGCCGACGCAGCAGCCGCAGCAGCAGCGTGTTGCTGCTGCTGTTGCTGCTGCTCGGCGGCAAAGTTGATGCCCTGGGATTGCTGAGCTTGCTGCTGCTGTAAAAGCAGCTGCTGCTGCTCCGCCGTGGCGTTGCCAACAACGTCAGCAGCGGCGGCCGTCGCGCCTCCGGCGGCCGCGGCATTTGCCTGCCCCGTCGCCCCCGTTCCACCTCCACCACCTCCTGCTCCACCTCCTCCTCCTCCTCCTCCTCCTCCTTCCGCGGTGTTCAGCAGCCTCCAGTTGATTAGCGGGTCGTGCACGAAAGCCTCCAGCATAGCCAAAACACTATCTTTATGGGAACGAAGCACCCTCGCCGTCGTCTCCGCCGCAAACCTGAAGTTCCCTTCGATCCCGGCCGCCTCCATCGCTCGGACCATCATCCTCGTCAGCCTGAACGGCACGCGCTCCGGGAACTTTTCCCGGTGCATCGACGCCTCGAAGCAGTCCCCGAAGTCGATGTGGAGCAGCTTGCCCGAGTAGCGATCCAGCATCAGGTTGGAAGGGTGTCGATCGCCCAAACCAAGCAAATACCCGACGATAGACATCACAGCGCACGAGCGCGTATAGGCCGTGCGCCGCTCGAGCCAGACCTCCGAGTTGCGAGACTTGAGCCACATCACGCGCTTGACATCGTCGCCGCTGGTCGAGTCCAGCGCGTGCTCGAAGACCTCGACCTTCTGGATCACGCAGAGCGCGTCGTAGTCCGGGGCCATCCCGAGCATGAGCCGGTGCTCGACGTTGAGCGGGGTGCGGCGCGCATCGCGGTACTCCCGGATCAAAGCGTGCAGCGTGTCGCAGTTGGGGACCCAGCCGATCAGACCCGAGTTTGGCGACAGGGGGATCACCGCGTAGCGGGCAATAGAGAGGCCGCGGGCGGCCGAGGCGGCGTCACCGGCCAGCAAAGAATTAACGAGACCGAAGAGCTGCATCACTCGCTCGTCCTGCCTCAGGTCCTCGTGCCCCTTGAGCAGAAAAACGTACTCGGCTCCGTCGGAGCCGTGGATCGTCAGCTTGCGGGGCCTCTGCTTGGAGGTGATCACCGTCAGCGTCGGGGCGAAGGCCGCGATGGTGACGACGGGCTCCCCCGCGGCGTAGGTTCCAGGCACGGCCAATTCCAATCCTTGCGCGCGGACGAGGGCCGGGGCGACGTACTGGAGATCGAGCGAAGTCAGGGAGGGGAGCTGCTTGTTGATCCTCTTGAAGACGTGGTAGTAGAGGTCCCAGGCCTGTATTGGATTGGAGCGGAGTGCGGGTTTTGGTGGAGTGGGGTGGGAGGAGAAAGAGAGGAGAAGAGAGAAGTGAGTTGGAAGAGGAAGTAAAAAACATGAAAGAAAAAAAACCGCTTTCGCTTTCGCTCGACCTCAACCAACTCTCTCTCTCTCTTCTCTCTTCCCTCTCTTCTCTCTTCCCTCTCTCCAACAACTCCTCCTTCCCCTCTCTCTCACCTGGTGGAGCTCCGCTTCCTTCCTCGAAACCCTGTACTTCTGGCACCACTCGTGCGCCTCGGCCAGCTCCCTGCCGTAAGCTTGGACGAAAGCCACCTCCTTCAAGGTCGTCGGCCCTGCTCGCTCCATCATCTCGTGCAGCGGCAGCAGCGTCGCGAGCATCCCTTCGACGTTGGACTCACCGAAATACTGCCTCGACGCTTCTTCTAAAGCCTCGTGCCACATCTCGTGCCAGAGGATGGCGATGCGGATCAGCTCCCGGGAAACCAGCTGGGCCTGGTCGACTAAAGTAGCAGAGTGAGCCCTGACGGCGTCGACGACGGCGGCGGCGGCCTGCCTCCTCAGCGGGGACTGCGACTTGTATGCGACCAACAACGGGTACATCAGCGCCTGCGGGTGGCACCTCCCCACGGCCACCAGCAGCGTATGGATCAAACCCCTCACCGCGTCCTGCCTGCTGTGGATCCTCGCGATGATCTGCGGAAGCACGCCCAACCAGGTGTCGACGCTGACGTGGCCAAACCCTTCCGTGAGAGCGTCGCGGACGTCGGGCTGCGCGCCGTGGTTGAACCAGAGCGTCAGGAGCCTCAGAATGTCCTGGAGGTTGCGGGAGGAGGAAGAAGAAGGGCGGTAGAAGGCGTGCGGGGAGAAAGAAGAGGCGGCGAGGCTGGAGGCTGCTGCGGAAGCAGAAGAGCCAGTTCCGTTTTCGCCGCCGCCGTTGTTTTCGCCGTTTGCTCCTTGCGCCGTCCGGTGCGCGCCCGTGTCCCCGGCCCCCACCGCCACCGACGCGAAGAACCCGCGCACGGCGGGAGCCGCGTGCCTCTGCGCCGCGGCGACGTCCCCCACGCGGGCGTAGTGTTCCATCGCCTGCACGTTGAACAGCGCCCAGGCGTGCCAGGCCCGGGCCCAGTCCGGGGCGCGGGCCGTGGCCAGCTCCAAGTGGGCGAGCACGCGGCCGATCAGCGCGTCGTCGATGACGGCGGCAGAATTGCTGCTGCCGCTGGCTCCACCTTCCGCGGCTGCTGCAGCGGCGCTCAGGGCCGCGTAGCCACCCGAAGGGATGCTGTTGAGCAGGGGTCCGCCCGAAGTTGTCGGGGAGAGCAGGCCAGCGCCGCTGCCGCTCCCGCCGGAGCCTTGGAGGCCGGAAGGGTTTGTCGTCGCTGAAGCCGAAGAAGAAGAAGCGGCGGCGGCGGCGGCGGCAGCGGCAGCCAAGGCGGCCGAAGAGGTCGCCGACCAAGTCCAGAGGCCCATCCTGAGGTTGACCCTCGCGGCGAGGGGCGCGCGGTAGCCGTACCTCTCTGCTCCGGCGCGGGCGGCAGCCTCCAGCGAATTAGAAGAAGAAGAAGAAGAAGAAGAA
>Ga0114918_10003248_pt1 | contig 14405 bp, 5 predicted proteins | sample LantaG_FD_87015 | JGI IMG/M metagenome (GOLD analysis project Ga0114918, IMG submission 87015) | Deep subsurface microbial communities from Baltic Sea to uncover new lineages of life (NeLLi) - Landsort_02402 metaG | ecosystem: Environmental > Aquatic > Marine > Oceanic > Sediment | place: Baltic...
TCGGGCAGCAGCGCGGCAAAAGGCGTGATATCGAGGTCCAGATCAACCGACACCGCCCCGTTCGGATCAAAACGAAATGGGATGCGGACGCCTTGATACGCAATGGTTCCGGCGTTCAGCTTCCACCCCGTTTCCGAGGCTGCGCCTTTCACGATCACATCGAGTGGATCGCCTGTCTTTTTAGCGACGTACTCATCCAAAGCGATCCGGGATTCCTTCAAATCGGCGGCCGCCTCGAAGGTTTCCTGTGATGGATTGTAGTCGAACTTTACGGTGGCCAGGCCCTCCGTGTCTATCGCTGGCGGCAGGAATGGTTTCAGCGCGTAGATCGGCAGACGGGACAGCACCCGAATGGTTCCGAGCCGCCACGCATTATGCTCCCTAGTAAGGGTGAAGTCGCCTTCGAGGAACGGCTCGGTCTGATGAACCAGATGCAACACCAGATCGTTGTTTTCACGGAAGGGAAGAGTAGCCGCGATATCGAAACGTGTTGAACCGAATAGAGAAAACAGGGACACCCCTGTGGGTTCTACAGGCGGTGTTTTCAAGAATGCCGTGGCCGCGCGCTCGACATCGCAGGCCAGCGTTCCATTCCAGGCCGGCGGGGCGATCCCCGCCTGAGTAGTATGGCTGGCCCACGTATAGGCCCCCTCGCACTGCACGGGGCCGAGCTTGGCCGATTCGGCGGCTACGGTCAACCCGAGCGCCGCGTCGCGCGTAGCAAAATCCGCCGAGACCGATGTAAAGGCGTCGGTGTACTCGGGCAGGTTCACCTCGATACGCCCATCGGCGAGCGCGCCCTCGATAATAATACCGGTGGGCATGGCGGCGCTGCGTACAAGAGTTGCCGCCATCCGTTTGAACGTTACCGTGCCGCCGAGGCCGCCGATGGCATCGTGTGGGAGGAGGGATCGAACGTACGGTGCATCGAGCGCGGTCGTGCCCGCGAAGTCAATACCGATCTTGCCCCCTTCGGGATCGAGTTTCACGGAACCTTTCAGCGAGAAACCTTCGCCTTCGAGACGGCTGATGGCAAACGTCCCTTTTTCGAAAGACATATCTCCGCGCAAGCCGCCTAAGGCTAAGGCGGGCGATTCCGGGGACAGTACGATTGATATCGATCCTCCGTCAAGCGAACTTTCCACGGCCATGTCGGCGGGGAATAATTCCCCGCCTACTCCGAAGGTGCCGCTGATGTGGGTGCATTTCAGCGTGCCGCCGATGTCCTTAATATCGAGTGCAGGCGCCAGCAATGCCACCAGAGGTTTGGTAAGTTCGATAGCACCTGAGCAATCTACGGGGACGATTCCCGTGGCGAAATCGGGCGTAATGGTCCCCGACAACGCGACACCGTCCCCCGTCAGTTCTTGTAAATGGATAGTCCCTTCGTCAAGGGTGGCGCGTCCGGCCAGATTGGAAAAAACGACGGGGCCTTTTTTTAACGCCATATCGATTCCCCGAAACGAAAGCGCGCCCTTGGCAATACGAAACGGCTCGCCGGGCGTTAGGCCAATCAGGAGATCTTGAGTTTCCGCCGAGGCGGTCTTGTGCGTTTTGAATGAGAACCCCTGGACGGGCTGTCGCACCAGCAAAGACGCCAGGATTTCCTGGCCCGCTACCGCCTCACGGATGTGGCAGGCTACGCTGCCGTCTGGCGCACGGGTCACGTCGCCTTTCAACAAGGCGCCGGGCGATTCCCATGCGAGATCATTGATAGTAATCGCGCCGTCGTCCCACCAGGCCGTAGCGGAAAAAGCGCCGTCGAGGGCATTGATGGCGCGTCCGTCTACGTTACCGGTGAGCGCGGCCGAGAAACGGCTCGGTTCCGTGTTTTCGATGTTTGCTTGCAGCGCAACCCGAGTCTCGGGCAGCCACGGCAAACGCAGGAGGGTCCTTACGTCGAGTTCCTTGATCGAAGCGGTGCCGCGTACCGCTGGGCCGGCGTGCGGCTCGACGGTGATTTCGGCATTGAGGCGCATATCGGTGCCAAACGACGCGGCCTCCGCCGACAATAGCAGGGACACCGTGTCGGACAGCGGGTTACGGAGGGTCACGTCGCACACGGAAAACGGGATCTCCGAGTCGCCGACGTACAGCCGGGCGCTATTGGCATACACGTTGTCGATCTCGACGGCGAAGGCGTCCGCGGCCGGCTTGCCGGAGTCCGCCTTGCTCTGCGCCGCCAACAAGGCCTCGATATGATCGGAGAGGATGGCGGCGTCTTGCGGCATCTTGATGGTGAGGTCCGAAAGCACGATACTGGCAATATAGATCCGATGTTGCAGCAACCCGAATATCCGCGGCGTCGCTTGGGCGCGGCTGATCGATATCTTGAAATCGTTTTCGCCCACCGTTATCTCGTCGGCCGTCACCCGCAACAGCGGAAAAATGTCCAGGTCCAACGAGCCGACCGTCACGGGAAGGCCGGTGGCTTGTCCGATCGCGTCAATCACTAACGGGCGGTACCGGTCCACCGCGATCAGATGTTCGACGATCTTCCATCCCACCGAGAGGACGGCCGCTAACAACAGGAGCCGATACAGCCACCGCCGTCGCGCCGGCCGCTCAGGTGCGGCCACCCGCACCGGCTTTGGAGACTTTTGATCCGGAATTGTCATGGCATTAGTGTAACACGAAACCGGGGAGGAGTTTAAGAGTTAGATGATGAAATACGCGAGATACGCGGAGATCGCCCAGCAGGTGAAGGCGCCGTAGAAGATTGATCGTGTCAGGCGCCAGCGTGCGATCCATTCGAAACCGGCGGCGGTCAGTATGGCGTAACACGGGAGCAACCCGAGAGTGTAGGTGCCCTTGACAACGCAGTACACAGGCACGGTGAGAAAAGCGTAGAACATGGTGGCGAGGTAGACGGCGAGGCACAGGATGGCGAAGAGCGTTCCGTTGTGGGCGGCCCGATGGGGATGGCGTGCTACGGCGATTACGCCGGCCAGCATCGTTGCAAGCGGGATGAAGGCCAGCCAGACGCCGCTCAGGGCGAACCCGTAGTTCCAGCAAGGCCGTCGTTCGTAATCAACTACCGAACCGATGTATCCATCCATCCATAATGAGGAATGGAGAGCGTCCCAAAAACCGATAACCGAAGCGTAAACGGGATAGAAAAGTGCTTGGCCGAACCGGTAGAACTGTCCAGGCGAGCGGTACCCCGGATACTGCCACCATCGGAAATCCCGTTCCGGTTCCCAGCCGCCGAGAAACGGTTTGCCGAGATGAATTTGGTTGCGGACGTACCACCAGCCTGCCACCAGGAAGGCCACCGCGAAGACCACGGCCAGTGCGGCGGCCGCCTTCGAGAGCCGCCGCTGCTCCAATGGCCCCGTGGCTATTGATGCGTAAAGGATCAAGACGGCCAGGGGAAGGAGGATGATCGTGGTGGTCGCTTTTGACAGCAGGGCCACTCCGAGAATCGCGCCGAGCAACACCTTCGCCCGCCAGGTCCGGCCGTTCTTGGGGGCGCGTAAGTAACGGACGGCCAGCATGACGACGAGGGCTACGGTGGCCCCCGCCAGTAATTCGTTGCCTACGTACTGCGACATATAAATGTTCATGGGCATGAACCCGCCCAACACCATGCCGACCGCCTGTAGGTCTTTCCGATCGGGCCACACGTACCGAACCGTTCGGTAGGAAATTTCGATTTGCGCCATCCCGCATAGGAGCGGCAAGATCTTGAGCGCCCGCAAGTACATTTCCGGGCTGCCGAAGATCCAATTGAGCGGAGCCGACAACATATAAAACAACGGTGCCTGGAACATGACCCAGCCTTCCGACGCAAGGGGGATCCGCCAGTTCGCGGCCACATATTTGATGTATTCGACATGTCCGGGAATGTCAAAACCGATCCATTCGGGTATTTTCCCGAGATTGTTCGAGGCCATGAGAACCCACGCCAAGATCAGCAGCCACCGGAAGGTTTCAATACCGGGCGTGTACCGTGCCACATAAGGCCGCACCGTAGCCCGCCGTGTGCCCCAGAAACTCCAGCCAAACACAAAAAGAAACACGGGGATTAGGAAGGGCAACTTCCCGAGGAATGCCTTGTCGGCGCGTTCAAACCGATACGTTACGGCCGTATGCACCGGGTGATCAACAGAGAAAGCGGGGAACCACGTCTTGCCATCGCGCGTGCTTTCCCAGTCTTCGCCCGTATACAGGCCCAGCGCGTCGCAGTAGGCTCGAACACAATTCGGCCCGATCGGGTTGATCGTCACGAACGTCAGTTCATGCGCGCCGGGTGTCAAATAGGGCGCGAGATCAATTTTGATCGGCTCTTTCCATGACCGCTCAGGCCGGTCGGGTGACGCCTCCCGACCGAGTGTCGAGGCGGATTCCGCCTGGTAAACCGGCGTCCCGTCCAGAAGCACCTCCCCTTTCTTCAAAATAGTCAAGCATAAGACGGCTTTCTCCGGGACGCGGTCTATTGCAAACTTCTTTCGGAACGCCGTGGCATACGTTGTTTTTTCCTGTTCCGGACGCAGGCTGACGCCGCCTTGCTTCGTATCCTGGAAGTCATGGAAGCGAATCCATTGCGCGCCGTTCTTAGGGAGCAAAAGGACCAGGTCGGGACTCGATAACGTCGTGATGATTTTCACGCAGGCGACCGCCCCGACAAGCAACGCGGCAACAATCCCTCCGGCGATCCAGATACGCCTACGATGTGCCGCCGGTTTATGCTCCAGCGCGCCAGCGGCTTGTTCCTCTTCTTTGGCCACCTTGCTGCACTCCCCGATCTGCTCAGGCAGGGGTCGCCCCCGCCGTGGCTCGAATATGACGATTCCGCGCGTATTCCATATCTTGTTCCGCACCTACAACCGAACGCACCCATACGCGAAGCATCCAGGCGCTTAGCCTAGCAGAACCGGCGGAAATACCTCAAATGCAGATATGAAGGTGCGCGAGGATTTATTCCCCCGCCCTACTGGCCGATAACTTCTTGGAGCTTGTGAATAAATGCAACGACAGCGTCATTCCCGCGAAAGCGGGAATCCAGTACGTGCGTAGCGGTGGTGTGTACAAACCCTGGATTCCCGCTTTCGCGGGAATGACGCGCTTGTTGTGGTTCTGTAGAATGACGTTCAAGTTTTGGTGGCATTTCTTCACATGCTCTCAGAAAAAACAAGATTCTGACGAATAGTAGTATGAATGCGCCGATCAGATAATAAAATATGCCAGATACGCGGAGAGGGCCCAGCAGGTGAAGGCGGCGTAAAAGATCGAGCGCGTCACACGCCAGCGCGCGATCCACTCGAAACCGGCCGCCGTCAGTAGGGCGTAACACGGGAGCAGCCCGAGGGTGTAGGTGCCCTTGACAACGCTGTACACGGGAACGGTCAGAAAAGCGTAGAGCATGGCGGCAAGGTAGACGCCCAGGCACAGGATGGCGAACAGTGTTCCGTTGTTGGCGGCCCGATGGGGATGGCGCGCTACGGCGATCACGCCGGCCAGCATCGTTGCAAGCGGGATGAAGGCCAGCCAGACGCCGCTCAGGGCGAACCCGTAGTTCCAGCGAGGCCGTGCTTCGTAATCCGCTATCGAACCGAGGTATCCATCTATCCATAATGAGGAATGGAGACCGTCCCAAAAACCAATAACCGAAGCGTAAATCGGATAGAAGAGTGCTTGGCCGAATCGGTAGAACTGAGCTGGCGATCGATACCCTGGATACTGCCACCATTGAATCCGTTCCGGTTCCCAGCCGCCGAAAAACGGTTTGCCGAAATGAATTTGATTGCGAACGTACCACCAGCCCGCCACCAGGAAGGCCACCGCGAAGACCACGGCCAGCGCGGCGGCGGCCTTCAAGACCCGCCGCTGCTCCAATGGCCCCGTGGCCATTGATGCGTAAAGGATCAAGAGGGTCAGGGGAAAGAGGATGATGGTAGCGGTTGCTTTTGACAGCAGCGCCACTCCGAGGGCCACACCGAGCAACACGGTTGCTTGCAAGGTCCGGCCGTTTTCGGGATCGAGCAAGTAACGGACGGCCAGCATCACGACGGTGGCCACCATGCACCCGGCCAGCAATTCGTTGCCCACGTACTGCGACATATAGAGGTTCATGGGCATGAACCCGCCCAACACCATGCCGATCGCCTGCAGGTCGTTGCGCTCGGGCCACACGTACCGCATGGTCCGGTACGAAATCTCGATTTGGGCTATACCGCACAGGAGCGGTAGGAACCGGAGCGCCCGAACGTACATGTCCGAGCCGCTGAAGAGCCAATGGATCGGAACCGACAAGACATAGAACAATGGTGCCTGGTGCAGGCTCCATCCTTCCGACCCAAGAGGGATCCGCCAGTTTTGCGCCACATATTCGATGTACTCGATATGTCCCGGAAAGTCGAAACCGATCCATTCGGGTACTTTGCCGAGATCATTCAAGGCAAGAAGGCCCCACGCCAGGATAAGCAACCACCGGAAGGTTCCGATGCTGGGCGTGTACCGTGCCACATAAGGCCGCACCGCGGCCCGCCGTGCGCCCCAGAAACTCCAGCCGAACACAAGAAGAAATACGGGGATCAGGAACGGCAGTTTTCCGCGGAATGCCTTGTCGGCGCGCTCAAACCGATACGCGATGGCCGTATGCACCGGGTGATCGACGGAAAGCGCGGAGAACCATGTCTTGCCGTCGCACGTGCTTTCCCAGTCTTCACCCGTATACAGGCCCAACACTTCGCAGTAGGCTCGAACACAACTAGGCCCCATCGGGTTGCTCACCATGAACATCAGTTCATGTACGCCGGGCGCCAAATAGGGCGCGAGATCGATTTCAATCGGCTGTTTCCATGTTCGCATTCTCGCGCCGGGGTCGTTACTCGCCTGATAAATCGGTTGGTTGTCCAGATACACATCCACCATTTTCAAGGCATTTACGGATAAGACTGCTTTTTCCGGGACGCGGTCTTCCGCCATGGTGAACTTCTTTCGGAACCCCATGGCATACTCGTCTCCCCAATTCCCTTGCAGGTTGACGCCGCCCTGGTCCTCATCCTGGAAGTCATGAAAAAGAATCCATTGCGCGCCGTTCTTGGGGAGCAAGAGGACTATGTCGGGACTCGATAGGGTCGTGATGATTTTCACAAACGCTATCGCTCCGACAAGCAACGCGGCAACAATCCCTCCGGCGATCCAGATACGCCTACGACGCGCCACCGGTTTATGCTCCAGCGCGCCAGAGACTTGTTCCTCTTCCTTGGCCACCTTGCTGTTTCCTACTTTATAAGGTCTTCCTTGACGACTTCTCCAGGCAGCGTCGCCGTGCCGGGCCACAGTTTGCGGCCGGGATAAATCGACGTATGAACCCCCGTGTGAACATCGTCGCCGATGAAGGCCCCCAGTTTCGTCCGTGTCGTCATCACGCGCGTCCCGTTGACGACTGTGCTGTGAGGCGCCCCGTCATGGCGGAAGTTGGCCGTCACGGTTCCACAGCCGAGATTGGCCCGTTCGCCGACGACGCTGTCGCCGAGATACGTCAGATGACACGCCATGGCGCCATCCATGAGAATCGAGTTCTTGATCTCGACGGCCTGTCCGACGCGGCATTCGTTGCCCAGCGTCGTGCCCTGGCGCAACCAGCAATTCGGGCCGACGGAGCAGTTCTCGCCGATGCACACGGGGCCCTCGATCACGGCCCCGGGCCGAATCACGGTGCCCGCCCCGATGAAAATGGGGCCGCTCATAGAGGCCGCCGGGCTGACTTCGCCGTAGATGCCCGTCTCGAAGCCGTTGTTGAGAAAATACTCGTTGGCATCGAGGAGATGCCACGGATATCCGATCGCGAGCCAGTAGCCCTGCGCTTCGACGACCCGGAACCCGCCTTTGTCCGCCAGGGTTTGAATCGCCGACGTGATCTCGATTTCGCCCCGCTCCGAAGGCGCCGTGCGTTCGAGTACGCCGAAGACCTCCGGCGTAAACTTGTACGCGCCGACGTTCGCGAGGTTCGAGAAGACGTCCTTGGATTTCTCGACGAGCCGCACGACGACATGGTCCTTGTCCACTTCATAGGTGCCGTACAGCCGCGGGTCCGGCACGACCTTGGCCAGCGCCGCTTGCTTTTCATCCGCCAACTGCGCGAGATCGGCGGGGTCATAGAGGTCGTCGCCGTTCATCGCAAGAAAAGGTTCGTCAATACATTCCGCGCATTGCAAGATCGCGTGACCGGTTCCGCGCTGTTCTTTCTGTTCGACGTACTCGAGGGTCATATCCCCGTAGCGCGTGCCGAACGCCTCCTCGATCATCTCTTTTCGGTAGCCGACCACCAGCACAACGGTATCAACAATACCTTTCAAGGCATCGAGCTGGCGCACCAGAATGGCCTTGTTGGCCACCTTGAGCAACGGCTTAGGTTTTGTAAGGGTCAGCGGATACGTCCGCGTGGATTTTCCCGCCGCCATGATAACGGCCTTCATACATATTCCTCCTGCGATAACGAAGAATGCTTGCCGCAGTTTAGCATTCCACGGTGGCAAGCATAGTAACGCAGGCAGGGAGGCGCGGGCAAACTAACTCGATGCGGACAGCGCTCCTACGATTACAGCGAACGTAGGCATTACGGGCGGTGTTGCGCCATCATCGTTGCTGATATACCGGATGAACTCGACGTGGCCGTCCATGTAGAGCACATTACAGCCGCCCGGAACATGGTTGAACTTATGAATGGCCGCGCCCGCGCCGAGCTGGTCCATCATAATGAAAATCTCGCTTTGGGCCATGGCACTGGTTGCGGGATTGTTGATATCCGTGATCAGAAAACGCTCGACTCCTTCGCGAAGCCGGTAAATCATATTGCCTCCACCATTGCCATAGCCCGGGCCGGGGTCTTGATTGCTGATGTCGATATCCTGGTCGACGATATGCGCGAGCGCCAATCCATCGTGGCCCACATACGCCGAGATCGCTTCGGTGCCGAAGACTTCGTTGAGTCCCGCCGCCAACTGGATCGGTACATCAATCCCTTCGGGCGTTATCCCGCCGAGTATGCTCACGAGCCCGGCGATCATGGGATACGTCACGATATCCACGAACCCTTCGCCGATCTTGTCGAATACCCAACCCAAATAGACGTAACTCGCGTCGATATTCTTCGGCTGGCTTACGGGCGTAGCCATCGTTCCGTCATCATTCGTCAACACGTCCTCGGGCGTATCCGAATCCGAAGGGCAGAACATGAGGTTGGCGTCGCTGAAGTATTCCGGGAACAAGGCCGTCGTTTGCGGGCCAAGGGCGAGGGATTCGCGCGGTGGATCGTACGGCAAGCCGTTCCACCGATAGAAACGCGCGACCTGGAGATGCGGATACCGTTGCGCTTTGGATTCATTCGCGTACATTTTGAAGATCAGTCCCCACTGTTTGAGGTTGTTCTGGCAACTCGCCCGCCGTGCCGATTCCCGTGCGCGCGCCAGCGCCGGCAACAGGATCGCCGCGAGGATACCGATAATGGCGATGACCACCAACAATTCAATCAGGGTAAATCCTGCCGTCTTGTTCATCGCTATCCCTCACCCCTCTTTTTCCTGCAGTTAAACCACGGAATGAAGCAAGTCATCAATGTCCGATACAATAACTCCGGAAACGGTATGGAAACAACTCGCCGACTTGCAAGTTGCTTCTTGCCGCCGAGTACAATACAGTACCCAGGTCGATTACATGTTTGCAGGAAAGAAAGAATAGACCTTATGAACAAGAAGAAACACGACCATGAATGAACGCGTATGTCCCTGGTGGATGGCCTACACGTTTGACCATCCGGGCCGCAAACTGTTGCACAACACGAAGAAGATCCTGGGACCGTATGTCAAACCCGGAATGACCGCGATGGACGTGGGTTGTGGCATGGGGTTTTTTTCGATAGCCATGGCGAAACTCGTTGGTGATGAGGGTGCCGTGGTGGCGGTGGACTTGCAGCAGAAGATGCTCGACGTCCTCATGAAACGCGCCAGACGCGCAGGCGTCGCCCATCGCATTCGCACGCACCGCTGCGCGCAGGACCACATCGGCGTCGACGAGCCCGTTGATTTTATTCTGGCTTGTTATGTGGTTCACGAGACGCCTGACCAGAAGAAGTTTCTCGAGCAAGTTCGCGTATGTCTGAAACCCGAGGCCAAGTTCCTCATTATTGAACCCGGTTGGCACGTGCCCAAAGACAATTTTGCTCGCACCCTCGATACCGCCAAATCGGTGGGTCTGAACCTCGTCGCCCAACCCCACCTCTGGGTCGACCGCACCGCACTGGTCGAATCGTCGTAAATAGCGGGGATAACGCGGCTCTTGTATTTCTTCACAGAAGGGCTGGAGGCGGCCACTCTCAAATCTCAGATCTCAGAGCGGTGTAGTCGCGCCGTACGGCGTCAACTTGATCGTGCATCCGAGTAACACGCGGATTGCGGAAGACCTTTCATTGTGCGTGAAGTATAAAGAGCAGTATCGACAGGCTTTAAGAAGAGTTCGGCATTAAAATATAGAAGTTAGAAGTTGCCCCTTTTCTAGCTTCTAACTCCTAACTTCTAGCCAAGAATACTTGAACCCTCTTGAATCTGGAAAGCAGAAAAACAGGAAATATAATAAGAATCTGTCTTCGTCGGCACAGTTCTATTCGGATGGCCATTCGCCCGTTCATCAATTGACTCTTTTCCTGCCACGAATATTTACTAACTTGCTTGCATCCGAACAAATGGCGACAATGTAGAAGAGGCTTCCAGCCTCTTCCTCGCGCGGGAAGCACACGATGCGCCGACGCGGCAAGATGCCGCGTCTACTGTGACTCCATTTTCATACTACCGGGTGTCACCTTCGGTGTTATGTTGACTGCTTTCCTGTTTTCCAGATTCGTTGACTGAGAAGGAAATTCTCACATTCGCACGTGTAGAATCTAACTTCTTCTTTGCAATGTTGCGAAATGGTCGTCTAAGCGGTACAATTAGACGGGTTTATGTGTTTGTGTAGTGGGTGATGTTCTGATATTCATTGTGATCTGACTTCTCAGGCGGGGCCGCTCCTGCCAGCCAGGGCGTCGCCAACGACATTCAGACGGGGGGCCCCCGTCGGCTGGAGTGAGATATGTTATGGAATTGTTGACCGGGCGGCAAGGTAGCCGGCGGGGTTACGCCCCCCGCCACTCAGGCGGTGGACGTAACACCGCCGGTCTGAGCGTAAAGCGCGAGAAGGGATGTGGGGATATGGCGCGGATTGCGGATTGTGGCTACCCCAACCCCCAACCCCATATCGGTTTGGCGCTTCTTCTTTCGGCGGCGCTCGTTGTTCCCCTTTTTTGCGGGGGATGTGAAAAGCCGAAAAACAATCTCCAATATCCCATCCCCCATTCCCAATCCCCCATCCCCAAACCCCAATCCTCAATCCCACCACCCGCGCCGCCGCCAGCTCAAGATCTGGCAAAGACGATGCGGGGAAATTTGGATGCGGCCTACCGTTTGCATCCGGATAAGCGCGTGTTACTGGCCATTGCGGAGATTCACTATTTTCTTTCCCAGCAGCGCCCGCAAGGAGGCGCCTGTGAATTCAACCCGCCAGGGGACGTTCCCGGCCAAACCGATGGTTATTGGAAGATCACGTATTCGGATATGGATGTGGGATCGTTGCCGGAACGCCCGGATTTTGCCGAATTCATCTTGTTTCTCGAGAACTGGACGCGTACGTTGCAACAGCGGTATCCTCTCGATCTGGTCCCCGCCGCGCAGGAGCTGGAACTGACCGAAATCGGAAAGCAACTCGATGTGTTTTGGGCGCCCTCGGTGATGCAAGCGTTGCGCGATTTGGACAACTTCTGGAACCAAGGAAATTACTATGCCGAGTCCTTATATTCGGCCACGCGCGGGCTGGTGATGCTCTCGGTACACGAGTTGGATCGAACGGAAACAGCGGATCGCCTCTACGCGAAAGCGCTGGCCTTGCTGGCGGTGACCAAGGCATTGACAAACTCCTCGTGCATCCGGGAGGAAAGTCTTCTCGCCTACACGATGGGGTATTCCGAGCATGCACAAACCATGGCGCGCGACTTATACGAGTCCGATCCGGTACGCATGTATGTAAACCACGACGACTTGCAATTAGGGGCGATCGTCAGACAAGAAAATGTAAGCCCGGAGGCGCGTTACCTTTATTTGCTGAGGCTGGCCATGATCGGGGGGGAAATAGGGGATGTGTTGCCTTTCGTGAAATGGGTCACGGAAGCCTTCCCGGACCAATGGCTTGAACTGCCGATTCTCAAGGCCAGCCTGGATCTGAAATCCTTTTCGACCAATCCCGCCCTCTGCGATGCACTCCCTTGGCTGGTGGCCGCGAACATGATCCAAGAAAACAATCCTCAAGCCGGGGTGCAGGGTCTTTTGGCCGAAGCGGGCAAGAACTATGATGAAAACAGCCTACGCCAGACGATTGCGGCCCTTCAGCAGACCTTGAATACCGACGCCGGGTCGTTGGCGGGCCGATTCGACACCGAGTTGGAGGGGCTCAGCGCGAAGTCCACCGGCCCATTTCTAGACTCCGAAGTGTGTAGCGCCTACTACCGGGGATACTTCTATTCAGCGATGTATGTAACGGGGCTGCACTATTTGGACACGCTTGCGCCGGACAAAGCCGCGCGGGCGTACGGGGAATTTCTCGGAGAAGCCGCCAACCCTATCACGGCGGGATTCCAACGTTGGTACCGCGAGATGGCAGCCTCCAAAGCGGGGAAAGTCTCAGCGTCGATCCTGATCGACGATCTTGTCCGGCAGGGCGACCTCGGAGCGCCGGCGGTCCTTCGCGTGCTCGAGCTACAGAAGCCATATTTCAGTTATGGCGATCCCGAGGTGTTCGATGCGATCAAGCGTACGGTGCCGCGGATGGACACGCGCATAACCCACCGCGCGGAACTCGGAGACCGCGCCTACACCGATCTGCTCGATCTCAAACTGGCCGAGACGTTGTACCAAAGCGTTGTGAATGCGGATCCCGCCCGCTATCATAATCTCCGGGTCTGGCTGGCAAATTTCACGGGAAATACGGTGTTGCTTCGCCAGCTCCTTTTCTCGCCGACGATAAAGCCACAGGCCAAGGCGCGCATTCTCGGCTATATCGAGAAACTGCCGGATCCGGACCATGAGCTGATAAAAAACAATTATCAGCAATTGATCCAGGACAACCGTGACAATCTGACCATGTGGTACAACTACGCGAATTACCTCGAGCGGCAAGGCCAGTACCCCGAGGCGCGCGGCGTGCTCGATGAATGGCTGACCCAGCGCGCCTCCGACACGCCGGTGCGGGCCGTCCGCGCTGGCCTGAGGGAATCGGAAAACGTTTTCGCCCGCAGCAAAATTGCCTGGTTGTATTATCTGGAAGGCCGTTACGAAGAAGGCTGGCGAACTGTCGAACCGGTGGTCCGAACGTTGCAAGCGAGCGCCATGGAGCGCGCGACGGAATTGTTGTGCAAACTCGGGCGCATAAGGGCCGCCGAAGCAACGGGGGAAGCCGCGCTTTCGAAGTATCCGGACTCGGTGCGGACCCGGGCCCTTCTCGTGGGGTTATATTGGCGGCATGGGAAATACGCCGACGCGGCCCGTCTGCTCAACGCCGCCCCGCGCAAGATAAGCACCCGCGATTGGCGCTTCGAGATCGCCCCAAAATTTGCCGAGGTTTTTGTCGGTGAATCCAAGGAGACCGAGTCGTCGAAGGAGGAGCCCGCCGATCTATCGATCATGGATCGACGGCAACAAGATGCCTTGACGGCGTTTTCAGCCCTGCTAGACGAAGGCATCGGTCTTTTTGAGTTGGAAGGACTCCTTTTCCCGATCGAGAAGAACGGAGCCTTTCAACTGGCCTTCGAGATGCTCTCCAAACTTCGTCTGGCCGACGCGGGCGAATACAAATTCACGATTCGCGCCTATAAGAATCTGAGCCAGTGGAAAAGTAAAGAAGATGCGCTGCTCTGGTTGCGCGAGATGATCCTCCCCGACCAGTTTGGCCCGGCAAGTATTGTTATCTATGAGCAAGAGGAATACGGGTTATTGTGGGATCTGATCCAGGAAATGCCTCGAGGGGAAAGCCGCGACTTCATCTGGTTGATGCGGGCCGCAGCGGCCATGCACACAGGTGGAGACAAGGCCCCCCACTACGCGGAACTGCTCAACTATTTCAAAAACGCAACGGCTGGGGCGGTGCCAACGGATGGCGGGGATAAGCCCTACACGACGATAGGCCGTTTTTTGCTGAATTTGGCCAGCGAAAACGAGATCCTGGCGCTGGCCGATAGTCCGCACTCAGGCGACGCACGCGCCGCCTACTACATCGGTTTGCGGGCCCAATCGGAAGGTAAGTATGGTGACGCTTCTGATTGGTACCGGATGGCTATCGAGACCGGCCAGATCGACACCCAGGAATACCGGTGGGCA
>Ga0114918_10003250_pt1 | contig 14403 bp, 16 predicted proteins | sample LantaG_FD_87015 | JGI IMG/M metagenome (GOLD analysis project Ga0114918, IMG submission 87015) | Deep subsurface microbial communities from Baltic Sea to uncover new lineages of life (NeLLi) - Landsort_02402 metaG | ecosystem: Environmental > Aquatic > Marine > Oceanic > Sediment | place...
AGAGAGAGAGAGAGAGAGAGAGAGAGAGAGAGAGAGAGAGAGAGAGAGAGAAGAGAGAGAGAGAGAGAGAGAGAGAGAGGCGAAGAAGAGAACAACGCGGGGGCGGAGAGGAGAGAAAGAAGAGCGCGCGCGAGAGGCGACGAGAGAGCAAAGCGGTGAAAGAAAAGAGTTTTTTTCTTCTTTTTTGTCAGAAAGACTTTCATCGTCGTCTTTTCAAAAACACTCCTTTACAAAAACTCCATGATCACAAACGCAGGAAAAATGTCCGTAGAGCAGCAAAAAAACCAAGGGCGCCTTTCAATTTCTTCTTCAACCGACAGTCTTCGAGCCCGTGCCCAGGGGGATGAGCTGCCCGGGTTTCTTCGTGTAGCCGTCGATGACCGGCCTCCCAGTCGTCACGTTTTTCCCTCTCAGCGTGCCGCTGGCGCCAAACTCGCCGACGTCGGGCACCCACTCGGTCAAGCGCGGGTCCGTGACGATCGCCTGGTTGAGCTTGTTGAAGAGGGCGAACTGCGTGTTCTCGGCGAACCTGTGAAAGTTTTTTTGTTTCGTTTTTTTCCCTCCAAGGTGAGAGAGCTGGTTCACTTCCTTTGCAACCCCCCATTCTCGCCGCCACGAAAAGCGAAAGCAAAAAGAAAAGGACGCACTGAACGTGGGTGTATTTCACTTGGAACTTTCCGCCCGCGGCGGCCACGTCCGAGCCCGGCACGGGGTTCTCGTCGATCGCGTTGACGGTCATGTTGATGACCTGGATCTGCTGCGCGGGGTATTTTGATTTCACCAGCGTCTTGCCGACGGGCCCGAAGACGTTGGCGCCGTCCCAGCAGGTCGGGCTCGTGACGACGGTGCCGTCGAAGTAGAGGGAGCAGCCCTCGAGTTTCACGCCGGCGGGCCTGGAAGGGTTGTTTCGAGAAAAATGAAACCGGGTTCAAGGAGTGAGTTTCTTGTTTCTTAAAAAAAGGGGGCGATTTTTCACCTCCTTCTTAAAAAATAAAAAATAAAGGGACAAAACTCACGGGGTGGCGATCGTCTTGAGGCCCGACGCCTTCGCCCCGGGGTCCCAGAAAAACTCGCACACGGGCCTGTCCACTTCCGTCTGGCACGAGGACCACACTGAGAGCCCGAGCCCGAAGGTGCCGTTGTAGCCGTCGCCGTTTTGCTTCTGGATCGAGGCGACGTATCGGGTCGCGGCGTCGGAGAGCGAGTAGGAGGAAGGATAGGGCTGGTCCATGAGCGTCCTCATGAGAATGGCGTTGGAGGGGTTGAGGGCGCCCACCTGGAAGCCGACGGGCTGTTCGTCGACGCGAGAGGAGTTTTGAGGGGGGGGGGAGGAAAACAAGATGTGAGTTTCTTTTTCTTCACCCTCTTGCTTCTGTTCTCCCTTCTTCCTGCCGCACCCTTCCTTAAAGAAACAACCGTACCGGTATGCGCTGCTCCACGAGGAGAGCGTACTTCTCTGCCAGCGTGATCGGCCGCGCCACGGGGTCTGCGGCCTCGGCGTTAAAGTCCGAGCCGGCGAGCGCCAGGGAGGAGAAGGAGGCGACGGCCGCGAGGGCGACGGCGAGGGCCGCCGCCGCGAGCGAGGTGCTGCTCCGTCCTCGGATCATTTTCTTTGGTGGAGCTAGCGCGTGATCGATACGCTGGTTTCTATGCGCGGGCGACTCGTCTGAGAAGTTTGTGTGTTGAAGGGAGGAAGCAGTAGATGCCGGGGTTGAGAGAGTTGTTGAGAAAGAGAAGAAGTTGGTTTTCTTTCCTTTCGCCGTCGATGTCGCCCGATGCTTGCTTCTCTCGCTGCTTCTCTCAAAATCTTCGCCCCCTCCCCCAGCACCGCTCGCGGCCCTCTTTCGCACTATTTCTCTTTCGAAGGGGAGAGAACCTGCCAGTACAGGTTTCTCAATTGGCGCAGAGAGACGAAAGAAAGCGGCGCCCGCGACCAATTGCGGAAGCGGGTCTGGTGTCAACTCAGTCCACGAAAAAAGGAGCTCCGAAAAGAATTGCTCCGCCTGCGACGTGCGTTTTCTTCCTCGGTCTTCTTCCCTGGTGCACGACGACAAACAACAACTCAATCTCTTCGGGATCATACCGAGTATTCCTTTGAACTCTCTGCTGAAATGACGGCGCGAACAAAGAGCAAAGCGAGAGGCGAGAGATGGGAAAGACTAAGTGTGCAGTGAAACCATGGCGGCGCCTCGGAGGAAGCAGTTTCAATTTCTTGTCACACTCTTTCTTTCTCCCGTTTTCCGGACTTTCGTCCCACGAGAACGCCCAAGCCGGACGCGAAAAGTTGTTTACCACCGAGAAATCGAGCTCAGCAAGGTGAGGAAGTGAGGTGCAAGCTCTGAAGCGTGCGGCACTGCCGTGCGGAAAGTAGTTGTCAGCATCATCTTTTTTTCTTTTTTTCTTTCTGTTGACCCTTTTTCCCTGTTTGACCAAGCCGCTTGCTCCGCTTTCTCTCCTCTCTCCCTCTCTCTCTCTGCTTCTTTCTCCGCTCGACAGCGTTCTGCGAAGCAGCTGGCTTGCTACATGTGGTTGAAGACGCGCGAAAGAGCGCGGACAACTTTTTCTCGAGCATTTTCAAATGTCGGCTCGAAATCCCCAATTGCAAAGTCACGAAAAGAACTTCGACCTCAACAACAACAACAGAAGATGGCTCCTCGTCGTTCCTCTTCCCGCCGCGCGCTCCTCGCCACCGCGGCGGCCGCAGCTGCCCTGGCCTCCGCGAGCAGCACCTTCCAAGTAGCCCAGGCATACAGCGGACGCTCGGGGGGCTCCTCTTCATCATCATCATCTTCTTCTTCTTCCGGCTGCCCCTTTGCCCGCCTCGTCGCCTTTTCCGAAAAGGTGTCGACCCCGGCCGGCCGGCGCGCCCTCTTGGCCGAAGACGACGCCGCGGGGTCCAGCAGCGACAACCCCTACCTCCACCCGGCCAGGATCTTCATGAAACTGGGCCACGAGGCCACTTTAGACTTCTCGAAAAAGCTCCAGGGCCCCGTTGAGGGGCCCATCGAGCAGGCCGCGAGCGGCCTCAGCGAGCCCGCCGAGCGCGACCACTCCCACGGGCTGACCGACGCCTTCGTGGACGCCTAGGTCGGCGCCGCGATGGCCGCCCACGGCTTAAACTTTGCTGAACTGGCCGCGGAGGACCCGGTGATGTCGCAGAGGCCCGGGGTGAAGAGGATGCTGCTGGCGGCGAAGAAGAAAGCGGCAAAGAGCGAGGAGGAGGAGGAGGAGGAGGACGACGGCGACGAGAAAGAGTCTTCTTCTTCGTCTCTGAAGGAGGCCATCGAGGATCTCCTCGCTGACGCGGTGCGTTGAAGCGTGGTTCCTTTTTTTGAGGTTCCAGGAGAGAGATCAAGAAAGTGAGCGAGCGAGAAGGAGTGCCCGCTTTCTTTTTCTCTTTGGAAATTAGGCTCACTCTTGGTTCCTCCTCTCGATTTCAAAAACGACTCTCAGGAAACGACCGAGCGCGCCACCAAGCAGTTCCAGCGCGCCCACCGCCGCGCGCTCGCCGGATTCCTGCTGCCGACGACGCCTCCCCTCTCCAACTACTCGGCGAGCCTGGGGAACAGCTCGACCGGCGTGACAGCTCCCAAGCTCTCCCCTTTCCTCAACGTCTCCTCGGCCGGCACCATCTCCGTCGCCGAGGCTCTGAAGTACCCGGGCCCGGCCAACGCGACCCGCTTCGAGCCCTCGTGGCTCTCGAAGCTCCGCACGCGCGGCGCCAACATCCGCACGACCTTCCTGGAGGAGGACGGCGTGATGCGCGTCGCAGAGGCGGTCTTCAAGGCAGTGTCCAACCCGCTCAACGGAGGCCTCCTTTTGCGGATCGCCTTCCACGAGTGCGGCACGTTCGACTACAGGGGCCCCGTGGGGAGGAAGGGGGGCTGCAACGGTTCGATCAGATACGAGGTGAGGTCGCTCGCGCACGTGAATCGATTGGAAGGAGAACGAGAAGAGCCTTCGAGCTCTACCCCCCCCCCAAAAAAAAAACAAGCTTTGGCAATAAAAAAAATCGATCGAGTGGCTTGCCTCTCTCTCTCTCTCTCCCTCCCTCTCTCACGTCCCTTTCTCTCCTTTCGTCCCTCTCCCTCTTCAAACAGTTCGACTGGGCCAGCAACGGAGGCGAGTATTTCTGTGTTTGGGGGTGATGTCGGGTGATGCGGGAGCGGCGGTTTTCTGGCGTGTGGGGGTGGAGAGAGACGAGAAGGAAAAAAACGCAAGAAGCTCACCCCCTCCCTTGCTCTTTTGCTCCCGCAAAAAAAAAAAACACTGAACAGGCATCCAGCGCTTCGGCTATCCCTTTATGTGGGCAGGAAGGCAGATCACCAACGCCATCGTCGGAGCAGACACGATCTCCTTTGGGGACGCCGCGGTGATCGTAGGCGCGGCGAGCGTCGCGAACGCCGGGGGGCCCTGGGTCAACGGTGCGTTGAAAATTAAAAGATAATACTTTCAACACGCAATTTTCCTCCACCCTCACCGCCACTCACTCATCTCTCCCGGAAAATCCCCCCCCTCCCCCCAAAAAATTCTTCTCCTTTTCGCAGTCGGTTATGGCCGCCCCGACGTCACTGTGGAGGACATCAAGACGGGCGTGAGCGCCGAGACGGAGATTGCCAAGGACTTCGAGCTCCCGGAGCTCCTGGCGCAGTGGGCAGTGAGTTTTTGAAATGAGACGAGAGAGAGAGTGATGAGAAGAGGGTGCTTTATTTTTTCGTTTCCTCTTCTGCTCACCCCACACTTTTACGCTTCGTCTCTCCTTCCAATAACAAAAAAAACAGACCTTTGGCTTTGACGCACACACCCTCTGGTAAGCAAAATAGAGAGCGTGTGTGTGTGAGAGAGAGTCATAGCCCCCGATTAAAATGAGTCGACCTCTGGCTCGTCCTCTCCTCACCACTCTCGCCCCCCTCCCCCAAAAAAAAAAATCGAAACAGCATTTTATCCGGCGGTCATGCCTTTGGCCTCTCTGGCACGAGCTCCCCGCAGGGCCTCCTCTCCACTCCCGCCTTCACGAACAAGTACTACCGCGCGATCCTCTCCGGCGTGGCCTTCTTCACCTCGGACAAGACCCTCTCTGGCCCTCAGACGCTCGAGTGCGTCGAGAAGTGCAGCGTCTCGCAGGACTATTTCTTCAGCCAGTGGAGAGAGTACTACTTCGAGATGGCGAGCTGGGGCGTCGACAAGGGGGTGCTCAAGGGTATTCCCGTGGGGGCCAGTGGGGGGAAATAAAAGCTCGACTTGTTCTTTTTTCTTTCGGAGAAACAGGGAGCAACAACCAAGAAGAGAAGAGAGAGAAATATCAAAAAAAAGAGGGAGAGAGAGGGCGAGCCTTTGTTCGATTCTGATCTTGGTGATGAAATCAAACGTGACGTATGAGAGGTGAGGGAGAGAGAGGTCGAGAGGTCGATAGAGAGAGGTCGAGAGGTCGAGAGAGAGAGGTCAAGAGGTCAAGAGAGAGGGCGAGAGGTCGAGAGAGAGAGGTCGAGAGGTCGAGAGAGAGAGAGTTGTAAAGAGCTCCGCTTTGTTTGTTTCTTTGACGAAAGAAAGTAGAAAGAATCATTTTTCTTTTCCTTTGCCCACCTTTTTGACCGAAACTGGAAAAGAAAAAAATGTCGCCGCCGTCGCCCGCCGCGCTCGCAGCTGCCTCTTCTCCTGCTCCTGCTCCTCCTCCACCTCCTCTGTTCCCCCGGAACGGAAACACCAAGAACGGCGCGATCCTCTCCGGAGCAGCCTTTCTGCGCCGAGCGGCGAGTGCCGGCCTCGTCTCCGTCGTCGTCAAGTCTCCGACGGCGGCGCCGCCGCTTCTGTTCCCTTGTGCCCCGTCCGCCTCTTCCGTCTTCTCTTCATCCTCCTCTTTCTTCGACGATTCTCCTCCGGTCTCCGCCTTCTTCCCGATCGCGGGCCTGCCCGCTCCCTCTGGCCTCCTGAGGGCGCTCTCGGGGGAGCAGAGCCTCCCGCCGCAGGTCGAGCTGAGGTGAGAGAGAAAAGATTTTCCTTTTGTCCTTTTCTTTTTTTCTTTTCTCTCGATGTCGACCTTTTTTCCCCTTTGGTTTCCTCTCTGACCTTACTCCTTCTTCTTCCCCCCTCCTCCCTGCCAACCCCTCGCTCTCGGCCAAAATAGGCTCTACCGCTCGGACGGCTCCGGCGAGCTAGCCCGAGCTCTTTCCTCGAAGAAGTCGCTCGCAAAGATGGCCTCGGAGGTGGCGGCGGCGGCGGCGGCAGCAGCTGCTGCTGCCGCTCCCGCGGCTGCGGCTGCTGCTGCTGCTGCTGCTGCTGCTGCCCCTGCTGCTGCTGCTGCCGCCCCTACGGCTGCTACTGCTGCTGATGCTGCTGCTACTGCCTCAGCTGCTCCTTCTTCTTCTTCTCCTTTTTTTCTCTCTGCCGCCGTCGCCAGGGCTCTCTCGCGAGGAACCTCGGCAGAGGTCGCCGCTGCCCTCCTCGGGTGCCGCCTCTCCCAGGAAGAAGAAGACGAGGAAGCCGGGTCCCCGCTCTCGTCTTCGTCCTCCATCAAAGAGAAAACGACCGGCGACGGCGACGCCGGCGACGACGCCGGCGACGACGACGACGCCTCATCGCTCCCGGCCCTGTTCCTTCTCCCTCCCCCGCCGGGAGCCGACGCGCCCCCGCGAGTCGCCCACCAGCCCCCGTATTCCATCCGGAAGGCCGGGGCTGAGAGGACGCCCGAGGCCCGCATCTTCGTCACCGCCGCAACGGAAAGCGGAGAAGGAGGAGAGGGAAGCGGCGGCGGCAGGGTCGACGTTTCGCCGTGGCACGACCTCTCCCTCCGAGCGGCCTGCTCCTCCTCCTCCTCGTCGTCCGTTCCCTGCTGCGTCAACATGGTCGTCGAGATCCCAAGGGGAACCTCGGCCAAGTTCGAGGTCGCGATTTCCGAGGACGGCACGCCGATCAAGCAGGACAAGGCCAAGGCGAAGAAGGACGGCGGGACCGCGGCGGCAAAGGCGGCTGCTTCGGGAGGAGGAGCGCCGCCTCCGGCTCTCCTACGCCACTACGCGGTCCCGATCTCGTGGAACTACGGGATGCTTCCGAGAACCTTTGAGGACCAGAAAGCGGGCGCCGACGAAGTCTACGCCGCCGAGGAGGCCAGGGTGGAAGCGGGGAAAGGGAAATCTGCCGCTTCGGCTTCCGCCGCGGCCGCCACGACTCCCACTTCCTCTTCCGTCCCTGCCGCGAAGGATCTCAAGGGCGACGGCGACCCTCTCGACGCCGTGGAGCTCTCCGAGACAGCTTTAACGACGGGGACGGTGGTCCCCGTGCGCATCCTGGGGGCCTTTGCCCTGATCGACGAGGCGAGGAGAAAAAAAATCTTTTTCTCCCGCCGCGTCGGAGAGGTCGAGAGAGCCCCCCCCACCAACCCCGGTAAAAGTCCTTGGCTCAGCTTCTTTTTCTTTCTCCTTCTCTCTCGCTCCCTCCCCCCCTCCCTCTCTCTCTCTCTCCCTCCCTCCCCCCCTCTCTCTCTAACAGGGGGAGCTCGACTGGAAGATCCTGTGCCTCGACGCCAACAAAGACAAGCTCTTTGCCGCCGCCGCTGCTGCTGCTGGCGGCGCTCAAGCCGCGACGACAACGGCGGCGGCGGCGGCGACGACGACGGCGACTGCAGCAGCTCCTCCTCCTCCGATCGCCTCCCTGGCCGACCTCGAGAGGGCCAGACCGGGCGAGATCGAGCGGGTCGTGCACTGGTTCTCGAACTACAAGAAGCTGGAGGGCGGCGAGGAGGGGGCGATCGGCCTCGGGGGTAGGGTCCTGAGCGCGAGGGCGGCCGCAGGCGTCGTCGCCGAGGGCGAGAGGGCTTACGGCAGGTTCGTCTCGGCCTCGAAGCAGCAGGGGTAGATTTTTTTCAGTCGCCTTCTCTCTGTCTCTCTTGTTGAGACGTCTGCGCCTCTTGTTCCTTTGCCGCCGAAGCCTTCTCGCGGCTTGCTTCTCCCCACGCTGGTCCCCGCCCTTTCTGCCGTCCAAGTCGAAGTCTCCCGTCGCCGAGGTCGCCGTCGTCGACGGAAGCTTAAAAGGAGACCAAGTTTCTTTCCCTCTTCCTCCGGTTGCTCTCTCTTTCTTGTCTCTCCCCTTCGAGACCTCTCTCCCCTTATTCGTCCTCGATGATCCCCGTACAATAAAATCAGTAGAGTCCCAGGCGTTGTTGTCATTCGTTCCTAGATCAGAGTGTAATTTGCAGATATGGTTTTTTGTAGACGAGAGGTTTTTCTTCCTCCTTCTTTGTCATTATTCCTGTGCCTCTTCACCTTCTCTCTTTCCTTCCAAGCCAGCAGCATGCCCCCCAAGCAGCAGCAACCTCCCACGTCGGCGGCCTTCAACGAGCGCCGCCTCGACATCGGCAACCTTCCTCCGCGCGAGCTCGTCGCCCTGCGAGACCAGCTCGAGCAGGAGTCGCGCAACCTGGCCCAGCGCGCGATGGCGCTGCAGCAGGTGGCCGCGCAGTTTGGCGGCAGTGGGCGGGCGATCGAGCGGCTCGCCGAGCAGAAGAAAGGTGAGAGGCACTTTTTTTGCTCTGTGGATCCTGCGATCGAGTTTTGTTTCGGTCAAGGTTGCGGAGAGGACTCGTGTGCTGCGTCAGGGAAGAAGAAGAGGCCCAGAAAGCAGCAGCAGCAGCAACAGCACGCGCGGAAGGCGACGATGGATGTTCGCGTTGATGATTGCCCATCGATTCTCTTTCTTTTCCGTCCGTCGTCGATGCCAAACCTCTCGACCTCTCGACCTCTTCTCTCACCACGCTCTCTCTCCTCAACACACAAAACACAAAACACAAAACACACACACACACCACCACAGGCGCGCCCGTCATGGTCCCCCTGACCTCCTCCATGCACGTCTCGGGGACCCTGACGCGACCCGACCGCGTCCTCCTCGACGTCGGCACCGGGTACTTCGTCGACGTCTCGGCGGAAAAGGGAGCGGACTACTGCAAGAGGAAGATCGAGTACGTGAGGGGCAAGCTCGACGAGATCGGGGTGGTGATGGGGTCGAGGAGGAGTGCCGTGGAGCAGATTAATGGGCTGCTTCGGAAGGGGCGCGGCGGCGGAGGCGTCGCGGCGAGGTAGATTTTGTTTTTTCCTATTTCTTGTAAAAAAAACAGCCTGAGATCACTTGGCGGATTCTTCCGCGCTCGTTTCCCTCACAAAACTAGACGAAAGAAGAATAATAGACTTGATGGATACACAAAGAAATAGCTAAGAACACAAAGGAAAAGAAAAAACTAACGAGCAAGCGAGAAAGAGCAAAACAAAAAAGGCATGGTTTCTTTCCAACTATCTTCCTTTCATGCCACCGCCGCCGCGGCGCCGCCGCCCTTCTTGCTGATGCTTGCCCCGGTAGAGGCGATCTTCTCCCCCCTCGTGAAGGCCGTAATCATCTTGAGAGCAGCCGCGGGCTGGTCCATCGGGACCATATGCCCTGCGCCCAAAACTCGGACGAAGCTCAGAGCTGAGCCGTCGCCCTTGACTTGCCCCGCGGGGGCAGCAGCCTCGCCGCCGTCGTCGAGGCTCCAGTCCTGGAAGTCGGCGTCCTCGAAGTCGTAGCGGCCCGACCATGGGAGGGCGAGGACCCAGCGGAGGTTGCCGAACTCGTTGCTGTTTTTTTTTTTTGAATTCGAAATGTTTGAAAGGGTTGAGTTGTTTTTTGTTTTGTTTCTGCGTTCGTTTCACTTCCGGCGCTGTTTTCGGACCCAACTTGGCTCGTTCTCACCAAATGAAGTCCTCGACCCCCACATAGATCATCACGCGGGCCCTCCCCGTCTTCGACTCCCCCTCCCCGTCCAGCAGCGGCGTGATCCTATCGGAGTAGGACCGCATGAAGTCCACGAGCATGTCGTGGTTGACCTCCATGTTGCACTCCTGCCAGGGCGCGTCCGGGTCAACGTTGAGCGCCTTGCGGACCTCGGGCTGCGCGAGGTAGCGGTCGAGCTTGGAGAAGTCGTAGCAGAGCGGGCCCTCGCCTGATGTTTTTTGTTTTGGTTTTTTTGTTTCAAAGAGAGAAAGGGAGGAAGAGAGAAGGATCTTTGGTGAGCGAAAGAGCAAGCAAAGAAAAAGATCTTCTCGAAGGAAGAATGATAGAAAGAAAAAGACGCGGAAGAAGAAGAAGAAGTGGAAGGGAAGAAAAGCAGACCTCTTTCTCTCTAAAAAAAAGAAACTACTCACACTTGAGCCTGACGTCGTAGACGTTGAAGTTGCCGCCCTCCACCTGGATCGGGGCCACGACCGTGGCCTGGCAGAAGCTGAGCGCGAGCTCGCAGACGAAGCCAAAGCCGAAGGGGCCGTTGCAGAGGTCGATCCCGAAGCGGCACCAGGGGTAGATCTGCGATATTTTTTAGATTCTTTCAAGGTCATTCAAGGGTGAGGGGTTTGCTTTGGACGCACGCGGGATGAGCCACACCAAAGCCCATGAAAACGCGCGCGCGCGCGCGAGAGAGAAAGGACGGACACGAAAACGGAAAAAGAGAGGAAAAAGAGAGAGAAGGGAGGAAAATGCCGCACCGAGCGGATCGCCTTGCGCGTCGAGGGGCCGATCAGGTTCTTCGAGGCGGCGTAGTCCGCGTACGCCCCGTACTGGATCGCGGGGTCGGTCAGCCCGTTGCCGATCGCGACGCCCTGCAGGTTGAGGGCCGCGGTCTTTCTCTCGCTGTTGCCGTTGTGCTCGACGATGCGGGAGGCGACGGCCGGGATGTAGTGGCCGGCGTAGCTCTCTCCCGTGACGAACAGATCGTTTTTCAGTAGCTCGGGCTTCTCGTCGAGGAACTCGAGCAAAAAGTCCAAGACGTCGTCGGCGACCTGCTTCTCGCTCGTGACGTCGTCCGACGGGTCCGTGGTGAACGAGAAGCCCGTTCCCACGGGCTGGTCGATGAACAGCACGTTGTGGCCCACGTCCCAGCCGAAAGGGTTGTCCGATAGCGACAGGTCGTCCTCGATGCGGAAGGGGCCGTTTTCGTAGAAGACCGCCAGCTCCGAGGAGCAGCCGGGGCCTCCGGTCATCCAGAGGACGAGCGGATCGTTCGGGGCCGTCGAGGAGCGCGACTCGAAGTACATGTAGAACATGTGGGCGTCGTGGGTGCGATTGAGCTGTTGAGTTTTTTTTGTTTTTTTTGGAAGAGGTCGAGAGGTTGGGAGGTCGGGAGGAGAGGCGGGGGGGAGCGAACGAGGCGACCGGTGATCTCATGCTTTCTTTTCCTCTCTTCTCTTCTCTCTCCCTTACTCACCTTGAAGTAACCGCTCTCGCGCACGGGCTCGGCGACGCCGTCGAACGAGGAGTGGGCGGAGCTCGCCCCGTTGATGTCATCCTTCTTGGCCGTCTTCAGAGTGATGGGAGCCGACGTCAGGCGATGCCCGCCGTGGAAGCATGGCGCCGCGGAGGAGGGAGCAGCTGCGAGGAGCGCCACGAGGGCGGCGAGGAGGAGGCCAAGCACGGCAGCGCGCGCCATGGTTGTTGCTTCTGCGCTCCCTCTGAGAGAACCTGGGTTTTTGTCTTTTGTTTCGTCGAGTGTGGAGGGCGCGAGTGCGTGTGTCGGGGTTGAGAGAGAGAGAGAGAAAGAAAAGATGATGGTGACGACGTTGACGTCAAAAACGTCTCGCTCGCTTGAAGAACATCGACGTCGCCGCTTTCTCTTTCTCTTCAGCTTGTTCTCCCTTTTCTTCTCGCGCTCACGCGCAGCAGAGATCGCACTTTCTGTGAAGGTCCCAAAAACGAAACGAAAAGAGCAGCGGAGAGCGTACCGAAAGGCGCGAGCAAAAGTGAGGTTGGGTGGGAAAGGGAAAAAATGAAAGAAAAGAAGAAAGAAAAAACTCTTTCTCGTTTTTCTCGACCTTGACGCTTCGAGAAAAGAAAGCACCTCCTCTTCCACTCTCTTCAGCAACCTCCTTTTACAAGCCCCCCCCCCGCTTCACCCCTGGCCCATGTTATGGATCGTCCCCGGGTCCTCGAACAAATCGCCATCGATGTCGATCTCTGCCGGGTCAACCGCAGCGGGAACGGAAACGGAAGCGGGAGCAGCTGCAGCAGCGGCTCGGGGCGCGCCGCCGGCCGCGGCCACCCGCGCCGCCGCGGCGGCGACCGCCTCCTCCGCGGACCGAACCGCCATCGGAGGAGGAGGAAACGCTGCTCCTTCTCCTCCTCCCGATGCTCCTGGGGGACCTGCCCCGTCCTCTACGAAGGGAAGCCCCAGCGCCGAGAGCAGCGCGGCGGTCTGAGGGTTCCTCTCTGTGCCCCCCCGCGGCATGCTGCCGCGGCCCTCGGGCGCGCCCGGGGCGCCGTGCGCGGGCGCCGTGGCCTCGAAGTTGAAGGGGACGGGGAGGGAAGCGTCCGAGGAGCACAGCGCGGCGGAGAGCCTCCCGGCAACCGTGGCGACCTCCTCGGCTGTCACGCGGACGAGGGGCTCGGGCAGAGCGCGAAAGTCTCCGCCCCGCGCCGCGCCGGGCAGCTCGACGGGTGCGCGCCGCCGCGACTCGGAGGCCGCGTAGCTCTTGGCGACGACGGCGAGCCAGTGAGGGTCGAAGCGGAGGCGGGCCTCTTGCGCTCCCTCCGCCGCCTCCCCTCCTCCACCTCCTTCCTTCCCTTCTTCTCCCTCTCCTCCTTCGGCCGCAGCAGCCGCGGGGACCGGGACGTCCAGCACCTGGAGGAACTGCCGCCCGGGGACGCACTTGTCGAGCGCCAGGAAGCGGGTGGTCTCCTCTCCCTCCTCGCCGCTCGCGCCCTCGCCTCCTTCCTCCTCCGCGCCGCCCTGCCCCCCTTTCCTGCCGTGCCTCACCAGCGCCGCAAACTTGACGTGGAGGTGCGCGGAGAACCAGTACCGCGGCCTCAGGGCCCGCAGCAGCGCCTCGCCCGGCGGCGAGCCCAGGGACCCGTCGGCGATCTCGGCCGCGAGGTGCTTCTTCGTCCTGGCCAGCGACGCCGCGTCGCCGTGGAGGGCGATGTTCGCAGGCCAGTCGTGCGAGACGAAGAGGTCGACCCGCTGGTTTCTGTCGGAGAACGGAGGAGGGGGAGGAGGAGGAGGAGGAGGAGAAGAGGACGGTTTCTCGCCCTCCTCGTCGTTTCCGTCGCCGTCGCCGTCTTCTCCGCTCTTTGGACACCGGGGGCCGACGCCCAGGCTGCCCAGCCTCCAGCAGTCCACCTCCCGCACGTGGTAGGCAGACCGCAGGCTTTCCGCGTCGTAGGGCGGCCTCTCGTGCCTTCCGAGACGGTAGTGCCTCGCGTTGAAGATGCCCGAGAGCCCCGCGATCCTCAGGCCCCCGAAGCGGAAGACGCCGGCGTTGCCCAGGTAGAAGATGTTGGGCGCGACCCAGCCCCCGAGCGGGAGGCCGCCCAGATGGTTGCTGGCCTCGTGGTTGCCCCCGACGAAGACTGTCAGGACGGGGGCCCTGGCCTCCCCCGAGTAGTACTTGTGGAACGTGCGCAGGGCGCGGTACTTCGGGGGGCACGCCAGGCACTCGAGGTCGTCGAGGTTGCGGACCGCCTGGAAGTCGCCGCAGATGACGAGGAGCTCGATCTTCTTCTGCCTCTTGTCTTTTCCCTGAGCGCCGGAGATTTTGTCGAGCTCGGCGATGGTCTCGTAGATGCGGTCGAGGTCGCCGTGGCAGCAGCCCTCGACGGCGATCTGAGGGGGTTGGTTTGGTTTTTGAGGGGAGAGAGAGAGAGAAAGTTTGAGCTTGAGATTTCGTTCGCCGCCGCCGCCATCGCCGGAGACTGATGAAGCGAAGCCCCTCTTTCTTCTTCTCACCCTGACGCTGCGCCCGCTCGTGGAGGCCTCCGATGCATCGACAGGAGCGGCCGCCATTGGAGGCGACTGGTGTTTCTCCTTCTTCTAGAGAGATAGAGAGGATGAGATCGGTACTCGAGAGAGAGAGAGAGAGAAGAAATGGTTTTTTTTTGAGGTGAGAGAGAAGATTTTTTTCTTTTCACATCTTCCTCGTTTCCTCTTTTTCTCTCCAAGGGAAAGCCGCGCCATGGCCTGCATCCTCGCCCAAACCCCTGCGAAGACTATGATCAGCAAGTCGGCGACGCGGCGGTCCCTCGGGTTGTTCGCGGCGACCTCCTCTTATGGTCGTTCTGCTCCTTCTCCTTGTAGCTCGTCGGCGTCGGCGTCGATCTCAATGCCTCGTCGCTCGGTCGCCGCCTTTGCCCGTCAAACCGTGCGGAAATCGCCCCTCGCCTCCACGCCCCGCCGCTCCCCGGCTGCTTATGCAACCGCTACAGACGCTGAGGAGGTAACGAGAGGGGGGCAAAGGAAAGAGGAGGAAAGAAAAGGAAGGTTTACATTTCCAGCGAGGCGAAGCCGCTCGAGTGTCGTCTCCGGAAAAGTCGTTTCTCCCCCCCCCCCCCCCCCCCCCCCCCTCGCGCACTTATTCCCTCTTCATACACCACAACAACACCGCCCCCGCCACA
>Ga0114918_10003251_pt1 | contig 14402 bp, 13 predicted proteins | sample LantaG_FD_87015 | JGI IMG/M metagenome (GOLD analysis project Ga0114918, IMG submission 87015) | Deep subsurface microbial communities from Baltic Sea to uncover new lineages of life (NeLLi) - Landsort_02402 metaG | ecosystem: Environmental > Aquatic > Marine > Oceanic > Sediment | place...
CCGGCGGAGTGCAAGGGCCGGAGCAGCGCCAGAGCCGAGCAGAAGAGCTTGAAGGCCGCGAGAGGCGCGGGGCGGGTGCCCCTGCGGCGGAGGTACTCGCTGAGAGTCAGAGCGTTGGGCGCCGCTCGCGGGAAGGTCCGGGCCGATGCCGCTGCCGCTGCTGCCGCTGATGGGGAGGTGAGGGAAGGGCGGAGAGGTAGAGAAGAGGTGGTGGTGGAGGGAGAAGTGGCAGCGGCGGGAGGAGAAGAAGCGTCGGCGGCAGTGGCAGTGGCAGTCGCGGTCGCGGCGGCGGCTTCTCCCTCTCCTCCCCTTCCGTGCTCTTCTCCTTCCTCCTCGACCAGGACGGCGGCGGCCTCCGATGCTGCTTGAGCGGCTGCAGACGGATCAGCAGACGGATCAGCAGCAGCAGCAGCAGCAGCAGAAGGAGCAGAAGCATCGGCAGCAGGGGCTTGACCTTGAGCTTGAGCTTGCTGCTGTTGATGCTGCTGCTGCTCCGTTGCCGTCGCTCCTCCTTCACCTCCTCCTTCTCCACCACCCCCATCTCCACCACCGCCTCCTCCCTCCCTCACGGCCCTCTGCCTCCGCCACACGTGCTGCCAAATGTGCTGCACCTCTTTTCGTCCGACGGGCTTCAGCAGGTAGTCCTCCGCCCCTAGGCGAATACATTCAAAAACAGTCTCGGCGTGCTCGTTGGCCGACATCATCACGACGGGCACGGCCCTTAACGACGCTTCCGCTCGCACGTGCCGGAGCAGCTCGACGCCGTCTACGTCGGGCATCATCACGTCCGTTAAAACCAAATCAAAGAAGCCTGGGGGATGGGAGCGGAGCTTCTCGATGGCCTGGAGGCCGGACTCGACGTCGGTGACTAGGAGGGGTTTTGGGGGAAGAGAGAGAGAGAGAGAAAAGAGTTGTGAGCGCGCCACCTCAACGTCGAGCGAGAGAGAAGAAAAAAGTCGACGGACGAGCCAAGAGCGACGACGGTCGCTCTTTTCGATCTCCTTTTTCTTCCATTCCTCTTCGCTTTTACCTTTATAGCTGCACTTCCGCAGCAGGCTCGCCACGACCATCCGCTGCATCCTCTCGTCGTCGACGAGCAGCACGTGGACGTCCGCGGGAGAGAGCGAGGGGGCCGCGGGAGCAGCAGCAGCTCCGGTCGGATTCGCCTGCTTTGACGACATCGACGACGGTGGAAGCGGCGCATCGAAGCCTCCGCCTTGTGGCGCCGCCGCCGTGCCGGTCGCCATCACTCTCAGGGGAGCGCGTGGAGCCGAGCGGGGCGGCTGCAGTCACAGGCGTGGAAAGAAAAGAAGATGCTAGTTCGACGAGAGTGCGGGAAGCAGATGAGGGGGAGACAAGCTCTGAGAAGCTCTTTCGAGCGAGCGAGTGGAAAAAAGTGAAAATCTTCCTCTCGCGACCTCTTTTTTTCAACCCCCCCCCCCTCTTCTTTCCTCTTCTTCCCCTTTCCGCTCCCAAAACGGGCGGCTTCACGGGGGGCTCTTACTGTTACATTCACGCGGCGCCAATCCTCTTTTTTTTTCACTTCGCGGCAGCAGCCCTCGTCGCCTCCCTCCTCTCCTGCCACTCCTTCCCGGGCCTCGGCAGGTCGAACAGCCGGCCGAGCGTCCCGTAGGTGTCCCCTCCGAGCCGGCAGACGGGACGCAGCTTCCGAGGGTCGACCACGACGCTCCTCCCGTCGGCCGTGGGGGCCGAGACGGCCTCGAGCACGTGAAGGGCGACGACCTCGCCGATGAGGATGGTGGTGGTCTGCTGCTGCTGCTGCTGCTGCCCTTGCTGCTGCTGCTGCTGCTGCTGCTGCTGTTGCGGCGGGTCTTTTTCTTTTTCTTTTTTTCCCGAGCCGCCGTTTCCTCCGCCTCCGCTTGCACCTCCGCCGCTTCCTCCTCTCCCTCCACTTCCACCGCTGCCGCTCCTGCTGAAGACGGGGAGGGACGCCACCAGCCTGCACTCCAGCTGCACCGCGGCCTCGGCCACCCTGGGCGGGGCCACCATCACGGATGCTTGCGGGGTCAGACCGGCCAGCTCCATCTCGTCGATCCCTCGGTCGTAAAAACCACAGGTGTGGTTTGCAGCTTCCACGAAATGCTCCGAGATGATGTTGACGACGAATTCCTTGGTGGAAAGGATGTTGAACTGCGTGTCTTTCGCTCTGTCGGGCTTGCCAGAGGTGGCGCAGGTGCCTATGGCGATGTGCGGCGGGTCGTGGGCCAGCAGGCCGCAATAGCTGAAAGGGCTCAGGTTTCCCGTTCGCTTTTGGTTCCCCGTTTTCTCGTCGTCGTCGGGAGCAGGAGGAGAGAGCGTCGAGACCAGGGCGATGGGACGGGGGACGACGGCCGAGATCGTCAGCGGGTAGAGGGCGCTCCCGGGAGTCTTGGAAGGGTCGACGAAGTGTCTCGGGGCGGCGAGGAGGGCGGCCCTGACGCGCTGGCGGTGCTTTTCGGCTTCGGAAGTGGAAGTGGAAGGAGAAGAGGTTTTGTCGCCGTTGTCGTTTTCGTCGTCTTCGTCGTTTTCGTTCAGGGCCTTGAGGTCGAGGAAGGGGTGAGGCTGGAGGTCTCCGGGCTGCCATTCCGGGTGAGGGGTTGATGTTTCGACGATGAAGTCGTCGTCGTCGTCGCTAGCGGAGGCATTGGTGGTGGGAGGGGAAGAAGGTTGAGGTCGAAAAGAGGTCGGGGTCGAAGAAGTTTTTCGCCGAAAACGATGACGCTGCAATCGAACGATCGATCGATGAAACACCTTTCATCGATCGAACGCTCTCTTACCTCTTCTTGTTTCGCTTCCCAGCTAGGACCATCGCCCCGGCCCCGAAGAGAGCTCCGCCGGCGGCGGAGAGGAGGAGCGGCCAGGCCATCGAAGGGGCGAGGTAGAAGAAGGGGGCAAAAAACGATGCGAGTTGGTATTGAATCGATTTTTTTTCTTTGCTCACGAATTTGAAAATGACAAGCGAACAGAAAAAAAATTGAAAAAAAATTGAAAAAAAATCTCTCTCAACTCCTCGGCCCGTACACCGCCACGTTGGTCCTCCCGTATTTCCTGTCCCTGACCCTCACCAGCGGGCCCAGCACGTGCGGGATCTCTCTGGCAGCCCTCCCCGGGTACTCGACGATCACCACGCTCCCGTCGTGGAACAGCCTCCCTTCCTCCGAGGCGGCCTTGCTCATCGCCTTGAGCAGATCTGTGTAGCTCACTTTGACGTAAGGAGGGCATACGGAGATGAAGTCGAAGGGCTTGCCGCGGTAGGAGTCGACGAAGAGCTCCGCTCGGGTGGAGTGGATGGTGGTTGTGAAGGAGGTCGAGGGGTTGTTTTCTTCGAGTTCTTCTTCGAGTTCTTCGTCGTCAAACTCTTCGTCGTCGTCGTCATCGTCGTCGAAATCTTCCTCATCATCTTCCTCATCATCATCAACTCCCCCCCAGCCGCCCCCTTCCCCCTCGACCGAAGCCTCCGCCGCCTTGACCACGCTCGCGATGTTCGGCTTCAGCACTCTAGAAACCACCCACGGCTCCATCTCGACGAAATGCGCCTCGCTGGCCCCTCGCGAAAGCGCCTCGAGCCCCACGGACCCCGTGCCGGCAAACAGGTCGAGCCAGCTCGAGCCCGCAGGCATGCGTCCAGCCCCCGCCGGCGACCTGGACAGCAGCATGTCGAACAGGGCGGCCCTGACCTTTTCCATCATCGGCCTGGTGTTTTCTCCCTTGGACGAGAGCAGGCGGGTCCCGGCCGCGCGACCGCCCAAGAGGCGCAGCACGCGGTGGAGCTTGCGCTCGTCTGACGAGGCCTTGCGCTGCCGGAGCGCCGCGGCGGTCTCTTTGTTTGCTGCGAGCGCCGCTGACTGCTCCGCCGCGAGCTTGGAGAGGACGTGTTTTGGGATCGAGGACAGCGCGGAGCGAGGGTCCGTGAGGGCTCGCGGGTCGGCGAGGCCCAGGGCGGCTGCGAGCGCGGCGTCGGCTTCTTCCTTTTGGGTCGAGCTTGAGGTTGAGGAAGTCGAAGAACCCGCTTTCTTCTTCCTCTTGTCGCTCTTGCTCTCGAGCTCTTCTTCCTCTTCTTCGATGACCCGCAGGCCCCATGCCGGGTTCAGAAACAAGTCCACGACCTCTTCTGTTCCGATCTTCTTTGAAGACGATGAATCGGGGTCGTCGGGGATAAAGATGAAGTCGTTTCCGTCATCTTCATCGTCGTCGTCGTCGAGGTTGAAACTGCCGACGATTTCGTCGTCGTCGTCGCCGCCTTCGTCAAAACCTCCTTCCTCATCCTCCTCTCCGTCATAAAACCCCTCGGCGACCTCCGCCCTCCGCTTCTCCTCCAGCAGCTGCTCGAGCTGCTCGGCGTTGCCGACGACGGCGCCGCCGGGGCGAGCCGAGGCGATGCGCTCCCTCCAGTCCTCCTGGCCCCACTTTTTCTTTGCTCCTCCTCCTCCTCCTCTTCCTCCTCCTCCTCCTCCTCCTCCTCCTCCTCCGGTAGTAGCGGCGAGAGCAGTCGAAGAGCGAAAGCCGCCGTCGTCGCCGAAAAAGGTCCGACGGCGGATGAATGCTCGCGCCGCTCTGGTCGGTTGGCGTGCTTGACAGTCAATCCTCGCGCATGAGCTGTTTGTGACGTGTGTTTGGTCGTGTCGAGAGTTGGTTTGAGAGTGAGTCGAGCGGAGGAGAGAGAGAGGGAGCGCGGGCGAAAGAGAGCGCAAGCATGGAGAAAGCATTGAAAAAGCGACGGCTAGATGCCAGTTCGATTTGCTAGAAGCGCTGCCTGCTTCTTCTATCTGCGCCTGATTCCAATCTCACGCTCTTTGGCACGAGACGGACCTTGACGACGGCGACGGCGCGCAGGAGGCGGCGGCGCGTTGCATGGTGGATGAGTAGAACGGGCGAGAAGAAGAGAGAGAGCTCTTTCCTTTTTTTTTCCCCCTGTTTTTCTGAACTCGGTCGTTTTTTCCAAAAAAATAAAAAATTCTCTCTCTCTCTCAACCTCCACTTCCACCTCCCACCTCTCCACCACCTCAGTTCTTCAGCACCCCTTTCAGGGCCGAAGCCTGCGCCGCGGCGTTGCCCACGTAGGTCGCAGGGGTCATCTCCCTCAGGCTCTCCCTGGCCTCTTGCGGGACGCCCTCCTTTTCGAGTCCGTCAACAAAGGAACGCATCGACTCCGAGGTGACTTTCACGCCTCGAGAAAAAGCCTTGAGCTTCTCATAAGGTTCCGGGACGCCGTAGCGGCGCATGACCGTCTGCACGGGCTCGGCCAGGACCTCCCACGAGTTGTCGAGGTCGGCGGCCAATTTCGCAGCATCGGCCTCCAGCTTCCCGATCCCCCTCCTGGCGCTCTCGTAGGCCAGCAGCGAGTGTCCCAGACCCACGCCTAGGTTCCTGAGGGCCGTCGAGTCGGTCAGGTCGCGCTGCCACCTCGATACCATGAGTTTCGAAGACAAATGGTCGAGCACGGCGTTGGCGATCCCGCAGTTGCCCTCGGAGTTCTCAAAATCGATCGGGTTGACCTTGTGGGGCATGGTCGAGGAGCCCACTTCCCCGGCGATGGTCCGCTGCTTAAAGTAGCCCAGCGAGACGTAGCCCCAAATGTCCTAATGATGGCGGTGGTAGTTGAGGTTGAGATTGGGAGGATGAGGAATGAGAAGATAAAAAAAGAGGGTGAGTGTTTTGGTTTGGAGTTTCGTTGCGTTGAAAACGAGAAAACGCGAGTTTGGTTGGCTTCTCTCTCTCTTTCCTCTTTCTCTCCCCTCTCTTCTCCTCTCTTCTCACCCTGTCAAAGTCCACCAGTACCGTGTTGAACCTCGACACGGCCCCGAACAGCTCCGACATGTAGTCGTGCGGCTCGATCTGCGTGACGTACGGGTTCCACTCCAAACCCAAATCGTTCCGCACGAAAGTCGTGGCGACAGAGGCCCAGTCGACTTCCGGGTAGGCGCTGAGGTGCGCATTGTAGTTCCCCACCGCGCCCGCCATCTTGGCCAGCAGAGGAACATTTTTGGCCGCGTCGCGCGCCCTGGCCAAACGATAAGCGAAGACCGCCATCTCTTTCCCTAAGGTTGTGGGCGAAGCTGTCTGCCCGTGCGTGCGCGCGAGCATCGGCAAGCTCGAGTGCTTGTCTGCCAGGTCGCCGATGGCGGAGATGACGGCCTCCTGCGCCGGAAAGACGACGTCGTCCAGGGCCTCGCGGAGCATCAGCGCGTGCGCGCAGTTGTTGATGTCCTCGGAGGTGCAGGCGAAGTGGACAAACTCGAGCACGTTTTCGAGTTCTTTCAGTCCCGACTGCGCGATTTTGTCCTTGATGACGTACTCAACGGCTTTCACGTCGTGGTTGGTCGTCCTCTCGACTTTTTTCACTAAAGCCGCGTCCTCCACGGTGAACTGCGTCGCAATATTCTCCAGGACGGCGTTGGCCTCTGCGGAGAACGGAGGGACCTCGACGACCTGCGGGATCTTTGAGAGGCACTGTAGCCAGCGGACCTCGACGAGCACGCGCGCCTTGATGAGGCCGTATTCCGAGAGGGAGGAGCGCAGCGGGGCGACCTTGGGGGTGTAGCGTCCGTCGAGGGGGCCCAGGGCAGTGAGCTCGGAGAGGTCTAACGGAGTAGAAGAGGAAGCGGCGCAGGCCTGGTTGGTTTGTGTTTGGGGAAGTCGGGGGTCGGGGTTGAAAAGAAGAGAGTTGAGAAGCGGCCGTTGAAGAAGAAGAGAGCCGTCGAGGATTTGATTGATGCGAACAACTTGGCATCGCAATGGCGCCTTGGCATCTCCAGCGATTGCCCCCCCGAACAGCGCGATGGAAGCATAGTTGTCCTTTCTCCGCCTCACCATGACGACGCGCGACGAAGCGGGCTGCTGAGGCGCGAGGCGAGGCGAAGGCGACGAAGAAGAAGGGGAGCGCATTCGTCGATCGACGGTGGCGGCGACGACGACTGCTCGCTGGGGAGAAGGGAGCGCGCTCTTGCCAGCGACGATCGCAGGGCTGCTGAAGCGCAGCGCGGACATGGATCTGTGATCGAGGAGAAGTAGGAAAGAGAGTTCGGAGTTCTTTTCTTCCTTCCTTGAAGCGAAAAGAAGAAAGAAGAAAAAGAAGAAAGAGAAAAGTGAGCAGTCCATCGTTCTTTGCGAGACTGATTGCTTTCTCTCTCGCCCCCTCCTCCTTCGTCGCCACCATTATTGCTTCCCGCCTGTGCCTGCTCTCGCACGCCGTCTCCGCGTCGACGACGAGAGGGGTGCGACGACTGATGCCTGGTCCTCCTGAGATGGCCGGGATCGGTGGAGCTGGAGCAGGAGGAGGAGGAGGAGCAGGAGGTGGAGGAGCGACGAATGCGACAAACATCGTCGGTTCCATCGCTCGCCGCGCCGCTTCCTCTTCGGCTTCCTCCTCCTCACCGAGGGGCGCCTTCATCGTGCTCGAAGGAGTGGACCGCTGCGGGAAGACGACGCAGTGCGCCAGGCTCGTCGAGAGGCTCAGGGAGAGCGGGGTGAGTGAAAGGAAGGAGGGGAATTGCAGTCGAGATTTTTCGTCATCATCGATGCAAGGGGCGCCTTCGTTTTTTTTTCGACCTCTTCTCACTTCTCCTCTCACCTCCACCTCAACCACCAACCACTACACCAGGTCAAGGCGGAGATGTGGCGCTTCCCGGACCGGACCACCGAGATTGGGACCATGATCAACGCCTACCTCGCCAGGTCCAAGGAGCTCGACGACGCCGCTGTTCATCTTTTGTTCTCCGCCAACCGGTGGGAGAAGCGGGCCGAGCTGCTGAGGGAACTTTCGAAAGGAACGACGCTCGTCTGCGACCGCTACGCCTTCAGCGGCGTCGCGTTCACCGCCGCCAAGCAGAAAACAGGAATGGGCTTCGACTGGTGCAGGGCCCCGGACCAAGGGCTTCCGGCCCCGGACGCTGTGCTGTACCTCGACCTCGCGCCGGCCGAGGCCGAGAAGCGCGGCGGGTTCGGCGAGGAGAGGTACGAGAGCCGCGAGATGCTTTCCTCGGTCCGGGAGGCGTTCGACGAGATCGCCGCGTTCGTGGACGGGAGGTGCACGCGCTGGGTGCGCGTGGACGCGAGCGGGAGCGTCGAGGAGGTAGGGGAGAGAGTCGGGGCGGCGGCGCGGGCGGCGGTCGAGGCGGCGGCGCAAGGCGGGGTGCCGCTGAGGAGCCTGTGGGACGGCAGTGCTGGCGTGGTCGGGTGGCCTCTCAAAGAGGAGGAGAAGAAAGTGTAGAAGAAGAGGCTTTGGAGAAAGAGAAAGAGAAGAGAAGAGAGAGGAAAACGAATGAAAAGAATGACAATAGATTTTTTGTTTAAATTTTTACGAGCGACAAAAAAAAAACACGAAATAAAAGAAAAAGACTCTCATTCTTCTTCTCTTCGCCAGCGGCGGCACACGCAGATGCAGCAGAACGCTGCAAAGCGCGCGCGTGCGTGAGAGAGAGAGCAGAATGAGAAAAATCAGTAGGCGCCCTTCTTGAAGTCCTGCGCAGCTTCAAAGGCCGTCTTTGCCGCTTCTCCTCCAGCAGGAGGAAGAGAGAACTCGTAGTCATCCGCGTCGCGCCTCCTCCTCTGCGGCGGGCCCTTCGACGGCGGCGCCCTGGCCAGCAGGCGGATCAGCCAGGTCGCGAACACGATCGACGCGAAGTGCGAGACCAGGACGTTGGCCGAGGCCTGGACGGCAAAGACGTCGAGGGCGACGGGCGCTGCCGCCCTGGCTCCCGCGTTCTGAGCGATTGCAAAGGGGTTCTGCGTGGCCGTGAGCAGCGTCGAAGAGACCAGCGAGCCCACGGTGGCCTGCAGCCCCACCAGGCAGGCCCCCGTGGACCAGAGGTTGAGCCTCGTCGCGGCCAGGGCGCCGGCGACGACCGCCGAGCGCTTGACGGCCTCTCCTCGGACGATGACCGCCCGGGTCACCCTGGTGAGACCGAAAGCCAGAGCCGTCGAAACTAAACTCCCGGCGACGCCGGCGGCGGTGCACAAAAAGGGGAAGGGTAAAGGAAGGACCCCGCCTTGAGTCGCCCAGGTCGGGCGGGACTGCGCCGCGGTGAAGAAGAGGACGACGGCCGAGACGATCGAGAGAGAGAGCTGGGTCCAGAAGGAGGCCCAGGCGAGGCGACTGGTTTTGGGATTTTTGAGTTTGAAAAGAGAGAGAATGGATGAGCAAAGAGGGGGGACAGCGACCGACGACGTCATGGACGATCTCGAAGAAAGCAATCACTCACCGCACGCTAAAGGCCTCCTCGGAGATCGGTCCCTCGTCTCTCGTGACAAGGGGCACATTGTTGGAGGCTGCAGCAGCGGCGGCGATGGCCCTGGGGGCCTCCCGGGAAGGCGTGGGGCGAAGAACGGCGGAGAGAGCGACGACGCCGGCATTCGATCGAGAAGAGGCGATCGGCAGATTGCTCCTCCTCCTCGGCGCAGCAGCAGCAGCCGCGACCACCACGCGCTGCTGCTTCGGCGACGCCAAAGCAGCGCGCGAGGGCGCGACGCGCACGCCGCGAGAAGAGGCCAGCGCCTGCATTTTGGGGAAAAAAGACCAGGGAGAGAGAGAGAGAGACAATTGAGGAGAGAAGAGAATTCGGTTGTGACATTTGTTCGGGTTTTTTTTACGTCGACCTTTTTTTATCTTCGTCTTCTCCCACTCTCTCTCGCCGCCAGGGGCCACTCGCGAGGGCCTCAACCTTCTCCGCTTTCGTTTCTTCGCTTTTTCTTTTCATAGTTTACAAATCCTCAACGCGCCTCGACCCCGGCGCCCTCGCACTCGATCACGCACACACCTCCGCTCCTGCTCTCGCTCCCGCTCTCCTCCACCACCCGGAACCTCGCCGACGTCAGCGCCTCCGCCACGGCGATCGCCGACCTCGTATGCTCCGTCAGCGGCGCGCACGTCTCGACCCTGGATTTGCCCTTGGCCAAAGCCATAAATATTACGAGCTGGTCCTGCAGCCACCGGTCCGTCGCCGCCGCTCTGCCGCTGCCGCCTTCGGAAGAAGAAGGAGAGGAAGAGAGGAGGTCCCGCGCAAGGTCGGCCCCGACCCCCGCCCCGACCTCGGCTGGCGTGGAAGGGGCGGGAGAATAGGAGGACGAAGAGGCTGCTGTCGTTGTCGTCTTTCTCGTCGTTTCTGTCCTTTGCTTCTTGTTCTTCGGAGGAGGAGATAGGGGCTGCGCCGAGCCGAGGAGCAGCACTTCGCTCTCTTCGCCTCCTTCGCCTTCGCCGCCGCCTCCTGCTTTCTTGACCTTCGCCACCGCTATGACCCCGCCACCGTCTCCCACTGCCTCTTCCGGGGTCCTCAGGCGAAGGACGGAGACCGAGACCTGCTCGCGGGAGGTCACGGCGCCGGAATCCAGAAGAGAACGAACGCAGGCCTCGGCCGCGGCCTCGGCCGCCTCCTGGGGGACCGCCTCCCCGGCCGAGAACGCCGACACCTCGACCGAGATGGCTTCTTTCTCTTTTGCACTCCTCTGCAGCGCGATCGGGGGCAGCGTTGCCCCCCTTGGCAGCGACTTGACGGTCAGGAAGACCTCTCCCTGGCCCCTCGGGAAGAAGCCGCGGCGCCGCACCCGCAGGTCGACGTCGAAAAGAGGAGTAGAGGGAGAAGGAGAAGGAGAAGGAGAAGGAGAAGGAGAAGAAGGAGCAGGAGAGATAGAAGGAGAGGAAGGTCGCGCAAAGGCCCGGCGCAGCGTCGGGAGCAGCACGAGGCGCGCGTAGTCTGCCGGGGGGGCTGCCGAGGCGTCTGTGCCGCCGACGAGTTCTAGGGTCGTTGTCGTAGAGGTGGAGGTTGTGGAAGCGGCTGCAGATGAAGAAGACGAAGAAGCAGAGCTCGAAGACAGCAGCAGCAGGCACGGCAGCGCCGTCTGCATCATCAGGAGCGTCGACGCGGCCGCTTTTTTGTTTTGTTTCCATCGTTTGGTATTCAGTGAGAAAGGAAGGGCGGGAAAAAAAGAAACAGAAAAAAAAAAAATGAAAAAAGAGAAGAAAAACTCTCTTACTCTTCGGGTCGACTCGGATCGTCCTTGTCGCCATTCCCGCCTCTTCTTTCTCCTCCTTCCCTTTCACTGGCGGCATCAGCGTGATCTCGCTCGACCCCACATACCCCCCTTTCAGCTCGAACCCGGAGAGCCGCGCCACCAGCTCGAGGCCGTGCAGGTGCTGGGGCCGCAGCCCGGGCCTCGGGGCGCGCCCGGCCCGGATCGAGTGGACCCTCAGGGGCGTGTCGGTTATCGCGGCGAGGGAGGCGGCGTTGCGGAGGATCTGGCCCCCGCCCTCGCCGTGGGAGCCGTCGATGGTGACGAGCGGGTTTTGAGGGGGTGGTGGCGGCGCAGGGGTGGCGGCCATCGTTTTTTGAAGGTTGAGGTTGAAAAAAGAAAAGAAAAGAAGAATCGGCCTCGATCTTGAAAAACGATTCAAACCAATCACGCCCTCGTTGAATCACGCGCGAAAACGGCGACTAGCTCCGTAGCCGATAGTTTACAAAGCTTGCTGTTGGTCTCTTCTCTGTGACTAGAGCTTTGGAAAGAGAAGAAGAAGGAGGCTGTTCGGCAAAGAGAGAGAAAGTGAGAAAAGAAAGAGCAATGAAATGTTTTTTTTTTTACAGATCGCCGCCGGTTCCTCCCTTCTCCTCCTTCGCCTCTCTCTCCCTCTCCTCTTCCTTCTCCTCCCTCCGCAGCTTCTCCACAAGCGGCGCCACCGCCATCCTCTCGGCTTCCTCGTCCAGCGCCGCAGCCCTCCTCGCGAAGGCCAACGCTTCCGACGTCTTGTTCGCCCCCCCTTGAGCGTCGAGAGAGGAGCTCAGCGCCAGCAGCGACCTCGCGAGCGTCGCGAGCTGCGGAGAAAGAGGCTTGGTCTTCTCCTTCCTCTTCGATCTCTTCCTCCTTTTCTCCACCTCGGCCTGGACGGCCCCGGCCCCGCCGAGGGCCTCTTCAGCGGCGGCGACGGCGCGTCGCAGGGTGTCGCTCGCGGCCTCGCTGTCCCCCTGCATGCTCTGCGCCACTCCGGCGCCGAACAGGGCCCTGGCGACCTCGTGCTTCCTGCTCAGAGAGCGGAAATGCTTCCCCTCATCGTTTTCCTCCCTCTTCGAAACCACTTCCGCTTCCTCTTCCTCTTCTTCGAGCCTGGCGCACTCCCAGAACGCGATCTCTGCGTCGTACCAGTGCGCAGCCGCGGCCCTGAGCTGGCCCAAGGCGAACCAGGCGCGCGGGCTCCGGTTCCCCGAACAAGCCACGGCGGCGGAGGCGGCCCTGATGGCTTTCTCGACGTCGCCGGACGCACGGAGCTCTGCCGCCCGGGACAGGTGGGCGAGGGCCGCGGGGGGCGTCGCTGAAGAGGAGGAGGAGGAGGAGGAGGGAGAGAGGTGGGAGGAGAGAGCTTGACTTCCGCCACCGCCACCAACACCGCCGCCGCTCCTCGCTCTCTCCGCAATCTCCCGCAGGCCAAGCAGCTCCCTCGCCCCCTGCGACCGCAGCATCCAACCCTGCGCCAGCGCGGCGCCGCTCGAGCTCGCCCAGTAGAGCACGGCGCCCTGAGGGAGCAGCAGGGAGCCGACGAACGCCGGGAGGGCCAGCCACTCGAGCAAGAGGCGGAGGGTAGGAGGAGGAGGGGGAGGCCTTGCGCTTCCTGCTCCTCCAGCTCTCCCCGAGAACGCAGAGGCAGCAGCTGCCAGCGTGCCTGCCGCGACGAGGGCAGGGAGCACCCCACCTGCGACGCCCATCGGGGCAGAGAGAGAGGCGAGAGAAAGAGAAGAAATCGAAGCAGCAGCAGCAGCAGAAGAAGAGCTCGCTCCGACGATTTCTACGGCTCGGGCGGTCAGGTCAGAGAACCAGAGAGCCCCCCCCTCTCTGAACCCGGGCCATTCCGCGTTGGCCATCGCCCGCACGCCCAGCACGGCCGAGGCGAAGATCGGGAGCTGGAGCAGAGGGGAGGCTACCAACCAGAGCGGGTGCGGGGAGGAGGTCTGCCGGCGCAGGGCGAGGAGGCGGCGGAGCATCGCTCTTGTGATGAGAGCGGGCGGGGGCTTTCTTCTTAGTCGTCGCTGCTGCGGATCTTTCGTTGGGGAATCATCAGCTTGTTCGTCTTCTTTTAATGCTGCTGCTGCTGCTGCTGCTGCTTTGAACCTCTCCTCTTCGTCCTCTTCCTCTATTTCCTCGCGGGCCCTCTGCATCAGGGGCCCGAAGGCCGCGGCCGAGCGCGCCTGCGCGAGCGACAGGGGGAGCAGCGCAGCCCGCACCGCGACGGCCGCGGTCGGGATCGCGGCCCACCACGGCAGGGAGATGAAAGATGCGGACGTGGGCCCGATGGAGTCGATCAGGGAGGCCGCGGCCGCGACGGGGGCCGAGGCGTCCGGGAGGAGGAGGTGGTGGTGGTGGAAGACGGAGGAAGAGGAGGAGGAGGACAGGGCCTCTGCTGCTGCTGTTGCTGCTTCTGTTGCTGCTTCTTCTCCGTCAGGCGACGAAGACGAAGAAGCAGCCACACTTGTCGAAGAGAAGGAGCGGCTAGCAGCAGCGGCGAGTGAATGCCTTCGTATTCGCCTGCAGGTTCCCAGGGTTGTTTGAAAAAGAAATAGAGAAGCGGAAGGTGAGAGGCGGCGAGGAAAGAAAAAAAACAACTCTGCGCATCAAAGTGATTCGCGAATCCGAGGATTTTCTCACGCACTTTGATGCTGCCGACGCCGCAAGACGATAGAGGGGCATCGAAAGACTGCTCCCGAGCAAAGAAGAAAGCGATCAGATGCCTGGAAGAGCGAGGAAACGCGGGGCGAAGGGAAGGGGGATCGATTTCTTTGCCTTCATCGGCATTTTCGAAAATGATTTTTTTCACTTTCTCGAGCGTCGACCCCTCTCGAAAAAAAAAAGACGAAACGCCTGCCACATTCTGCTCACCGCCGTTTTCTCCCTCTCGTAGGTAGGTCCTGATCAATTCTTTGCCGTCACAGCAAGGATAAAGTCATTTTGCCCCGAGCAAGACGGGTTCGGGCTCCGACGAGGAGAGAAAGCAGAGCGTCGAGAGGAGGAAAGCAATTCGAATTGCTCTCTCTCGCTGTGTCGCTTCTTCTTCTGGCCGCATGCCTCTCAGGCCTTTGATTCGGCCAGCGCCGCCGCGGACCGTCCGAGCCCCTTTCTACGCCGAGCCAACTAGCTGAAAGACTCGAGCATCATCTCACAAGCCCTCTCACGCAATTGGATTGCGCAATTATTCCATTCTAAACCACGAAAACAGGCCCCGAAGAGCTTGAGGGGAAGGAAGAAGAGAGCCAGTCTTTTTCGCCGTCGCCGTTCGACCTCCACCACTCCTCTCCTCCCCTCCTTCCCCCCCCCCCCCCCCCCCCCCCCCCCACCCAAAAAAAAAATTTTTTCCCCCCCCCCCCCCCCCCCCCCCCACCCCCCCCCCCCCCCCCCCCCCCCCCCCCCCGCCCCCCCCCCCCCCCCCC
>Ga0114918_10003252_pt1 | contig 14401 bp, 14 predicted proteins | sample LantaG_FD_87015 | JGI IMG/M metagenome (GOLD analysis project Ga0114918, IMG submission 87015) | Deep subsurface microbial communities from Baltic Sea to uncover new lineages of life (NeLLi) - Landsort_02402 metaG | ecosystem: Environmental > Aquatic > Marine > Oceanic > Sediment | place...
CGAAGGTTTCGAAGAGTACACCACCAACCCCAATTACCTTTTTGATTCGTGGATTGATGGTTGTGGTGATGCCAACGGTATGGGCGGCAACGGAACAGGCTCCTGTGTTGATCTCGCTATGGACCAGACCCACGGCGGCAGCAAGAGCATGATTTACGTGTACAACAACACCGACTCAACCGGCATCGACCGTGACGCCAACTACTCCGAGGCTGTTTATACATATTCCGAAGCCCAGGACTGGTCCAGCAGCAGCGAAGCTGCCCTGGTACTGTACGTCATGGGTGACAGGGACAATGACAGTTCCTCGATGTGGGTAATATTGAATGGTAATGTTGGCGCAATGGCCACTTACGGTGACAACGGCGACAATCCGGATGACATCAAGACCGAGGAATGGATCGACTGGAATATCAACCTGGCGGACTTTACTGCCGGTGGTGTTGACCTGTCGAACGTTACTTCGATAGCTATCGGCTTTGGCGACAAGGTCGGCAATGTACCCGGTGGTATGGGCGTTGTACACTTCGATGATATCGGCCTGTATCCGGTTCGCTGCGTTCCGAAGTACACTCCGGACATCCGCGACCTTAACGCCGACTGTGTAGTTGATTGGAAGGATATTGGGATTATAGCGGATAACTGGCTCACGGATCTTCGTTAAATGTAACAGAGAAGTGACTGCCGTGTGCGGTTTTGGTCTACCGGACAAACCAGTCCAGAATCATCGGCTAATATGGCGGCGTTCTCTAAATTCCAAGGACATCGGCCATTGCATACATACCGGGTTTTTTGCCGGTGAGCCATTGGGCGGCCCGCAATGCTCCCGCCGCAAAGGTGTCCCTGCTATGTGCCGTGTGGGTTAGCGTGACTTTCTCTCCGAGTGTCGCGTACATAACCGAGTGGATGCCGGTAATATCACCGGCCCGTACCGCGTGCATTCCGATGGTTCCTTTTTCCCTGGGCTGCTCGGCACCGCTTCTGCCGTGGACGAGGCATCCGGGGAAATCTCTATGGGTGGCTTTACAGATATTCTTTGCCAGCGTGAGAGCTGAGCCGCTGGGAGCATCCTTTTTGAAACGGTGGTGCTGCTCGATTATCTCAATGTCGTAGTCTTCGCCGAGCATCGCCGCGGCTTTGGCCACCAATGCAAACATGACATTCATGCCGACGCTCATGTTGGTTGCGTATACGATAGGGATTTTGGCTGATGCGTCGGTGATTTTTTTGTACTGCCTGTCGCTTAGGCCTGTAGTACCCATGACCAGCGCGACGTTATTGCCTATGCAATAGTCAATTGTGCTGTCGGCCACTTCGGGGGTGGAAAAATCAATGGCCATATCGGCGGTGGCGCTGAATTCACCGGAAAGGGCAATACCTATCGGCTTGAGACCGGCGGTGACACCGGCGTCTTTGCCGATATCAGGATGGTCGGCTCTTTCGACGGCAGCGACAATATCGAATTGCTCGGCCTTCTCGACCAAAGTGATGATATGTTTACCCATTCGCCCGGCTGCGCCGACGATTACAAGTCTGGAAGTCATCTTCGTATTCCTGTCAGGTTTTCGCAATAACGCTGCAGTTGAGACTTTGTGCTGCGTGTTGGCGGCACATTTTACATCCTACCGCATAATAACCATTCTTGCGGGAAGCTTCTCGCAGACGTCCTTAATAACCTTTTGCACCTGCTCCGCCTGCTGAGGTGACATAGCGCTTCCCGCCACGCCGCCAAGGACACCACCTATGATAGCTCCCCCCAACTTGTCGCGTGAATCACCGCCAGCCAGAGTAGCACCGGCTCCAACACCGAGGGCAGCACCTAAGAATGTGGAGAGTCCTTTGCCCGTTCTGCCGAAACCACTGCCGGCCCAGAGAAGACTTCCATCCTGGACGTCTATCATTTTGGCGGTAATGCTCATTTCATCGCTGTACTTTGGTATGTTCACAAGCACTATCGCAGGAACGTTGAGAATCTGCCCCGCCCGGGCGGCACCGGTGGATGTTGTTACTTCGCTGGCCTGAAATTTCTGCTCCTGCAGCAGCGCCTTTATCTGCGAACGTTCAACAGGAACGAAACCTCTTTTCATCAGTTCCATATTAAAGAAATCAGCGATTTGGTCCTTGACGGCCTCTCCGCGAACCGCACCGGAAACCTGCACAACCGCCACCTTTTCAATCTTGCCGAAATCATAGCCGAGCCTGACATAACTTTCCCCCTTGCTCGCTGCACAACCACCGACAAGCAAGGCAGTTACCGACAAAGCCAAACATATTCGTCTCATCATGATTAGTGCCTCCCATAAAAACAATTCTGATATTAAAACAACCACTCGCCCGATTATAGCAGCCCGAGTTGCGGCGTGCCAACAAAATAAAAAAGGCCAAGTGCCTTTTTTGGCTCTTAGCCTTTCTATAATTATCCACCTCACTACAAGAGGGGGGCTGCTGTCTCGGCAGGCCGGCGGTCAACTCTATTGTGAATCATAGGCAATGTTGGCGGCGTCGTTTTTTTGCTGCGGTTTGTTGGGCCAATTCAACTCACCGAACAAAAACTCGCTCGCCTGGCGTATCATAAGCTCCGGCGAGCAGGGGCACATCTCGAGCGAAGCGATTACATCATTACCGTTTCTGCTATTCAATACATCGAGCAGATGGTTCCAGCTTTCCCTCGTTATGCCGCCTCTCAAACCCGGCGGCCTATGGTCGTCCGTCTGGCCGTAGTTGTCGGTTAAATGCACATAATCAAGCCTCTCGGCGAGACCCTCAACGTATTGATCGAAGCTGAAAACAGGATCCATGTTCGCATAGCCGGTATCAAGACAATACCGTATCGCCTCAAACCTGTCACCCAGTTGTCTCAGCGTCGAGAGCTTGCCGCTCTCGAGGGCGAGTTTGACTCCATGGTCTTCGGCGGATTTGATGATCTCGGTTGCAAATTCGCAGTTGTTAACATCAGCACCGTCGGCAATATGCAAACCAGCCAGGTCTGTCACAATCATAGCGCCGAGCAGTTTGGCGCACTCGATTTGCTCGTTCCATTGCTCGAGTGTGGGCCTGTCGTTTCGGGATCGCATTGCCACGAGCATTCCATCGGTGGCCTCTGTAAGTCTCGACCAGTTGCGTCGGCGATAGCGACACTCCTCATAGCCTTTCATGCTCGGTCGCAGTTCCACGCCGAAGCCCATTGACTTCAAGAATTGGCACTCCTGTTCGAAACTAAGAGGGTGCTCGCGACCCCAGAATATCATAGTGGAAACCACATACTTAATGCCCATCGCAGCAACTCCGGCTCAAACCAATAAGATTCACCCCGTTAAAGTGACATCTGCACTCCAGGTAAAAGAACGTATATACTAATATCGATAGAAAACAAACGGGCCTTAAGCATTTCTTGGGGCAATGCCGTTGTTTTTGGTTTAATCCCGGCAAACGGACGACACCGTCGAAAGAGTGCTTCCGGGGGCCGGGTTCGGCGGTTCTGCGAGAGTTTTTACGTGGTACAGGGGGCGAAAATTGTTGATTTGCGCACATGGTCCGAAAACAAGGGCCGAATTTAGTTTGTGCAGGGGCTAAAAATTTACTTGAAATATCCTGCCGGATTGTTAAAATCAAGGGTTTTACGTAATGGGAGTACTGCAATGAAAAAAGGAATACATCCGAAATATGATAAAGTGATGGTTCGCTGCGGTTGTGGCAATACTTTTGAGACGCGCAGCACGGCCGGCGAAATCCACGCGGAAATCTGTTCAGCTTGTCATCCGTTCTACACGGGCAAGCAGAAATACGTAGACACCGCAGGACGAATCGAGCGGTTCAAGAAGAAGTACGGCACCGACTATTTCAGGAAAGCCGGCAAAAACAAGAAGAAATAGCGTGCGCAGCGAAACATGCGGCCCACACGAAGGGGGCTTTTTATGCGCTGGTGTTCTGCCATGCGCTTTTTTTGCATTCAGAAAGAACCTATGGCCAAGGATAAAGACAATCTCCTGGTGAAGCTCGATGAGTTTGAGCATCGATACAGTGAAATCGAAGAGCAGATTTCACAGCCGGAAATCGCCTCCAACGTAGCGAAGCTGGTGGCTCTATCCAAGGAGCAGGCTAGGCTAAAAGATATAGTGGGAAAATACCGCCTATACAAAACCGCCGAAGCCGGCATGAGGGACGCATCGGAGATTTTGCAGGATGACACCGTCGATGAAGATTTCAAGGGACTTGCAAAAGAGGAACTCAGCGAACTCGAAGATCAGAAAGACAAGCTGATTGAGGAAATCAGGAATATGCTGGTGATGGCGGACGAGACCACCTTCGATGCGGTTATTATTGAGATACGGGCAGGTACGGGAGGAGAAGAGGCGGCGTTATTTGCCGGGGACCTCTACGAGATGTACGTCAGGTATGCAGAAAGCCGCAAATGGAAGGTGGAGCAATTAGAGTTCAGTCCGTCCGACATGGGCGGTTTTCGCGAAGTGGTGTTCAGCGTCAAGGGGCCTGGGGTGTGGTCGGAATTGGGCTATGAAGGCGGCGGACATCGCGTTCAACGGGTGCCGGCAACAGAATCACAGGGTAGAATCCACACCTCGGCGGCAACCGTGGCGGTACTGCCGGAGCCGGAGGAGCTGGATATAGAAATACCGGCGGACGACGTCGTCGAGCACGTGTGCAGATCAAGCGGTCCGGGCGGCCAAAACGTCAACAAGGTGAGCAGTGCAATCAAGCTCGAGCACATTCCGACAGGAATCACCGTCAGCATGCAGGACGAAAAGAGCCAGCACAAGAACCGAGCCAAGGCCTGGCGTTTGCTCAGAACCAGGATATATGAACACTATGAGAGCGAGAAAAGGCAGCAGCGGGATTCTCAGCGCAGGACCATGATAGGCTCCGGTGACAGGTCGCAGAAAATCAGAACGTATAATTATCCGCAGAACCGCGTGACCGACCACAGAATCAACTTGTCACTTTACAGCCTCGACAGGATAATGGCAGGCGATATGCATGAGCTGATTGAGGCATTGAGGGATTTCGACAGGCAGCAGAGACTAAAGAACCTTTGAGCCGGACGCGCCGACAGGCTTATAACGAGCGTAAATGCAACTCGCAAACTCCATACTTCGGAGCCGATGATGATAGTTGTTGTAACAGGGATGGTTGGTGTTGACAAAAAGAGCTACCTCCGGAAGGTGTGCGAGCTTGCCGACGAACGAAACACCGCTGTAACGCTGTGTAACGTCGGCAATATGATGTATGCCGAGGCACCGGACATTGCGCCGAGTAAAATCCTTGATATCTCTATGAAAAGGCTGCACTCGCTTCGCAGAAGCGTCTTCAAGGATATAATCGCAAAAAGCAAGACCGCGCAGAACCTCATCGTCAACACGCACGCGACTTTCCGCTGGAGGCACGGACTGTTCCCCGCCGTCGATTTCGACCAGATGCGACAACTCAATGCCGATTTGTATATCTGCCTGGTGGACGGCATCGTAGCGCTGCACACGCGGCTCATGGTCGAACATTCAACAGTGCATACATTAAAAGACCTGCTCGTTTGGAGGGAAGAAGAAATCATCAGCACGGAGATGCTCTGCAAGGGCATCGACGACAGGATTCCTTTCTACTGCCTTGCCCGAGGCAATGAAGAGCAGACCACCGAAGCCTTCTACAGGCTTATCTTCGAAAGCTCAGCCAAGAAAGCATATCTGAGTTTTCCCATGACGCAAGTTTCAGAAATCGAGAAGATTCTGGAAGAAATCAACAATTTTCGACAAGTGATGAAACGAATGTTCATCAGCTTCGACCCTGCCGATCTCGAGGAATCATACCTGCCAAGCCTGGCGCAGAAGGCGCTGCAGCAGGGACAGGATTACATCGAAGTAACCGGCCACAATCAGACCGTCAGGCTGGATACGCAACAGGTACTGCAAATTGAACACGATATCAACAGCCAGATATACGCGCGGGATTTCATGCTTATCGACCAGGCGGATATGATAATCAGCTTCATACCGACAATGCCCGACGGACGGGCGGCAATTTCCAGCGGCGTCGAAAGAGAACTCCAACATGCCCACGAAGCCGCCAAGGAAGTCTACGTAATATGGATGGCCGAATCGGCCCCGTCGGTTTTTATTACTCAAACAGCAACAGAGGTGTTTAACAGTACTGAAAAAGCAATCTCATTCTTCAGGGAAAAGGATTACATCGCAAAATGACAGATATGAATCAGAACCAGCTTGCAGGCTATATCGACCATACCTTGCTTGGCGCCACGGCTACAAGCGAACAAATAAAGCAACTCTGCCGAGAGGCTATACAGTACCACTTCGGCGCGATATCAATCAACGGCAGATGGGTGACGTTGGCAGGCGAGGAACTGCAGGGCACGAGCGTTAAGGTTGACGCCGTTGTAAGTCTGCCTCTTGGTGGCGACTCAACCGAAACAAAAGCCGCCGCCGCAAAGGACTGCATATTCGCAGGCGCAGATGAAATTGATATGGTCGCCGACCTGGCATCGATAATCGAAGGCGACCGGCAATATCTCGCGCACCAACTGCTGGCTGTGCTGAAGGTCTGTCGCTCGATGAGGCCGCGAGTTCTACTCAAAGTAATCATAGAATCAGCCGCCCTGACCGATGAGCAGAAGATGTTCGCCGCCGGCGTGGCAAACGACTGTGACGTTGATTTCCTGAAGACCAGCACGGGAATGAACGCGGCCGGCGGGGCAACGGTTGCGGACGTGAAATTGCTCAGGGAATACGCCCCCAACTGCCGGGTAAAAGCCGCCGGCGGAATCAGAACGGCAAAACAGGCTCTCGAACTTATCAACGCCGGGGCTGAGCGGATTGGAACTTCCGCGAGTGTACAAATCATTAAACAATTCGAAGCGGAGCAGCAGCAATGACAGCCGGTGCACTGGCCGTTAGCGGCAGTACTAATGTTTGCAAAGCGTATTGTGAAAGGCTCGATGCCTCCGTAAGTCTTCCGGCCCTGACTGAATTGTTCGCACAACTCGAATCGCCCTGCGTGATAGGGGCAAATGCCGCAAGAAAAGACGCCGACAGGTTCAGTTACTGGGCGGCAATACCCAGAGAAACCTTCGAATTCAAGACCGGAGAAAATGACGCCTTTGGAAAGCTCGGACGAGTTCTCGACAAATACAAACTCGAACAACCACGCCGGAACGAACTGCCGAAAGGCATTTTCTGCGGCGGCTGGATGGGCTATTTCAGTTACGAACTCGGCCGGCACATTGAGCGGCTGCCCGAAACAACCATAGACGACCTGAATATGCCGCTGATTCGGCTGTGCTTCTACGACAGGGTAATCTGCTACGACCACCAGGAAAAGAGCTTGCGGCTGATTGCGCTGCGGCTGCCTGGTGACAGCGAATCTATCGACGACAAACTGGCGGCTCTTAGACGCCTGCTGGAAAAAGCGAGTGAGATTCACGTGCCGAATCCGCCTGCCGGTGAGCTTGACAATATCGATTTTTCATCAGTTCGATGCAATATGGACAGACACCATTACCTTAAGACCATCGAGAAGATAAAGCGGTATATTTATGACGGCGAAACTTATCAGATCAATTTCTCGCAGCGGTTCGATTGCGATTACAACGCCCGAGCGGTCGATCTTTTTCACTGGCAGAATCAGCACAACCCGAGTGGCTATGCTGCGTACATCGATGCCGGCAATTTCCAGATTGTCAGCGCTTCGCCCGAAGTATTCGTCACCATCGCCGACGGCTCAATCAGTACCAAGCCTATCAAGGGTACGCGGCGCCGGCTCAGTGACTCCGCAGATACCGAAGGCATAAACGACAGGAATTTCAGGGAACTGCTCGATAGTGAAAAAGAGCAGGCAGAGTTGAATATGATTGTTGACCTCGAACGAAACGACCTGGCCAGAATTTGCCGGGCGGGAACGAGAAAAGTCATTCAGCAAAGGACCATCGAGAGCTACCCAACAGTTTTTCACGCGGTGGCAACCGTGGCAGGGCGGCTGCGAGATGGAATTTCGCTTTGCGACGTACTAAAGGCAATGTTTCCCGGTGGCTCGATTACGGGCGCACCGAAGATCCGTTCGATGGAAATCATCGACGAGACCGAGCCGACCGCCCGGGGGGTATACACGGGAAGCATCGGCTATATTGGCCTCGACGGCAGTGTTTCCTTGAATATTGCCATTCGAACCATTATTATCAAGGACAGAAAGGCCTATGCACAGACCGGCGGTGGAATCGTCGCTGATTCCGACCCCGAAGCCGAATGGGATGAAACCATCACAAAAGCAAGGGCACTGCTGGCAGGCATCAAGGCAGTAAAAGGGTAGAGAATTGTATCAGCAATACGCGAACACAGGAGCCACTGAGAAAACTTGAACCGCATGCTGATGTGCTTTGGCTGCTGGAAAGATTCAGGGAGAACACTATGCCACTACTGGATCACGAATTGGTGCATTCGGAGAATTGCACTCGTGCCTTCGAGAGAATGTTTTGGGCGTTTTTGTTCCTGTTCGATTTTCGTATCGGACTCAATGGCGTGAAGGTCGACATTCTTCCAGATTTTGTCGCGTGGATTCTTATTGCTTCGGCGATCGGCTGGATACTGGACGTTCATTCGGACACAAAGACAGTTCGCACCATCTCGCTCTGGCTTGTCTTTCTCTCAATCTTCGATTTTGTGGAGGTAGAGATACCTTTCGAACAGATCGGAAGGCACCCATTTGTGGTGATTGTTATGATACCTTTGGGGATAATTACGCTGATATTGACCCTGGTCGCCGTCTGGCTTATCTGCGGTATAATCATTGATATGGCTCAGGCCACGGGGAACTCCCTTATACGACAGCAGGCAGAACTCCGCAGAAAAGTCTATTTGGGGTTTGCTATCGCCGTTTACATGGTAGTTTGGATGTGCTTCTACAACCGCGAGCTTATCATTCCCGCTGTGCTTATCGGATTGCCTCTGGCAATCGTTATCCTGTGTCTCATGATGGGATTGATGAAGAGTGCCGCTGAGATGTGCCGGCGCGGATTTGACCAGAGCCAGTATCGGACAGATCCTGACAGCGCCCCATACTGACCGGACCCAGGCCCATAATTTCCCCGTGATTAAACTCTCCTTGAATAAAACCACAACAACTATTATTATCAGAAGCCTGAATGGTTTTCAGAAAAGCTGATAAGTTCGGCACTGAGTTGGCACGCCGTGCAGAAACCGCGTCATGCTGGTATGGTTGCCGTATGAATGTGCCTGCGAAATAAGTGCAAAAATGAATCAACGGAGGTGTTATGAGCGTTGTCAGGGGCTTTTGGCAGCATGAGAACGGTAAGATATATGCCGTTGAAAGTGATAGTTTTGGAACAATAACCGGCGGTGTCGGGCCGCTGGATGCGAACAATCTGAAGGCACTCGACGATTATGATTACAAACGGATTATCGTAGACTGGCTTGAAGATGCCCTGGCCAAGGGTAAGCTTCACAGAATGCAGACAAAATGATACTGCCGGCACAGCGGCCAAGGAACACTGAATTGACACAAAAAGTTTTTCTAAATGACCGACTGCTTGACGCCGACAAGGCGTCTATATCAATAACCGACAGCGGCTTTCTCTATGGCGCGGGGCTTTTCGAGACGATGCGAAGTAGCGGTGGTGTCGTCTTCGCACTCGATGACCATCTCGACAGGTTGTTCTTCAGCGCAAGCTCGCTGTCGATAGAGCACTCTTACGCAAAAGAATTTATTCGCGATGCCATCGACAAGGTACTTGCGGCCAACAAGCTCACCGATGCACGACTTCGGCTGACGCTCACCGCCGGACCTTTTGCCGAGCCGGATGAGCCGCGAAGAGCTACGCTGCTTATCACCGCGACGAAGTTTCAGCCTTATCCTGTCGAGTCCTACAAAAACGGCGTCATGGTCGTGCTCTGTCCCTTCCGGCAGAACCCTGCAGAGCCGATTTACGGCCACAAAACGATAAACTATTTCTCGCGCATTATTGCGCTGGAACTTGCCCGGCGAAAAAGGGCTGCCGAATCCCTGTGGTTTACCGTTGATAACCGACTCGCCGAGGGCTGTATTAGCAACGTGTTTCTCGTCAAGGATTCAACGCTTTATACACCACCTATCAAGACGCCCGTTCTTGCCGGTGTAGCCAGAAAAACCGTATGTGAAATAGCACTGAAAAACTCCATCGCCCTGGTCGAAAAAGACCTCTACATTGCCGACCTGCTCGAAGCCGATGAGGTTTTTCTCACCAATGTAATCATGCAGGTCATGCCGATAAACAAAGTAGAGCAGCATACCGTAGGTGACGGCGGGGTCGGACCGCTGACCGGGAAACTTGCAAAGAAATTCGACGAACTCGTAAAGAAACAATGCGGCAAAAAGAAATGAAAGTAAAAGATATTGCACAAGCCATCGAGATGATAGTCCCGCTGAAACTCGCCCAGGACTGGGACAACGTGGGACTGCTCGTAGGCGATGCGAAACAGGACGTTCGAAACATCCTGCTAACCATCGATGTGACCGCCCGTGTCCTTGCCGAGGCGAAAAAGCTCGGCACCGACCTGATTGTAAGCTACCATCCGATTATATGGGACGGCCTTAAAAGCGTCACCGCGAACGGCCCCGAAGGCATCGTCTACGACCTTATCCGAGCGAAGATGTCCGTCTTCTCCATACATACCGCTCTCGATGTTGTCACCGGCGGAGTAAACGACGGCCTTGCCGAGATCATCGGCATACGCGATGGCAGGCCTTTGGGTGACTACGTCGAAAACCCGGCGCCGGATAATTACAAGCTCGTTGTTTTTGTCCCCACCAACTCGGCGTCCAAAGTCTCAAACGCATTGTTTGCCGCAGGTGCGGGCCACATCGGCAACTACAGTCACTGCAGCTTTGGTGCCGACGGCAGGGGTACATTTCTGCCGCTTAAAGGCGCAAAACCGGCTATCGGCAAAAAAGGCAGACTCGAAACCGTCGCCGAGATACGATTGGAAACAATAGTGCCGGCTGACATTCTCGACGAATGTGTCCGGGCGCTGAAAAAGGCGCACCCGTATGAAGTGCCCGCCTTTGATTGCTTCAGGCTGCGTAACCCCGCCGCAATGTTCGGGCTTGGCCGAATCGGACAACTCGAAAAACCGATGCGCTTGAAGCAAATCATCGAAAAAATAAAAAAGGTTACACACGCAAAAAGCTTCGGCCTTGTCGGGGATGAAAAGAAACTCGTAAGGACTGCCGCCGTTTGTGCCGGTTCCTGCGGCAAAATCATTAACCAGGTCATCGCCCAAAAAGCAGACCTATATCTCACCGGCGAACTAAAACACCACCATGCATTGGCCGCACAGGAAGCGGGCCTGGCCTGCATCTGCCTGAGCCATACGGTCTCCGAACGATTTATTCTGAGGAAACTCGCAGGGCAACTCGAAAAGAGAATCGACAACATAACAATAAAGATAAGCAAACAGGATTCGGACCCCTTTACATGGAAATCGATATGACAGAACAAGAGCACGAAGACCATAATACTGAACAGCAGGCTAATGACGAGATTCAGCCCGATTCGAACGGCGAGCAGGATGTCGACCTGACGCTTCTGCCGGATGAACCCGGCGTTGATGATGCCGATGTAGCCGACGAGCAAACCGACCTGCTTGACAGCGGCGAGGACTTCGAACCAACCGTCGAATCGGTGGTCGAAGCCGTTCTGTTCGCGAGCGATGAACCTCTGACCGCGGCCCGGCTGGCAGACATCGTCGAAACAACCACAAAACAGGTCCGTTTGCATATCGAAAGCCTTAACCAAAAGTACATCGCCAACAATAATGCCTTCCGCATAGAGAAAATCGCAGGCGGTTATCAAATGCTCACGCTGAGTCCTTACAATAACTGGCTCAGAAAAATGCTGCGTGCAAGAAACGACGGCAAGTTAAGCCCTGCTGCGTTGGAGACGCTGGCAATAATCGCATACAAACAGCCGGTTATCCGCGCCGACATTGAAGCCATCAGGGGCGTCGCGGCAGGCGAAGTAATCAGGAACCTCATGTACAAGCACCTGGTCAAAATCGTCGGCAGAGCCGAGGTCATCGGAAGGCCGATGCTCTATGGAACAACCAAAAAATTCCTCGAAGTCTTCGGTCTAAATTCCATAAAAGACCTGCCAAAAATCGAAGAACTGAAAGAACCGCCCGCCTGATGTCACCTGCTTTGGAACAAACGCTCGACCTGGTTGACATGTCTCACGGCATGCGCCGGCATCTGGTGGTTGGCGTCGAAGACGTACATCTGCACGGGTTTTTCAATTACTATGCCAGTCTCACCGATTGAGCCATCGGGTGATGTCACCTTATCGATTGAAAGTCCGAGATGTTTGGCCATGAACCTGTACATCGGTGCCCGCTTCGAATACCCGTAATCGTGCCCTTCATTCGGCAAGTGTGCATTCTCCACGGCTGATTCGGCACCGTACAGGCGGTAAACGCTGCGAATATACGGGAACTCAACCTTCGGTACATTCTTCGTCCAGTCCTTACCGTCGGAAATAATAAGCTGCGGCCGAGGTGCAGCCAATGCGGCAATCTCGGCGTTATTCGTCTCGTGGGTCGGGCTTTTATGGATGGGCATCCCGCTCTCGCACAGGCAGCCGCCGAAAAAATGTGCCGAAACCATCACAACCGGAACCGATACCGCCACCCTGTCGTCAACTGCCGCTAATAGAAACGTCTGCGTCCCGCCGCCGGAAGCGCCGGTGACACCTATACGGTTGGGGTCGACCTCCTTGAATGACAAAAGAAAATCAACCGCACGAATACTGTTGTACAACTGGAGCTTCAAAACCTTCTGCGTTTTATGGTTCCAGCCGGCATTTTTAGATTCGCCCCAGCCAACCATGTCGTATGAGAAGACGACCGCACCCATCCTTGCCAGCGTCGCGCATCGCAACTGCATATCGTCTCTGAATCTGCCGCCGCCGTTTGGTTTCGGGAAGTGCCCGTGCGGGCAAAGTATCGCAGCGAAAGGGCCGCTGCCATTTGTGGGTCTGTACAGATTTCCCGTTACGAAGTAACCTGGGATACTCTCGAACGCCGCGTTTTCAACGATATAGCCATCGTACTTTCGCCTGCCGCGAACAATGGTATTAAGGCCGCACTTTTTGGGCATGGGTTCAAGTTGCGCCCCGGAAAGGATGCCTGAACGAATGCGCTGCGTGCGGGCCTGCCACTGGGCGAGGTTTGAGTAGATTTCGGCGAATTTTCCGAGCTGCTCTTTCCCCGCCTGTTCGCTTTGGTAATTGCCGCGGCAAAGCCAGGACTCGGCCTGGTCTTTTTTCGTCTCGGCAGAATCCGCTGTATTCGAACTCACAGTAAGAATAGCCGCAATGAATACACAAAAGAAGACCACGGCCTTTGATTGCTGGTGTTTCTGACACGTGAATTTGCCACTACTATCGAATTGAATCATTCGAATCACTCCTTTTGGCCCGTATTGGGTGTTTGCAAAATTGCACGGAATTAGTGCTATTTTAAGCCCCTGGCGGGCCATTTCAACACAAAACACGTTGGTTGGTCCGTGTCGGGTGCATCTTTTGTATGTAGAAGGCATCGGAAGACCTCATTTGGGTTCGAAATTGGGTTTGTTTTGGGTTCGTTTTTCCCGCGTGACCAGGTGTCCATTTTGGCGTAAGTCTTTGCTGTGCTGATGGTTATACAGATTTGACTTTTTTGGAAAATTGGGTTTGTTTTGCATATTAACACTCGCGTGGGCAGTTCAAGGGTGGCAGGTTTGATTCCCGGCACGCTCCCGACGAGTCGGGATAAACTCCGATCTTCGATGGGGAAATTGGGTTTGTTTTGCCGGAGTGTGAAGGGGTGGTTTCTGTTCATAAGCCATGTCTCCATAAGATGTTAGGTTCATTTTGGCGTTTGGCAAATTGGGTTTGTTTTGCATAAAAGGGTTGTGGTTGGTGGGTAAATTGGGTAATATAGGCGGTGTGGGAAAGTTTTTGACGAAGGTATCGACCCCGCGAATGAATCGCAGGGTTAACGCCGCAATTGTTTGTTGCGATTGTCATCATGGTCTTAATACTCGAATCTCGATCCTCTGTTTTGGGCGGTTAGAAAAAGGGCGCCCTTCTATAATAGGGGGGACCTGCGTATTTGATTGATTTTTCTTTCGGGAGGAGTGCTCTTGAGCGAAAAAGCTGATGTTGAGCAGGCGAAGGAAGAAGTTAACAGATAAGGCGGGTTTTATTTATTGTCACATCATAAAAGGTTCCTGACCCGAATGGCGGTTCCTTAAGGGTTTTTTGGGAAAACACTCCCCGCATCGGCAAGATAGATTGTTTAAATTTCAGGGTTTCGCTCTTGTCGAAATAGATGCCAAAAACAGTACTTATAAGCAA
>Ga0114918_10003253_pt1 | contig 14398 bp, 12 predicted proteins | sample LantaG_FD_87015 | JGI IMG/M metagenome (GOLD analysis project Ga0114918, IMG submission 87015) | Deep subsurface microbial communities from Baltic Sea to uncover new lineages of life (NeLLi) - Landsort_02402 metaG | ecosystem: Environmental > Aquatic > Marine > Oceanic > Sediment | place...
GGAGGGAATGTTGGGAGGGAACGTTGTGAAGCCCGCCATGCGGCCAGAGGCAGGCGGGGCACACCGGGGAGGGGCCAGGGTGGGCAGGGGTGGGGTGCGGGGGGGGGGAGGAGGGCGCGCGCACGGAAGACAGAGGCCGGGGGACAGCAGGGCGCGCGCGCGCGCGCGCGTCGGGCCCTGCTACTTTTTTATAGGAAGGTGCGAGGTGAAGGAATATGGAGCAGGGCGGGCGACGCACTCGTCTCTCAATTCCCGCCACGCGGGCGTGCTTTTTTTTTTTCTCGAGACCAAACCGGGCGCGGCCCACGCCACGCACTACCCACGCGGCATGCGCAGGCTCCTCCATGTCGCCCGCTCAACCCTGGCGGCCGGCCGCGGAGGCGGTCTCCTGGCGGGCGGCGGCGCCCCGCGCGGCACCGCGCCGACCTCCACCCTCGCCGCCGCCTCGACCGTGCCGCCCACCTCGACTGGCACGCCCGCCCCGCCCTTCCCGGCCGGCCTGTTTGGCGGCAACGGCGGCGGCAGCGACCGCGACGGCGGCTCGCCGGGCGACGCCTCCTCCTCCGCCCCACGCACTGCTTCACCCACCGAGCCGGCCCCGCCCGCCGACCCGCCCCCGCCCGGGACCAAAGCCGCGGAGACGGACGAGTACGTCCGCGAGGCCCTCGCCCTCCTCGACTATCCGGCCCGCCTGGTCCGCCTGCTCATGACGCCCCAGCGGGAGGTGCACTCGGAGCTGGTCCTCACCCGGGACAATGGTGTGAGGGAGAAGGGGAGAGGGAGGGTTTGAGAAGAGAGACGCCCATCCCATTCCTTCCATTCCATCCCACCCCCTTCCCATCCCCTTCCCCTCCTCTCAACCCGTCTCCTCCCCACCTCCTCCCTCTTCCTCCACAGGCGAGGTCGCCTCCTTCCACGCCTACCGGGTCCAGCACGACAACTCGCGGGGGCCCTACAAGGGCGGCTGGCGCCTGGACCCGGGCGCGTCCATGGACGAGATCCGGGGCCTGGCGTCGCTCATGACCTGGAAGTGCGCCGTCTTGGACGTGCCCTTCGGCGGGGCCAAAGGGGGCGTCGCGGTCGACCCGAGGTCCCTGTCGCAGGGCGAGCTCGAGCGGGTGACGCGCAAGCTGGTGGGCGCCTTCCACCGCATGATGGGGCCTGTGAAGGTGAGGCGAGGGGAGAGGGGAGAGAGAAGAGGGGGGGACAGAGAGGAGGGCCGCCCCCGCGGGGCGGGCGGGTGGGCACGGCCGCCTCGGCGAACAGCGTGTTCCCGCTCGCCGTTGAGCGTGCGGGGGAGGGCGGGCGCCCGAACCCAGCCTCCGAGCTCTCTCCATGACGGGGAGAAGAGCGGGTTCGCTCTCGCGCGCCCCCCCTCTCTCCCCATCCATCCCTCTCTCTCTCTCTCTCTCTCTCCCCATCCCCTGTGCCGCGCGCGCGACCCTCTCTCCCTCCTCTCCCTGGAGCCCAGGACATACCGGGCCCCGAACTGTCCGCCGGCTCCCGCGTCATGGCCTGGTTTTTCGACGAGTACTCAAAATATGACGGCTTCTCGCCCGCGTGCGTGACGGGCAAGCCGCTGGACCTGCACGGCACGCACGGGCGGGAGAGCGCGACGGGGCGGGGGGCCGTCATCGCGGCGCGGGAGCTGCTGGCCGCGTCCGGCGCGGGCGGCCTGGTGGGGAAACGGTTTGCGATCCAGGGCTACGGCAACGTCGGCTCCTGGGCGGCCCACTTCCTGCACGCGGCGGGCGCCAAGGTCGTCGCGGTCAGCGACCGGGACGGGTCCCTTGTGAACGAGGGCGGCCTGGACGTTCCCGCCCTGCGCCGCCACACGCGCGCGGCGCCGCCCTTTGGGGGCTCGCTGAAGAGCTTCCCGGGCGGGACGCCCGCGCCCCGGGCGGCCCTGTTCACCGTCCCCGCGGACGTCCTCATCCCGGCCGCCGTGGCGGGCGCCCTGGACGCGCGCACGGCGGGGACCGTGGCCGCGCGCTTTGTCGTCGAAGCCGCCAACGCGCCGACCACGCCCGCGGGGGACGCCATCCTGCGGGACCGGGGCGTCACCGTCCTGCCGGACATCCTGGCGTCGGGCGGCGGCGTGGTCGTCTCCTTTTTCGAGTGGGTCCAAAACCAGCAGAGCATGGCCTGGGCGGAGGCCGACGTGGACGCCCGCCTGGAGGCGGCCATGGCGTCCGCCTTCCGGTCGGTGTGGGCGACATCGACGGCGCGGGGGCTGCCCCTGCGGACGGCCGCCTTTGTGGAGGCGCTGCAGCGGGTGACGCAGGCGCACCTGCACCGGGGGTTCGATTGAGGAGGAGAGATGGGGGCGTGTTTTTGAAGCGCGGCAGTGTGTGTTAAAAAGAGATGCCTCCCGCCACGCGCACGGAAGCCTGCAGGGCGGCGCCTGGCCGTTGAGGTGTGCGAGGGTCGCGGGCGGGAGCCGGAGGGGGCACGTGACAGCCTTGCTGGCGGCGTGGGCCTGACGCACGAGCGGGCGGGGTGAGGTGGATGGGAGGGGGGATAGGGGTGTGTGGTTTTTTGAAAGGGTGCGCTTGCTTGCTTTGCTTTGCCCTTTATTTTGGACTCTCACGGTGCTGCGCAGGGGTGTGTGCGAGTCAGGTGACTAGCTGGGCGGGGGGTCGCGTGCCCCCCCTGTCCTCTTCATCACACCCCCCCCTTCCGTCGCAGCCCCCCCTCCCCCAGCGCCGCCGCGTCCGCAGCGCAGCCCCAGTGCAGCGTCACGCCCGACCCGCCATGGCCGTAGTTGTGGACGACAGGGATACCCGGCACCCCCCCGCCCCCGCCCGCCTCCTCCAGCTCCACCCGCATGGTCGTCCGCACGGGGCGCAGGCCCGCCCAGTCGCCCAGGCTGGGCGCGCCGACCAGGCCCGGGACCGCGCGGGCCGCCCGGGTCAGGATGTCGGCCCGGTCGTCGGCCCGGGGCGCCGTGTCGTAGTCGCCGACCTGGGCCGTGCCGCCCACCACGGTGAAGTCGGTGTTGGGGATGACGTACTGTGTGTGTGTGTTTGAGGGAGAGAGAGAGAGAGGGGAGGAGGGCTGAGAGAGAGAGAGAGAGACGCAAGAAAAAGCTCTCCCTCTCCCTGTCTCCCTCCGTCCGGGCACTGCGTCTCTCGGACAGTGCTGCTCCCTCTCTCTCACCGTGTCCTCATCCACAAAGACGGCTGCCTTGACCCAGGGCGCGGCCAGGCGGGCGACCTGCCCCCGGACGGGGCCCAGGGATGCGTCCCCGCACAACGCCCGCGCGCCCAGGCCGGCGCAGTTGACGAGCGCGGCCGGGCGGGCAGGGGACAGGGCCGCCAGGTCGGCCAGGGAGGCGACGCTCGCGACGACCGCCTCCACGCCCGCCGCCCGCGCGCGGGCGGCCAGCCAGGGCAGGTACCGCCCCGGCTGGGCGGTGACCGAGGTGAAGGTCCAGCCGGACGAGTACTGGACTGTTCCGCCGGGCGTGTGCGTGGCGGCGGCCTCCCAGGCGCCCAGCTCGGACCGGTCCAGGCGGCGGAAGGTCGGCGCGACCAGGCTCGCCCAGGCCGGGTCTGGCGGCTGCGGGGCCGGGCCGGCCGCGGACCACAGCTGGAAGACGGCGTGCTCCGCCACGCCCGCCCGGCCCGCGTCCGGCGAGCGCGCCAGGCGACGCAGGTGGTCCAGGGTGGCCCCACCCCACCGGGCGATGAGACCTGCCGGCGTCGCCCCGCACTTGTAGGGCTCCCACAGGCCGCCAGCGCCGTGCGAGGTCGTATCGTCCAGGGAGGCCGCGACGAGGGTGGTGGCCGGGGCGGACGGCAAGGACGCGACCGCCAGGGCGGTCGCCCACCCGATGACGCCCCCACCCAGGACGGTGACGTGGGGGCGAGGAGGGGTGCCGGCGGCTCCGGCCGCGGTGGCGGCCTGGGGCAGGCGCTGGGCCGGGCGCGGACGCGTGGCGGGTCGGAGTGTGTGTGGCGCGGCCGCCACTTGTGGGCGGCCCGCCCTCGCGGCGAGCGCCGGCCATGTCCGGCTCGCCAGGCCCTGAGGCTTGACCACAGTACCCTGACACACGCCCTGGCGGGCGATGGCCGGCCCGGGCGAGGCCATGTGGGCGTGAGACGCGCGCGCGAGAGAGAGAGGATGAAATGGGAATGCATCGGGACCTCCATGCTCAACCCAAGCCGCGCCCTTTTCTCCTCGTGTTTCGCGTCCTCTTGTTTCGCGTTTTTTATTGTGTGCACGCGCACATAACAAACACAGCATGCACAGCAGGTGCGACGAGTCCGCACACAAAAAGTCCAACACGTCCCCTCACTTCCCATACGTTGCTCGCAGGTAGGCCACGATGGCGTCGCTCTCATACATGGCCACGCCTGTGTTGGGGTCCTCCAGGTAAGGGAACTGCGCCTTCCCTTGTCCGCCCCACTTGGTCAGCATGCCCGGCCGGCGCACCGACCCGCGCGCGGCCGTCTCGGACACGACCGCCACCTCCAGCTCATCCATCACCTCTCGCACCACCCGCACAAAGGGGGACGGCTCGTACCCCCACAGGTGGAGGGGCTCCAGGTCGGCCGTCGCCTTGGTGGGCGCCGCCCGGACGCCCCGCCCCGGGCGGACGAGCCTGGAGAAGGCGGTGCCGGTGTTTGCCAGGGCGCCGACCCGGAGGAGCGCGGGCGCGGCCGCCCAGCCGGGCCCATACGCGTCAAACAGGTGCTGCAGGATGGCGGTCGACTCTAGGATGGGCTTGCCGCCGTCCACCAGGAGCGGGAACTGGGGGCGAGACCCCGGGCCGCGGGCGGCCTCGACCAGGCCCGCCGCCACGGGGCGCCACACGGTGCCGCCTTTCGGGCAGGGCCGGTGCAGGTAGTCCAGGTCCAGCAGGGTCAGCCCCTCCCGCACCTTCTGGCAGAAGGGGCAGCCCTCGTACGCGTACAGGGTGAGGCGGGTGGCCGGGCGGGGGAAGGAGGCCGCGCCCGGCAGGACGAACGCACCCAGCGCGCCGCGCGCGGCAGTACCCAGCATGTTGAGGGTGGCCGCGACGCTCCAGCCCTTGTAGGTGCCGCCAGCTGTGGAGGAGGAGGAGGAGGATGTGTGCGTGTGCTTTATCGTGAGAAAGGAGCGGGCCATACGTTCGCCGGCTCACCCACGCCCGCCCGGGCCGGGTGCGTGTTAAAAGATGTGAGAGCGGGTTTGTGAAGGGGGGTCGCGCCCCTCGGGTCTCGCACCCCTCCACGCCCCCTCTCTATCTCTTCACTCGAGCTCGATGCGCGCGCACTTGCACACACACACACACACGCACGCACACACACACACACACACACACACACCTTCCGTAACCAGGCGCATGGGCAGGCGGGCGGGCATGGTGTGCGGCAGGATGCGTGTCTGTGTGCGGGCACGTGCAAATGAAAGGAGAAATGGCGCGTCAAAGACATGCGCTTCCACTCAGTCTCTCTCCATCTCCACACGAAAAGGAGAGGGGGCCCATCCAGAGTGCGGTGCGTCCCCGCACGCACGATGCTGGCCGTCCTGCTCCTCTTGGCAGCGTGCGTGCCTGGCGGCGCGGCGGCCGGGCCCGCCCTCAGCGTGCCGCGCCGCCACCCCGACCTAGCCACGCCTCCCACCACAAAACCCCCCGGCCTTGTGCCCACCCCGCCCCAGGGCTGGATGAGTTGGAACCACTTCCGGTGCGGCACCGACCCGGCCTCGCCCGACGCGATCTCCCTGGCCCTCATCAATGCCACCGCCGCGGGCCTGGTGTCCGGCGGCTTTGCTGCCGCCGGCTACACCACCCTGGCCGTGGACGACTGCTGGCAGGCCCGAGCCCTGGACGCGGCCACGGGAGCGGTCGCGGCCGACCCGGCCCGCTTCCCGGGCGGCCTGCCCGCCCTGGGCGCGGCCATCCGGGGCTTTGGCCTGCGCTTCGGCCTGTACGGCGATGTGGGGCCCACCACCTGCGGCGGCTTTCCAGGGAATGGCGGCCATTTTGGGGAGGACGCGGCGGCCATGGCGGCCGCGGGCGTCGATTTCTTCAAGGCCGACGGGTGCAACGCGGCGCCCGCCGACCTACCCGCCCTGTACGCCTCCCTCTCGGCCGCCCTGGCGTCGTCCGGCCGGCTCATCACCCTGTCCTGCTCTTGGCCGGCCTACCTGCCCGACGCGCGGGCGGTGAGGGCGGCCCGGCACTCGGCCCACCCGCTGCCCCCCATCCCGTACCGTGCCCTGGCGTCAAACTGCCACCTGTGGCGCAACTGGCGGGACGTGGACACAGACCCGGCCTCCATCGCGTCCATAGCGTCCTACTGGGCCTTTGCCGCGGCCCATTCGCCCGGATTTGAGGCGGCACCCCGCCCGGGCGCCTGGCACGACCCGGACGAGCTGCTAGTGGGCGAGCCGGCCGTGCCATACGCGTGGCAGGCGGCCCAGTTTGCTCTCTGGTGCGCGTGGGGCGCGCCCCTCTTCCTGTCGGCGGACGTGCGGGGAGGGGGTGGGTGGCCGGGGTGGCCGCCCGGGAGCCGGGCCCTGGCCCTGCACGCGGAACTGATCGCGGTCAACCAGCGCGGGGCTGGGCCGGCCCGGCTGCTGAGGGTGGTGGGCCGCGCGGGCGCGGGCTCCCACCACCACCCCCACGCCCTCCAAGCCTGGGCCCGCCCGCTGGAGGGCGGCGCGGTAGCGGTCGTCGCCGCCAAGCTTAGCGGCAGGGGTGCGCGGCAGGCCTGCGTGTCCGTGGGGCAGATCGTGCGCACGGCCGGGCGGGTGTGGGGTGCGGCGCTGGCTGCGGGGGGGGAAGGGAGCGCCAACGCGACCGTGGCCGCCCCCGCCGCCGCCACCGCCCTCTGCTGGCGCCCCGTCTCCCTGGCCCCGCGGGCCCGCCCCGTCACCGCCTATGCGTCCTGGACGGACGAGACCTTCTTCCCGCACAGGGCGACGGGCAGGCTGTGCCTGGGCGTGCCGGATGCGGGCGCGGCGGCGGTGGTGGTGGGGCGGCCGTGTGGTTAGCTAGCTCATCATCATGAGGAAGAAGCAGAACCTTCTCCTCTCTCCATCCACCCCCCACCACCGCCCCGTCTTTCACGGGCGTCTGCGCCGGGCCGTGGTCCGAAACACAGGAGCAGGAAATAACATACAAGCACACATTCATCTCTCTGTCACTCTCTGTCCTCTCTCTCTCTCTGTCTCCTTCACCGCCCCCCACCGCCGGCCGGCAGCAAGAGCAGAGCCTCCACCGCGCCCGCCTCGCCGCCCTCTCCGCCACCCGCGGCCGCGGCCGCGCCCAGCCCGCGCGGCGCGCGGTGGGGGCGGGTGGTGGCGGCGGCGGTGGCGGCGCCACCCCCCCCCCCACCCGCCCGGGGCGGGCGGCGCGGGGCCGGGCTGGCCGGTCCCGCGGCGGTGGCGGACACTGCCGCGGCTGCCGCAGCTGCCGCTGCCTCAGCAGCGGCCGCTGCCGCGGCAGCGGCCGCCGCCGCGGCCGCCGCCGCCGCCGCCGGCCCGGCCGGCGGCGGCGCGACCGCCCCGCCCCGCCGGCCCAGGGACGCCAGCGTGGCCGGCCCCATGGACCGCATGTAGGCCTCCAGGGGGCCGGGCTGGTGGGCTGGGCCCGGCGGAGCGGCACCACCGCCGCCCGCACCACCACCGCCCGCCGCCCGCCGAGCGGCGCCCTCCCGCCCGAGCGCGCGCTGCGTCCTCCGCAGCGTCGCGTTCCAGTGGTTTTTGACGGCGTTGCACGTCCGCCCCGGCAGCAGGGCCGCAATGCCCGCCCAGCAGTTGCCCTGGGTCAGGTGGGCGGAGACGAGGGCGGCCTCCTCGGTGGGCGACCAGGCGGCCTTGGTGATGCCCGGGCGCAGCTCGTGCGTCCACCGCTCGCGCAGCTGCTTCCCGATCCGCCCAGGGAAGGCGTGCACGATGGCCGCCCACCGCCCCTCGCCGTGCTGGGCCACCAGGGACCGCAGGCGGGCATCCTCGGATGGCGTCCAGGAGCCCTTGACGATGCCGCCGCCGGAGGAGGAGGCGGGCGGCGGGGGCGGAGGTGGAGGTGGTGGCAGTGGAGAAGCAGGAGGGGCGGCGTCGGCGGCGGCTTTGACCAGGCGGCGGCGGGAGCGGGCCGCCGGTGCGGCGCCGCCCCCGCCCCGACCGGCCCGCCCCCCGCCTGCGGCCCGCCGGAAGTGGCGCGTCATGGCGGCGGCAGTGGCGTCTTCGGACGTGCCCGGCGGGTGGCCAGCCTCGGCCGCGTCCAGGGCCGGGCGCGGCGGCGTGGAGGTGGCTGTGGTCGAGGCGCCGCCGCCGCCGCCCGGGCCGGTACAGGCGCCAGCGCCCGCCAGCACGGGTGTGGCGGGCGTGGCGGCCGTGGGTGGCTCAGGCCAGGTGGTGGCGGCCACTGGCTTCATGGGGGTGTCGGCCATGGCTGCGCGTCGCGTGCGTGCAGTCGTCCCCGCCGGGCGCCTGTGATGAGAAAATGGAGAGAGGAAGGCGAGCGGGTTGAGCGGAATGGGAATGGGGGTCGGCGGTCGCCCCCCCTCGGAGACAGAGCGCGAAGATGGACGAAAAACCGCCCCCCCTCACCACCGCATTCCCACCCTCGGCCCACTGGGGCGACTCGGCGACTTGCTGGGTCAGCCCCGTCGAGGTGCTGCGGGCGTGCGAGGCCGGTGGCCGACGCCCGCCTTTGTTGAACGAGCACAAGGAAAAAAAAGAAGGCCGGCCTCTCTGGCGCGGCGGCGGCTTTTTGGCTAGCTTTCTCTGCTCCACGCCTGCGTGTGCGCGCTCTCCACACCCACGCACCTGTGCGCACTGAGGCGAGATCAGGCTTTGAGCACAGGGGTGCAGTCCGGGTGCAGTGGAGGCGCAGCCTGGGCGGCCGGGTGGGGCCGCGTGTAACCTCCCCTGATGCCGCTGCCGCTACAGTGAGAAGTGTGTGCTCCGCAGCTCCGCAGCTCTGAGAGAGCACTCCTTCATTTCGCTCTCTCAGCGCCCTTTCTCCCATGAAAGCCCTTTCCGCCCTCCGCCGCCTGGCGGCTGGCCATGTCCAGGCCCCTCGCCGTGCACTGGCCACCCACAGCAGCAGCTCGGCACGAGGCGCAGAGGTAAGGCGAGAGAGAGAGAGAGAGAGAGGAGAGGAGAGCGAGCAGGAGAGAAATCGGCGCGCGGGAAACGGCGCTGCGCGCGTGGCCAAAAGCCCGGCGGCACACCTCTCCTTCTCCTCACCTCTCCCCCTCCCTGCAACACAGCCCGCCCCCGCCCCGCACCTGCTCGTCTTTGGCGGCAACGGCTTCGTCGGGTCCCGCGTCTGCGAGCGGGCCCTGGCCTCCGGCCTGGGCGTCGTCTCCGTCTCCCGGTCGGGCGCGCCGCCCACCCGGGCGGGTGGGGGCGGCCCGGGCGCGCCCGCCGCGCCCCCCGCCTGGGCGGCCGACGTCGAGTGGCTGGCCGCGGACGCGGCGGACACGGCCGCCTGGGCGGGCGCCCTGGACGGCTGTGTGGGCGTCGTCTCCACGCTGGGCGCCTTTGGCTCCAACGCCCACATGCGGGCGGTGTGCGGGGACGCCAACGTGGCGGTGTTCGAGGCGGCCGCCGCGGCCGGCGTCCCGCGCGCGACCTTCATCTCCGTCCACCCCTTTGGCTTTCCGGCCTTTGTCCTCCCCGGTTACTTCCAGGGCAAAGCGGCCGCGGAGGAGGCCCTGTTCCGCCTGTTTCCGACCGGCGGCGTGGCCCTGCGGCCCGGGTTTATCCACGGCACCCGGCACGTGGGCGGGGCCGGGCTGGGCCTGCCCCTGTCGGCCGTGGGCGCCCCCCTGGAGGCCGCCCTGGGCGCCCTGGGGCCGGCCGCGGGCAAAGCCCTGGCCTCCATCCCGCTGGCGGGGGCCGCCTTTGTGCCGCCCGTGTCCGTGGACGCGGTCGCCCGGGCGGCGGTCGCGGCCGCGACCGACCCGGCGGTGCCGGGAGGGCCGATGTCAGTTTGGGAGATCCGGGACAGGTATGGGGGTGGCGGGGGGGTGTGAGGAGGCGGGGGAGAGGGATGGAGAGAGGAAGAGGGAGTGATGTGGAATGTAAAGTGCGCGTTGTGGGGCTTGCTGGATGTGTGGCTGTCACTGGCGCGACGTGCGGATAGATGGAGATGGAGACGGAGACGGAGAGGCAGAGAGAGAGAGCGGGTGAGCGTCTGTTCTCCGCCCGCCGCGCACACCCGCGTTTCGCTCTTCTCCCTCTTCCTCCCCGCCCGGACACACATGGTGGCCGCCTCCAAGGGCGTCCTGATCACCTGGTAAGGCAGAGAGACATAGGTTGGTGCCTACGCACGTGTGTGCATGACGCGCGCGGGCCCCAGCGCGACGCCACGGGACGCACTCTTCCAGCCGATTCCCCCGTGCTCCCGCTCTCTCTCCTTCCTCAACCTGCCCTCCCTCTCTCCCTCTCTAGCGACGTCCCCACCAAGGAGTTCCTGCTCTCCCTCAACGCCGCCCGCCCCGCGTCCGCCAAGTTTGTGGTGGCCGACCTGGACGACACGCACCTATTTGTGGACCCGGCGGCCGTGCCCGCCCTGGAAGCGGCCGTCCGCGCGAGGGGGGACGACCTGACGTACACCGCGCCCTCCGACCCGGCTGCTTAGGGAGTGGGGTGAGAAAAAGCACACAAATCGACACGCACAGCTCCCATTATGGGCCCGCTCCCACCCGGCCCGGGCGGGTCGACCAGCCCGTCCAGCCCGCCCAGCCCGCCCGGAGCGCCCGCCCCAGCCCCGTCCCCTGCCGCCGCGGTGCGGGCGTTCTTGGACGCGGCCGCCGGCCGCGCGGCCGCTTGGGCGGGCCTGGAGGCGGCCTTCACGCCCTTCATGCACGGCGCGTCCGGGTCGGAGGCGGGCTACCGGGCCGCCTGCGAGGCCGCGGGCGGCGTGCTGCGCGCCTCCGCGCCCGCCGCCCCCGCCGCGGTGGCGGCGCTGAGAGGGGCGGGGCTGGGAGAGCTGGCCTCGACTGTAGAGGCCATCTCGTCGGACGAGGCACACCGGGCCCGCATCGCGGTCGCCCTGCACGCCCTGCGCAAGGCGGGCGCGGACGCGGAGCGCGGGGTGAAGGCGGCGGCGCACATGCGCGGCGGCGGGTGCGGATGCGGCGGCGGGCCGGACGCCGCGGCGGCGCCCGACGAGCACGAGCCGGACCTGGAGGAGGTGCGCGACGCGGCCGACCGGGGCGCGGCGGTGGCGGAGGCGACGGTTGAGCTTGAAGCGGTGGCGTCTCGCATCAACGACGGCCTGGCCGAGCTGCGGCTGGCCCTGGCGGAGGAGGCGGGGCTGGCGGGGGGTGGTTGATGGAAGAAAAGAGATGCAAGATTTTTCACGCCACCGCCACACACACTGCCGCCACCTTTCCTCCCCCCCCCTCCTCCTCCCCCGCCTCCCCCGCCCCGCAGCAGGCCAGGCACGGCCCGCACCGCACCCCGACCGCCTCGCCCACCGCCGCCGGCGGCATGCCCCACCAGGCCACCGCTGCAGCTGCGGCCGCCGCCACCGCCGTGAAGCCCATCACCGCGCCAAAGGGGCCGACGGGCGCGCCCGCATCGTTCGGGCGGCCGCCCAGCAAGTCACTCTCCTCGGCCTCGTGCCGCGCGTGCGCGTGGCCCCGCCAGTCGCCCGTCATGCCCGCGTAGATCAGCCCCGCCGCCAGGACGCCGCCCGCCCGGCCCGCCGCCTGAGCGGCCGTGTTCAGGCCGGCCGTCCTCCCGATGCGGCCCCGGTGCATCACCCGCTGGAGCGTGAAGGAGAGCAGGGCGGCGAAGACCTGGGTCGGGGCGACGTTCAGGGACAGGCACCCGAAGAAGGCGGCGGCAGCGGGGCCGGCTGGCGAGTCCCGGCCCAGGACGCCGCCCGGGCCGGCCGCCGCGGACAGAGAGGCCAGCAGGATCAAGGGCACCGCGCCCGCGGCGGCCAGCCAGCCCCACAGGCCAACGACGGCGGGAGAGGCACGGGGCGGCGCCTGGCCCAGCGCCCGCAGCCCGGCCGGCGTGGCCAGCTGCTGCAGGCCCTCATACATGAGCACGCCCGCCATCGCCCCGCCCGCCGCCGTGCGGGAGAAGCGGAAGGCGGCGCCCCGGGAGGTCAGCAGGTGGGTCAGCGGCACCTGCAGCCAGGCGAACTGGGCCCCGTTTTGCAGGGCTTGGGCGCAGGTGGTCACCGCGACGGGGCGGGACAGGGCCAGCGCGGCGGTCCACCAGCGCCGGCCGGCTGCGGCGGAGGGGCGGGCGTCGGCGGCGGTGGCCGTGGGCAACGGCACGCGCGGCGAGACGCCCGCCCTGCCGGGCAGGGCGGCCGCCGCGACGACCGCGGCCGGCAGGGTCGCGCCCGCCAACAGCCAGCATGCCGTCGGATACCGCACGTGCTCCGCCAGGGCGCCGCCCAGGAAGGAGCCCGCGCCCTTGAGCGCGGTGCGCCCACCCGTGACCAGGACGGTGCGCAGCATCAGCAGGCGCCCCCCGCGCCGGCCACCCCCACCCCCCCCATCCCCGCCCCTCCCATCCCCGCCGGCACCCTTGGCCCTCATGGCCAGCTTGGGCAGCGCCTTGCTGCCCGTCCGGGCCAGGACGCGGGCGACGCCGGAGACCGCGTTGATGGCCGACGCGTACGCGGTGGCGGTGGCCAGGGGCCAGGCCACGCCGTCGCCCGGGCCGGTGCGCTCGCGCGCGTTGAGCGGGACGAGGGCGGCCGTGGCGGCGGCCTGGAGCAGGAAGGCCGACACCAGGACGGGGCGCAGGCCGCGGGAGGCCAGGAGCCCGCCCGCGCCCAGGGCGGCCAGCGCTGACGCGCCCTAGTACGCCGCAAAGATGAGGGACGTCTGCCAGGCGGAGTGGCCGGCTTTCAGGGAGGACAGGAGGAGTAGCATGGAGGTGGCGCCGGAGGTGAGGGACGTGAACAGCAGGGCGGCCGTCGCAAGGCTGTACTGGGACGGGGTCAGGCCGACGACGGCGGCGGGCGAGGTTGAGGTCGATGGCGCGCCCGGCGGTGCGGGGGGACTGCCCGCCTTGCCCAGCTCCGCCGCCTCGCCTACTCCTCCTGCCGCAGGCGGTGGTGCCATATGGGTGCGTCCCCGGTGGGCCACTCCCTTTCTCAGGAAGCCCGTGCCATTGGGCGCGGCGCGCCTCTCGAAGAGACGAAAGATAAAGGTGTGCACGAAGAAGAGGAAAAACGCATGCACGTGCGCCTCTTCTCTCAGAAGGTGCTTCTCTCCATCATCCTCGTCGCGTGGGCCCGCGCGCAAGAGGCGGGCCGCCCCCAATTGCGCTCACACATACGTCAGCATGCGCGGATTCCTGCTCCTGATCGGCCTCTTGCTGGACTTCGCGGCCGCCTCCGCCCAGGAGAAGCCTCCCGCAAATGCCACCTCCTCCAACCCGTTCCGCGCGGCGGGCGCGACCCCGGAGGGCGCGGCCGCGTTGTTTGCGGCGGACAACCTGGCCGCCCCGTCCGTCCCGCCGCCCCTTCCGCCCGCGGAGGCGGCCCTGGCCCTGTCCCGGGTGGGCCAGGTCGTCCTCGTCCGCCACGGCGAGCACGCCCATCTGGGGCCGGTCGGGACGCCCTGCCTGTCCGAGGTCGGCGTCGCCCGGGCGGGAGTCCTGGTTGACTGGCTTCGGAAACCGCCCCGCGGCGGCCTGGTGGCCCGCGTCGACGCCGTGGCCGCCATGAATGGCACGGGCGGCGACCCGCCGTCCGTGCGGCCCATCGACTCCGCCGTGCCCGCTGTCCTGGCCTGGCGCGTGCCCCAGGCCCGTTTTGACCGGCGGTGGGGGCAGTGGGACTCCCTGGCCGCGGCGCGGGCCATCTTGGACCTGGGCGCCGCGCCGCCGGCGGGCCGGCGCGGCGGCGGCGGCGGCGGGCCGGGCGGCCCGGGCTCCGCCGTCCTGGTGGTCTGGTTCCACTGGGGCCTGGTCGCCATCCTGAACGCGCTGGGCGTGCCGACGACCGGCTGGAACGCGGCGTCCCTGGACGGCCCGACGACAGAAGCCTACAACGCGGCGGTCGTCCTGACGCCGCACGGGGCGCCCCGGCTCGGGGACGGCGGCGGCGGCCCCGACGGGACCGGGACCAGGGCCGTCCTGCCGGATGCCGACCCCCGGGCGGGCGTGCGCGTGCGCCTGTACCGCATGCCGCCCATCGACCACGACTCCATCCTGCCGCCCGAGGTCGACCCGGACCGGGACACCGTCTTCTTCGATGAGACGGTGCCCTGGGCGGTCGTCGCCCGCCAGGCGGGGGCGGTCGTGCGGGTGGTGCCCGTCAATGAGACGGCGGGGGGAGGCGTGGGCGGTAAGGCGCCCGTCGTGGTGGAGCGGGCGGAGCTTGAGAGCCAGCTGTGATGGCGGTGTGGGGTGCCCCCCCCCCCCCCCCGGGGAGTGGCCCCCCCTGGGGGGAGGGGGGGGGGGGGGCCCGGCCCCC
>Ga0114918_10003254_pt1 | contig 14395 bp, 22 predicted proteins | sample LantaG_FD_87015 | JGI IMG/M metagenome (GOLD analysis project Ga0114918, IMG submission 87015) | Deep subsurface microbial communities from Baltic Sea to uncover new lineages of life (NeLLi) - Landsort_02402 metaG | ecosystem: Environmental > Aquatic > Marine > Oceanic > Sediment | place...
ACATATTCTTATTCTTTAGCCTCTTTGACCCCTTTCTAAAGGGGATAACGGCATATATCATTGAATACATCTCCTAATAGTCATTGTCTACACCCGAATACTGGTTCTTTACTATATCTGGGAATACTCCTTCAATAAATTTAGCATTAGGAATAACACAATGGCCTCCTATCTCACCTTCGGGATATTCCAAAATATACCTTTTTATTCCAACATATCCCAAATGTTCGTATAGCTGATTATAAGCCCTGTTGTAGTGCTGGAAAACTTTACTATTTGACTTATTTTTCTTCAGCACATCTTCAGCAAATCTATAAAATTCAATATTGACTCCATACATCAAAGTGGACAATAATTTACATGCTTCTGTTGTTCTAGTATTATTAACAGCAGTTACCACTTTGCCTATGCCCTCAAAGAAGCCTATATAGTCATATAAATATTGGGTGTCATTGTATCCCATGAAAAATTCCCAATTAGCTAAAGAATCCATCAGATCAGGATGCTTTCCCTCTATCGGAATATGGACAGCATTTGGAATTTGTTCTGTTGTACCGATAGGAACTGTAGAAAATATGATTATTTTGCTCGTTTTATCCAATTCTTTCAAGACGATTTTAACAAATGTGTCTGAATAAGGTATACATATACATGTAAAGTCGAATTTTGCGTTTTTAGGTGGATGTAACTTATACATTGGGTCTTCTATTGCTATGTCCAATTCAGTACATTGTTCCATAAACCTTGTTATCGCCTGGCCTATTTCGCCATAGCCTAATATCTTAATTTTCACGATGCCACCTCGTTTCTTATGACATCTGCTATCTGCAAGGCTGCATACCCATCACCAAACATACCATTGTACTCGTATCTGTAGCCTGGAACTCTTAGTATGTCATTAGACGCCATTATTATGTCCCTTTCTATACATTTGCACTTTATTACATTAGGGCCTATTTCCCGACCTGACTGCCGAGTTCCGACCATGAGGTAGGGAACTCCTAGATACCCACCTTCTTTTATTCCAGAAGAAGTGTTCCCAATCAACATTTGACATCTTCTTAAATATGCATAATACCTTTTGGGGCTAAGTTTAGGTAATTGATAAATACCAGGTATACTGTGTAACCATTTTGCCAATTTTCTCCATCCTGGGTCATTGGAAGGATTTACCCAATATACATGTTTACAATGGGATATGTGTTCTATTGCAGATGCAAACTCCTCTGGACTATCTTCATCAGAAGGGTTAAAGAGACAAAGTACAAAACTGCCTACAGGTGGTTTACCAAATTCATCCTCTATATTTTTAACATAGTCTATAGCTGGGCTACCTGTGTTAAAAGCATTGTACCCCTGAGTGTGTAACCTTCTTTCGGCCATTGCTGTTGTTGTACAATGGTAATCAGATAAAGAGGTAATAGCGTTTCGGACTTTATCGTCTATTTGTCCTGAGACTTCTCCACCTTCTGTATGTAAAAGTGGGATTCCAGAATAGCTACATGCTATTGCAAAACCAAGGTTCTCGAACCTATCAGCATGGACAATCGCTAAATCATAAGGCTCTTGTGACTCGATTATAGTTGTAACCGACTGGGTAACAAGAGATACAGACCTTGCCATATTATTCCTAGTGTCTGAATATAACAAATTTGGGACTTTCCCTATAACTTTAGCATTATTCCCTAATTTGCCTAAATATGGAAGGTCATAGTCGCCAAAAATAAGGTGTACAGTATATTCAGCATTTAATATGTCTATTAGTTCTTTTAACCTTCCATAATTTGCCCTACTACCTATCCATACCAGGATACGTTTCATATAAATACACTTCCTTTACACTAGGTTATTATTGAGATTATGTTCATGGGCCTTAATGTTTCCTTTTAGTTCATGTGACCCACTTTTATTAGCCTCATATTCATCATCGAGAATGATATGATTTACTGCTGAATCCTTTTCTATTCTGTCTTTTTTCTTCTTTAGCTGCTGGATAGTTTTATTTATTTCTTCTATATCTTTTTTATTAATTTCTATAAGCTGTTCTGTCTTTTTCAATATGCTGTCTCTCTTGCTAAATATCTCATTTACATTAGTTGGCATTGACTTTAAGAACTCTGAGACACTAATGTTTGCATTATTGCCAGTGTTTATTCTTGTTATTTCCTTTTCTGCCTCGGATATTTGGGCTTCGAGAATTATAATTTTTTTCTCTGTTTCTGCCTTAAGTTTATCGTGATAATATTGTATTTCAGCTTGCCTCATTCTCACTTGGTTCAATGCGTTAGAGTGTCCCTCTATACGTTTCTTTGCATCAAATCTACCTGTGTTATCCGACTCAAAGCCATAGTCACGCCCAGCCTTCAAAAGTTCACATGTTTTAGGAACTCTAACTTTAATTCCTTTGCCTGCTGCATAGCCTAAGAAAAATTGGCATGATGCCCTTTGAAACGCATATTCTGTAGTCTGGGCCATATCAACACCATAAACCATTATTTCTTTATATCCAAGATATATTGCCATAGCTATCATCCAGGATATCTGGTTCGAGTAGTCTGAAAATCCAGTATGGTCTTTGTCTAAAATAAAGTGTTCATTAACCATCTTTTTTATTTCGGCTCTAGGATATGCAATTGATGTGGGATAATCGTTCCAATGTTTCTGAGTTATTAGCGGAATACCACAGGTTTTGAGAAATTCTTGATGTTTTGGGGCTTGCTTACTTGGAGAATTTTTGATATCATGTATCTCAAACCATGCATTGAATTTCTGAGTAATTTTGTGCATGTTCAAATAAACATACAATTCATTCAGTCCCCAGAAATCAATTCCCTCAACATTAAATGGAGCTAAACTCCAACTGGGGGCAAAACCAATTATGCAACACTTGTCATTTTTCCTAATCTGTTTTATTAGCGGCTCCAATACCGTGGGGGTCTTGGCCGCTTTTGTTTCTTTTTTCATTGTAAATATCTCCTCTCTACGAATCTACCTTTATATTTGTCAACAGAGGCCAGATAGTCTCTGAAATGGACTACCTGTTCTATTTCACTAGGAATCTTTGATACAATAGAATCCTTACATGGCAAACTTCTTCCTAGTGTAAAATGCATCTCTAAATATCCTACCTCTAAAGACAAGGCTCTTAGAGCCCCATCGATACTTTTCGTATGGTCTGAGAACCCATCGAAACATACCATTTCATCAAAGTCTATAAATTTTAGTGGGGTAGGATACATTGAAACACAATATAACCAATTGATAGAAGTATTGTTAAAGTTTTCTCTAATGCCCTTTATCTGTAGTTTTGTGTGCATGCCACATGATACAAAGAACGGTATTGCGTTAAACGTAGAATATGCCCTTTGGATTAATGTAGCATTTAGCATATCAGCAGATGCAATCTTGATGGCGTAGTCATTTCGTGTACCTAATTCCTTTTGTAAAAATGGTATACGATTTTGAGAAAATAGTGTAAACATTGGTCTTATCTTTGATTTGAATGTCTCATTGAGGATAAGACGAAGCTTACCCTCGGTAATTTGGCACTTTTCCAATTGAGACTTGTAGTCTGAATAATTCGGGTAAATTATATTTAATGACTCAGGATCATATAACTGAAACTTGATATAATCGGCCCCAAGTCTCTTCGCCTCTCTTATCATTTCGACAATTATCTCGTCATGGCCAAGGTGATTGTTGCAAGCATCCAATATGATCTTAGTCATTTTCAATCCTCCTCAGCGTCTATTTCATCCTGATACATAATATATACAATAGAATCCAACATTGTAGCCTGATTTATTACTTTCCTGAGTTGTAAATCTTTCAAAAACTCATTGATAGCCTTTTCAAAATATTCTGCTTTCACATAATCATTGACTTTGAATACCTTTATTTGCATTACTGGTTGTGACATTATCTAACACCTCTAATCCTACTTTTTATATCGTCTATTATTTTGTCAAGTTCACTTTGGGGCAACTCACCATAAGGCTCACCATCAAAACATATTGTAACAGTATCAAAATCCCAATTTTCTGCTGCCCATTTCTCAAATTTATTTAAGACATATGTGTCTGTTTGTATTCGAGAAGGGGTCATAGACCCGGCAATATGAGGAGTAAGTGTGAGATTGCCTTCGGCAAGATTTCTCAAGGCACTTTTGACATAGTCAGGATAGCCCTCGATAACATCGAGAACGATACCTTTAAACCTATACAAATTATTTACAAGTGGAACTGGGTCTATAACAGAACTACGGGAAGAATTGATAAGATATTTAACATCATATTTTTCCATAAGTTGGAATTGTTCATCATCTATAAAATTAAGATTCCAAGGTGTTTCATTCATGTGTATACTGATAAGGTCACATTGTTCATATAGACTAGGGAGAGTAGGTACCTCAATACAATGTTTTAATGGTAGGTTAATTCCGTGGTCATAAACAAGAGGCAAATACTTTGTTAGCCCATATAGTTTTTCACAAACCTGTTGCCCTAAACGACCACCGCCGCCTATTAAGCCTATGCGTGTATAATACAATTCATCTTTATTCTTTCGCATAAGGTCTAATATCTGATGGATAGTGTATTCTGCTGTAGAGTGGACAAACTTTTTAAGATATTCTTTGTCGTCTAGGTAGATAATTTCAATATGTGTAGGTATATTATCCAGATGACTTGTACCTGTGCATGGGCATATTACTACTTTAAGGCATGGCCTAACATCATCTATCTTTGTCATATGGGTATAGATAATATCAGCGTCACTATAACTCTTTGTTTCTTTACATAGTTCGAGAAGTTTAGATTTGGCATAGTCCACAGGACTATCAAGAAAAAGAATATTTGGTTTCATAAGAACTCTCCTTTTATTCCTATTAACCAATTACACTAATTTTACCACTGTTAACCATTCGTTTTATAGTGGCTTTAGAATAACCTTTCATTAATAATTCCCCTATATAATAGGTTCCTGTTAACGATAGGTCAATTTCATGTTCCGACTTTTTAATCCAGGTACTAGAAAAGTACCGAATTGCATCCGGGGCATGAGTTAAATCATGTGGCTCTTTAGAGATATCATTAGGATTCTTAGTATCCCTTTGAACCATTGGGAGATGCTTTATGACATTTGTACAGTTATTGAAGAATCTTAATCTTGGAACTTGTTGAGAGCCCCAGGGTTTTAATAACTCTTTTACACATAACCAACCATGCTCCCTCTCATTACTGGTTATTATACCTATTATACCATTTTCTGCAAATAATTGCAAGCCAGATTTTCCAGTATCTTGTTTTCTTGCCCGAATGTCTGGTGGCATATAGAAATATTTTATATTTTCACCCTTGGACAGTTCTCTTATTTTTGCTGCTGCATTTGAAACTATTAAGTCTTTTTCATATAGTTCTCGGTAACAATAGCAATAACCCTCGTAGTCTACCGCTATCCAATAAGCTGCTGTCATGTCAAGCCCATAATCTAGTGTAACATATCGAGTCCAACCTTCCGGAATAGTAAAAGGTTCCATAATATGAGTATTGCGACGAAATTCTCGGAAATATTGCCCTGATAAAGCGTCCCAATCGCCATCCCTATGTGCTTTTCTTATTTCCTCTGGAAGATTATCTAGTACTGTAATGTATGTTGGGTCATTCTCCATGAGTACTTCATTATCAAATACACTCGCTGGAATAAAAGTGTATTCATCAGGGTTCTCGGCACCCTCATATATTTTGTCAATAAAAAGTCTCTTAATGTAATGATGTGAAGGGCCCCCAGGATTGCAAGTATAATATATTCTTGGTATGAAATCAGTCCTTGTGGTTCTTAGACATGTTGTTATAAAAGTTATTTGAGATTCTAAAAATAATGTAGCTTCCTCAAAAAAAATAACATCACACTCTGAACCTTGGTACTGTATAGCATCATGTTCATTTTTACAATAACCTAGTTGGATATAAGAACCATTTGGAAATATAAATTTCTTCTTAGATACAACATATGTGGCAACACCTTTTAACATAATCTGCAATGGCATAATATGATTGGCTTCTAGTTCTGGAAATGTACGCCTGAGTAATAGTACTCTAAGGTTCTTATATCGACAGCATAATAAAACTGCCTTTACTCTAGCTGCCCAAGATTTTCCACCGCCACGGGCTCCCCCATATGCTGTATATTTAGTTCTGGATTTAAAGAATAAGACTTGTTTTTTATTTATTCTGGTAAGATCAAAGGCTACTTTATTGGAAGAAATGTAAATCACCTCCTATAATACCATTATATAACATATGAAGATAAGTTGCAAACTTTGTTGAAAAAATGGTATAATTAGAGTATACCAATACACTTATTTTTTCGTGTCCTAGGACATTATGTAACTGAACCCCTTTCATATTGTTAGATTTTCTTTTTCTTGTGTCCCAGGGCACACTTTTTTTGGACATAAAAAAAAGCCCAAATCTCTAAGAGAAATGGCTTTTCTTGAAAAGAAAGGAACTACTATCATGTCAAAAAAAATTAACAACTATTTCATATTACCACAAAAGTGCCATTCTGTCAATTATTCAGAATATTCTAAGAGGTCTCTAGGGAGTACTATTTCTATCTCTTTATTTCCAGTATCTATGTTAGCCCAACGTCTATTGTGAACAACTTCTAAGGCTTTTATTGCTGCTGGAATAGATTGTACAAATTTTCTTTTTACTTTTGTTGTTCTTGTTTCATTGCCCTTTGCGTCAATACTCTCTATAGTTTCCTCTTCCGATACATATTGGCCTACTGCTGCTCTGTACAGGGCTGTTTCTAGTTGTTCTATTAAATACACTTCTCCTTTGTACCATGCGTTATATAGGTCTTGGTAATCCTGTATTGCTAGATTAAGTTCATATTCTTCTATTCCAAGATATGCCGCTATTTTATCCGTAGGGACTCTCTTGGCTCTTAGTTGTATAATTTCTTTTAGTTGTGGTTTTATCTTATCCTCGTACAAATTACGCACCCCCTTTGTACAACTTAACAATAAGTCCTTTTAAATTGACCTCTGGGTGTGCCTTGACAAAGTCTATCCAGATATTAGCCCAGGGAGATACTTTTCTTAAGATATCGGCCCATTCACCCTCAGAAGGAACAATCAAAGGCTTATATGGTATGCCTAAGTACTTTAGAATACCTTGTGCTATTTCCTCAGCACATTCGTCCCTGTATTCCTCAGATTCCATTAATAGCCTACCAATCTTATTGTCCATGAATCCACACTCAACAAGGGCTGCTGGCATATCTGTTTTGACCAAGATAGTATAAGATGCTTTCTTTATACCTCTATTAGGCATAGGCTGTCCGAGTATTAGTTTCATATGAATACACTTTGCTAGGTCTAACCCAGTCTTATAGTAAAATGTCTCTAGCCCTCTAACATTAGACCAGGTATTACCCATTGCATTAAAGTGTACAGACACAAAAAGGCAAGCCTTAGCTGCATTGGCTATGGATGCTATTTTGGTAAGAGAGTATTCTTTATTTGGGTCACTTGGATTACAAATAACAACATTAACACCATGTCTCTTTAGAATTGCTGCAATCTTATTGACTACAGGCATATTAAAATTGTATTCCTTATATCCGTCTGGGGCCTGTTTCCCTGCTGTTTTCATACAATGCCCAGCGTTTAGAGCAACAATCATACAAAATCACCCTTTTATTTTATTATATCACATAAATGGGTGAAAATGGAAGTGTTCCATAAAAAAATACCTCTAGGGGTAGAGGTGATTAACAATATACCTATGTGTCAACTATACTTTGCCAGGTCTAACTTCTTATCGTCTGGAAGTCTCCTGTTATAATCAGCTAACATTGCCAACGCAAGGTGTTTATAAGGTGTTCCCCAATTAACTATTATAGAATTGTTACGGGCTAGAGTCATATATTTCGCAATGCTCCGGGGGCCACTACAATTGTTTATAAGTCTCTGTATATCGAAATGGTCTGTTTTTTTGGCATAGAATAGAAAAAATGATAAGCCATTAATAGCCTGTTGACGAAGGGCATCCTGCTGCCATTTCCCAATTTCATCATCGAACCAAAGCTTGTACAAAGTTTCAAATAAAAAATCAAAATATTCAGGGCCTCTATCATACGCCTTAAATATAGCAGAAAAACAACATATTCTTCCTTCCCTTCTAGAAGATACAGTTCCACGGCCTTTTTCCATAAAACCTAGTTTTAAATTGTGCTTCATGAGGATATCATAGACATGACAAATTCTAGGGTCACCAGCCATGTATGCGGCTTTTATGTTCTCCGCTAAATTAGGGTTTTTCCTGTTTTCCAGCATATAACGGCATAATTCTGCTTCTTCATATATAGTCAAGCCATGAGCAACTTTACATGGGACTTGAAGAATAGATTTACGTTTAGCCGCCTCTAATCTGTGGGAACCATCTATAACAAATTTATCACCGTTATCCCTTATACTAACCATTAAATTCCCAAATGAAAACCAGTTAAAGTCTCTAATTATTTTTGTTACAGTGTCTTCCGACAAATTATTTCTTTGGTAATTAAAGTCAATTTGTAGATCATCTACATTTATCATCATATCTTCAAGCTTATATTTTTCTATCAACACTTTTCCCCCCTTTGTTTCTATTATACCTTTCTCTCCTTTGGGCACTTATACATTTTTTGCAGACTCTTCGCCTATATTGTTTGGGCCGCCTAGCCCCTTCATTGATAAAGAAAAAGTGTTCAATGGGATAAGTACAATTACACTTATAGCATCTACGTTCAGTTTCTTCTACCATAATATCTCCTTTCTCTTTTTCTACTGCAACAAAATTGTATCATCAAATAGAAATCATTGCAACAAAAAAAAGAAGGATGTATATGTCCCTCTTGACCCCCAGACATGGAGAAGGGGCACCTAGCCTTGTGCCCCTTCAATCTTTTACGATTAGGAGGATTTGAACCTCCGACTCTAACCTTACAATGGGTTATGCTCTGCCACTGAGCTATAATCAGATTATATTGTTCCCACACAATGTATAGTTGAATTTTATGACCCTTGTTCTATATTAAACTATTCTGGGATGGCCCCAGAAACCGGACTTGAACCAGTACTTAGAGTTAGGTTATACACTATGTTTCGTTTTAATTTGACATTAAGCTTATTGAGTAAATAATTTTAACATTAATTTAAGTTTAATAACCACAATAAGCTTACCTCAATTGTAATGGTACCATATGATATTTAACATGTCAACCATTGATATATTCAAACATTTTGCCCCCAACCGTTTCCTTTATAACATCTGCATTGTTTGCCCTAGCCCTAGCTGCTCTTACAGACATGAGCAATTTGTCTATTCTTTCCAATATTTCAGATTTTTTACTTGTGCTTATTCTACCACTTTTGTAAGTTGTGTTGTATACTCCGACTCTCTGGGCCTGTTTTATAAGTTGCACCTGAGCAGGAAATTTTTCTGTTGCAGGAGATAACACAAAGGCGACATCTTTTTCTAAGTCTCTGTATCTTTCTTCTGGCTCTGTAATTAGGACATTAGGCTTTTCGTTTTTATCTGTTTTCCATATTTTGGTATTATCAAGTGTTGGAAGTTTTTCATAGACGTTTTTTACGTTTGTTAGCCAATCTTCTAAAGATAACAGGGATAATGCTGAAAATGTACCAAATGAAATTCCTTCACATTCTAATATAGTGTCAGCGTTTCTATTGGCTTCGGATAAAGATACTTCCATGTCTATTACACCAATTAAGCTTTTGTTCATATACTCAAGTTTTTCTTTTACTGTAGTGACAACTAACTCTTTTACTGGCTCAACCAGATCAATGTCATCTTCTGATGATGGACTATAGATTTTAGTCATTCCGTCAAACAACTTGCCTTTAGTGAATACCTGGGCCGCCTCTATAAGCATTTCCCTTGCTTTGTGTTTTGCGGCTTCGATAACAGCTAAAACTTCATGAATCTTCATATAAATACACTCTCCCCTTTATATAGTACAAAAGGGCTTCTGTGGAAAGCCCAATTGTCTTTATGATGCCCAATTAATATAAGGTAACTATATTTTATAGTATCAAAGTACTAGTGTCAATACTTTATCTCTTTTATATTAGAGTCTTCGGCAACTTTACCTATTAGTTTCTTTAATTTCAAGAGGTGGTGTTCACATAAACAAACGGAAAAATCAGCTATATGCACATTAACTGTATATTCTGAATATACAAGTCTTGGCTTGCCAGCACATTCATCACATTTACTCTTGTTGCATATTCTTATTATTTCCATAGTACCCCCTCTAAAGACAAAAAGGGCTAAAAGCCCCCCTTTGCCATTTGCCATTTTCTATTACAATACTAAATCTCTTATAACGCATTATAACATATTTATTCTACGACATCAAGTTCTTTTATCAAAGTTTCTAATACTTCTTTTAAAAATTTCTTATCTTCCTCCTTGCACATGTTTTCTGTCTTTGCTACAAGATGCCCTTCCTGGTTCTTCATTATAGTTATTTGTCCAAAACCTGTACCAGGTAATGACCAATCAACAGTCATTCCCCCTTGGTTATCTGCCCATTGCCCCCAGAAGTCAACATCCATTATTGTCATATTTCCTATGTCTTTGTTTATCATAATTTCTCCTTTCTGTTACTGATATATATATAATTGCAACACCAGCATAAAGACACATATTTATAGATTTAGTCCATATTCCCAGAGCCATTACAACCAGTGGTACTATACACTCTATAAATACTACAGATATATACTGTTTCATAGTCATTTTGCTCTTATCCATATAAATACACTCCCCCCTAATGATATAGTTAATAAATAGCCAATTGGAATTTTGCCAGTAGCCTTATAGATTATGAACCCTGCAAATAGTGTTAATAAGACAATCCCACATTGGTACAGTATTTTCATACTATTCCTCCCACTCGTCTAGTAATAGGCAGCAAACGCCTCCTAATGCTCCACCAACATATGCTAACCAAATATTATCAGCTAACAAAACGATCACTAGTGTTAACATAACAATTATAACTTGTTTCATAAATATCATGCTTTTTACCCCATTTTTATACCTATTCCTATCCACGCCATGCCTGCTATTGCACCTAGCATATAGACACATGGCAAACTGCCAAAGAACTTATAGAGTATAGCCGCTAACACTATGGTAATGGCTATAACTCCCACCTGGTAGAGTATCTTCATTTGTCCTCCTGGTATATTATTCTTGGAAGATATATAGTACTCCTTAGCCCTGCTTTCATAAACTCAATAGCATCTTCGCTCATATCCCTAGTATAAATTGCCATTGTGTCATATTCGTACCCAGCATAAAGATGGGCGTCCTCAAGTGTTAGGATATTGTGTGCAAAAGTTATTCTAGCCTTGTTGTGTAGTGTTATACGGTTCATATCTACAATGGTTGTAATGTCAAATAGCTTCTCTCTTATCTCTGATTCTAGGGCCTCACCACAATTTACAAAGATGGCACTAGAATTAGGGAAATGTGAGATATGGTATATGATATCTTCTTTATTCATTTGTCCTTTTTGCCATCTATATTTTGGTAATTTCTCCATTTTTCCTTTGCCCCCTTTTCTTTTTTGTCTGATATTTTTATAAAAAGTTCTAATAACTGGTATTCTTTTGAATCTTTTTCCAGGTCACCTTTAGTAATACTTACTGCTAACGCCCTTAATACTATTTCATGGGCCTGAGTAATTCGCCATAGATACGAGGCCCCCTTCATATTAATAAGTACAAGTATAGCCAACACACACACTAATATAAACATTATTTCACGTCCCCCTTTTTCCTATATTGTATCACATTGACAACAATATGCCCATATGTTATAATATAATTGCTGTCAGTAGCTTAAATAATAAAGCACTCGGAGGACAAGGACACCTTGTTAGTAGGAGAGATGTGGGAGAATATCCCACCTGATGCCCAATGGGTGTGGTAGCTTAGAGGTTAGAGCAGCTTCCCAATAAGATGAAAGACGGGGGTTCGAGTCCCTCCCAGCCCAATATATATGGACAGGTAGCTCAGTTGGCTAGAGCGTCTCCTCGTTTAGGGGTATGAGTCGGTGGTTCAAATCCTCCTCTGTCCGTTTATGGGTCACCAACCTATATTAGAAGAAATTGTCTCCATTTTTTTAACGCTATTTCCCAAGAAGTCCTGTGCCATACAGGGCTTTTTTGCATAGAGAAAGGGCTCTAGATCATAAAAACTAGAACCCTCTTCACATCATAAATTTAATTTAATTTTAATTTTATTGGATTTTCATTATACCATAAGCTAACGCCCTTGTCAATACGAGGTGTGTTGTTACACCAAAAGCACTGAGACAGTCGTTTTCACCCGTTCCGGCAATATGCCACCTTTCGGCCAATTGTGCTACTCCTTAGATGATGGCTACCTCTAAGCCCACATCCCCCTTACCCCTATATTATAATTTCCTCTTTTTTGCGATGTTTAACAAGTACATTAAGGCTCCCACTAAATTCACTCCCATATATCTCATGGTCTTCTGCACATGTTACAGTTATATCCATGTCATCCGTCTTTAGCCAGATTGTACCATCTATGTACATAGCAGATACTATCTGCTGTCCTGCCAGGTTTATGTCTAGGTAACTTAAGTCTGTCCATGCCATAAGTCCTCCTATCTATAGATAAAGAGCCCGGTGAATAGGAGGGCCCTTTGTCTATTATTAGTGATTATTAATTATAATATATAGTCTCAAATAGAGTACCATATATTAAAGCATAGTGTCAATATAAAAAATAAGGAACGAAAACACTTTATAAAACGTCCCTTTTTTTAAATATTTATAAGTATCTATTGGACACATTATACCATATACACTTTAATATGTCAACATAGAAAAAAGGGCCTATGGAAGAAGACCCTTTAATACTATGCTATTGATTTATAATTCTACAATATAATATTTTGGATTTTCATTATACCATAAGCTAACGCCCTTGTCAATACATAGAGAAAGGGCCCGGAAAACACTTAATAAGCCGACCCTTAATCTATGAGTAAAATTTTCTATCTACTGGACACATTATAACATATGCCTCTAGACATGTCAATACATAGAAAAAGGGCTAGTAGGAACCCTTCGTCTAAAAATACATTTGATATACTGTTTATAATGATATTATATTCCAAAAAAAATTTTGAGTCAAGGGTAAAGTTGCGTGTGCATATAAGGGGAGGGGCCATGTGATGGAACCGAACGAATCCGGGGGGTGCCCTCTTCCATATTCTTCCATTTCAATTTCTTCCATATATAGAGATATCATCCATAAATGTCATAATATAACAATATAACGTATTAATAAATCAAATACAGGCTATAACAAGGCTCTAAGCTATTGCAGTATGTAGTATGAATACATATAAATACACTCTCTATCCCCCTCATATCAATGGGTACATGCCAATTGGTAAATACTTCCTTCCTATAGAGAGAATAAAACACATTTCTAATTGAACAAAATCTTTATTTTGTATAATTAGTATTTATGCATTCTCTCTATCCCAGTGTACCAGCGGCCGCCGAGTGACGGTGCCATATATTCCCAATATCATCATGGTATATTATGTTAATACATATGAATACATGTTTATACCCAGTGTACCCAGTGGTGCAATTACTTAGCGTTATTTCCTTTTATTCCCATGTGTTCCAATAACTGGGATGTATATTTATGCATTGCTCTGTATATTTATGCAGTTATGACAGTTAAAGAACTTTTGAGCCCACGCCACCACTGCCATTGAAGCCTATTGTCAACCTGTCCATCGAATAAAGTTGACAATGTTATCCTATGTTTAGTTTACATATATTCCCATATGTTACAATGTTATCCAAATAATTGGTTTAATTGGTAATATATGTAATGTCGTAAAATATAATATTCCCATATATTCCAGTATATCCCATAGATAACCATTTATTTCCAATAGCCATTGGTGATATTACCAATATATCCCAATGTATAAGTACTACAATAAAGTATTATGTATTGTTTATATGTTATTTATTAGTGGTATGATTAACAATACTATCCATGTATTCCAATATCTGTAATTATTGCCCGGTTTATCAAATTATTTCCCATGCGTTATATTACCATCATATACCAATTGGGTAATACTTCCATTACATTGTAACCCTGTGATATTGAGACCTTTAGACCTGTTTACTTTTTCGTAACTATTCTTTTCTTTTTCGTAACTTACAAAAGTTTAAATGGGTATATGATTATATTGTCACCTGGTACACACGAACGAACGACACGGCGAACGACTCCACGCTACATAGCTAT
>Ga0114918_10003255_pt1 | contig 14392 bp, 22 predicted proteins | sample LantaG_FD_87015 | JGI IMG/M metagenome (GOLD analysis project Ga0114918, IMG submission 87015) | Deep subsurface microbial communities from Baltic Sea to uncover new lineages of life (NeLLi) - Landsort_02402 metaG | ecosystem: Environmental > Aquatic > Marine > Oceanic > Sediment | place...
CACTTACGCTATCGCAGGAATAGGTCACACTCACATAATTTGTTCCAATGAAAGTTTTTTCGGAAAAGATTTAATTATCTCTAAGAAAGATTTGTTAAAAAAACAATTAGGAGTAAATCGTGAAAGTAAGAACAGGTTTTGTCTCTAATTCCTCATCAAGTAGTTTTTGTATTTATGGTATAGCAATGGATGAGTACGAATTTATCGAGAAAGTAAAGAAGATGCATCCCGATTTAGAAGACGAGGATTGCTCCTATGAAATTTCAGAAAGTTTAGACACTACTTTAGATATCGAGTTTCCGTCTTACTATGACACTGCTTACCTGGGTAGAAGTTGGTCTTCTATTGGAGACAATGAGACAGGAAAACAGTTTAAAGAAAGTGTAGAGAAAGAGATTAAAAAAGTTTTTGGAGAAGATCTTAAATGTTCTACTCATGAAGAAGCTTGGCAGGGATAGTATGTGGCTAGACGACATTGCTTGGTACTACAATATTCTTGGAAACATAACCTGTTTCTACTTTATCTTTTATATGGGGTATTGGGCAGGTAAAAATAATCTTTTAAGAGGTGTATCTGAGGATTATGGGGAGAAATTACCTTGAATATAAAGATAGATTACGACGGAGCTTACCCAAATTTATGTAGTGGTAAATTAACTGTTACTGTTGAAGGATCAGAGATTAAAAGAGCTAATAAGGTCTGGTCTTTTCCTTCTCATTGTATGAGTCCAGGAGGAGGTATTCATAGGAGTGCAGATTGGGACATGTGAGCTACACAAGGACCCTGGAGTATTTCTGAATACCCTGAAGATTTTCCTGAAGAACTGGAAGCTGCCGTTTTAGAAGAAGTTAATAATAGTGTTGCTTGGGGTAACTGCGGAGGATGTATATGAAATATAGAAATGGGTTTGTAAGCAACAGCAGTTCCTCTAGCTTTGTTATTGTTGGTGTCTCAGACGACAATATAATGAAACAGATAGCAGAGAAAGATGGGAAGTTCCAAGATGGGGAATACCAAGAGATAAACTGTGACTATGGTGTGGATGATACCAATGCCATTGATTACTATGGTTCTTATGGAGAACCATATTACATGGGTATAGATATCTCTGAGAAATTAGAAAAAAAGATACTTCCTGAAATAAGAAAAGAATTTCAACAAAAAGTAAAAGAAGAATACGGGATTGAAATACCTTTAGATAAAATTAAACTCCACTACGGGGAGGTAGGAGATGGATAATTTTTGGGATATACACGGTTTGTGGTTCATATTCTTTATGTTTTTATTCCCAAGGCTTACTCTCTTATTCTCTAGTGTAGTTTCTGGAGGATTTTTATGGTGGTTGGGGTGGTTCCTGGCTCCCAGACTATTGGTGGCTATACTAGCCACAACTGCCTACTGGGATACTAATAGTTTTCTAGTAATACTTGCCTGGATATGGGCATTAAGTGGTGAGAGCACAGAGAAGAAGATAGTTAAAAATAACGTGGTCACGGTACTTGATAAAGACGGTAGAGTTATCCAAGGAGGGTAGTTTTTAAGTTAGAGCAGGGTTTGTAAGCAACTCATCTTCCAGTAGTTTTGTGGTTTTAGGTTATGCTTTTGACGAGGACTTTCTAGAAGATAGAGAAGATCACGACGAGCTAATCGATGATCTTTATGAGGACTTCACCATATTAACTAGCGGGGATGACGATGTCCCTGACGGTAAAATGGTTTTAGGATTTGATCTCTTTGAGTTTGACGAGTGTGGTGAGTGTACGGCTCATTCTTATGACTTACAAGCAATTACTCAAAAAGTGATTGAGCTTAAGCTTAAACTTAAAGATAGCTTAGATATCGACTTAGAAGAATTAAAAGAACCGACTATTTTTGGTGGGACTAGGAGCTGTTGAGGTGTGGTGGTCTGTAGGTAGAACAATCACTAAATATTTTAACCATGATCCTTTTTGGTTCATTATTACAGTTCTTATACTTTTACAAGTAGGATCTTGCTCAGTTCGTAATATCTATTGTGATTGGACACCTTGTGAACCAAAAAAACCATCCATGTCTTTGTGGCTGGGTGAGAAAGGGAAAAAAATAAATTATGAAAATAAGAAAGGGGTTCGTTTCTAATTCATCTTCTAGCAGTTTTATCCTTTCAAAGGACAGTTATGAATCTGTTTTTGATTTAGCTAAAACAATGATTCCTGCACGAGAATGGGATAGCGATAAAGAGTTGATTAAAAAAATTGAAGAAGCAGAAATTAAAGGTATGGATCCAAACACGAGCATCACATTTGGTTCCTGTAATTATGAAACATATATTGTGAAGTATAAAGATTACTATCTAATCTCTACCTGCAATAACCATTCTTGGGAAGATCAGATTGATGATGGTTATAATCATTTTCCAAAAGAGTTAAGAAGTATAGTTGATGTAGACTGGGATTCTCCTCGTCAGTATGGTTCTCCTGAAGGAGAAGCCTTTGAAGATCTAGAGGGCGTAGTCTCTAAACTTTCTTCTTTCTGGTATGCTGAGTATGATGTGGGTGGGAAACCTCTTAGTTATGAAGATCCTGAAAGAGAAAAACATGACTGTTCTGAACACTACTACGACATTATTAAGATAAAGGGTAAGAAAAAACCAGTGTGTGTAGTGTGCTACGGTTTAAGAAAAGAAAAAGAAGCAAAAGAAAAAATTAAGAAACAATTTAAGTCTATGTCTATTTTAGAGAAAATTTCTTTTGTAGAAGATAAAATAATAAGTCTAGATTCTCATCTAACTAAAACAGATAAGAAAAAGATTTTTGAAGTTTTAGAAGAAGTAAAGAGGTTATTATGATTTTCTGGAAAGGATACATAAGTAAAAAACAATTAAAGAAAGAGAACGAAGTTCTTAAAAAAGAACTAGAGGCTCTTGAGAAAGCTTCTTTTGAAGAATACTTTATAAAGAACACGCACCTAGACACTCACGACGGTTTAGGAATAAATTTTAAAGGCACTGAGCTAGTTAAGATATTCGCTGGTAGCTTTTGGGATATTGTTAAGGACAGTGATAACTATGTTGTGTGTGATTTGCACGATAGTGAGGGGAAAAGCGTAGAAGTAACTATTAAGAAAAAAGGTAAATTATCTCCTCAAGATAAGTTAAAGAAAGCTGAAGAACTTTTAGAAAAACTTTTAGAAGAGAGTGAGAATGAGAGTGATACAGCTTTCGAAGCATATGACTATCTCAACAGAGAGAAAGAGTTGAGAAAGAAGTACAATGGGATCTAATGACGAGGACTTTGGGCTTATATATCTTGACTTTGATGAGGAAGCTAAGGATCTTCCTCCTCTCCCAGATGAACCTTGCGATAAACCCTATAAACATAACTTTGAGAAAAAATTATTAGCACAACATTACTACTATGAGTGTACCTTATGTAAATATAGTCCCGAACATGATTCTACCAAACCTAAGTTTAAAAAATGTCATAAAGACTATTTGGAATGGAAAAAAACACTGGAGTGAAAATGAATTTAATTAGAAGTTTTATATTAGCTATCTTATTGATAATGATCGCCCAAACAATTAAAGGTGAGACTTATTTTGAACCTATTAACCCTCGTCTAAATGTTTCTCCAGCACAAGTTCAATACTCCTCCTTAGCTTTAGGTATTGTGGGTACTGCTTTGGTTATAATACGTCCTAGTATTTCTCGACCACTTGTGTATATTCCAGAGATAGACAAAAAACATAATTTCGATATGCCGAGCTGGGCATACAATGTTGGGGATAAAGGAGCTAAATGGATAGTAGGAGTCCCCTACTTATACTACTTGGCTTTACGTCCCAAATACAGTTGGGAGAAAGCTTTTGTTTACTCTGAAGCTCTTCTAATGATGCATGGCTCTGTAACTATCACTAAATATTCTTTTGGCAGAAAAAGACCTGGCGGAGGAAACAATCTATCCTTTCCAAGCGGACACACCGCTCAAGCGTTTACCGCAGCTTCTTGGATAGCTACCGATCTTTATAGAACCTACAAAGATACTCCTATGAAATATGTGTATGCTACAGTTCCTTATGCTTTTGCTGGCTTTGTAGGTGCCTCAAGAATTGGCGGAAAGAAACATTATTTTACAGATGTTTTAGTAGGGGGTTCAGTAGGAACCTTGATAGGATACGCCATGTATTCTTTCCATTTCGATGAGAGTGGTAAGCTGAGAAAGCAACATATGCCTCTAGTTATGTTAAACGCAGACCCTCTCTCTAGCTCATACATGTTATCTGCTACTCTTTCTTTTTAACACGCCTCATCAAGATCCTCTTGATTCCGTGTAGTTGATGCAACAAGTAAATCTACATAGGTCTATATAGATTTATCTTTTCAAAGTATGTGCGGGGTGATAATTTAAGCTCAGCTAATATTTTTAAAGGAGAACATTATGAAAACACGGAACGGTTTTGTATCTAACTCAAGCTCCTCAAGCTTTATTATAGGTGTTAGCGGTGAGCTGACTGAAGAAAAAATCATGAGAGCATTCAACATAGGTCAAAACTCTCCTCTATATGGTATCGCTAAAAGTATAGCTGGTGTTTTAATGGGGGCAGACTCCTACACCAAAGAAGCATACTTTGAGGATCATTGTTATGAGGATGATAGTGAGTTGACAGAAACAGAGAAGAAAATTTTTAATAAAGGATTTACTTTATATTCTGGTTCTGCCTCAGACGATGGTTACGGAGCTGATGGAGCTGAAAGTGCTCTATGTAATATAGACCTAGACTATGAGGATGAAGATATAATCATCTTCAAAGAAGCAGGATATTAAGAACAGGAGATAAAATGAGTGTGTTAAGTTTGAAATTTGATGATCCTTCTAATTGGTGGAACATACCTTATAAAAACCGTACTTGGTTCCAAAGAACTTTCGGAGAGTGTGAAAAACCAGCATGGGATCCTAAAGATATAAAGTCTCTTCCTCCTGCGAAAGATTACATAGCTCCATATGCAGGACACTTTGACTCTTTACTTCAAGAAAAGAGAGATCAAATTGATTATTTAATGGAGAAGTACTCTGGAGAACTTGCGTTTGGTCTACCTGACCCTAGAGCCGCCATAGGAGTTCTTTTTGCTAATATTGTATTCTTTGGGACACTGACTTATCTACTAAGCTTTGTTCTACCTAATTAAATGGCGGTAAGTTAATGCAATACATTTATAATTTTCAACAAGGAAATGCTGAAGGTAACAAGGATATGCGAGATACCCTCGGAGGCAAAGGTGCAAATTTAGCAGAGATGTGTAATATGTCCGTTCCTGTACCTCCTGGTTTCACCATTATTCCTGAGGCATCAAAATTTTTCGTATCTGACTCTTTTGAAAGTGATGATAAGTTTAATTTCAATATTCAGTTTGAAGAGTCCTTAGATAAACTAGAAAGTTTAACGGACTCTGTGTTAGCTAGTGAGAAGAATCCTTGTCTGCTTTCGGTAAGATCAGGATCAAAGTACTCAATGCCTGGAATGATGGACTCTGTTCTAAATATTGGTTTAAATGAATATTTATTAGATAACTTAATTGAGAAAACTGGAAACCCTTATTTTGTTTATGACTGCTACCGTAGGTTTATACATACCTACAGTGTGGTGGTTTTAGATATAAACCCAGAATTATTTGAAGAAAAATTAGAATGTTTAGAAAATCCTACAGTAGAAGAGTTAAAAAATCTTTGTGTTGAATTTAAACAGATAGTGAGAGATCAAGAGAAAAGACTCCCTTCTAATGGACATGAGCAACTCAGTGAGACTATAAAAGCAGTTTATAAGAGTTGGTATAGTGATCGAGCAAAAACTTATCGACAGATGAATAATATCCAAGAGGATGTGGGAACTGCTGTCAATATTCAAGCTATGGTCTATGGAAATAAAAATGAACGCTCCTTGACGGGAGTGTTGTTCTCCAGAGATTGTTTGAGTGGAAGCAATAACGTCACTGGAGAATATTTAACAAAAGCACAAGGGGAAGATATTGTTAGTGGGCTTATCACCCCAGATCCTTTATCTCTATACTCCTCTAAAGAGATAGCTGAGAAAATTGGATATAATGAGGAAGACAGATTAGCGGGATTACTTTCTCTTGAGGAAACTAACCCACTTCTATTTAAATCGCTGGTTGAAATAGCTAGGAAACTTGAGAAACATTATAAAGATGTCCAAGATATAGAGTTCACAGTAGAAGATGAAAAACTTTGGATTCTCCAAACACGTACTGCTAAGAAAACAAAGAGAGCTAATTCTCTTATTCAGAAAAGTCTTTTCAGAGAAGGTATCATCTCATATGACACTCTTATTGATAGGACGGGTAGATATAAATTAGAAGAAGTTAAGCAATTCATATTTAAAACTCCTGAAGAAAAGAATTCTCGTTTAATGGGGTTGGGTTTAGCTGTCTCTTCTGGATTAGCAGTTGGTCAGATTGTTTTTGATTCTGAAGAAGCTGTGTCAAAGTCAAACTTAGATACCATTCTTGTAAGAGAACAAACAGATACTCATGATCTAGAAGGTATTTTAGCTTCTAAAGGTACTCTGACTGCAAAAGGTGGCACTACTTCTCATGCTGCTGTGGTGTGTCGAGAGGCAAACCTCTGTTGTATCGTGGGAGCGAAAATACAAATAGATTTAGTCACTAAGACAGTTCAGATTGGTGGCATCGTCTTTAAAGAAGGTGATTGGATTTCTTTAGATGGTGATTCAGGAGAGATATTTGAAGGAAAACTTATTTACTAAGAAGAGTTTGACACATATACCAAATTTGTGCAGACTTTAAAGGTTACAATTAATTAGGAGGAATCATATGGAACTAGCTACGACAGCTCAAACCGTTTTATTTTATATAGCATGTATAGCTTCGGCTCTATTCATAGTAAAAATAGTTATTATGTTTATAGGAGGAGATTTTGAAGGGGACATGTTCGATTTTGAATCTGATGCTGGTGATTCTGATGGAGACTTTGGCGTATTCTCTATTAACTCTATCGCTTGTTTCTTCATGGGATTTGGTTGGGTAAGTCTGGCAGCTCTCAAAGAGTGGGGATTCACTTTGTATCCTTCTCTAGGGTTTGGTTTTGTGGCTGGATTATTCTCCGCAGGATTACTAATAGGACTATTGAGTTTGGCTAAAAAATTAAATCACGAACCTGATGCTCCTATTTTAAAAAAAGGAGATATAGGCGACGTCTATTCAAAAATACCTGCTTATGGGATTGGGAAGATAAGAGTCAACAACAAAATAGTACAAGCAACTTCTGATAAAGACCTAGCTTCATTTACAAGAATCAAGGTTTTAGAAGATATAGAAATTAACACAAACGCAGTAGCTAAAGTGACGACACTTTAACAAAAAACCTTAAGGAGGTATTTTTATGTTCGCAACAATTGCAATGATTGCTATCCCAGTTGTCATTATTCTTTTCGTTTTCCTGTTTATCGCCAACATGTATGTCAGATGTGGATCTGAAGAGATACTAGTTATCAGTGGTAAACTTTTTGGAAAAGATGCAGGTAAGTCTGCAAAAACTCAACACGGTGGAGGGGCATTTGTTTATCCTCTCATTCAACAATGGTCCAAGCTACCTCTTAGACCTTTCTCTGTAGATATTAATCTCAGTGGAGCACTTTCTCTGAACAATATTAGAATTAACATTCCTTCTACGTTTACTGTAGCTCTGTCTTCTGAGCCAGGACTTATGGACTCTGCAGCTCAAAGATTAATCGGTCTAAACCAACAAGCTATTGCTCAGCAATCAGAAGAAGTTATCTTCGGTCAACTTCGTGCTGCCATTGCGACAATGAGTATTGAGCAAATAAATGGTGACCGTGAAGCATTTATGGAAGCTGTTGAGAAAAACGTAAATACTGAGCTTAATAAACTAGGTCTTCAGATTGTAAACGTAAATATCACAGATATTACTGATGAGTCGGGATACATTGATGCTATCGGTAGAAAAGCCGCTGCTGAAGCAGTAAACAAAGCCAACATCGATGTTTCTCAACAAGACAGAGACGGACAAGTTGGTGTTGCCACGGCTAACCAAGAGCAAAGAGTTGCTGTTGCAGATCAACAATCAATCACTGAACAAGGTACTATGAAGGCTCAAAAAGAGCAAAGAGTTAGAGTATCTGCTCTTGAAGCAGAAGCTGTGGAAGGTGAGAATGATGCCGCCGCTAAGAAAGCTGAGTACAACGCTACTCTTGCTGAGAAACAAGCCGAAGCAAAACAGAGATCTCTAGTAGCATCGGCTAATGCTGAGAAAGCTATTCTTATTGCTGAAAAAGAAAAAGAAACAGCTAAACTTGAAAAAGAAACTATTGTTTTTCAAGAAATTGCTAAAAGAGAAAAAGTAATTCAAGCTCAAGCAGATGCAGAGCAGATTATGATTAAAGCTAAAGCAAATGCTGATGCAATTCTACTAGAGAAACAAGCAGAGGCTAAAGGTATTGAAGCTGTTCTTAATGCTAAAGCTAAAGGTTTTGAGAACCTATTTAAAACTGTTGGGGAAGATCAAAAACATCTTATCCCAACAATGGATATTATTAAAAATCTTCCTGAGATTGTTGCTTCTCAAGCAAAAGCAATCTCTAATATTAAGTTTGATAAGGTAACAGTTGTTGATGGCGGTCGAGGAGATGGAGCAGGCGTAGCTAACTTTCTTCAATCTATGTCAAAAGCACTTCCAGCTTTCCATGAAATATTGGAAACAGCGGGAGTATCAGGACCTGAGTTTTTAGGTAAGATGACTGCAGATGTTAAAAAAATTCCTTCTGCAGATCAAGTACAGTAAGTAATTAACTTATATGGGGGGACTTAGGTCTCCCCAATTTTAGTTCACGGAGGAATAAATGAAAACACGGAGTGGTTTTGTTTCAAATTCGAGCAGTAGTTCTTTTATTCTCCCAAAGAAGGATCTCACTTTAGAGCAAATCAGAGGATTTACTTCTTGGGTGAACATACACAATGAGCAGGAGTATGGGAAAGGTGATGATCACTATGTCCTTGAAACTACTAATTATTTTTTTGGTTCTGTAAGCTACCATTGTGGTTTAAAGGATCAATTAGCAGGTTTAAGTATTGTAGAAGATCAATATGATCTTGAGGGTTAGTTATGAAAACAAGACAAGGTTTTGTCTCAAATTCTTCTTCTTCTAGCTTCATGATTAGACTTCATAAGTTAACAGAAGGACAGATACAGCAAATATTAGAACCTAATTATGCTACTCAAAACTGTGGAGCCGAGGATGGGTTTCCTTATGAGTGGACTATATCTATAGATCGAAATGGTAATAGGATAGAGGGTTGGACCTCAATGGATAACTTTGATATGGGGGAATACCTAGAGGATATAGGAGTGCCAAGTAACGTAATCAAATGGGATGATTAAATGAAAATAAGACAAGGATTCGTCAGCAACAGTAGCTCAGCAAGTTTTGTAGTGGGTATTCCCTCAACAGATAGAGAAGGTATTATTCATACCCTATTCAATCAGTTTGAACATGACTATTTTGGTAAATATTACTTGAGAGAGGCTATTCAAAAAGATTTAAAGTATTATGAGAAAAGATTATCTGAGAGTGAGAAAGAAAAAATAGAACATGAGAAAAAATCTAAAGAAGATAGGATGGCTGGGAAGAGCTACGACCCTCTAGAGTGGACCTTATCTTCCCTAAAGCAGAATGCTGATCGAATAGTGAAAGAAAATTCTCTTTTAAAAGAGCTTGAAGAAATAGACGAGAAATCAGAAAAAGAACTGGTAGAGTTTGGACTAAGCTATTATGGGATTGGTTCTTCTCCGACTTATAAAAATAAGGTGGCGGCGTATTCTGAGGAAGATACCTGTTCAGAAGATAAAGGCATAGACATGAGTCAGTGGGATACTGATGCTACGGATGACAGAGATCTGGAGATAGGAGATCCTGTAGAGGGTCTTGATGAGATAGTGGGTTACCAATTGTATGATTGGGTAACGATGTTTAATGACTATGGGGACATCCCTAGAACTTTAAGAAATATGACAGGAGTGTTAGCTTTTGTTTACCCTAATCTTAAGTGTTGGGTGGAAGAGGACGGATAATTATGGATTTTATGAAGAGACTGCAAAATAGTGTGACTACGAAAGAACAGCAAATGGCTCTAGATAACTGTATTGGTTTGTTTGTTACCGGATCACAGTTATATGGGACCAGTACTCCATCTTCTGATTGGGACTATGAGGGAGTCTTTGTAGAAACACCGGAATACATCTTGGGGAATAAATCTTGTGACGAGGTGAGCTTTTCTACAGGAAATGATAAATCCAGAAACACATCAGAGGATATCGACTGTAAACTTTATTCTTTGAGAAAATATTTTTCTCTTGCTCAACAGAACAACCCTAATAAGGTGGAGTGGTTCTTTATTCCAAACGAAAAGTTCATGTTTAAAAATGACAAGTACTGGAATATGATTGCAGACAATCAATCTATTTTTCTATCCTTAAAATTAAAACATAGTTTCAGTGGGTATGCAAAAAGCCAGGAGCATAAATTAGTAACTAAAAAGAAAAGATACGAGGAGTTAAAATCTTTTAGAGAAGTGCTTGCAGAAGGACTACATAATCATAAAGATACTATAGGTGACCTAGACTTACTAGAGACCCACGAACATAAGAAGTATCATCGAGAGACTGATACTGTAGGAATTCATCATGTTAAGAGGATGAAAGAGAAGTATCATTTTATTGAATACAAAAAAACTCCAGAGGATACAGATTCAATCAAAGTAGACAACAAAGAGTATAATTTAGGTATGCCTATTCAAAGAATCTATGACTATGTGGATAAAGAAGTTGAGACTTACGGCGGTAGACTAGATTACGTTAAAGATTATGGGTATGACGTTAAGTTTGCGGCACATCTTTTCCGTCTTTATTTTGAAGGTCTACGACTTCTTAGAGACGGTAACTTGATATTTCCGATGCCAGAAGAAGAAGTTAAATTTATGATGGATATAAAAGCTGGGAAGCATCGTTTAGAATTTCTATTAGAACAATCTAAAAGTTGGGAGCCTATCTTTGAAGAAGCTTATGATGAGAACAAAGCTAAGCTTCCTCATTCTCCAAACCATGAAGCTATTGATAAACTACAACAAAATATGATTATAGATTATTGGATATATAAAGGGTACATCGGTGAGTACTGAAACACTTCTTTATAAAGACGCTGAAAGAATAGATCGAGGCGGAGTAACTTATTGGCAATGTCAATTCTGTGCCGTCTCTAAGTTGTGTTGTGCTTATGATACCAAAACTGCTTTAACTTTAGATCAATACCAGTACAAGTGTCCTAAGTATAGAGGGGTAGAAGAAGCAGGCGTTCTCTGTGCTATCCCAAATTCAATGGACTTTATTCTATCAGATAACTAGCGAGGAATTATGGCTTTTATAAAATACACTACAGGAGTAACTAACTACACTGTTGAGTATATGGAGTGTAAGTGCATGTCTACAGAGCATCTTGTTAAGTTTCATCTCGACTTAGACGATGGAGACTTGTGTGTGGACATTCATTTAGCCAATTGGTTGCCCTGGTACAAGCGTATCTGGACAGCTATTAAATATGTTTTTGGTTACAAGAGTAAGTATGGTGACTTTGATGAGATTATTTTCAAAGATGAGGATGTAGATAGATTAATGGATCTACTTGCTCATCAGAAAAAAACTAAAGCGTCAATTAAATCGGATACTGCTCAGTGACACTCGCAGGTACACTTGATTATTTTCTTAACACTATCAGCTACAGTAACCACATCACCTTCAGTTAATTGTAAGTGGAGAGACAAGGATAATACTCTATCAATGTAATAAGAAGTGTTAGGTGGAGTGGAAAATGCAGTATACGGGGGATATTTAGTAGAACGCTCGTAGTGGATTCCTGTTTGTATTCCTAATTCTTCTAATTTCTCTTGTACAGTATCACGATCCTCAACTACAATTTGATAAAGGTGTCTTGAAGAAATACAATTGTGCTTAATAGAGTAACTACCTAAAGTTTTTTCGTATAGCTGAGCTATCTTCTCTCTTTGCTCATTGTCATGATCTAAGTATTTTAAACCTATTATCCCTAGAGCAGCGTTTAAAGAGTTGGGGCTATACTTAAATCCTGGATGAGTGATGTTGGTTCTATCTTCGTTGAACCCAAAGAAGCTCAGCTCCTTAACAAGTTCGTGCATCTCTTCACTCTTCATACACAACATACCTCCATCAGCCGTAGGTATATTATTAGTGGGGTTAAAAGAGAAAATAGAAGCGTCCGCCTCTCGACCAACATGTACTTTATTTAGATGAGATCCTGCCATGTGAGATCCATCTAGTATCAACTTAAGCCCGTTCTTTTTAGCTATGTTAGCAATTTTGTCGAGGTTTTTAGGATTACCTCCAACGCCAACGAATAGGATAGCTTTAGTGTGTTGGTTTATTTTCTTTTTAACTGACTCTGGATCCAAGTTTAAAGATTCATCTATATCAGCAAAGGTGACTTTCAGATTATTTTGACTAATGGCGTAATTGGGGGCAATCCAAGTAAAGGGCGTTGAGATTATCTCACTTCTATAACTCCAATCATTTTTTATTTTTAAAGCTTTAATTGCCAAAAATAGGGAGGAGCTTCCAGAGTTCAAAAATAGAGCGTGTGGGAGATTGGCGTACTCTTTCCATAAATATTCAAACTGAGTGGTCTTTTCACCTACTCCAACACAGCCTTCTCTTAGACATTCTTTAATCTCACTAAGACATTCCTCAGTTCTATACTTAGGTTTGTAAAGTTCTAGTTTCATAAATCACTTTTTTCTCCGAGTATGGTTAAAGTCAAAGAAGCACTTCTCATAAGTACACTCAATGCAACGCATACTTTTTATAAAGTTATTAGGATCACCGTCAAGGAAGACATTATACTCTGCTTTTATATTATCATCAAAAATTTGATTGAAGCATCTATAACATTCTCCATCGCTATCGATAACTATTCTTTCTTTACCTACGTCACACATCATACCATTAAAGGTATTCTGCCTATATCTCCAGATGTCTCCTGAAGATGTGTAGTTATGAGTTCCATCAGCGTAATCTACCCTTAGTCTTTTCAAGAAAGAGTAATTATCTTTAGATAAATCCATTGCCTCTTGGCAATTATAGAATTTCTCAATATCTTCATAAGGTCTATCCGCATTTTCTTTAACAGAACCACATAGTGTGGGTAGAAGCTCAGTAGTTACGTGTGGGAATATTCTTCTAAGTATCTTGAGATTTCTAATGATGTCATCTTTATGGTGATCTTGGTACATAACAGCAATTTGATCTAACATCCCGTGGTTATTGGCGATACCGCAATTAGCTACGAAATCTTCAAATTTACATTCCTCATGATGATAAGAAGCTAAGAAAAATACAGGTAGAGATCTCTCTTTATTGGCGTTGTCAATCTCATTACAGATTTTTTGAAATTTTTCTTTTTTTGGAGAAAGGTTAGTTTGTATCTCCAGGATACTGTCATCACTTATAGTCTCAATTACACCACAGACAGCTTCACTAAAGTTGGGATGTATCATAGGTTCGCCGCCATAAAAGAAAAACCTAACATCTCTATCTAGAGCTTTAATCATTCTTTGTATTTTGGTTATATCGAAAGGACCATTTTTTTTCTTGTTGTTGTGCATGTCCGTACAATACCAACATTTATAATTGCACTTGGTAGCTAGACGGTAATCTAAGCAAAAAAGATCTTCATCTTCTGATCCAAAAGAAACCATATTCTTAATAGGATTTTTTTCTTTAACATTAATCATCTATAATGTGCCTTTCTAAAGTCTCATTATAACAACCCCCACTATCGTGGAATCGGTCCCAATATGTGGGATCCTCATCTGGAAGGTTGTAATCAAGTAGGTATCCTCCCCACTGCTGCACTGTTCTTTGAGTGGGGTATTCCTCGTGCCGTGCTATTTTAAATCGAACTAACCCAACATCTATAAATTCTTGTAGTCTTTCTTTTGAGTACCAGTATTTGAAATTCTCTGGACCTAGATGACACTGTTTTAAACAGGTCTTATCAAAGACATGATCATATAGTCTACCGAAAGGAGGTACGGTATTAAGCATGCTGAGGTATCTATACATTTGCCCCATAGGTTTACAATATAAATAGCAGTCATTATCCACAACAAACTCAAGTCTTGAAACATCTAGCTTGTTGTGAAGATCTTGCATTAAAGGAGGTTCTAATAATTCTTTTGGGATTACTACAATGTCGTACTCATCCAACTTCTGCTTGTAGTAATCCCACAACTTCTCCCCTTTGTGAGTCCACAGGATCTCATCTGCGTAGGAAGC
>Ga0114918_10003256_pt1 | contig 14392 bp, 20 predicted proteins | sample LantaG_FD_87015 | JGI IMG/M metagenome (GOLD analysis project Ga0114918, IMG submission 87015) | Deep subsurface microbial communities from Baltic Sea to uncover new lineages of life (NeLLi) - Landsort_02402 metaG | ecosystem: Environmental > Aquatic > Marine > Oceanic > Sediment | place...
CCACACAAAGGCGTTTCTCGTGCGTTTTAATACAGATTAGGTATAAACACCCTACTCTGATAATTTAAACGCTTAGAGGGCATTTAAATCAATATGTCTAAAACGGAGGTAATATACTTAGAAAACAAATTTGAGATAAAACATTACATTAATTGTCCTGTCTGCAAAACAGAACTAAAACAGGATAATTGTTATAAGTGTAAAATTAAATATATATTTTATGTCAGAAAAAAAGACAGAGGAAACAAAGGTTAACCCAGAAGAACAAAAAAAACGCAAAGAGGAAATATCAAAACGTATAACAGAACTAAAAGAAGAGCTAAGTTTTGAATTTGCAATAGGTATGGTAGTGACCACAGGTAAGAACATTCCATTATTAGATATTGAACTAAAATGACTATAAAAAAGAAATGCCAATATTGTTCTAAACTACATAGCTTAGAAATAGGCATAGGAATAAAACTACCCGAACTAGAATCATTATTTGAAGAAGAATTTAAAAATTGTCCAAAAAGAGATAAGAAGAGTTTGTTTAAAAAATTATGGCAGAAGACTTGAAAAACAATCAAGAAATCCAAGAGAAAGGTAAATGGGGTGGAGCAAGACAAAACTCTGGAAGACCAAAGGGTTCAGGACATAAGCCCAAACTTAGTGATGATTTAACAGAAGAAGAAAAAATGACTCTAATTGCTAAGGCTTATGACAAAGCAGTAAAAGGAGATAGTAAGTTGCTACAGTTCTTTATAGAACAGATATACGGTAAAGCTCAACAAAACGTAGGACTAACAGACGGAGAGGGGAATCCATTTAAACTCGTAATTCAACGACATGGAGACGAAGACAATAAAATTACATAAATTTCAAGACGATGCTATCTTTGCTGAAGAAAGATTTATAGCATTAGTAGCTGGATTACAGAGTGGAAAAACAATAGCAGGTTGTATATGGGCTAGAAAAGAATTTGATGAACATCCTAAAGAAGATGGATTAATCTGTGCACCGACTTATAAGATTCTTACACAGTCTACATTACCTAAGTTTTTTGAGATAAACCCAGACTTTAAAAAATACTACAAAAAAGGAGATAGTGAAATATCAATTCCAGATAGAGGAACTATATATATACGTTCAACAGAGAATCCAAATGTTATTGAAGGAATGACACTAAGATGGATATGGGCTGATGAAGCAGGACAGATGAAGCTGGATGCTTGGGTAAACTTTCAAGGTAGACTATCAATTTTAAAAGGAAAGTTATTTATAACTACAACTCCATATACTCTTAATTGGCTTTATACGGACTTCTACGAGCAGTTTAAAAAGAAAGTAGATGATTATAAGGTAGTACAATTTAGAAGCTGTGATAACCCTTACTTCCCAGACGAAGAATACGACAGAGTTAAGTCAACAATGGATATAAGAACTTTCAGAAGAAGATACGATGGAATGTTTGAGAATATGGAAGGATTGGTATACGAAGACTTTCAACCAGCAATACATACACTTAATCCCACAACAATAAATTTTAAAGAAGTCATAGCAGGAATAGATTGGGGATTTACTAACCCAGCATCTATTGTGTGTATAGGAGTTACAACAGACAACGATTACTACATTATAGATGAGTTTTACAAAACAAATAAAACAACACAAGAGATTATAGAAGCATGTAAATACTTCGCTAATCAATACAAGATTAGACTCTGGTATCCAGACCCAGCTGAACCAGACAGATTAGAGGAAATGAAACGAGCTGGATTATACCCAAGAGAAGTAAAGAAAGGCAAAGATAGTATTAGGGTAGGAATAGACCGAGTATCAGAACTATTCAAACAGGGTAGACTACATGTATTTAATACTTGTAAACATACACTGGATGAACTATCTATGTATCACTATCCAGACCCAGACGAGAACAAAACAGAAGAGCCTATTAAAGAGCATGACCACATAATGGATGCTATGAGATATGCCTTACAAAGTTATACTTTAAAATCACAGATACCAAATCAATTTACAGCAAATAAGAAACAATTTGTATGAACACAATAGGACAACACGCACTAGAAATGGTGCAAACCTCACAAGATACATCGGTAAAGATAGCTGACACCCCAAATGATAAAAAAGGTGGGGGTTATTATTTTAACCAATATAAAACAATACAGAGGATAAACTACTACATCAATAACAGATATATTGATAGGGATGACGAAGCTATTTTTTGGAATTTAGCTAATCCTCGTATTACACATTTCGCAAAAAACATAGATTTAGACACTAAAGATTTACAACCATACGGAATAGGAGACACAACGTATGTACAGATATTTGTACTTAAACAAAAGTTTTACAGATGGCTAGAAGATAATAAGTTTGCTATCGGATTAAATGATATGAGTGAAGGTATAGCTACCTATGGCTCATCAGTATTTAAACTATTCAAAGGTGAACTTAAAGAAGTAAAACTAAGCAACATATACTTTGACCCAACAGCAGAAAGCATTAGAGATATTGATGTAGTAGAGATGCACTACATGACAGAATCACAACTACAATCTAAAAAAGGTATATGGGACAACGTAGAAGAAGTATTAAAGAATCCACCAGAAGCAGACCCAACCAATAAGAAAAGAACACCAGTATACGAAGTATGGGAATTCTGGGGAGATTATGAAGAAGATGACAAGATGGTATACAAACACGTTATTGGTATTGGTGAAGGAGATGGAGAGGTAAGATTTGTAGACGATAAAGAACAAAGAAAGAATAGTCCTTACTATGACTTCCATATAGGTAAATATAGAGGCAGATGGATGAGAGTAGGATTAGTTGAAAGACTATTTAAACTACAAGAACGTGCCAATCAGTTAGTTAATCAAAACGCAGCAGCTAGTGAGATAGCATCACTACTATTACTAAGAACAGAAAACGGAGAACAGCTTGGTAATGTATTACACCAAATAGAGAACGGACAGATTATCCAAAGCAGCGACCTACAGCAGATAGGCTTAACAAATGCAGGACTTAACCAATTCATTACAGAGCTAAGAGAGATTGAAAGTAAATCCAATGAGTTGTGTCTAACACCACAGATAGTACAAGGAGAATCAAGCCCAAGTGGTACACCTTTCAGAAGTGTCGCCGTAGTAAGTAATGCAGCTAAAAGTTCATTTAAATATATTAAGGAACGTATCGGTGAAACACTAGGATACGTTTTAAAAGAAAAGATATTCCCAAGCCTAGTAAAAGACTGGAACGTGGGAGATACACTAGAACTTGCAGACAATGAGGAAGATGTAAGATTCTATGATGAAGAAGCTAGAAAAGCAATGAAATGGGATGCATTTTTAGACAATGTTCTAAACGAAAGAACAGTTACAGCAGATGACCTTGAACAGGTAGCAAAACAATTTGACGAAGGTATTGCAAAAAAGAAGCGTAAGTTGAAATACCCAGATAACTATTTCAACTTTAAGTTTGGAATAAGAACAAACATTACTGGAGAGAGCGTAGACAAAGCTCAGCAGAACGATGCTTACTTTAACGCTTTGCAGATGGTACAAGCTAACCCAGCAATAGTAAATACACCACTATTCAGACAATATGTAGAGAATAACGGCATTGATTGGTGGAAACTATCAGCAGCACAACAACAAGAAATAAAGCAGGGGGCAGTATCTAATACACCTATTGGTGGTAAGGAAGATAAACTATCCGCCACCGTAGATAGTGAATAATTATGTCACAAGCAATTAAAAGTACAATGCAAACAAAAGGATGGCAAGATATAGAGAAGATGTTAACTGATGAGATAGTAGCTAACAAAACAGACATTGTAACTGACAAAACAGATTACCAAACAATAGCTATTCAGACTATTGCTAGAAAAGAAGCAGGTAACATAGTTGCTAAGGTATTAACTAGGCTGAATCAGATAAAGAATAGCAAACCAATAGATAAACAAAGTTATAAATAGAGTTCCTAGACCTCTTAAAACTAAGGATGCTGAACTTGTCAGCTTTAAACAAGTACAACCTTATCTTCTATGGAAGATGAAAAATATCAGGAAACTGATACTGAGGAGACAACCTCTCAAGACACCGCTGATGACGTAACATCCGACGACTCCACCGGCGAGGATGAAGTCGCTACTCTAAAAGCTAAACTAGAAGAGCTTGAAGAGAAGAACAAACAACTTTATGCAAGAACTAAGAAAGTTCCTAAAAAGGTTGAGCCAAAGATTAACTCACAACTTACTCGAGAAGAAGCTATACTCTTCGCAAAAGGATATACAGAGGCGGAAGTCGACCTAGCTAATAAAGTGGCTAAGATGGATAACAAGACTGTATTGGAAGCTGCTGAAGATGATTATGTTAAAGACAAAGTCCAAGCAAGGCTAGATAAAGAGAAATCTGAAAAGGCTGCACTTGGAGCTTCCAATGGAAGCAAGCCGTTTGTACCTCAAGATATTGGTAAAATGTCTAAGGAAGAACACGCTAAATTATTCCATGAAACAATGAGTAAGGTCTAATATAGAAATATATGGCAACAGGAGCATTTCCTACAGCTACAGAGACTAATACCACCCTTGCGAGTGTTATTCCAGGTCTATTTGCTGAAAAAATGAACAACTTCTATAGAGACGAATTGAAAACTGCAGCTTTCTTTACTGATTTATCAGCAGACTTAGCAAGTGGTACAAAAACTCTATTGATTCCAAATATTACAGAAATGACTGCTCACGCTAAGAGCAACGCAACTGTAGTAACATTGAACAACCCTACCGATTCACAAATCACTTTGACTGTGGACACTTGGTATGAATGTTCTTTCGCAATCGAAGATAAAGAAGTAGAACAAGTAAAGAAAAGTTACAACTACATGGAAAAGTTAGCTATGAACGCTGCTTACACAGTAGCTGCAGCTTACGAAGATGCTATCATCGCTTTATTTGATAACTTCTCACAAACAGTTGGTACTTCAGCCGCTGACCTAGCTGATAGTAATATCAGAGCAGCTATCCAATATTTGGATGAAGCTAAAGCACCTCAAGCAGACAGAGCTTTCTTCTTAACTCCTAAACAAGTTTGGAACGACTTAATGGCTATTGATAGATTTACTCTATTAACAAATACAGTTGGTGCTGACCCTGTTCTTAAAGGACATATCGGCAACCTATATGGTATCCCTGTAGTAATGAGTGAACGTATCGGTGCTACTCTTGGTTCTGCACAATCATGTCTAGCTCATAAAGATGCTATCGTACATGGTTCTACAATCATGAGAGTACAATCTAATTACATCCCACAATACCTATCAACAGTAACAACTGCTGATGTTGTTTATGGTGTAATAGAAAACAGAGACACCTCTGGCGTTTGGATTAAAACTGCAGATGCTTAGAGTAAAATAACAAGTTAAAATTTAATTTGCTTTCGTTGGTTAGGCTCACAGCTGAAACCAACGTCTGTGAGAAAGGAAATTATATGAGTAGAGAAAAAATAAGAATGGCGGTTCAGGAGGTGAACGATAAAAGTTTACCACAAGAAAAAGTAGTACTAGAATACAACTTCGAAGTCCCAAGCGGATTTAAAAAGGATTCGTTCTATGGCATAAAAGCTAGATATAATTCAATGATTGCAAAAGGGGAGTGCAAGATAACTTATACATACTAATATGCCAGTAAAAATAGCAACGGGGAAAGATTTAAAAAGAGTTAAAGTATTCTTAGGTAATGACGGACAAAAATATGAAGGAACAATCGAAAACTTCAGAACAAACCCAAAAGTCGTGGGACATGACGTGGGAAGAGCTACAAGCACAGATAGACTTTCAGAAGGAAGTGGAGAGATTGAAGAGGGTAAAAAAGAATAAACGATATGTGTGAACCAAAAGTATATATGCTAGGCTCTGGATATCACGGATGCAACTATGTTCGTATCAGAATACCAGCCTATGCTAATGGATTTAGAACAGACAAGTCATCTGTTTATGCGGATGCTGATGATAAGCAAAAGATACTTGATGAGATGCGAGGTTCAGATGTAATAGTATTCCACAGAGCAGAGGAGCAGAAATACCACGATTTAGCTAGGATGCTAAAAAGAGATGGAAAGAAAATAGTAATGGATAATGACGACACATTTAAATTAGAAGGTTACCATCCTTTAGGAAATTTCACAGCAGACGGAAAAAAGGTAGACAATCTAAAGCGTAGGTCAGATAATATAAATGAGTTCATTGAAATGTGTGACTTAGTTACAACAACAACTAAGACACTTAAAGAGGAGTATTCCAAACTAAACGAAAATGTAGTAATACTTCCTAATTGTATTGACCCAGAAGACTGGGAAGAACCTTTAAGAAACGAAACAGACAAAGTAAGAATAGGTATAGTAGGAAGTGCAGCACTAGAATACGATTATCTACACATAAAACATATCATAAAGGATATGTCTGAAAGAGAAGATGTTGAACTAGTAATGTTTGGACTAGGGGATATGAAGCATAGAAAAGACAACCCGCTAGTGACTAAAGTGTTTAAAGACGAGTACACTTTCTGGGACAGCATAGAGTTCGAGCATTTTCCGTGGGTAAAAGTACAGGATTATCCAGAAACATTAAATGAGATGAAGCTAGATATGATGCTTATACCTAGACAAGACAATTACTTTAATAGGTGTAAATCAAATGTTAAGTTTTTAGAAGCAGCTATGTGTGAGATACCAGTAATAGCTCAGAGCTTTGATGATGCACCATACGAAGAAATTACTAATGGTGAGAATGGCTTTCTCATCAAAGACAATAAAAACTGGTCAGAGGTAATAGAGGGATTGATAAAAGATAAGGAATTAAGACGTAAGGTAGGCAAGAACGCTAAAGCCTATGCACTTAAACATTACGACATTAATAATAAAGCCCATCTATGGGTAGATGCTTATCAAAAACTATATGCAAATTGAAATAAAAAACAACAAATTAGTGGGGATACTAAAAAAGAGAGAAGAAATTCATGGCAAACTAGGAGAGATAATGAAAGAGTTAATGGCTTTAGACAAAGAAAAAACCAAGCTAGGCTATAAGATGGACAAACTAAAAGACAAGACTAAGATAATAATGGATAAAGAAAGGGTAGAAGTAGGAGAATATGAAATAATTAGCAGAGTGTATATGGAAGATGGCAAAGCATACTGTGAGGTGGTTGATTTAGTAGAAGAATACAAGAAAGCATTAAAAGAACAACGAAATGGAGAAACAAAATAACGAGTTACAATTCTGGAGACAGCTATATACTAGTCACAGTAACTATCCTGCTTTTAGAAGAACCGATGGAGATGAGAAAATGAAATACTTTATAGACATAAAGAATAGAGACGGGTTGGGGCTAGATGTTGGTTCTGGACTCATATCAGTATTTGAGGGATTGAATAATAAGATTATAGCCGTTGACCCCTTAATGGATGAATACGGTGTGATATATAGTGTAGATAGTGACATAGAGTATAAGAAGATGGACGGAGAGGAGCTAGACTTCCCAGAAGGTCACTTCGACTATGCTTTCTGTGTAAACGTAATAGACCACACACCGAACCCACAGAAAATGGCAGATGAAATAAAAAGGGTAGTTAAGAAAGGTGGAAAGATATACTTTGAGGTAAACTTTGACGATAGCCTAACTGATTGTCACTACGCACTATGGAATAAAGAAAAGGTGGACGAAGTATTTGGGGATTTAAAGCTAGAGTTTGAAAAGCTAGAAAGAAACCAAAGGGACAGTCAATCATTATATCACGCAATATATGAAAATATCAGTGCTAATGCCAACATTTAATAGACCAAAGTTTGTAGGAGAAGCTGTGAATGCAATTTTAAAACAAGAAGGAGATTTTGAAATAATAGTTAAAGATGGTGGAGATAGTATAAAACACTTATTACCAGAAGACGATAGAATAATATACATACACAATAAGGATAGAGGAATAACAGATGCAATGAATCAAGCAATGAAAGTAGCCACTGGAGATATATTTGTCTGGGCTAATGACGATGACAGAATAACAGAAGGAACTTTTAAATTCGTCAGAGATAATATAGAAGATTACAAATGGCTAGTAGGTAAAATAAAATTAACTAGTGGACAACAAATGGGAGGAATGTTTGACTATGATGAACTACTTAAAGGAAACATAATCTCACAACCAGCAGTTTATTGGACTAAACAAGCATACAATAAACTAGGTGAGATGGATGAAGAAAATGATTTAGTAAGTGATTATGAGTACTGGCTAAGACTAGGAAGTAGGTACAAGCCAAAGGTTGTTGATAGGATATTAGCAGAATACACCATACATGATGACCAAATAACACATAAGATACCACAACAACAAGCAACACAAGCTAATAATGTAAGAAGAAAATATGGACGTAATGGATTTATAGGTGTATAATACTAGTATAATAATTAAAATTATACTATGAGAATACAAAATATTAAACGTAATTCAAAAGGACAGTTTATAACGTCTTGGGCTAAACATAGAATAAAAGTAAAATGTACTTTATGCAGTAAAGAATTTGAAGTTGTGGAGTCAAAACTTAGAAATGGTAGAGGTAAATATTGCAGTAGAGAATGTTATTATAAAGTTGGTAAAAGTGATAAAACAAAGAGGTTGTTAAGCAAGGTGATGAAAGGGAAAAGAAACTCAAAGTCTACAGAGTTTAAAAAAGGCATTGTACCTTGGGTAAAGGGTAGAGAACACCCAAACAAATCAAAAGGAATACCAAGATTTGAATTAAGAGGAAAGAATAGTCCCTGTTGGAAAGGTGGTCAAAAAAGATACAAACATACTACGAGTAGGGTTGAATATAAAAAATGGAGAGAGCGTGTTTTTGAAAGAGATAATTATACCTGCAAAGATTGCGGTAGAAGAGGTTGTTACTTAGAAGCCCATCATATAAAAGGCTGGGCTAAGCATCCAAAGTCTAGGTATGATATAAATAATGGTCTTACTCTTTGTCTAGAGTGTCATAAAAAAACTGATAATTATAAAGGTAAAGGGGTATGAAGACAAATAAAAATTGCTTAATGGGTAGAAATGGTTTTCTTGGGAAAGCATTAGCTGAAAGGCTAGTAGAGTACGAAACAACTCCCAATAAAAACAGCGATATAATCTATTCCTTCGGCTCACCATCATCAGTAATACTATTTAACAAGAATCTAGACTACTGTATGCGTGAAACGATTGAATCCTTTCTATCATTATGCTCATTATGTAAAGAAAACAACATATATCTAGTATATCCATCATCAGCGACAGTAAACAACAAAAATAACAGTTATGCACGTTGTAAGGCAGTTTTAGAAGAGATTGCACAAGGATATGGTATAAAGTCATTAGGACTGCGTATATCAGCCTCATACGGCGTTCAGGAGGCTCACAAGGGAGATTACGCATCAATTATATATCAATGGTGTAAACAAATGAAGGTGGGAGAGAGTCCAGTCATTTGGGGTGACGGTAAACAAACTAGAGACTTTATATACATTGATGATGTAATAGATAATGTAATAGAATTTGTTAAAGAAGAAAGAACTGGAGTAGTAGAGGTGGGTACAGGAGTGAATACAAGTTTTAACGAGGTGGTCGCTACTATAAATAAAGTTTTGGAAAAAGATATAAAACCAACATACATAAAAAAACCCGATAGCTATATTGATAAGACACCAGTACAATCAGTAAAATGTACAGTAAGTTTAGAAGAAGGAATACAAAAAATAATAAATAGTCTATGAAAATACTATTAGCAGCAATGGAGCTTACATCATTAACAGGACAGCCGATGTATACATACCACCTAGCTAGAGGTTTAAGAGAGTTAGGACACGAGGTAGTATGTGCAGGACTCCACGCAGACGGAGATGTACCTAAAATGTTTGAAAAACTAGGATGCAAAGTAGTAACAGCACAAGACAAAGAGTGTAAAGGTAAATTTGACTTAACACTAATTGCAGAGGAGATACCACAATATTTAAAAGGATTAGAGTGTGACAAGATTTATAATATATCCCATTCAAAAAGCGACTGCGATAGACCAATAATTAATCCTAGAATAACAGGATATTTCGCACCAAGAAAACAGATATCTGATTACTGGGAAAAACAATTTGATATAAAATACGAGATACTACCGATACCACTTGATTTTGAAAAATGGAACTTAACAAAAATACCCCAAGAGAAATATACAATACTAGCACCGTGTGGAATGTGTGAGATACGAAAGGCTATGATAAAAGATTTAATAAAAAGAGCTAGAGAGAACCAAGAAAAAGTACAAGTATGGTTAGTAGGCGATAATTATGGAGGCTTACAAGAAGATGTAGACCTACCGCCAAACTTTAAGGTAAGTGAAAGGTCATTTGAAATAGAACAATGGATGAGGAGAGCAGACGAAGTAGCTGGTATACACATAGGTACAGTTACACTAGAAGCGTGGGCTATGGGCTTAGAAACATCAGTATATGATGAGTATGGAAATTGGGACTATGTAGATAAGCCAGACGACTTTGAAAAGCACAATTATAAACAAGTAACGAAAAGATTTATAGACTTAACATAACAATATGCAGTTTAATGATACAACTAACAATTTAGGAATTATACAGGCTTGTGAAAGGTATACCAATCTTGGTGATACAACTATTTCTGGTAGTTCTGATAAACTAAAAGAGTTTACAGCCTATGCTAATACATCGTTAAGACGTATTTGGCATAATATATTCATGTCTAGTGGGAACTGGATATATGATGACGGCAATCAAACAGATTTACCACAAGCAACCACAAACATAGTAGCAGCTCAAGCTCTGTATGCCTTACCTAGTGAAGCAGTAACAGTACAAAGAATGGAATACAAAGACTCTAGTGGTAATTGGAGTGAAATATATCCTATGACACTCGAAGAAATACCAACAGCAGTAGATGAATACATGAAAACAGACTCTACACCATACAGATATAGATTAGTAGATGATACGATTGAATTATTCCCAGCACCTGCCGATAGTGTTACAGGTGGATTAAAGATTTACTTTGAAAGAGGTTCAGTATCTTTTGTAAGTACAGATACAACAGAAGCCCCAGGGTTTGTTAGTGAGTACCACGACTTAGTACCTATCGGAGCTAGTCTTGAATGGTTAAAGATACATTTACCAGGAGATGCAACGACAGCACAACTAAAAGAAGACTGGATGATTGGTATGGACAACATAAAGAAATTCTATAACCGAAGATTTAAAGATAAAAAAATAGTTCTTACTAGAGCTTATTCAAATTATAAATAATATGCCAGCAGCAACTTGGACAGAAGATACAAAGCCAGCAGTAGCTCCGTATCTGTGGACACTAGATACCCTTATTTGGGATTCTGGTGCTGTGGGTTATGTCGAATTAATTTGGCAGTTCGCTGCTGATGAGATTTGGACAGCTGATTCTAAATAATAAAAAATATATGGCTAGTATAACAGCACTTACAACATCAACCACTGCGGCTAACTCAATGCCTATTATCAATACAAATTTTACCAATTTGAATACTGATAAAGCAGAGATAGGTGGTCAAACATTTACTGGAGCGGTTGATTTTAGTGGAACAACAAATTCTGGTTTAAAAGTAAACTCTCTAACAACTGTAGAGAGAGATGCTCTTACCCCTGCAAATGGAATGATAATTTATAATACAACAGATACTGAATTTGAATTTTATGAAGCTGGAAGCTGGGTAGATTTAGCAGGTGTGTCAGATGCTTCAACTACAGTTAAAGGTGTAGTAGAAGAAGCAACAGACGCTGAATTAGCAGCAGGAACAGCAGCAGGTGGTACGTCAGCAAGACTATTCGCAGGTGGAGCAAGTTTTAATGAAACAGCGGCTGCTGGAAAAGTACCTGTAGCAGAAAGCACAGGACAGATTGGTGAAGACTGGGTCGGACTAACAACCGCTGGTGACTTAATGTATACAGATGGAACTGATTTAACTAGGCTTGGTATTGGTACGGCTAATCAAATATTGCAAACAAACTCAGGTGCGACAGCTCCAGAATGGTCTACTAAACCCTTTCAAACATTTGGTGGAGATGGAAGTGATGGAGCGTTAGATACTACAGGTGGCACAGTAGATATTGATGCAGGTGGTGCGAGGTTTTTAGTAAGAAATTACACAACAATAACTGTTGCGTCAAACGCACTAACATTCAGCAATACTCACGCTAATGGAACAATCTTTATAATAAAGGCTACTGGTAATGTAACAATATCAGATACAGTTAATTTAGACGGAACAGGGGCAGCAGGCGGAGCAGGCGGAGCAGGAACAGGGGCTGCTGGAGCGGATGGAATAGCAGCCGATAATTGGCAGGTTGTGACACAAGATGGTACTGAGATTGAAGGTCAAAATGGTATTAACAATGGTGCAGGTGGTGTGGGGGGAGTAAAGCAATTTTCACCTCCAGGACATTATATTTCAATGGCACTTAAGCCAGGCTCAGGTGGCGGCGGTGCAGGCTCTGGAGATGATGCAATCGCAGCAGGCGGAGCAGGCGGAGCAGGCGGTGGGGCTGTATTGATTGAGTGTGGCGGAGCATTAAACTTTACAGGTACAATAACCGCAGATGGAGTTGTCGGTAGTGTTGGTACTGCTGGTGCAAGCAATGGCGGTGGTGGCGGTGGCGGTGGTGCTGGTGGTTCAGTTATGGTAATTTACAACACCTTAACCGATAAAAGTGGAACAATAACTATTACTGGTGGAACTGGTGGTGCTGGTGCTGCTGGAAGCGGTGGAAATCAGGGTGGCTCAGGCGGCGGTGGAGCTGGTTCAAGTGTAAGTGCTGGTGGTGCTGGTGGTGCTGCAGGGGCTGGTGCTGCATCTGGTGGTTCAACTGCTACTATAGGCGGAGTAGGTGGAGCTCCTGGTGGAGGAAGTGCTGCAGGCGGCGGTGGCGGCGGTGGAGCATCGGGTTGGTCTACTGTAGTCCCTTATATTAATCCAGAAACAACTTAAAAATTCTTAACCCTCATCTGTTTAGGTGGGGGATATAGAATATTTAATATAAATTATGGCTAAAGATTTAATTTTCAATCCAAGTAAAGGAATAAGCAATTCACCACTAAGTGAAAATGCTTTTAGTCAATGTATAGACAACGATACTGAGAACGGAATAGCAAAGGTAAATTACGGGACTGATAAACAAACAGTAGATTTAAGTACAGCCTATACATTTACATCTGATGCTGCTACAGATATTATAACTGTTTCGACAGCAACTGAATGGACAACAGGCACAGCTGTAGAGTTTTCTGCAACCGTTTCATTGCCTAATCCGTTAGCAGCAAGTACGGTTTATTATTTGAGAAAAATAACGACTACTACTTTTTATGTACACACCACTTTTGATGATGCTATAAACGCTACAAGTACAGTAAACATCACTACAACTGGAAGTGGTACTTTTACAGTAACCCCAATAGAGGTAGAGAACATACGCAAATTTATCGGAAGCTATGCACTAGACGCACAAGGTAATTTCTGGAAGATAGTTGGAGATGGTGTTTGGGAGCTTTTAAGTAAAGGTTCAGGAAGTGGTAATACATTAGAACAGTATAAGAGCTATATCTATCTTTGTAGGGGTGGAAATATAGATAGATGGCTTATATCAACAGAAACACTAACAACTCCCTGGCAGACAGATGGATGTACTGATGCAATAGTAGGACAAGATGATGTTTTATACTTCGCAGCTGGTAACGAACTAAGAAGTTGGGACAACTCAACCTACAATAGTAGTGCATTAGACTTACCAGAAGGTGAAACAATCACGGCAATAGCAGAACTAGGAAGATACCTAGCAATGGGTACAAGTGAGAATAAGATATTCTTATGGGATAGGGTAAGTACAACTTTTGAATTACCAATATCAACACAGGGTGATGTAGAGATGTTAATCCCTGCAAATAATTTACTATACTTTGTAATACCAAGTGGTGATTTATATGTAACAAATGGTAGTTCAGCAGAATTAGTTAAAGAGTTCCCTAGACATATATTAGATAATAAAGATTATCCATCTTTTCAATTTCAAAAATATAATTGGAGAGTACAGAACAGAGATATATACATAGGGTATGGTTCAACATCAACAACAAGCCCAATGGGTATATATCAATATAGCTTAGAAGATGGAGATTTTAAGCTAGCACACATATTATCAACAGGTGCTAGTGGTGGTTCAGCAGCTAATAAGGTAAGAATAGATGCTATACAGGACAGTAAATATGGAGCTTTCTTTATTGGTGCAACACAGGCTGGAACTACATTTTTAGTAGATAGAGTATCA
>Ga0114918_10003259_pt1 | contig 14381 bp, 15 predicted proteins | sample LantaG_FD_87015 | JGI IMG/M metagenome (GOLD analysis project Ga0114918, IMG submission 87015) | Deep subsurface microbial communities from Baltic Sea to uncover new lineages of life (NeLLi) - Landsort_02402 metaG | ecosystem: Environmental > Aquatic > Marine > Oceanic > Sediment | place...
GGCCTCCGCCGCATCCCAGATGCTCTCACCGGCCATCTCGTAGAGGCGCATCCCGGCGCCGACGAAGGCAACCGCGGGGGTTGTCAGCGCTACGAGCAGTGTCCCGGTGGCCGCGATGCGCCAGGATGGGCGTAATCGTGCGAGCCAGGCGCTCGCGGCTGCTGCCCACACCAGGGAGACGCCAGCCGCCGTCATGTATAGGAAGCGGGGGGCCAGTGCGAACCAGTCGGCCTCCATAGAGATCGCGGGGGGCAAGGCAAAGAGCGCGAACCAGACCACTCCCAGGCAAAATGCACCCCGGTTCCACCGCAGCCCGCTCCACGCCAGCAGCGCCAGGGCCGGCAGGGCGACGAGCCACAGGCTGAGTTCGGGATCGAGGCCCCACCGGGTGGCCAGGCGTTGCGCCAGTGGTGCTGTGGGATAGGTCAGGCCCTGCAGCAGGTAGGCCGCGTTGCGCCGCAGGTCGGGCGGGGTGAGGCCGAAGCCGGTGACCCCGGCTCCGCGCATGGTGCGCCAGAGCGCGAGGGTGGCCAGGAACAGGCCGACGAAGGGCAGGGGCCACCAGGAGCGGCGCTGCCAGCGGTGCTGCAGCCAGCCCACCGCCTCGCTCAGCACGACCAGCGGGCCGACCAGTAACCCGCTCTCGTAGGTGAACGGGGCCAGCGCGGCGAGCAGGAGCGCCAGCCCGATCCAGCGCGTCCCATGTCCCCGGCGGCCACGGTCGTAGGCCAGCAATGCACCGGCGGCCATCGCGCTGACCAGCGGGTTGTACACTGCGCCGGGCCAGGCGACGGCCTGGCGCGAGAACGGGAAGGCGGCGAACAGCGCGGTGGCCAGGCAGGCGGGAACGTAGGGGCGCGGCCTGCCCGTGCCCAAGAGGCGCGGCCTGCCCGTGGCCGGTCGTATCCAGGCTGCGGCCAGCAGGCCGGCGAGCCAGGCGGCGGCGAAATGGGCGGCCAGGTTGAGGAAGTGCAGGCCCGGCGGGTGCAGGCCACCGGCGAGTTTGCCCCACAAGCGCCAGAGGGTATACCACAGGGGCCGGTAGTAACCGTAGGGGCTGGGGCTGGACCACAACTCATGCCACGAGATGGATTCCAGCCAGGGAATCTGGACCAGGTCGTCGGAGAACAGCGGGAGTGTGAGCGCGTCGCCATATAGCAGGTCGGTGAGCGCCAGCGCGACGAGGGCGGAGGCGACGGCGGGGTGGGTCAGCGAACGCAGGAAGGTTTTCATCGCGCAGTAGTTTAGCACAGTGACCGGAGAGTGCAAGGTTGGCGTCCGGGTACTGCTGGCTGTAGCGTACTACTCACCCTCCCGCAGGTTTATGTAAGCCCGCAAACGCTGTCAATCGCAACCTGCGGGAGAGTTGGTACTGCTCGCAGCGAGAAGAGAGGCGGGCAGCGTCAGGCCGTACGCCGCCGTCCACCGCTCCAGGTCGCCCAGCGTCACTCGCCATCTGCGACTTCCCTTACCGCCGGGGCGTGGTACCTTCTCCAGCCGCATCCGGCCCAGAACGCGCCCGATGCGCCGATTGGTGATGCGTTCCAGGTCGCCGTCGTCTCTCTTCGCAACGGCCCTGGCAACCAGCATAACCTGTGCCGTGGTTAACACAAGGTCCGAGGGGGTCTCTTCACTAATGGCACTAATGGCATTAATGGCACTAATGGCACAATAGCACAGCGTCCGGATGACCAAAGTGGTAAGGTCGCCGGACTCCAGGTCCAATCTTTCCTCCTGGTACTGCACCGATAGTGCCTCCATGCGCTCCCAAAGCCCCGTCTCCCTGATCTCCTCCTGGTCAGGATCACGCCTTTGCTTTGCACTCCGCTTCAGCACCCCTTGAGCATCCTGGTCATCAACCCACAGGGCCACAGCCAGGATAGCACGCCACGGCTCCAGGTTACGCCCGGTCAAGCGTGCCTTCTCGTTGACGGCTCTCTCATATTCCCGTAGTTCGGGAAGATGAGCCAACGCCAGGGCCCACAGGTCGTCAATCAACTGGCGCCGGTCGTGGGGCCAGGCTTGATAATCGAGCGGGTCGGCGTTGGCGCGATAACGGTCGGGCGTGCGGATCAAGGGGATGACGATGCTGCGGCTGGCGAGGACGTTGTCGGGCAGGTAGATGGCAGAGAAGAGACGTGGGCAGAAGGCATTGACGTGCCGCGTCCGCCACACCTTGTCCGGGCCCAGTTCCTTAACGGTGATGGTACTCCCACGGCGGTTGCCTGCCAGCAACAGTGCCCGCTTGTCGGAGTCGGTCTTGCGCGGGTCGGAGAAGTTCTCCGCATCGTCAAACGCGAGCGTTGCGCCATACTCGGCCAGGTCGCGCAAACTGGCGTAGCTTCCACCGGCCAGGATGACCTGTCCCAGGTAGGCCATCTCCGCCACCGTGTGTAACAGCACGGTCTTGCCGGAGCCTCTCTCGCCACTGGGCCAGGGATAGCCGATGACGTTGAAGGCGGGCAAGAACCAGGTGGCCAGGGTGTAGCAGGCCATCATCTCGGCCATGGTGCGCTGGCTGGCCAGGGAACGATCAAAGTCAACGAAACGGCTTACGACCTCGGCCACCTGGTTGAACACAGTGGCGGGATGAGGTCTTTTGCCTGCGCGGTAGGTCTTTACACCCTGCGTTGACCAGGTGCGGGATGGATGCGGCCTCTCGGGCAAGACGACGTCCAGCCCGAGGTCGTCCAGCGGCGCATCGCCACCAGCGCCATCATCACCAAAGAGCACGCCGTCGTCACGGACGACGAAGAGGCGTGAGCCTGTCTGGACGAGGGGCGGGTCGTGTTTGATGACGTGGCCGTCCTTGTCCCGGCCCTCGGTGCTGGTGACGCGGACGTAGAGCCAGGCGGCGGCGTAGGCGCGCCCATCCACGAGCGCGAGGGGGCGGCGCATGACGGGGGGAGGGGCGTCCAGGAGTTCGATGGTGGGTAGGGCGGGTTGGGGTTCTGGGTTTGTCGTTTTCATTTCTTGTCAAACGCGATTTGTCTGTGAAGCGGTCGTGTGACTCCTGTACCTGTCTGCTGGGCTGGTGCTCTGTCAACTCTATTTTGGCGGCTTGCAGTGGCGACTTCAGTCGCTTGTTGAGCGGCAGGAACGACTGAAGTCGTTACTACGAATTGAACGTCCCATCTTGCACCCACCTCCTAAAAAGTGGTAACGCCAGGAGTTTCAACTCCTGGCGCTATTATAGCAAATGAGGACGGAAGAAGTGGAAATTTCGGAAATTTCCGTTTCCTCCGCTTGTGGCGTCCTACTCCAGATAGCCTAGCCTTCCAGCTTCAATAACGTCTCGTAATCTTCTGGTAGAATACTTCCAGCCCAAGCTAGAAATAATCCTATCTCTAAAGTCATTCAGGCTTGGCTCAGGGGTATCTGTATCCTCCCACTCATCCCATCGCCCACGGTATTCCTGCTTCATCTCGAGCCATAAGGGATACATCTCCTTCCACCTCTTAAGAGTTTTCGCTTTCTTGGGCATCCAATCCGGCATTGACGGTGCTTCCACTTCTTCGTCATCCGTGTCGTCCCCGGCGGGCGTCGGCGGTTCCGTTTGGACCTGTCGAGAGGTCAATCTGTCTATCTCCGCCTTTATCGCCTCACGCGATTCTGGCCAGCACAATGATATATCTTTCAGCAACTCCTCGAAGTAGTAGCCCTCCACTGCGGGGTGCACGCACTTGGGGGTTACCTGAATCCGTTCATCGGAAATCGAGATGACTTCAAATAGCATGACCGGACCGAGAGGTGAGGGTCTTTCTGCATCATCCTTGAGTGTGTAATGGAATCCATCCATGCCTATCGTGTACAGCCCTACATGTTCGTCTATCCTTCTGATAGGTTGCAGTTGGATGTATCCTTCCTCTGTAGGGAAGTGACGAGAGTTCACCTCCTCGGTGCGGTGCCGTAGCCAGTTATCGAAATAGACAAAAGTTGTGTGCAGGGTAAAGGCCAGTGCCGGCATAGCGAAAGCTGCCTCCCTTCTCTTGACAGTGGCGGCCTGCTGTGCCACACTACGCTCGCCAGGCCGCCCCGGATGGTGGCCATCGTCCCAGTTGGGGGTAATGCCGCAGGGCGGTTCTTCCGCGTTCAATTTGGGATCTACTGATCTGATCTTAACATAATTGTATCACACGATGTGCAAAAGAACAAATGTTTCACTGGCCGTCGTGGACTTGTGTGGGCAACGCTATTGCGTATAATAGGGGCAAATCGGAGCATAACATTGCTAGAGCGGACGGCGCGGCAGCGCGTGTTATAGAAAGGATGCTTTATCTTATGGACGAAACGGAATGGTCACAGGCGGCAAGGGAAGCGATGCAGATTTGGCAAAAGATCGAGACATTCGAGGGGTTGTGTGAACTGAATGCCCGCTTTATGGAGGGCAAGATTTGCTTTATTCCTGGGTGGTCTGGTGAGGGTCTTGATGCAGAGTCGGAACGAATCGCTCCCTATCTGGCGGCTTTCAACCGTGCCGGTTTCCTGACGGTTGTATCTCAGCCTGGTCTTGACAAAGGGTACAGCAAGCAAAGGGCTTTCGTGGAGGGCTTTGCCTGCGAGGCTACGGCACTAAGGATCGAGAGGCTCTCTTTGTGTAGTGACCTGTATATCTACGTTGCCGGTCCTGGCGAAAGCGGTGGATGCAGGACGACGGTTACTATTGATTATTTGAAGCCGTTTACCTGGGCTGGGGATGCTGCACTGGACGAGACGGGTCTTTTCGTGCAAATGCAGGGGTACGAAGATGTTTGCGGCGACAGTGCGATGCGGGACCTGAGGCAAACCTGGTTCGTGGGCGTAATTGATCTCTGCTGGGGGCGAACGGGCTATTTGTGGGACACGTTGGCGAAGGAGCTTTGTTTTTCTTTGGAACCTCCCCGACGCGACTGAGTGGGCTTGACGACCGCTTTTCGCTGTAGGACAAGCCCGTGGCCCTTCGGCTTCGCTCAGGACAGGTGCGCTCAGGACGCCGCCCCGCTTTTTTCGCTCACTGGCACCGGTCGAGGTGGGGGGAAGCGGGGCGGCGGGCGGTGTTCATTTGTGCGAGGACTGACGTCGGGTATAATAGGGGTGCGTCGTCGTCTCCGGGAGCTCGTCGAACGGTGTGGCAAATGCTTTGTTTGGGCAGCAACATAAGGAGTGTCTGTTATATGAGCAGTGAAGAAGCCGTTTATGATCCCACACAGACTCAGCTAGACCAGTTCAGTGATCTGGTTTCAGAAGGCTTGGGCCTGGAGGATCTTTGTAATCCGACAAGTGTAATGCTGTTACTCAAGCAGCGACACGTAAACCTCATAGAGTTGCAGGCTTTGAAGCAAGAAGTAGCTGAACTTCGAAGTGCCACGGATCAGCTCAGAACCGAACGAGAGGATCTCCGAGTCAGACTTGGCAGATCTGAAGACCGTGGCTTTGCCTCTTCGATCGAGATCCCAATTAGCGTTCTTTCCGGCTTTGCAATCAATATGCTAACGACCGACTTTAAGAACTGGGTGGGTTGGGCTTTACTCATCATGACTGTAGGTGTATTGATCTCCACTCGACGGTATTTTGGAAAGAAGGAGGAGAACAATGAACAGCAGGGTTAAGAGTGTGGAGAAAAAGATCAGAGGGGAAATAATTAGAATCCCAGACATCAAGACAGTCGTTATCAACTTGGGGCGTAAGCACGGGATTAAACTTAGTAGCGTCTTCTCTATTCTTGGACAGCCTGAAGCTATAGTTGATCCCTTTGCAAAAAAGGAGCTCGGCCGCGTAATCATAGCCAAGGGCAAAGTTAAAGCTTCTCACGTGGACGATGAATTCACCATTGCCACGACAGAGTGGTCTGAGTGGATCGGTGGCAGCATAATGATGGGTCTCGTGCCAAACGAACCAGACCTAGTTATTCACGAAGAAGAGCTTTTGGTGAAACCGGAGGATGTCCAGCCGTGGAAAGCCAAGTCAGAGGAACCCGTCAAGATAGGCGACGTCGTGGAAGTCACAGTATTAGTGCCAAAAAGCGTAGAAGCAACTTCAGACGGTGACTTCTGATTCTGATGAGAGAAGAGGCGGCCTAGTTATGGTCGGCGGGAGGGTCGTCCACCCCGCCGCCAGTCCAAGGCTTGCAGTGAGCCTGTCCTGAGCATAGTTGAAGGACCTATCGAACGGTGCGGCGGGTGTTTTGTTCCAAACTAAGCTATTCGGGGTAGACAGGTGCTCAGGGCTGATAACCGAAATTATCGGTACTAGCTTGGCGCAATGAGTATTGATGGACAAATTGAAACTGGAGGGTTGCTGTGCCACTTAATCAACCGCTCGAGTCCATTACTGAAGCCGACCTTCGGGCTCTAGTGACTGATGAAGTCCCTGAAGGGAAGACAATTGAATACAAGCGAGCATTGCCAGACAACACTCATGATGATATAAGAGAGTTTTTGGCTGATTTATCCTCGTTTGCCAACGCTGCTGGCGGTCACCTGATTTTTGGTGTCGAAGAGGAGGCTGGCGTGCCTGTCAACCTCTGCGGTTTGCAGGGTATTGATCCTGACGCCGAAATCCTACGATTAGAAAACAGAGTTCGGGATTGCATAGAGCCGAGAATACCAGGCGTTTCTATGCGAACCGTGCCCTTACAGGCATCAAGAGTAGTAATTACTATTCGCATTCCAAGAAGTTGGGCACAGCCTCATGTAGTGAAGTATCGAAGACACTGGAGATTTTACTCTCGCAACTCTGCGGGCAAGTATCCCCTTGATGTCTCAGAGTTACGTGGGCTATTTCTACTATCGGAAACAACGGCAGAACGTATCAGATTATTTCGCGCTGAACGTCTTGGCAGGATTGTTGCGGATGAGACACCCGTGGCGTTGGATAAGGGTGCTAAAATCGTTCTCCACATTATACCGTTTGGGGCATTTGATCCGGCTGCTAAATTCGATATGGCTTCTTTTGGTGATGATGTCTGGCGTTATGCACCTATTTATGAATCGACAGTGACGGACTATCGATATAACTTGGACGGAATCGTGACGTCTGTGCAATCTCACGATTCAGCTTTTATGCGTTCGTATCTACAGATCTTCCGCAATGGAATCATCGAAGCTGTTGACACGAGAGCTTTACGTAATGCTGGCGAAGGGTCTCCAATTATCTCAAGCGGGCCATATGAAAAGGGACTACTTGATGCACTCCCAAGATACTTGGCAATCCAAAAGAGGCTTGGTGTTGAACCGCCCTTCTTCATCATGCTTAGTCTACTGGGTGTGTTGGGCTACTTTGTGAAACCCGGTTGGGACGAGGCTTTTTGGCGGGATCGCGCCCGCCCGATTGATAGAGATGCCCTTCTGTTACCCGAAGTTATGGCCGATGGCTTTGAGTGTGACCCTATAGAAGCGATGATACCGATCTTTGACATGGTTTGGAATGCTTCTGGATGGCCTCGATCAATGAACTATAACGAGGAGGGAAAACCAATGGGCTATAACAATAAGGGAAGGTGGGTAGTGCAAGAGTAAAGCCAGAATCGATAGCGGTGATTATCAGCACTAGCAAGGATAACCAGCCGCAGTCGAAGTGCTGAACCAAGACCGACATCCCTACAAACCACAGGAGGCATCAAGCAATGGACAAACTGGAACTGACTTTCCAAGTCGAGAAGGATACCAAGAACACCCGCCGCTACCAGGAAGAGGCCGGCGATGGCCCGCCCATCATTGGCACGCTGTACGTTCAACAGTGGGCGCTGCGCAAACTGACCGGTGGCGACCTTCCAGACCGCGTGCGGGTGACGGTGACGGTTGACAAGTAACGGCGCAATCCAGCGATGTCTCGTCCGAGTACCCTCGAGCATTTTAGGAGCCCGCTATGCCCCGACGGAAAAAGACCGCCACTTCTGCCAGACGTCTGCCGAAGGTAGAGACCGAGATCTCCTTCATTGAACCACCCGCGCCCGATGAGGTCGAAATCCCTGAACAGAAAGAGCACTACCAACTGCCTACGCGCTTTGGGGCGGTGCCGGTGGACGAAGCGCCGTTGGGCTGGGAGGTGGAAACGCGGCGGCGCGAAACCAAAGTCACAAAGTTTCAGCATGCCTACCCCACCATTCGCTTGCCCTTTCAGGAGGTCCAGCGGGTGGAGTTCGGGCACGCCGACCGTTTTCTGGCCCAGAACGAGCAAGACCGCAAGCTGCGCGAGTTGTTCCCCAGCGGCGCGAACCGGTTGTTCTTTGGGGATAACCTGCACGTCATGCGCCAACTGCCGAGTAACAGCATTGACCTGATCTACATTGACCCGCCCTTCTTCTCCGGCCGCAAATACAACGTCATCTTTGGCGACAAGAACGAAGTGCGCTCCTTCTCCGATATATGGGAAGGCGGCATGCCCGGCTACCTGGTGTGGCTCAATGCGAGACTGTACGAGATGAAGCGGTTGCTCAAGCCCACCGGCTCAATCTACGTTCACATGGACTGGCATGCGAGCCATTATGTGAAAGTGGAGATGGACAAGATATTTGGATACGATAATCTACGGAATGAGATTGTGTGGTATTACAACAGTGGCGCAAGAAAGAAAAGCGATTTTGGCAGGAGACATGATGTTATCCTGCGATACTCTAAGCGCGAAGACTATTGTTTCAATGGCGAATCATCCCTGGTGCGTGAACCTTACAGCCCTGACATCAATATACCGGCAAGCAAGGCTCACTACTATGATCCACGTGGAAAGGTGCTAGACGACGTGTGGCGTGTGCCTATCATACCTCAGAATGACCGAACTGAAAGGATAGGCTACCCAACACAGAAGCCCATTGAGCTTCTGCAAAGGATAGTCGAGGCTTCATCCAGCCCTGGCGATGTTGTAGCAGATTTCTTTTGCGGAGGTGGCAGTTTTATTGCCGTTGCTCAAGGTCTACGCGTGCGAAGGGAAACCCGAGTCATCCATAGGCGGGACGGGACAACGGACACCAAAGAGAAGCGCGTGTACTACTGCTCAGACCATCAGCGCCGTTGGATTGCCTGCGACCAATCGCGCATCGCCGTTGCCATCACCGCCGACCGCGTGGCAAAGGTTATTAGAGAGAAAATCGGCGCCCTGTTTCCCATCCCCGATTTCACCGTCGAGCATTGGGGCGTGTACGAAGCGCCCAGGCTGGAAACGTACAGTGAAACCCAGTTCCGCGAGTTCGTGGTCAAAGCGTTCGGCGGCCGGCCAGAGAGTGTGTCGCCCGCCATTCACGGCGTCCGGTATGGCGTCCCGCTGTACGTGGGCCAGCCTTCGCGCCGCTCGCGCATCGGCAAAGGGGACGTGGCCCGCTTTGCCAAAGCGGTCTACGAGGAACGCCGCGCCAACCACGGTGTCATGCTGGCCTGGAACTTTGGCCCGGATGCCCGCAAAGCGGCGCAGATTCTGGCCGCCCGCGAGAACAAGCGCATTGACTTTGTGCGTCTCAACCTCATCCGGCTGGAGTCGGACGAGTTCCGCGAGCACGTGGTCTCCAAACACAAGGACTATGGGCCATTGCTCAGTTTCATCCAGCAGCCGGAGGTGCGCGTGGCCGTCCGCAGGGTAAAATCGCTCACCTACGAGTTCGACGTGTCCGAGTCGGTCAGCCTGAACAAGGATGGCGCGATTGCCAACGTGCAGTGGGACTTCCGCCACCAGGCCGGCAAGTTCATCTCTACACAGGGTTACACTTTCCTCCGCGACAAAAAGACCAAACGGGCGGTGCTCGTCGTGGAGTACACTTTTCCCAAAGCAGGTACGCACACCGTCGCTTGCTCCGTGCAGGACGACCAGGGCGGCGAGCGGACAGTGGTACAGGAGATTGAGGTCAACTAGATGTACCATTCCTTTGCTCCCTACGAACAGGATTTCCGCGAGTGGTGGGCTTCCGGCGCCTACCCGGACGTGAACCCCCTCACCCGCGATTTTCTGCTCCATATTACGCGCGAGGACGCGCCACGCCATTTGTGGCGGCATCAAGAAGAAGCGCTGATGCGCGTGGTCTATGCCTCCGAACTGCTCCAGTGGAACGAACTTTTGCTCAACATCGTCACGGGCGGCGGCAAGACGGCCATCATCGGCGCGGTGGTCGCCTGGCTCAAGGTCTGCCACGACCTGCACAAGTTTCTCCTGCTCTGCCCCAACACCATCGTGCGCGACCGGCTGGAAGACGACTTTAGAGACGCTCAAGTGTTCCGCGACTTTGGCTTCTTCCCGCCCGGCACGGAGCACTACACCAACCAGCTTGGCCTGCACGTCATGCAGCCCGGCGAAGGGCCGCAGGGCATCCGCGACAGCGGCGTCGTTCTGGGCAACATTCACCAACTGTACCAGTCCAATACGAGCGGGCGGCGCAACCTTGCCGTGCTGATGAACGCCGAGGAAAAGATAGCGGTCTTTAACGACGAAGCGCACAATACCCCGGCGGCAGAGTACGACAACACCCTGTTTGCGCTGAAACGACTCTCCAGGTTCCGGCTGGATACCACCGCTACCCCCGACCGCGCCGATGGCAAAGCCCCGGATACCAAGATGATTTTCGAGTACGGCATCACCGACGCGCAAGCCGAGGTTCCCCCGATCATCAAGAGCGTCGTCGTCTACCAGCCCAGACTCGCTTCGGTGGAACTGACCTACACCAACCCGGAAACGGGCGAGAGGCGCACCGTTGACGAGATGGACGAAGAGTTTGAGCGCATCGAGAAGGGGTTGAGTTCCACCCAATGGGTAACCGACCCCGATCCGATGGGAAAGCAAATCCGCGTCGCGCTGGACCGGTTGCAAGAACAGCGACGTCGAGCCAAGACGCTGGCGCAGGGTTCCTACAAGCCCATCCTGTTCGTCGTCGCCATCACGATCAAGGACGCTGAGCAAGCGCGAGATATGCTGGAAAAAGATTTCAACGTCAGAACCTTGCTGGTCACGGAAAAGTCCGACGAGGAAGAGCGCAAAGCCGCCCGGCATCTGGGCAAGCCCGGCAGCCCCTACGACGCGGTTGTGAGCGTGCTCATGCTGCGCGAGGGGTGGGACGTGCCGGCCGTGTCCGTGATCCTGCTGCTGCGCAAGTTCTCCTCGCGGGTGTACGGGCAGCAAGTGGTCGGGCGCGGCCTGCGGCTCAACGTGCGGACCGAGGACATCCAGGAAATCTGCGCCATCGTTGACCACGAGAAGCTAAAGCACGGCTGGCTATGGGAGATGGTAGGCGCAAAGATTCGCACCAACGTTGACCAATTGAGCATGTTCGGCGACGAAGACCTCCCTCCCAGGCGGAAGCCGCAGTTCGTTGACAAGCCGGAACTGCTGATCGAAATCCCTGAACCCATCGAGGAAGAAAAGGCCGACTTTGACGAAGAGTTGATGAACATTCAAGTCGAAATCGGCGACTATCCTGACTGGCAGGCAGTCGTGGATGGCTTTGACTATGCCCTGGATACCGAAATCTCACGGGTAGAGATCGCCAGTGTCGAGGGGCGGCCACTGAATGGTTCGGGCTTTCTTGAAATCCACGAAGCACCCGCCGTTTACACGGTGCATAAAACCCTGGACGAAATCAACGACCCGGCGGAACTGGCAGAAATGCTCAAACACAGCGTCCGTGACATCGCCGCCGATTTGTTGGCCGAAGAAGGAATCGGCTCGCACGAGTTGGGCTATTTGTACGGGGTGCTGATGAGCCACGTCAGCAAGCAAATGCTAGGCGGCAAGACGGTGGGCACGGCCAGCGTCGAATCGTTGCGGCGCGCAATCAAACGCCGCCACAAGATGGCGTCTTACTTCAAGAACCGGCTCGGTCTCGTGGACAGCATTGTGAGGTACAAACCGGAGGCTGAACATGCCAACCAGTGAACGCGGCGATTTTGAGAACCCGACCAAAAGCGCATACTCCGTCGAGCGTTACGACTCGTCGTGGGAACGTCAGTATATGAAAAGGCTGGAGCGGGATAAAACGGTCGCCAAGTGGACGAAGAATCACGGTATCACGATCCAGTATGTCACCGAAGCGGGCAACGTGCGCGGCTACCGGCCTGACTTTCTCATCGAACGCATTGACGGAGCGAAGGAACTGCACGAAGTCAAAGGGGGTCAATTCATCAACAATCCGAACACTATCCGCAAGCACGAAGCCGCAGGGAACTGGTGCAGGAAGCGGGGGATGCGTTTTGTCGTGATAACGAAGTAAATGGCAGGAGAGATCCGCTGGCAATCCGTTTGAGATTTGGGCTAATCTATGGTACGGTAGTCCCCCTGTAGAGTGTTGTTGGATCACTGTGTCCTACCTGTGCTGTTCTGCTCGCGCCGGATAGCCATATCCGGCGCTTGGGGCAGGCTCTGGCGATCCCTTGAGAGCAACAACACCTAAGGGGGAGACTATCCAATCACGGGACATGCCGAATGTCGTGCATCGAAGAAACGGGCGGTGCCCCAGACCGAGGCTACGAGATCGATCGCGTGCTGGCAGATCACTACGGCTTCACCGATGAGGAGTTGGACTTCATCATCAACTACGACATCAAGTACCGCATGGGGCCGGTTTTTTCAGCAGTGGCGGGGAAGGGTGATGGGTAGCGCGTGAGCCAGTTGATTACATACTTGCGCCAAGATAAGACCGATTATCCGGCCCAGTTGACATCCTCTAAAAATTGCACTATACTTGTCATCAGGATAATGCAACTAATGTTATGGGAGGAGGCAGGGAAAAAGTGACAGAAACGAGTGTCGCCATCGGGCAGGTAAAACGGGATATTTCCGAATTGATCAACCGCGTCGCCTATGGTGGCGAGAGGGTCATTTTGACATCTCGCGGTAAGCCCAAAGCGGCGCTGGTCAGTATTGCGGATTACGAACGGCTCCAGCGGGAACAAGTGAATGACCGACTGGCGTACTGGCAGGCGTGGATGGCCGAAAGTGCAAAGTTGACGGCTGAGATCCTGGCGCGTCGCGAGGGCGAACCGTTAGATGTGGACGCGCTTTGGCAAGCGGCGCGGGCGGACCTGGAGGCGCGGGATGAGCAAATACCTGGTCATTGATGCCAGTTTTGCCTTTAGATTGATGTTGCCCGGTGCGCACCAAAAACGCTGTCAGGCGCTGGTGACGCAATGGCACACAGAGGGTTACGTGTTATGCGCGCCGGCATTGTGGCTCTACGAGATTACGTTCGCGCTGTGCAAGGTGGTACATTTCGGGCAAATCACCCGCGATGAAGGGCAGCAAATATTGATCCTGGCGCAGAAACTCGGTGTACAGTTATTTCCCCCCGATGATGCCCAAACTATAGCGGCATTTGACTGGACGATACGGCTGCAACGCGCCGCCGCTTACGATAGCTTTTACCTGGCGCTGGCAAAGACGTTGCGCAGCGAGCTGTGGACGGCAGATAAGCGATTGGTTAATGCCGCCGGGGTCTCTTGGATACATTTGATACATGACTCTCTGTAAAGATAGGTTTGGAAGCCCATCTACGGAAAGATAACACGTGAATCCACCCATTACATATTTGCGCCAGGGCGAGGCTAACTATCCGGCCCGGTTGATGGATTACCTGGGAGAACAAGCCCCGCCAGCGGTCGCGTTGTGGGGAGCGCGGGACTTATGGTTCAAGCGCAACGGGCCGCTGCTGGCCCTGTTCTGCTCGGCCAAAGCGCCAGCCAGCGTTATGTTGCAGATACATGACCTGGCCCAGGGGTGGCGCACGGGCACAGTGACAGTCATCAGCGGCTTCCACTCGCCGGTGGAGCAGGAATGCCTGGCGGTGCTGTTGCGCGGGCCGGGGCCGGTCATCGTCTGCCCGGCGCGGGGGCTGGTCAGGATGCGATTGAAACGAGAGTACAAAGAACCGCTGGCGGCCGGGCGGCTGCTGCTCATGTCGCCGTTTGGAGAGAAGGTGCGGCGCATGACGGCGGACACCGCGCTGACCCGCAACCGCTTCGTGGCCGCCCTGGCAGACACCGTGCTGATCGCCCATGCCCAGCCGGGCAGCAGGACAGAGCAGTTGGCGCAAGAAGTGGTCGGGTGGGGCAAGCCGGTGTGCACGCTGGATCACCCGGCGAATGAGCGTTTGCTGGCCTTGGGAGTTTTGAGGTATTTGTCAGCCGGTATGTCCTTTGTCAGGCAGGGCCGCCTGCCAACTCGCTAAAGCCGGCCGCCCAGTACGTCACCGAAGCGGGCAACGTGCGCGGCTACCGGCCCGACTTTCTCATCGAACGCATTGACGGAGCGAAGGAACTGGTGCAGGAAGCGGGGGATGCGTTTTGTCGTGATAACGTAACTACTCACCTGTCTGTCCCCGCCGACGGTTGAAACCATCGGCTGATACGCAAAGTGCGTTAAAACGCACTAAAACGCGACTTCCTAACCCGTTTTAACGGGTTTCGCCGTATCAGCGGGGCGTTTCAACGCCC
>Ga0114918_10003260_pt1 | contig 14376 bp, 19 predicted proteins | sample LantaG_FD_87015 | JGI IMG/M metagenome (GOLD analysis project Ga0114918, IMG submission 87015) | Deep subsurface microbial communities from Baltic Sea to uncover new lineages of life (NeLLi) - Landsort_02402 metaG | ecosystem: Environmental > Aquatic > Marine > Oceanic > Sediment | place...
GTTCGTTGCTCATCCCTCAGAGCGTGATTGGCTTATTTCAAATAAAGCCACTAATAATTTTGCAGCCAGCTTATTTGACTACCTCACTCAGCGGGGGTCCCTCACAGAAAAACAACTTCTTGCTGTTCAGTGTAATTTAACAGCAGAGCATTTTGATGTTTTGGAGTTAGAGGATGATGGCTGGGAGTCTAGAACTCAATACTGCCGACGCATGGGATTTGACATGTGAGGGGTGGTAGAGCAATGAATAACTTAATAGCTATACTAGCTGGAGTAGCGTTTTTTGCGCTACTCGGCTGGGTGGGTAATGAAGACTTTAAGGATGAAGTCAGAGCCCAGGTCCGTTACTGTGAAATGGTTGAAGCAGATGTATGGCCAGACTACAATAACACTTTTCAATATTGCGACAAAGCGTACGCTGCTTTACGCAAGATCAAAGGAGAATGATCATGACGCCGAATTTTCAACAAATGTCATCTAAAGAGCTTGTGTCTTTTTATAATAACTGGGAAGGTGTGAAGCCCATTAAAAAGTTTCGTGACCACGCCACAGGTGTGAAACGCTGCGAGCAATTATCTCAGGTCTTGCAGGAAATAAAAGAGGGTGGCGTAGTAGACCCTGAAACTGAGCTCAAAATAGAAGAAGCTCCTAAAGTTTCAACTCGTCGTCAAGCGATGAGCACCTCTCTTCAGTTAGACAGAACTATTATAGTTTATGATACTGAAGGCTTATCTTTAGCGTTGGCGTTGAATGTTCATCAGCTTTGGAAGGCATATCCTAAATGGATCACAGGTGCTCAAGTAGATAGGCTCACCAGGGTGCTCTACACAGCCGCTAAGGCTGGTATTAGAGGGTCTGTGACCATCAACGAGCGCACCTTTGAATTAGCTCAGTCAGGATTAAAGCGTAATGGATAGTATTTTTGAAAACAAATCTCTAAACAGAGATGTCATTAAATGGGAAGATTATTTATCTTCTTTCACTCCTTGGCAGAATAAATCTGGGGTGTGGTTCAAAAGAGAAGACTACTTCGCACCTCTCGGTTATAGCGGTCCTAATGGTTCTAAAATGAGACAGCTCATATGGTACGTTAATCGCTTTAAAGAAGGGAAGTCCCACATAGTGACTGGGGCTTCTATTCAGTCACCTCAGCTTAGCATGAGCGCTATAGTTGGCGCCCACTATGGTCTGAGAAACCGACAGGTAGTTTACAGCAAGCCGCACACGGTCTTGAACCATGACAATCCTAAGATTGCTGCAGGTTTTGGGGCGGTATTTGAATATGCTAACGGTCCTTATAACCCGATACTTCAAAAGAAAGTAGCTGACCTGACACAGCCATCTTCTTTGGTTGTTGAATATGGTATAACTGTGCCCCATGATAGATATGATCCAGAAGATGTTAAGAAGTTTCATGAGGTCGGTGCTCATCAAACGAGCAATATGCCTGATGAGGTTGAAAGGTTGATCATGCCTGCGGGTTCATGTAACTCTTTAACCAGTGTCGTTTTAGGTCTGAGCAGGGACCCGAAAAACCTTAAAGAATTATTTACAATAGCTATCGGACCTGATAAGAGAGACTGGATGGCAGCACGTTTAAAATTAATGGGTGTAGACTATAAAAATTTACCGTTCAAATGGAAGCATTATTCTTTACATGATAACAAATACGCTTCATACTCTCAAAAATTCACAGGAGAAGTTTATGAGGGTATAACATTCCACCCTACTTATGAAGCTAAAATGTGGAGATGGCTCAGAGAGACTAACAATCTGGACCGTGACGATAGCACTGCGTTTTGGATTGTGGGCAGTGCTGCTAATACCAAAGTGATAGAACCTTTTTATACGGAGGCATCTTAATGACCACTAAATGGAAAATATTAGACAAATATGATTTTGAGCTTCTTCCTGGCGAGCCTCAGAAAATGCCTGATGGAGATTACAGCTACTATCAATATTTAAATAAACGCTGGCAGGAGACTGGTAAGAATGTTCTCTGCCAAGAGTTTCTTTTAAATGAGCACCTAGGTGCCTCAGTTATTCAAGAGCCGTTCGGAGGCTGTGGTGTTTTCTCAGTAGCATTACAGCATGTGGTAAAGCCTGAGCATCATTTTATAGGTGAACTTGATGACGACTGCGTTAATCAGCTCAAATACTGCATGGCTGGTTATTCTAATGTTGTTGTTTCTAAAGAAGATGCGCATGAGAGCTTAGGGGTCATGCCTGCTGATATATACGTTTGTGACTTTCCTTTCTTTACGTTAATACAACATAGTAATGGTAAATGGCGTAAAGAAATGGAACGAATGGTGGCTCATAAGCCTGAAGCCATAATAATTACTGATGGCTCCAGCTGTCGCTGGCACTTCACAATGCCTAACTTGCTTGCAAGAGGGTATGAAGTGACTAATGACCGAGAAAGTTATGCGGGTGCATTTAGTGATTATTTTGAAGAACATTACGGGTATAAAGTCACAGCAATGGCTTATCACGGCACGTGCTTTTATATTAAAATAGAACCGACCAATATAGATTTCAATCCTATAAGGTACAAAAAGATTGCTGCCGGAGAAGGTCACAAAGGCTTAAAGCCAGTAAAGGAATAACTATGATAACTGATAAAGATTATCGCTTGCGGGAAAACCGCACAGAATACTTTGATGCGCTCTACAATGTGAACTTGAAATATGGTGTTATGCCTGGACTGGTTTATCTGTACCTGCCTGAATTGGCTAAGCGTTATAACTGGGACGCTGAGGATAAGCTCTGGTTTGCCTTTTTAAATGGCATGACGCAAAACCCAATAACATCTTTAAGGCTAATGTATGAGCTTCCTGAGGTCCCTCCGGCGGGTTCTACTTTAAATAAGTTTACTGACTGGTTTGATAAAAACTGGGAAAACCTGCAGTATGACACTGACAGGAGGTATCAAAAGAAAGACACCATTGACGCAATCAAATCTTATGCTAACCTTTTGGGTAATTTCAATTCTCAAGAAGAGATGCTGACAGGAGATTATCAAACATTGTGGAAAAGGGTTAGGGACGGGTATGACTCTTTCGGTCGCTTGTCATCATTTAGTTATCTTGAATATGTTTACTTGAATGGATTCGGTGCAGACTGTGATGACTTATTATTTGAAGATAAATCAGGCAGTAAATCTCATCGTAATGGTATGATGATATTGCATGGTGCTGACAAGTTCGTCTGGGACAAACGAATGAAGAACGGTTTCAAAGGAGATTACCCAGACTTTGGAAAAATATGTGGCTGGTTGAATTCAGCAGCCGAGTCTTATTTGGATCGGTTTGCTAGGCATAACCCTGAGACGCCCAACATAGGTAACTTCACTTTTGAGAGCAACTTATGCACTTTCAAGAATCATTTCTTTGGTAGACGTTACCCTGGTGTGTACGCCGATATGGGCTGGTCACGAATTGAATGGGCAGAAGAAAAAGGTTTAGATGTTGAAGTGTTTAAGGATATGAGAGCTGAACTCTTACCTACATGGCTCAGAGCTGAATGCTCCGACACTAGGGTTGACATTAATAAACATGCGGCTATATTTAAATTGACTGGTCGTCCGTACAGAGGGGAGCATTTCTTAGATGCCTAATGTTATATTGAGATTATCAGGAACTTTTGGCTCAGGTAAAACTACCGCAGTTAGAAAGTTTATAGAAGATTACCCTTCTGAAACCTTAATGGGTGATAAAAAGATAATGGGGTATCGAATAGACCTCACATCTCTTGATGTTGAAAAACCATTATTTATTGTCGGCAAGTACGATAATGTTTGCGGAGGTACAGACTCTATTAACACTCAATTAGAGGTTGCAGAAAGAATAATAAAGGCACACGCCCTAGGTCATGTTCTTTACGAGGGCGCTCTCGTTTCTGCTTCTGGTCTTGGGGGTAAAGTCACTCAGATTACTGAAGAGACTGGATGCACTGTCTATGCCTTCTTAGACACTCCTCAAGATAAATGTATAGACAGGGTTATTAATCGCAGGCTCACCGCAGGAAACACCAAAGAGTTTAACCCTAAAAATTTGGTTGCTAAATTTGGAGGCGTCACAGCTTGTCGTCAACATGTAACTGAAGCTGGTTTCAGGGTAGTTGATGTTGACCACATGAACACTCATCCCCCGTTAGTCAAAATAATAAAGGACTTTGAAATATCATGATTGAAAGTAATCCGTACCATATGCCTGATAAAGATACTATTGTGTCTACAGAGGCTCTTCTCTATTTCGTATGGGAAAGAGAAGCCATGCGCATTGCGAAAGAAAATAGGTTTAACGGCGCATTGACCTTTGACCCTATTTTAAGTAAATATAAATTTACTAATATCAGGCGTAAGGATGACCGCGTTAGTGAATGGATCATAAAGAATGTTATAAATCTTTATTCAACTGAGAATTATAGGCAAGATCTTTGGTTTGTTCTTTTAATATGCAGGCTGGTTAACTGGCCACCCACACTGCAGCGTTTAATTGATGACGGTATATTACTTGACGACGCAGGTAACTTTGACCCTGCTGTATTCTCAAAGAGTATAGAAGAGTTTAGAGCTCAGTTGGATGGCGGTAAAGTTTACTCCGGAGCGTACATGGTCTATCCTACTAAGAAAGATGTAGGTTCTGTGAAATCCTTGTCCTTGGCAAGGTACATTATTTCACCTGCTCTTGAAGTAGGAGATGAAATAGATCATTCTTTCTTTGATCACAACTCTGTTGAGAATTTTGTAAATGTGTTGGCAGGCTGCTTTGGCATAAGCACGTTTATTGCAGGGCAGGTCGCAGCAGATTTGACTTATGGCGACGCCGTATTAGCTAAAGCGATAGACCTTTATACTTACGCACCCATCGGCCCTGGTAGTAGCAAAGGTTTAAACTATCTATTAAAGCGAGGCCCATATGCGTCTTGGAAACAGGATGATTTTAATAATGAGTTGATTACATTAAATGAGGCAATTAAAGAAGAGCTAGATATTACTGACCTCACTCTCCATGACGTGCAGAACGTGATGTGTGAATACAGCAAATACACTCGTACCGTGCTTAATGAAGGTACACCCAAAAGTATGTACAGACCAGAAACAGGATTTTAATTATGGAACTTGTAGTTGATAATGTTAACGAAGCCTTTTCAGAAATTTTCTGGAAACTTAAAGTTATGGGACTTAAACCTCAGGAGACTAGGAATGGGCCAGCATTGGTTTATCCAGGTGTAGTAACTACGACATACCGCCACCCTGAGGAGCGTGTTTTATTCGACCCGCACAGAGACGCTAACCCTATATTCCATTTAATGGAAGCTATATGGATGATTGCGGGTCGTAAGGACGTGGGATTTGTTTCTCAGTTCAATAAGAATATGGCTAACTTTAGTGATGACGGTAGAAACTTTAATGCTGCGTACGGGTGGCGTTGGAGACAGCATTTTGGTCATGACCAGTTAATTGATGTAATTAACTTATTACGTACAGATCCCAGCACTCGTCAGGCTGTTGTGCAAATGTGGGACTCTCAAGATCTATATAAAAAGACTATTGACAAGGCATGTAACACTCAGATTGTTTTTCAAATAATTAACGACAAAGTAGTGATGACCGTTTTTAACAGGTCCAATGACATTTGGTGGGGTGCCTACGGAGCTAACGCGGTACATTTCAGTTTCCTGCAGGAGTTTGTTGCGAGGTCTTTGGGTTTAGGAGTGGGGGTGTATAATCAAATCTCAGTTAATTTTCATTTATACACTGAACTGTATGACATCGGTGATTTCTTAACTTCTCCTCCCAGCAGAGACCATGACGCTTATAACGCTGGCGAGGTCTCACCTTACCCTATAATGAAAAATATGGACATGAATGCTTTTCTTGAAGATTGTGAAAACTTCTGTAATCTTCACAAAGGATATCATAGGAATTATACTCACCCATTTTTTAATGAGGTAGCACTACCCATGGCCCATATATACAGGGAGCGTAAAGAAGGTGTTAGCGATGGTTCTCATTTAATAAATGATATCGCTGCGACTGACTGGAAATTAGCCGTGTCGAAATGGATAGAAAGGCGGCAAAAATAAAACTTGCCTTTTACAATAAAACAAGCCATAGTTATCATATAACTCATAAAGGAAAACTGAAATGAAAACTACTCTACAATTTATATTAGATGGTTCTGCTGTCAGAAGATTTCACACCAAGAATGTGATCTCAACAGAGACAGTCGGGCATCATTCTCATGGAGTGGCCATGGTCACTCTATTGCTAGACCCTCAAGCTAGTCGGTCCTTACTGATGGCTGCGCTATTTCACGATCTTAGTGAACATGTGACAGGCGACATTCCGTCCCCCGCTAAAAGAGAATACGGTATAACTTCTCAAATTAGTGATCTTGAAAACAAACTAATGTTTGAAGCTGGTATTCAGTTCCCTGATTTAAATGAACGTGACAAGCGTACTTTGAAATTAGCAGACATCGCCCATGGCGCATTATTCTGTGTTCAAGAAATGAGTATGGGTAACTCTCAAATGCGCGCCATATTGAACACGTATTTATCTTACGCTCGTCAATTTGTATTAGCGACTAGAGAGAGTGAACTGTTTAATATTATTGAGGAGATGGCCAATGTCAGCAAATAAAACTCAAATTGGTGGTGACCATTATAAAAACGACGGTAATGGTGAAGAGCACTGGGATCGCGTTGATCGCCTTAACCTCAACTATTTTCAGGCGTGCGCTACAAAATACATCGAGCGGTGCTACTTGAAAGACAATGCTGTTCAAGACTTGCAGAAAGCTGCTCATTTTATTCAAAAGTTGATTGAACTTGAAAACGTAAAGCACGATGAGGCAGAAGCTACTGGGGCTTACGTTAATCAAGATCATCCTGGTCAATACAAAGGAGATCTGCGCTTTAAGGATCCGTATGACCTATGACTACTTGGGTCTACGATACAGAAACCTTACCTAACCGTACCCTGCTCAGCGCCAAGTGTGTTGAGACAGGGGAATGGTTTGATGTCTGGCGTCATGAGGCAAACGCTGTAGATAAATTGAAATCGTTTTTACAGCATGGTAAGAAAACTTTAGTCGGTTTCAATAGCATCTATTTTGACGATGTGATCGTAGCTGCTTTTTGTGCGGGACGTAACGAAGGACAAATCAAACAGATAGCAGACGATCTGATAGTCAACAGGACCCCATACTGGGAGGCTTATAAAAAGTTTCACCTAAAAAAGCATATAAAAGATCACATAGATCTTATTGAAGTGTCTCCGTCTTTCGTAGGTTTAAAAGCCTATGGCGCCAGAATGCATATGACTACTTTACAAGACATGCCGTTGGCTCACAACGTCATGGTCACAGCAGACCAGGAACAGCAGATACTTGATTATTGTCACAACGATGTAGACACTACTGAGAAACTTTTAAAGACTTTAGAGCCAGAGATAATGCTTAGGGTTGAAATGAGTCGGGTCTATAATGTAGACCTTCGAAGCAAGTCAGACTCACAAATGGCAGAACAGGCGTACATAAAAAGCATGGGCCTGAAAAAGAGAGACAATAAAATACCTAAAACTATCACATATCAACCTCCCTCTTTCTTAGAGTTTCAAGACCCTGATTTACAAACCTTGTTGAATAAAGTTTCAAAACACGTATTCGAAATGAACCCTGCAACGGGTCATGTAGTGCTACCAGAGTTCTTAGGTAAAGAAATAGTTCAGTATAAAAGGGGTAAGTATCAACTCGGAGTCGGGGGTATTCACTCAGTTCACGATAAAAAAGTGTGCTACACGGCTGGCGATGAAATCATGACTGAAATAGACGCTGCGTCGTTTTACCCCTCAATCATTCTTGAGTGCGGGTTTATACCTGAGACGCTTGGAAAGGCGTTTGTTGAGGAATACCGCAAGATCTACACCCAGAGGCTAAAGGCCAAAGCAGAAGGTAATAAGACGACCTCTGAGACGCTCAAGATTAGTTTGAACGGCACGTTCGGCAAACTGGCTAGTAAATACTCGGTGCTGTATGCGCCAGACCTTATGCTAGCGGTTACTTTAACTGGGCAATTAACGCTTCTCATGTTAATAGAAAAGTTAGAGTCTGTGGGGGTAGAAACATTGAGCGCTAATACCGACGGTATAGTAGTCAAATACCCAAAGTGGGCGCAAGATAAGGTTCATGAGCAGGTCAATATGTTCAGCGATATTTCTAAATTCTTGTTTGATTTCACATCTTACCGAGTTTTAGCAATGAAAGACGTCAATAATTACATTGCTGTGAAACCTGACAGGTCTCTAAAAGTAAAAGGAATATACGCTCCTTTATCTTTACGTAAGAACCCGACCGCTCAGGTTTGCTCAGACGCCGTAGGAGCGTGGTTATCTAATGGGGTCCCGTTAGGTGAGAGTATTTACAAAGCTCCTTTCAAAGACTTTATAAGTGCTAGGAACGTGACTGGCGGAGGCAAACAGCTAGGTAAGTACTTAGGTAAAGTTGTACGGTGGTATCAGAGCACAGAATCATTAGAGCCTATACGTTATTACAAGAATGACAATAAGGTCCCTAAGAGCGATGGTGCTAGGGCGTGTATGACGGTGAACGATTTTGTAAAACATCCCTCAGATTTAGATTATGATTGGTACTATAAAGAAGCTATTAAAATTGCTGTCGCAGTTGGGGCTTCTGATTATTTAACACAATCTGAACTGGATATTGTCGCACCAGTGGCAAAGAAAAGGAAAAGAAATGCAGCGTAAAACAGTTTTTGTAGTACAGGCTGACAATAAAAAAGATTTGTCAGATGCTAAACGATACGGAGATCTATTGGCCGTTTTCGGTAATCCTCGTAAACCTTACGACACCGAAGCTATGATAGGTAAAGCTCGGAGGACTTTTGAAGCATGGCAGGACGGAGATTACCTGCTCATGTTAGGAGACCCGACACTTTGCGGAGTGTGTATGGCCATAGCTGCCGAGTATACCGAGAGTATAGACATATTGAGCTGGGATAGAAACACTTTTTGTTATATCCCTCAGAAATGGGATTTCAGCTCTCAGCAACAAGCCCTCGATTTTGATTACGAAGGCGCACCAGTTTAACAACGGCAGTCGACAACTGCCTCAATCCACCAAAGGAGAAAAACATGTCAAAAGAGAAACAGCCTGATTGGCAGGCCAACCTACGTAAAGGTGTGCAAAAGGTGCCACCTCGTATTTGCATTTACGGAAGCCACGGTATTGGTAAATCAACTCTCGCATCAGAGTTCCCAAAACCTATCTTCATCAGTACAGAAGATGGTTTGGACTCGCTGGACGTTACGAGTTTCCCGAAAGCCACGAGTGTAGAGGACGTCGTAGACTCTATACGCACGCTCTTGAAAGAAGATCATGAGTTCCGTACGGTCGTAGTGGACACTGTAGACTGGCTAATTGAACCTCTCATCCAAACGAGTGTTGAGAGTGCTCACGATGCCAAAGAACTGGCTTACGGCAAAGGTCAAATGATGGTCGCCGAAGAGTTTCGTGAGATCTTGCAAGGATTAGATCATTTGCGTCACAAAAAGAACATGAACGTTGTATTAGTCGCTCATGCTTCGGTGACCAAATTTGAAGACCCGCGCACCGAGCCTTACGATCGCTACCAACCTAAGCTGCCCAATCGCTGCAACGCATTACTGCAAGAATGGACAGACGTGTTAGCTTTCTGTGCTTTCAAAGTTTTGATACGCAAGAGCGACTCTGGTTTTAACAATACGAAAAACCGAGGTGTTACGACAGGGGAACGGCTTTTACATTTAGTAGAGAACCCTGCGTACATGGCTAAGAACCGTTATGGTTGCCCAGAAGAAATTGAAATGGGCATCGATAATATTAAATCAATCATCCCAGTCGTTGAATAAAGGAGAATAGAATGGCTAAATTTGGTTTTGACGTCGACGAAGTAGAAGTTGACATTGCACCCGATTATTCACCAATCCCAAAAGGTGAATACAAACTTCAGGCTTTAGAAGCTGAAGAAAAAGAGACCGCTAAAAAGAATGACTCTTACATCAAAGTGAAATTTGAGGTAGTGGACGGACCACATATGAGTCGTTTAATTTGGCAGAACTTTAACATTGTGAATCCTAATGAGATAGCACAGCGTATTGGTCGCCAACAGCTTGTGGCATGGGCCACGGCATGTGGTAAACCTGATGCTGCAGACACCGACCTGTTGATTGGTAAGACGTTTGCCGCAGCTGTAGACATTGATAAAGGTACTGGCGGTTATTCCGACAGCAACACTATTAAAGGTTTTCTACAAAGCAAGGCGCATAAAAATGTAGAAAAAGTCTCTGCTCCTGCCGCTGTCGAGGCTCCTGTAGCTCCTGCAGCGAAAAGCGGAAGTAATCCTTGGGATTAAAAACTTGGGGAGGGTTTCGGCTCTCCCCTCTTTTGAAAGGAATAAGACATGGCTGAAATACCCTGCACGGTCGGGCTAGATATAGTAGACCGAATATATGATGCATATTCTAACGAAGAAAAAGCAGGAAAGTCTCAAATATATTTAGGCAGACTAGGCTCATCTTATATCGGGAATGAATGCATTAGAGAAGTTTGGTTTGATTGGCGAGCTTTTGAAAGAGAAGAATTCCACGGGAGGACTCTCCGGCTGTTCGGTACTGGTCACTTACAAGAAGACCGAGTCGTAGCAGATTTACGTAGAGCTGGCTTTAGCGTTTGGGAGAAGCGCGATGACGGTAAGCAGTACGAGTGTGTTGACGAAACCGGCCACTTTATAACTAAGCTAGATGGAATAATAACAGGTCTACCCAGAAGAAAAGGAGCCCATGTTTTAGAAATTAAAACGCACAACAAATCTAATTTCAACGCTGTTCAGAAACACGGTGTGGCCAAGAGTAAACCAACTCATTACGCTCAAGTTCAAATAACAATGAAGCTACAGAACATTAATCAATGTCTTTATTTAGCGGTGTGCAAAGACGATGAAAGAATGTACTGTGAAATAATTGAAGCTGATAAAGTTGAGCAAGATAAGCTGTTTAAAAGAATTAAATCACTCACAGAAGCTACGATGAGACCAGCGGGTATAAGTGATGACGCAGGTAGTTTTGGGTGTAAGTTTTGCACGTTCAAAGAGATATGTGTCAAAGATAAAGAGCCACTGCGTAACTGCAGAACATGTAACATGTGTAAACCCCATGAAGATGGTAAATGGTTGTGTACATTGAACAATTACACTCTTTCATTTAACCAGCAAAGAGCAGCTTGTAGCGAATATCAAGCTCTATAACCAAAGGAAACCCGATGATAACCATAGGCATTGACCCAGGCATTTACGGAGCCGTAGCTTTCTTAATTGACGGGAAATACAAACACGTTCAAGATATGCCTGTCATGTTAAAAGGTAGTGGAACGGTAAAGAATGAAGTCAATCCGACGGCGTTGGTGACCATACTCAGGGAAAACACTTCTGCCGATGAAACAGTCTTAGTAGCTCTTGAGAGAGTGAACGCAATGCCAGGGCAGGGAGTGTCTTCAGTGTTCAGCCTAGGTGACAGCTTTGGCACTGCTAGGGCTTCAGTAGCTGCCTGCAGGTTTGAAATGCAATATGTCACCCCTATGAAGTGGAAAAAACATTTCGGTTTGACATCAGATAAAGAAGTTTGTCGGGCCACTGCAATCAAAATGTTTCCTGATGCTGAGTTACACCTGAAAAAGCATGTTGACAGAGCTGAAGCTCTATTAATGGCGCGATGGGTTTATGAAATTAAATTTTAAAAGGAGGCAGCGTAATGACCGTAGCCGTAACCCACTGCCCCAGCTGCAAAGAATTAGACTTACCGATTAAACTCGTGACTAAAGAGTCACGAGCTCATTTTGAATACGGTTTCAGGACAGTCAAACGGCGCAGGGTTTGTTTAAAATGCAATTTTAAAACAACCACAATTGAACTACCAATAACGGTAGGTAATGAAGTTTTTGGGGAGTAATAAAAATGAGCAAGATAGGTAATTATGTGGTGGGCCTGCAAGAAGGCAAAACAAGACACGGCGGTCCTTATGACAGAGGCACAGCTGACAGCTATTATGGACGAGGTTATAACCCTCATTATTATGAGGGAGGCACAAGCACTTCTAAAAGAATTGAACATAAAGATATGTCTGTAGAAGAAATAAAACTGTATTACGATGGTTATGAATATAACGATAAAATAGGGAGCTTTAAGGACTGGGGCGATGACGATTATGATTACACAGAACCTGATGATGACGAAGAATAAAAAATAACTTGCTTTTTTAAAACGATAAAACTATAGTAACTGAATAACTGATAACTCGGAGGATGAAATGGAATTAAGAGAGTATCAAAACGAAGCGGTATGGTCTGCATACGCTCAACTTTTAGTCGGTAAAAACCCAGTGTTGCAATTAGCAACTGGTACTGGTAAGTCTCTTATTATTGCGGAGCTCGCCAAACTTTATAAAAACGACGGCAAAACAGTTTGGATCCTTACGCATGTTCAACAGCTGGTGAAACAGAATGCTCGGACGTACCTAACCTACACTGGTAATGAAGCTGGTATAGTTTGTGCCGGACTAAATCGTAAAGATACTACTGAGCCTGTCATCTTTGGAACTATTCAGAGTATGATGGGTGTACTGGCAGAAATGACTTTACCTGACCTCATTATTATTGATGAAGCTCACAGAGTCCCCCATGATTTCGGCGAAGACTCCCTTTACAGTAGAATACTCAAGAAATATCCTAAAGCTGGTCGGGTCGCTATGACTGCTACGCCATGGCGCATGGACAACGGTATTATTTACGGTAAAGGTGAGGAGTTCTTCTTTGACACACTGGCTTACAATTACAGCGTAACCAAGGCTGTTGAAGACGGTTACCTCTGCCCGTTGGTGGGTGTTCAGACTAATATTCAATTAGATGTTGAAAACGTATCAGTTAGCGGTGATTTTGTTCAAAAAGAAGTTGCCGAAGCTCAGACCTATGAGTGGTTGCGAGGCGTGGTAGAGTCCTTTGAAGAGTTGGCCAGCAATCGTAACCATATAGCGGTTTACTGCCCGACGGTAAAGACCGCGCAATATACCTCAAAACTCATTAACAAAAATACAGCCAGAACCTCTGCGGTTCTTACTGGTGACATGAATCAAGAGGAACGTGACGAAGTTTTTAAATGCCTCGAAAACGGTTCTATTGATGTTATATGCTCAGTCGACATGATAACGACTGGGTTCGACTTCCCTGCCTTGGACTGCATTGTATGCCTGAGACCCACACTTTCATCCTCCCTGTGGGTTCAGATTCAAGGCAGGGGAACCAGACTCCACAAAAGCAAAAAGAATTGCTTAATACTTGATTACGCTGGTAACCTGATCCGTCTTGGCGGAGTTGACATGTACGAGACGTTCTATAAAGAGAACGGCGAAAAGATGGAGGCAGCTGAACCTCAACAGCCTTATCAAAAGAAACCTAGGACCCTTTACCCAGGGTTGAACACTCTTTTACCTATAGACCCCATGACTGGTGAGGTCGCTGGTGACAGTTCTTTAATAGAGGTGCCTGTGCATAAATGCAACGCTATAGCTATGAACACTCGTAACAGTCGTTACCCGATGATGATGGTAACTTACACCTGCAGTACTCCTGAGAACGCTCGTATAAACGCTACTAAGTTTGTCAACACCCAGGAACCTAAAGATAAGGACTCCAGCTTCTTTAAGGACCGTCGCTTACCCGTGTCGCTACCTATGCAGGCCAGACGCGTATCATACCTTGTAAAAGACGCGACGTTGCCTAAGTCGGTGGTTGTTAAAAAGAGCGGCAAATACTGGAATGTGATTGAAGAAAAGTTTCCTGAAGCGGGAGCAGCTTAATGGCAAAACCTCCAAAGCACATATGGGCTGTCGATACTCAAGGACCTCAGACAGTTGATTACGCACTGGCTTACGCTAAACTAGGATGGTCAGTACTACCTGTCTGGTCTGTTGATGAAAACGGCTCTTGTCGCTGCGGTAGACCCGCCAATGATTCAGGTCACAAACCTGGTAAGCATCCTCACTCTGAGCTTGTACCCCACGGTCACCATGACTCCACGACTGATGAAGAGGTTATTAGAGGCTGGTGGTCCACCGACCCCAACGCTGGTATAGGGGTGAGTCTTTCCCACTCAGGTCTCATAGCTCTTGACATAGACCCGCAGAACGACGGACAGGAGTCTTTAACACGGTTAGAGGCCGAGCACGGGGTTTTACACTCAGCGTGTGTCGCCAGAACTCAAGGGGGAGGGGAACACAGGTTGTTCCGAGCTGATCCCGAGCTCTCCTACCCAGGAACA
>Ga0114918_10003262_pt1 | contig 14373 bp, 16 predicted proteins | sample LantaG_FD_87015 | JGI IMG/M metagenome (GOLD analysis project Ga0114918, IMG submission 87015) | Deep subsurface microbial communities from Baltic Sea to uncover new lineages of life (NeLLi) - Landsort_02402 metaG | ecosystem: Environmental > Aquatic > Marine > Oceanic > Sediment | place...
GGGTTGAATTGAAATGGGGGATAATACAGAGTTGGCCAGTTAATGAAGTTTGAAGTTTGGAGAAACGATGGGTACTGAAAAGTTCAAAACTGTAATCTGGACATATGTCTGCTTTGGGATTATTACAGGTTTGGTCGTTATTTCTGGTGCAGCTCCAGATCAAATTCCGTTGGTGGATTCAACCGTACCTGACTGGATTCCCACTAAGAACGCAGTCCATCGAGGCGGATATTGGATGGAATATGATGGAGAGAAGAGATCGGCTCGATATGTCGTAGAAATGCTGACTGACGAATCGCTCTCAGAAACCGGAGTAGGACGTGGGTCAGGATTTCGAACTGACGTAGACGTTCTCTCAGAAGCTAGGGCGGTAGACTCGGACTATAGAGGTAGCGGGTACGACCGAGGTCATCTAGCGGCGTCCGCCAATCACCATCTAAGTCGGAGAGATCAAATAGCTACGTTCCGGCTCTCTAATACCGCTCCTCAAACTCCGGAGTGCAATCGCGGTCCCTGGAAAGCGATTGAAGACGAAGTTCGGGATCTGGTAGACGACCGGGGCGGACTAGCTATAGTCGTCACGGCTCCTCTCTATATTCCAGACAGTGAGGGCCGTCTAACAATCCAAACGATAGGGCGGAATCGAGTCTGGATTCCCACCCACTTCGGAAAGACTATAATACACTACGTCGGGGACGAGTCTCGGTACTCTCTGGAGAACGATCGACCGGATTTAGTCAAGACCTGGATCATCCCTAATACGCCGACGCCAGGGACTCCTGAAGAGAATCTAACGACGGTGGACGCTTTCGAGTCGGCTCTTGGAATCGACGTGTTCTCATTCCTTAGAGACGACGTCGAGAATAGGATTGAAAAGCAATGACCGACTTGGAACGACGACTAGAGAAGATGAACGCGCGACTGATAGAAATGATCGATCAGGGTGCCGGCGATTCAGAGGATGCGGATGCGCTACGAGATGAGATGGACTCGGTATGGGGAGCCGTACAAAGGGAGAAGTCACCTATCGGAGAATTGGTCTACCAACTCCGGGACGAGCATCGATTGAAGCGCGATTATGATTATGCGATTGTGTCCAGTTGTGGCGTCTATAGACTGCTCAGTTCTCGTGCGTGGGCAGATGAAATCACTACAAAGGCGGCGGAGTGTGGCGTATCGTTTCGGACGGTGAATTGCTGGGAGGTCAATGAGCCAAAACGATAGATAGTATGCGCGGAAGTAGCTCAGTTGGTAGAGCACCACTATAGGCATGACATCACCTATACGCTGCAATGTGAGTAATTAACGGCGAGATACCCCACAAAAACAATACGCCGCGACAGCCGGGAGAGACCGGCACTTGGATTCCGTAGCTCAGTTGGTAGAGCGGTCAGAACGCAACACGTCTGGCAGGTCTCTGGTTCGAGTCCAGCCGGAACTCCATCAGTCGCTTTCGCGGCTGAATTCCTGAATTCGTGCTACCAGACCGTTGGGCCGGTGGTGTCGAGACCGGGAGAAAAGAAGGGCCGGTTGCCGGTGTTCAGAAGCCCGGCAGCCGGTTTTTAATGAATCGATGGCCCCGCCCGGAATAGTCCAGAGCGGGGCTTTTCTATTTCTCTGGAGCCGCTGACAGTACGTCAGATACGATCCCGAAACACCGCCAGTCCTCTCTGGACCAACTCTATCGCCTCCCGATAGTTCGTCCCGCCTAGCTGGGAGAATTCCCCGGACTCGCGCTCTACTGGTATTTCCACCTCGTCTATCCAGAGACGGGGATCGTTGTACGAGCCTCGTTGAATGATGCACCGGGCTGGTAAGTAGAGTACCCCGTCATCTGTTCGGTCAGGAGTCAATCCCGAGTCGTCGCAGACGGCGATCCTACCGTTCAACTCATTCCGGAACCATGAATGACATCCAGGAACTTTGAACAAAAACTTCCAGACGTATTTATGGGAATCTTTCATTTCAATTGCCTTGATACTCAACCACCGAGACTCGGATACCGACCCGCACGAGTCGCGATAGATTCGCCTCCAGACAGGACGCCGGAAAGCCGACCATCTTGATTTCAGGCTTTCCGGCGGGCTTCATTGTGACGGTCTTCAGTCCGCAGATCCTGGAGACCAGAATCGCATCCTCTTCAAACGTCTCGTAGAAGTCGCCCACTCGAATCAGGGGAGTCGATCCCGGATATTGGAGGGTGAGTTTTCGGTACTGTTCAAAAGGGGTCATGTGGTACTCGCTTTCCGTACGCCCAAACGACGTCTCCGTTGGAATTAGCGATTCGGGTTTTCTTCACTCGTTCTCCGTCGCCGCTATCCTCAATGAACCGAGCGGCGGCAATGGCCTGATCAATCTTCTCGTGCGGATCTCCATAATTGACGAAATGAAACGAACGATTCCAAACCAACTCAACTTGAAATAAATTAGCTGTCATTCTGCTCTCCTGAAGGTTATTTCCGGGCCATCTTAGCGTCGAGAATGCCCGCTCCGGGGACTCCCGTGATTCTAGGTCTCTTTCCCCAGCTTCGGATCAGGCGGGCTCTAACACCCATCGCGTAGGCGTCGTGAATCCGGGCCACGCAGGCGACCCCTCGGGATACGTCGGTGAATCCCCGACAGGCCGGATTCCCGCAGACGGTGCATTTGGTTTCAGATTCCACGCTCGCCAGCGCGGCCTTGATTGTTTTGAACATCTCAATTCTCTTTCTCTTTCAAGATTCCGTTTCCCGTCTCAGCACTCCCGTAGTATTACGGGAAGCCGAAAGAAAATAAATAGACTGAGGCGTCTATTTCGGAAGAATTCAAACAAAGAACTCGGGATCAACGCGGGCGAACAGGGGCTTGACCTCTTTCGCCGCCAGATAACCAGACAGGGTGTCGATCCAGTCGCTGACCCATCGGGAGTTGAATGACCTGTATTGAGCTTGGATCATATGCTCGCCCATCGGAGTCCCCTGAGAGAAGAGATCATTAGGCGTCGGGTGGCCGTGGCCGGGAATCACAACCAGATAGGGCTTGTACGACGTCACCACTGAGCCTCGGATGCTACGTTTCCCTTTCGGAACGTACTTCAAATGCATTGCATCGGAGTATTGAGCGTAGGGGGCAACTTTAACCGAGCCGCTCCGAACTTCGACTTTGACGATGTTTCCCATCATTTCGCTGACGCGATAGATGGTCGCATTTTGGAACTCAACAACTTGAATCTCACTCATTGATAATCTTCTCCAAATTCGAGCATTGCTCGGGGCCAGTATTCAACTCCGCCGTCGCTGAAAGCGTCCGGCTCGACCGTCATACCGTCTCCACAGACGGTACATTCAACTTCCATCGTCGCGTCATCCGCGCCGATCACTTCAAGTTGCCCGCCGCACGGACATCGTCCGTCAGCGAGCTTCACCAGAATTACCATGTCAATTCTCTTTCGTTTGGAATGATGCGAGTTGTTCTTTCAACTCCTGGATTGCTCTCGTTTTCATAGCGGAGTTCCAGGCATCGAAAGTCGCTCCCCAGACAGCTCCGGGGTCGTGTTGGTAGACTTCCCAGGCGGATTTGACATCGTCAGCAATGAAAAGGACCAGCGAGAGATGACCGAACAAAATACTCGCATCATTGTCGTCGCCGTCGAACTCGGTGAAATCGATGCCGTGATTGGAGAGAATCGTCTTTTGGGCGCGGGTCAGTGGGTAGCTCATTGTCGGTCTCCGGGAGTTACTTGATTTCGAATCGATGGGAATAGCCGTTATGTCCGCCGCATGGGTGAAAGTAGTCATACTCGTATCGCACGAACGCGGTTTCTCCTCGGTTCTCGTCTGCTGCTCGGAAGCCCACAGAGACAACGACGGAAGCCGACTCGACCATCGGGGCCATCATTCCGAGAGCCGACCGAGGGATTTTGACTTTTGGAAAGGTTGCCCATTGAGAATGAATTTCAATAACGGCGGGGAGTTCAATCCCCAGTTCCTGAAAAATGGTATCTCGGACTTTCGACACCAGCTCACTTGAAATCTTCATCACTCGGTCTCCAGTTCGGGTTTCGTTCGATTCGCCGCGACTCGCGACGGGCCTAGTATTACGAGGGACGGGGAAGAAGTAAATAAACCGGGCCATCTATTTCGAAAGATTTCAAAACTATTGGGTGACCGCACTTTCAGTGCATACATATGGCCTGTTCCAATTCCCGAGGTTGATGGTAATGTACCAACCTACGTCGAAGTAATCGGTTTGGATATCACTGTTGTCGTGATTACCGTTGTTCATGGCCTTCCTCAGCTCGGTCAGGAAGTTCAACATTTCGCCTGAGTAATGACGATCCAAACCGTACACATTAGGAGAATCGTAGGATTTATCACTTTGCAGGGCCAATCGTCCTTCTTTGACATTAACTACCAGAGTCGAATAATTCCGGACAGCAATTGAGCCTTTCATACCATATTTTTTCAGTACCGCTTTGATTGCAGGAGTCAGTTCTTTTTTGTTTTCTTGCGTCATGTAAGCCATCGTCGGTCTCCAGTTTGAGGTAGGTTTCGTTTCCGCAGAGTTAGTATTACGAGAGGCAGGAACAAAGTAAATAGACCGAGGCGTCTATTTCGAAAGATTCTCAAAGTTCTCTCGATTGTCCAAATACGTCTTCAGCGCAGCAGCCCCCGCGTAGCCGTTGTTCCCGAGTAGGAGGGGCTTCACATCCTCGGGTAGCTTTTCAAAATCAACGAACGCGGCGATGGAGCCGCTAGTCTTCAGCTTGAAGTACTCCAGCGCCGCGTAAACAAGAGCGTAATCAACCATCAACTTACCTCATCTTTCAAACGTATCGGCCCGTTCGGATTCCAACGATCATTCGTTCTCCACACGACAGGGTGTGGGATGATCGTCCTGCTTTGACGCACAAATTTCCGGATTTGGAAGTGAAAAACCATCCGGCATGTTTTTTGGAGTATTCGGTCGCTTTTCCGTACGTGAAGATGATCACCACGCCGTCGGATTCCAAGTGAGCGTTTAATCGATCGGCGTTCATTTCATCTCTCCCAGACAGGTTTCAGGTTTCCGCGTCTCACTCAAGTAGTATTACGAGTATCGGCGATAAGTAAATAGATCGGGGAGCCTATTTCGAAAGATTCTCCAAAGTTTTCAAATCCCAGAAATCGAACGAAACCGGGGGGACGGGCCAGCGCGCTATTAAGGACACTCGCGAGAAAAAAATTTTGAAATCCGAATTCGGTAGCGGAATGATCGGAGTATCCGCTACCGTCCCGATACCAGCGGGGGTTGAAGATCCCGCACGCCAGGACCGGAGAACGAGCAATAGCGTTCTCTGGAATTTGAAATCCTGGTTCCTGTCTATTGTCCGGGGTAGTACCAGTCCCATGTATTTGGGAGGGGTTCGGGGATAAAGGAAAACTACAACTCGGGGGGTGGCGGCTCTGTTAAGGCGGGTGGTACCGTCATCGCGAAACGACCTTACGGGGTCAATTCAGGTGCTAGCAGTTCGGACGTGAGGCGAGGAGCTAACCATTCCCGCTGTTGGATCTTCCGAATCAGAGTCTGTGTCATACCGAATACTGTATACGTACGCCTGACAAAGCGCATCAGACAAAACCATCTCCTGGACTCGCTCACGGCGGTTGGGGAACACGGTGGCTGGTGCGTGGCTCGCCGTGAGCGGGGCCAGGGACACGGAACAGGGGAGGGGACCGCCGGATAGGGGGGGTGCGCTTAAAACCTTTCCTTATTTCCTCCTTATCTTCTATCTTCTATCTTCTATCTTCTAACTCTGAAATTGAATTTCCAGAATTGAAAATCCAAGATGGTTTCCAAATCCCGAGCCAGAGCACCGAACCCTCTTGATCCGTTGAGGTTCGCGAAACTCTGCTGGCCGGGTATGACGTTCTACAAAGATCAACGTGACTTGATCTATTCTGTACGAGACGTCCCGGTGACCGAATGCGTCGCCGGTAATATGCTTGGGAAGGACTTCACCTCCGCGTTTATTGCGCTGTGGTTCTTCTGCTCTCGACCCCGCGCGAAAGTACTCACGACGTCCGTCGATCAACAGCAGCTCCAATCGGTCCTCTGGGGAGAGATCCGGAGGTTTATCCAGACGGCTGAGATCAAGCTACCGATCGTGGAGAACCACCTCCACCTCAGGAAGATTCTCAACAAAGTTGTTGACGGCCAGAGCTACATGATTGGACGAGTTGCCGCGAAGGGGGAGGGAATGTTGGGCCACCATCTCGACCCGCTCCGACTCGACCCGGCTCTGGGAGAGATCCCGACAACGCTCTTCATTGCGGATGAGGCGTCTGGAGTCGAAGACGATGTCTGGGACAAGACGGATACCTGGGCCCACCGAAAGCTCGCGATCGGTAATCCGTTTCCTTGCTCCAATTTCTTCTACAGGGACTGGAAGGCGGGGAATGTCTGGAATGAAGACGAATCGGCGATGCTCCGGCACGTGATGACAATCCGGGGAGAGGACTCCCCAAACGTCCAACGCGGTCTGAAGCAAAAGGCCGAAGGCAAGTCTCCAGACAACTCGCGAGTGATTCCGGGCGTCCTGGGATACGCTGATTACGCGATGCGCCGACGGCTCTGGGATCCGGTCATGCAATGTATCGGTCTGGACGCTAAGTTCTGGGAGGGATCCGAGAGCTTGCTCTACCCACCCCAATGGCTGAATCGGTCGTCAACCTACGCGGCAGAACTCTCTATCCAGAAAGTCCCACGGCGGGCGAGAGCGATCGGAATTGACCCAGCAGAGGGCGGCGATAAGACGACGATGGCGGCGGTAGATGAATATGGTCTCATTGAGATGGTCTCCAGGAAAACTCCCGACACCTCAGTGATCACGAAGGAAGCCCTGGCGTTCATGTATAAGCACGGATGCACGGCGGATTGTGTAATGTTCGACGCGGGCGGAGGCGGCAAGCAGCACGCTGATCGATTGAGGGATCAAGGTCACATGGTCCGCACCGTAGCGTTCGGCGGGGCGGCTACTCCCAAGCTTATATTCACTCAGAGAACGATTGATGAACGAGAAGGCGATTCTGAACGGAGATACATCTACAAAAACCGACGGGCTGAGATGTACGGGATCTTGAGACGTCTGGTCGATCCGTCGGATGAGATCCTGCCGGGTTACTCCAGTTTCGGAATTCCAGAGAGCCAGACGGAACTCCGACGGCAGCTATCGCTCATGCCTCTGATGTACGACAACGAGGGCTGTCTGATGATGCTTTCCAAGGGCAAAACCCGACTGGGCGATAAACTCAGGGAGCCCCGGAAGGCGACGAAAACTCTCACTGAGATTATCGGACACAGCCCGGACGAATCCGACGCGCTCGTGATAGCGACATTTTGCATGATGGAAAACAAGATGGATCGGTCACGTTCTGTCGGAGTCGCATTCTAAACGCGACTACCGACGTCAGGACGGCCCCCGTATAATCGCAGACAAGCCCTCCCGGACTCGGAGATGAGATAGATGAATCCCACAGACGTGTTTAGCGTGTTGACGTCCCCTCAGGGGGAGATGATCCAGACATTGGCCCCGGTTATGAACTCGGGGACAATTGAGGATATGGTCCAGAACGCCATGCTGACTCGTCATGAGTTCCTGAGTAGATTCCTGGATCCGAGACGCAACATCGATTCAGAGTGCGGGTATCCAGACGCGACGGCTATCACCATCCAGGATTATCGACGTCTGTACTATCGGGATCCTGTCGCCAACCGAGCGATTTCGTTAATGCCGAGCGAGAGTTGGATCGATTCTCCGACAGTATTTGAAACGGAGGATCCTGAAGAGGAGACGGACTTTGAATTGGCCTGGGACGCTATCTCGACCGAACTCGGAGGACGTAGCTGGCACGACGACAGCGAGGAATCAGCGGTTTGGAATACTCTCTATGAGGCGGATACTCTCGCAGGAATCGGACGGTACGGAGTTCTCTGGCTTGGGTTCGACGATGGGACTGACCCTAGAGAACCTATCGAGGCGGTCGAACGTGAGAAGCCGGACTCTAAGAAACGGAAGTTGAAATTCCTGCGAGCGTTTGACGAAACCTGCGCCCAGATCAGTCAGGTGGAGAATGATCCCACGCACGTCCGATTCGGTCTCCCTACGCTCTACAACCTCACTCTGATCGATCTCCAGGAGCAAGAGCAGGGGCTCACATTCACCAATAGCGCAACGGTACAAGTTCACTGGACGAGGATCATCCATATCGTAGACGGTAAGACGTCCCGGTCAGTGATCTCCATTCCAAGACTTCGACCGATCCTCAATCGGATTATGGACCTCCATAAATTGTACGGCGGTTCGGCGGAGATGTACTGGAAAGGTGCATTCCCTGGAATCTCGATTGAAACTAATCCTCAGATGGGGCCAAACGTCAATATCGACAAGGCAGCGATGAAAGGCCAGATGGAGAATTACTTCAATTCCCTCCAGAGATATTTGTCGCTGGTAGGTATGCAGGCCAAGACTCTTTCGCCGACCGTTGTCGATCCCTCTCAGCAAATCAAAGTCCATCTGGAGGGAATCTCTATTGGATTGAATTGCCCGATGCGAATCTTTATGGGATCGGAGCGCGGGGAGTTGTCCTCAGGACAGGACGCGGACGCATGGTCTCAGCGAGTCTCGGGGAGGCGTTCGCGATACTTGATCCCAGGAATCATTACCCCGTTCGTTGATCGATTGATTCTGGCGGGCGTTCTTCCCGAGCCCGAATCCTATAAAGCCCAATGGGACGGGGATCCCGGTCTCTCAGACACTGAAAAATCGACGCTGGCAAAAACCAGAGCGGAAACTCTCAACGTCTACCTCTCTGGGAATCTGTCGTCGCTTATGACTCCCACTGACTTCCTGGTCCGGGAGATGGGTTATTCAGACGAAGAGGCAACGTCCATTCTGGAGGCGGCGACCGAGGCCAGTAAAGTCGCTGAAACAGAAGCGGCAGCGAAAGCCGAACAGGAGGCCAAAGTAGCTGCTAAGTCTACCCCACCTACGCCGCCGCCTACGGCCCCCGGAACGCCTCCCGGTAAAGTTCCCCCTAAACCCGCCCCGAAGCCGGGAGAGGGCAATCTAAAGCCGTCTCCCGACGTTAAGGGACCGAAAGCAGGTACAGCGGATCCGACGGACAACAAATTCAATTCTAATCAACCCCGGAATTCCAAAGGGCAGTGGGGCGGCGGCGGTGGAGCTTCTGCGGCGGTCGGAGGCGGTAAAGAAACTGTCTTTGCTGTCACTCAAAACAAAGAAACAAAACAGTGGGAAGGGGCCGACGGAGAACCGGCTCCGGAGCATATCCAACAGATCGCGATCCCTCCCTCCTGGAAAGACGTGTTTGCCAATCCGGATCCTGATGGGACGGTGATGGTAAAAGGAATGGACTCGAAAGAGCAGGTCCAAACCCTATACTCCAAAACCCACACCGCCCAGGCAGCTCAGGCTAAGTTCGCGAGGGTGACGGAATTGAGAGAAAAGCGATCTGAAATCTTCAAGGAACTGGACCGGGACGCAAAAGACCCCAAATTGAAAGACCAGGCCGATTGCTTGAAAGTCGTGATGCAAACCGGCATGCGACCGGGAGGCTCGGCCACTAAATCGGTCCATGAGTCGTTCGGGGCGACTTCTCTCCAGGGACGTCATGTTATCGCCAATAATGACGGGACCGTGACACTCCGACTCGTCACCGGGAAAAACAAAGGCCGCGAAGTTGATTTCCAGGTCCGCGACAAAGAGACCGCGAAAATGTTAATCACGCGAGCCAAAGACTCAGGTGAGGATGGGCAGATGTTTCCGGCAACGTCTGCCACGAAGTTGCGTGCGTATTCGAAAAGTAAAGATGGAGGCGGATTTAAAACCAAAGACCACCGAACAGCTCTGGGCACAGAAACCGCCATCGAGGCGATCAAGAAATTACCCCCGCCCAGGACACAGAAAGAGTACGATGCGCACTCAAAAGTGGTGGCTATTTCCGTCGCAGAGACTCTCGGAAATACTCCCGCTGTCGCCTTGAAAAGTTACATCGATCCCGTAGTTTTTTCCGTGTGGAGTCCTGAGACTCTACCCTAGACCGTACGTCATTCACCCCATAGGAATGTAGAGGCATGAGAAAGTCAATTCAAATCGACACAACTGACGTAGTAATACCTCGGAGTATACTTCTGGTCAGAAATCGAGTAAAATCGAAACCTGTCGTCGCCAATAAATTCAATCCGAATCAACCAAGAAAATCGAACGGGCAATTCGGATCCGGCGGAGGGGGCGGTGGAGGAGGAGCGGCGTCTAAATCGTCAGACGCGAAATTTATGGGAAACCCAATCAATCCCGACGCTGTTGACACACTCGACGCTCATCGGGACAGTCATGGAGAATTCACACCAGAGCGCAAGCAACTCCACGAAGAGATCATCAACGGTACGATTGCCGGCAAGACCCCGGTTGCTCAAGGCGAACAACCTCTCGCATACTTGATGGGGGGCGGTCCAGCGGCAGGTAAAAGTTCGATCGATCCCAAACTTACGAATATCCCAGAGAATACCGTAAGAATTGATTCGGACGACATCAAAAAGCAAATTCCTGAATATAGTAGAGGGATAGCTAGGGGGGACGATTCTGCTGCTGCTCTAGCCCATGAGGAGTCATCATACATATCTAAGGAGATCCAGGCCCGAGCTAGTGGGGGCGGCTACCACACCCTTCTGGACGGGATGGGCAACTCTTCAATCGATTCGTTGTCGGCTAAAGTCAGCGTGATGAGAGATTCAGGCCAGAAAGTGATAGCCCACTATGTGACAGCCGATACCGATTCAGCCGTGGCCCGCTCTCGTGAAAGAGGCGAGAAAACAGGTCGAGTCGTGTCAGAAAAAGTTATTCGTAGTACCCACAAAAGTGTTAGTCAGGTTTTCCCAGAAGCCGTCAAACGGGGATTATTCGATGAAGCGACGCTCTGGGATACGAATGGGCCTAAAGGAGCGAAAGCTACGGTCGTTGCCACCGTAAAGAAAACTCAACTAACGATCCATGACCAGGCGGCGTGGTCTAAGTTTCTGGCTAAGGGAGACGAGTAATGGCAGAGTTGACGACTGATGAACTTAAAATGATCCATCTGGATGTATTGCTCAATCGTGAACCACCACGAGTTCAAGGAAAAGCAGCCGATGACGCTCGCGCGATATTCCAGAAAGAGGTAGAAGTAGCCAAAAGTAAGGGCCAAACTTTCGATATTCCATTTGAATTCGAAGTGGGCTGACGTTCCCGAATCTGATTCAGCGTCCTGCGACATCCAGACAATATAAACCACAAGGTAGAGATAATGGCAAAGTTGTACGATCTTGCAGGGGACGTCCATTGGGAAAAGCCGGTGAACTGGCGAGAAGTAGACGATCCCGACCTCTCAGCTCCGGGAGCTACTGACGACGCGCTGGATGATGATGACGAGGATATCCCAGTCTCTGATTACGTTCGTCAGATTCTGGGATTTGATCCTGACGAGCTTTTCGGGGATGAAGACGAAGACGAAGACGAAGACGAAGATGAAGATGAAGATGAAGATGAAGATGAAGATCCGACAGATAACAAATTCAATCCCAACCAACCGAGGAAATCGAACGGACAATTCGGATCAGGAGGAGGGGGAGGTGGCGGCGGTATTCCGGGAGAGGGGAAGTCTCATGACGAATTACGTCAGTGGACACCCGACGATTACAAGAAAGTCGAAGGCTGGGATGGAGCTACGGGCAGCGGGAATTCCTACGGCGGGGCGATTTTCGACGGAGACAAAATTCTTCTACGGGAGCCGGCAGGTCATTTTGACGGATACCACTGGACGTTCCCGAAAGGCCATGCCGATAAGCCAAATGATAATCCATTGGATGCGGCACTGCGGGAGGTAGGAGAAGAAACAGGACAATTGGGAGAGGTCAAAGGGCTGGTCCCCGGCTCGTTCCAGGGCGGGACTAGCAAAATGAACCTGTTCTTGATGGAATCCAAGGGAGAAGATAAATCTCTCATGGATTCCGAGACTCAGGGAATCAAGTGGGCTACCAAAGACGAAGCGATTGCCTTGGTTTCTCAGACCACGAATCAGATCGGTAAGCAACGAGACCTGGCCGCGATCGATGCTGCATTCAAGGCAAAAGACGCTCTGGATAATTCGTCCAAGGGTAAAGACTTGGACTCATTCCCAGAGAGTCCTGCGGGGTTGGTCGTAGTTAAATCGCTCGGGGGGAGTACTGGCGCTCAGCTCGTTCAAGATTCTCAGGGCAATCAGTACATCATGAAGAAGGGAGCGAGTCCCGACCATCTTCGTTCTGAATTCGCGGCAGACCGGGCCTATGAAGCGGCAGGCGTAAACGTACCGACGGCCAAGCTGTACGAGACTCCCGACGGCCCGGTCAAGCTGGCGAAATTCATTGAGGGGGATACCTATGCAAACCTCAGTGGAAGCGACAGAGCTAAGGTCAAGGCCGAACTCCAGAAAGACTTCGCCCTGGACGCGACTCTCGGTAACTGGGACGTCATCGGTACGGGTGAAGATAACGTCTTACTCGGCAAAGATGGAAAGACCTACCGTATCGACAACGGCGGGGCTTTGAGCTTCCGGGCTCAGGGAGGCGATAAGGGGTCGGCTTGGAACGGAGATAACTCCGAACTCACGACGATGCGTACTAATCCCAAGAACGCTTCCGCCAAAGCGACGTACGGGGACATGACTGGTCAGGATGTGGCCGTCAGCATCGGAAGAATGGAAGCTAAAAGTTTCCAGATCCTCAATGCTGTTAATGATAACAGCCCGTTTTCTACCACTGACTCAGATACGTTAGGCGCTCGAATAACCGCAGCGTCGAAGTTCAAAAGTAATCAGAAGAAATCTGAAACTCCGACGACAAAGCCCCAACTTAAAAAGGGAGGCAATAGTGACTTACCGCTCTTCCAGATTCCGGACGGAGAGTCTCTAGCCGTCGCGATAGGGCAGCAAGCGTCCCAGAATGGGGGTAAGTTACACGTCGGGGCAGCTCCTCTGAAAATTGCCTATCTGAATCCTAACGGAATCGAAAATAATACATTCTACATCCCACTCATGGGGGCGAACCCTACAGATGCCATCAATCACAAAAACCGAGAGGCGGCCTTGGCCATCTTACCTCCCGGAACTAAAATTGTCCCTATAGGTATCAGTGGAAAGAAGATCAAAGAGGGGCAGGCATTAGCCCAAGCTCAGAAAGTGAGTTCAGTAGCGGTTTCGGGTACGGTAGCGGTATCTCCAGCTCCTGCTAAAAAGACCGAGACTTCGAAACTCGCATCCGCCCATAGTATGCACGCCCAACTCACCGGAGCTAAGGCTAAAGAACATTATGCGCCCGACGCTTTCCCTGGTTCTAAAACTACCAAGTGGGGAACCTTAAAAAATCCCGTCAAAGGTATTGAGAACGGGGCGCACGTTGATCTGGGGTATAATCATTCAAACTACCAGAGTACCAAAAGCGGCGGATCCGGTTTGAGCGGTACAGAAGATGAATCAGTAAGTAGCTGGAAGGGCGGCGGTTCTACTAGCATACGGAAAAATATGGAGAAACCCCCCCATGAGATAGAGGAGCGTTCCGTACAGTTTATGTCTGCATTAGGGAAGGGGGACGTAGTAACTGGTATGGGTTTCCGGGGGTTACATAGCGAGTACGGCGATAAGCAAATGGACTATATTCGTCAGGCAGGTGTAGGTGGAGTCTGGCATGAGAACATTCCGATGGGTCTGAGTAACAATTCTATTACTGGAATATCATTCTCTCAGGGAGATGTCTTACTAAAAGTCCATACCAAGACCGCCAAATCAATTAAGAACGGGTCTTATTACGATGAGAGTGAAGCTGAATTTATCGGTCAGCCCAAGACTTTCTACAGGATCAAAAGGGTTGTAGAAAATGCGACAGTGAAAGGGAAAACCGAGGGTGGTAGCGATAGTAGTGGAACTATTAAAGTCAAAATGTACGTTGAACTGGAAGAGGTGTAATCATGCAGAAGCCCGACGATAAACTTGAGTCCGGTGAGATCAATTCCCCCGGAGAACACGTGATTTGCTATGACGCCGACGGGAACCTTGTAGGAGTCGGAGCGTACACCAAAGAAGATCCGGAGATTGCCGCGAAAATTAAAGCGATGATTGCAGCGGAAGATGCCGAATTCAAAGAGCCGGACTTCGAAGTCTGGAAGGCCGCTCTGGACAGTGCATTTGAAGAGGGCGGTTACGACAGTGAGGACGTATTCTTCGGTGAACCTAGCATAGCTACCGGCGAGAACTACATTGAATAATCCTCGGACGGAAATGCGGCTATGAAAAAGCGACGTAAGAAAACTCCAGACAAGAGAAC
>Ga0114918_10003263_pt1 | contig 14370 bp, 16 predicted proteins | sample LantaG_FD_87015 | JGI IMG/M metagenome (GOLD analysis project Ga0114918, IMG submission 87015) | Deep subsurface microbial communities from Baltic Sea to uncover new lineages of life (NeLLi) - Landsort_02402 metaG | ecosystem: Environmental > Aquatic > Marine > Oceanic > Sediment | place...
AGTTCTAATCAACGAAGCAATAATCAATGAGAAAATCTTTGAAGTCTATAAACTAACTGAACATGACAAAGCCATGGTCTTGGCAAAAGAAGGTGAAAGTATAGGCGGACTTCCAGTTAGCAAAGAAGCTCGCGATACCTACTTAGCTGAAGAAGAAATCAAAGAGTTCCCGTTGGATAACATTAAGGATTTTATTGAGGGGTTACCTGCTAAAGTTTTTACGCCTGAAGAGCGCGAAGCAATAGTGAGAGAATTCCAATCACTTTACCAATCCAATAACGATCTTGAAGAATTTTGCATACGACATAAAGTGAATCCTATCAATGTATGGTATTGGTTCAAGCAAAGTAATATTATCCCTAAACAGCGTATGAATGACCTTGCGATGGAGTTTTTATCTGACATGATACGCGAGATTTTTATGAAAGACGAAGACGGAATCATACCATTAGTGCCTAACGCAGGAGAGAAGGTGCTTATCAACCGTATTCAGGATAAATTTATAGAAAAAGGGTTCAGTGATGCACAATTCTCATCTTTTGATAGTGTGCTGGGATATGAGATAAATGATTATCTGAATAATCACTTTTTCAAAGATCTTTCAGATCATCTTAACTTGTTTATGTATCTTCCTAAAACACCTTTTATCTGGCATTTAACAAGCGGCCCTGAACAGGGATTTGACTGCTACATCATTATATACAAGTGGACCCAGGATAATCTTTTCCGGTTGAAGTCAGTTTATATAGAAATGCGCGAACGTGCATTAATAAACCGTCAAAACGATCTGGCAAATGATAATAGTGCTAAAGCGCAGAATGAAAAAGACAAAATACATAAACAGCTGAAAGAGATCAAAGCGTATAAAATTAAAATAGATGAATTATTGGAAGAGGGCTATAACCCGATACTGGATGATGGTGTGGGTAAAAACATAGCTCCTCTGCAGAAGAAGAACATGATAGCCTACGAAGTCCTTAATGCAGGCCAATTAAAAAAATATTTAAACGCGGATTGGTGAAAATATGATAGATACCTGGTTTAAAAACGATTTAGAAGCAATATATGATAAACACCGAGTAGCCGTGTTTGTTGATGAAGCAAGACAATCGGAATTTTTACTAAGACCTTAGATAAATTCTATCAGATTCATAAAGTATCATGTGAACTGGAAGAACTTAAGGCTAAATATGAGATTGAAAAGAGCGCGGGAAACAGCAACAAACACCTCATATATACCCAAACCCCATTAGACGATCTTAAATACGCGAGAGAATATTGCGAGACAAACGGTTTAGTATGGATCCGTCATCTACAGCATTACATAAAGCATAAGGTACATGAGACATTAAACCTTAATTTAAATCTTTCAGAAGAAGAACTGATCACAGCAGCGAATGTCAGTATAGGCAGAGATTCTTCTTATTGGATGAATTTGTGCCATAAGGGAGCGGTAGGAATTTTTAATATCGAGAAAGAACTCCTTCCTTTTCTAGATGATCCCAAGAAGTTTGTTCAAAAGTACAACGATCAAGTTGTAGGAACATTCTTCAAAAAAGTGAGTGAACATTTATCCCAGGATTACATAGAGAAACCGCCGGAAACCTTAGCTTTAGAGGTTGTAAAGGCTATGTTTGATGGACTCATATATAACAATTCAGATAGTATTTTGGAGAACGTATACTGGAATTGGGTGGATTCGGTAACTTACAGGAGTTCTTTATCAGAATATCTAAATAAGTATAAGATCCCTAAAAATATGGATATTTGGGGGGTTTCTACAGCACACCCATTTCAGGAAATTGATGAATGCTGGTTGAAGGAGATTGGAGATAACTTATATGATAAAGAAAAGTTGCCCAAATATCTGGCTAAAATTAATGAAAGAAGTCAGAACAAACAGGCAGAAACGCTGGGTATCACTTTCTGGAATGATATAAGGGAATTACTCGGATTTGATAGTAAAGATATTTCATACTTAACGTCGATTAATGAGTGTGTGGAATTCTATGTGAAACACTTTTATAAACTGGATAGCGCAATAAGAAACTTATATATGAATTTCCTGAACAACAAGGGATTGTTGGAGCCTTTTCAGGAATATTATAAGGATCTTGCCGGGATATTCCTTGATAAGTGGTTTAAATGTTTTGATGAGTATAAAACGAATCAGACAGGGCTATTGCAGCGTATCATCAATGAGAATAATTGTAAAACAGCTATTATTGTTGGGGATGGCATTTCTTATGAAATATCACAAAATATCATCAAAAATGTATCAAAGAAGTATTCAGTTATTAAGGATATCGTATTAGCCGATATACCCTCTGAAACAGAAAACAACATGAGCAGCATTTACATGGGTAATGGAGTCATTGAGAAAATACAATCCAAACGCGAGAAGTACCTGCAAGATACCAACCAGGATAAAACCATCGGGTTTGTTTCGCTTAATAAAGTTAATGATGATATTGAGCAGTACCAATATCTTATTTGTGCTTACAATGTTATTGATGCTATGGGGGAGCAGCTTCAGCATCACGCTCTGCAGCATTTTGATAAGATAGAGAGAGAGTGCGCAGAAAAGATAGAATTTTTGCTACGTAACGGATATAAAAAGGTTTATCTTGTGGCTGATCATGGTTTTGTGCTTACAGGTATTCTTAATGAAGCGGATAAAATATCCGTTGAATTTACCGGTAAGGTCCAAAAAAATGAACGGTATATTAGAACTGTAGAACCTCAGCAGGTGTCTAACGACAAAGTATTTGAAGTAGAGCAAACCTATGATGATTTTAAATATCTTTACTTTTCAAATACGTTGAATCCATTTAAGACACCTGGTGTGTATGGATATAGCCATGGAGGGTTGTCTCCTCAAGAGCTGATTACGCCTCATATCAGTTGGGAAAGCATTAAAGAAGACAGCAATATTTTAGACGTAACAATTGATAATAAGAGCGATCTCCAGAATGTAACAGGGGAAATATTCCAGATAAGACTTAAAGCAGCGGCTAGTGAAGTAGATTTGTTTTCGTCTGAAAGAAAAGTCTATTTAGTTTTTTTTAGTAAGGGTAAGCAGATTACAAAAAGCGATATTATGACAATGACTAATAATCAAGAAATTTGCAAAGATTATGCTTTTGACGGGAATGAAATGATGGAAGTTCAACTTCTTGAGGCAGAAAGCAAAGAACAGTTAGACAAAGCAACAGTAATTAAAGATAAATCAAGGGATCTTGGAGGATTATAAAACTAAACGGAGGATACATAAAAATGATACTACTAGATGATTTAGATAAAAAACTGATCGATAATTTTAGAGGTTATGTAGTTAAAAAAGATTTGGTTCTCTCTCTAAAAGTTGGAGCAAATGTGCCGGTATTTGTTCTTGAATATCTTATCGCAAACTCCTGTTCTACTAACGACGAGGAAAAAATCAGAGAAGGTATGGAGAATGTCAAAAAGATACTCTCAGAACATTATGTGAATCCGGAAGAAAGTTCTTTAATACATTCCAAAATTAGGGAGAAGGGAAAATATAAGATTATTGATAAAATATCTGTACGTCTTGATTCTAAAAAAGATAAATATTGGGCACAGCTTTTAAATAGTAATGTGAAAGATGCAAACATAAGTGATGCTTTAGTGAACCAACACGATAAAATGATGCTGGGCGGTGTCTGGGCTATTATTGATGTGGAGTATGATCCCAATATTAAGATAGGCTCAAACATTTATCCATTTGTTATACAGAATATTAAGCCTATTCAGCTTTCATCTTTCGATAACAATAAAATAATCGAAAAAAGAAAAGAATTCACCAAAAAAGAATGGCTTGATATTCTGCTTAGGAGCTGCGGATATGAGCCAAACTCAGATGGGATGACAGACAGGGTGAAGATGTTATTGCTTTCAAGGTTAATACTTCTTGTTGAGTCAAATTATAATTTTGTTGAATTAGGGCCCCGGTCTACAGGTAAGTCATTTGTTTTTAAGGAGCTGACGCCGTACGCTGTTCTTATCTCTGGCGGGCAGGGAACTGTAGCAAAATTATTCGTGCATGGTTCTACCAATAAGGTGGGTGCTGTAGGGCAATGGGATGCAGTTTGTTTCGATGAGGCAACAGACAGAATATTTAAGGAAAGGGACTCTATCCCATTGATGAAAGATTATATGGAATCAGGGTCATTTTCAAGGGCAGGTGTCGGCGGCGAAATAACAGGTGTTGCTTCAATCATATTTAATGGAAACATAAACCAGCCTGTTGAAACGGTTTTACAAACTTCACATTTGTTTAGCCCTCTTTCAGAAGAAGTGAATAACGATACAGCTTTTCTGGACAGGATCCATTTTTATCTGCCTGGCTGGGAAATGATCAAGTTTTCACCTAAGAATTTTACTGCTAATTATGGATTTAGCACGGATTATTTTTCAGAATGCTTAAAATCTTTCAGAAGAGATTCATATACAGATTCACTGGAACAATATTATTCACTGGGATCGCATCTGAAGCAAAGGGACACAAAACCTGTTAAAAAAACAGTTTCGGCTTTTATAAAGCTGCTTCATCCGGACGGGGTATTCACCAAAGATGATATAAGGGAATATTTGGAAATTGCCATTGAGATGAGGCGCAGAGTAAAAGAACAGCTGAAAAGAATTGGAGGGATGGAATTTTGGGAAACCAACTTTTCATATATCGATAAAGAAACACAGGAGGAACGTTTTGTCGGCTTGCCTGAAGAAAGAGGGTCGCATTTGATTGAGAATTCTCCTTTACCCCCTGGAGTATGTTACACAAGTACAAGTGAGGGTGATAATCTGGCATTGGTAAGGATCGAAGCTGTTACAACCACCGGATCAGGGAAATTGAATATTACCGGTATTAACAGTAACCCGGTTAAGGAAAATATCAAGAACACGTACCAATATATTAGAGCCAATGAAAAAACAATATTAAATGAACAACATTCCTTGAAAAATTATGATGTGTCGATTCAGGTAAGTAATTTGCTTGGGGCCAGCATCGGAACTGGGATAGGATCGGCAGTGTATATTGCTATTATTTCCTCTGTTTATAAAAAGAACCTCAAGTCCGGCCTTGCCGTTTTGGGTAACATCTCAGTAGGCGGTGCAATAGAAAGGGCAATAAACTTTGCGGATAAAGTGACTATTTTATCAGAGAATGGAGCAAAAACAGTTATTGTTCCAATGGACAATTTAAACGAACTAGCGAATTTGCCGCCATCAGTGCTTGGAACAACTGATGTCCCATTATATTCGAATAACCAAATGCTTATGCAAAAAGGCATTTTGGTAAAGGGATAAGGGACGGTTCTATTTTCTTAACTGAAGGTTTTTAAAAAATACAACCGTCCTCTTTAGTTCACCACAGATGTAAGTAGTCAGAAAGAGAGCAATAATGAATAATAAAGTTTTCCGCGAGAGCTTGGCAGATGTTTTTCACAAATGTGTTCAAGTTGAGCGAAGTGAGATTTTCGGAGAGAACGATCCGATACCTCTCAAACAACAGGATGACGCAAGGGTTATGTTTGCGGGGCTTGTTACAGAAGGGTATGTTTCGGGAGAAGGGATTGTTATAATGGCAATAAATCCTGCTGGTGGCGGCGATAATGACACGAGAATATCGTCCGATCATGAACTTTATAAGAGTATGTACGAATTCAAGGAAGCTTCAGAAGATGAGATATTGGATAAATTCGAAGCATTAAACAAAGCAGCATTCGAATCGGAACAAAGCTGGGGCGGACTTACAAAATACATAAATGCTGTTCTTGAAGCAACGGATAGAAAGAATAATCATGTATATATGAATGCTGTGCCGTATAGGGTTAGAGGTGATAAAGCTAGCGATATTCCACGAGATGCTTTTAGCAAAGCATATGACAAAATAGTCTCAAAACAGCTGGAAGCACTTAAGCCCAGAGCAATAATCGTTTTTGGAAAAACTACCGACAAAGTCCTGGGAAGATATTATAGGGACAAAGCACCGGCATATTACGTTATTCCAGGGACTAGAGGGTGGACATTTATTACTGATGAGGCAAAAGAGGCCATTGAGGGAATAGACTTGAATATTGAAGGTGTTTTCAAACCGGGTGAAGATTGGAAATCTGAGTCAATTGAAGTTAATTCACCTAAGGAGTATGTCATGGAAAAAAACAATGATTTAGGGTTAAAAAGAACGTGTGGTTATGAGGGGTTACTGAAGGATCATTTAAAAAAAATTGGTGACAGAAAAATGACAGAACTGGTCAAAGGGGCTATTAATGGGACACTTGATTTGTCGAATTCAATAAGGATAGAGGCAAATACACAGTGGATAAAATTGATGATGCCATCATATGAGTTTGGAATAGGCCCCATAGTTGATGGTTTTAATCTGGCATTCAGATCAAGAAATATCGATCTTGGTAGTTTAGCACCATACAGGAGTTCAAGGGGTGAAGGAGAACAGTGGGTGTATGTAAGAATAAAACAGGAAGCACAGGTGACAGTGGAAGACATTATGGATATAGTCAAAAAAGTAAATAAACTTTCTGCGGATGTAAAGAAAGTTGTTGATGATGAGGAGATGGAAAAATGAGCAAAGAACTTATTAAGTGTCCCGAATGCTGTGCGGAATTTGAGCTGTCGCAAGCTATTTCACGGGATATTGAAGAAGCGGTATCTAGAAAATACAGTCAGAAAATAAAAGTTCTGGAAACAAAAACGAAGGCTATTGTGGAAGAAAAGGAAGCTGAGTTTGGAAAGAGGATCAAGGAGGAAAAAGCGCGGTTCGAGAAAAAAGAAAAAGAGTTTGCTGAAGAAATGGATGCGGCTAAAAAGAAAGTAGAACAAAAGGCTAAAGAACGGGCCTTTGAAGAAGTGAAGTTGGAGCTTGATGATATGAAATCTGAGCTTCAAGATAAAAGCAAGAAACTTGAGGAAAGCCAGAAAAGTGAAATAGAGATTAGAAAAGAGAAGAGAGAACTTGAGGAAAGAAAAAAGTCCATGGATTTAGAAATAGTAAGAAAAATAGATACTGAAAAAACAAAAATTCAAGAAGAGACGCTTAAAAATCATGAAGAACAACATCGTCTGAAAGATGCGGAAAAGGATAAACGGCTTGCGGATATGCGTAAACAGATTGATGATCTTAAAAGAAAGGCTGAACAGGGGTCACAGAAGATGCAGGGAGAAATCCTTGAACTTGAGTTGGAAGAAACGCTAAAAGAAGATTTTCCATTTGATGAGATAGAGCCTGTTTCCTCAGGAGTTAAAGGCGCGGATGTGATACAAACAGTTAAGACCCAATCCGGGAAAGTATGCGGAAAAATATTGTGGGAAACTAAACGTACGAAGACATGGAGTGATAAATGGCTGCAAAAACTTAAAGGTGATCAGAGGGATGCAAAAGCGGATGTTGCGGTAATAGTATCCGAAGTACTTCCTCCGGGACTGACACATTTTCGCCAGATCGGGGGTGTTTGGGTAGCTTCAATATCTTCGGCAAATAGTCTTGCAGTAGCATTAAGGGTTACATTAACTCAAGTTGCCAGAGAAAAAAGGCTTCAAGAAGGTAAATCCGAGAAGATGGAATTGGTTTACAACTACCTTACCGGTCCGGAATTCAAGAACAGGGTAGAGGCAATTGTGGAATCATTTGTCGGGATGAAGGAGGATCTGGACAGGGAAAAACGCGCCATAAATAAGATCTGGGATAAGAGAGACAAACAAATAGAACGGGTTATTCTTAATATCGGAGGCATGCAGGGAGATATTGAAGGGGTTGCCGGAATGTCTTTGCCCAAGATTGAGACCTTGGAATTGCCTGTGGGCGTTTCTGGGGAAGAGTAATTGCGGGTGAATACAGATAATACAATAGTGGTGTGGAAAAGAATTATAGAGTTAAGTATTAGTGAACAAAAACATGTGAAAGTATTTGCGTCCGCGACATATTTACGGTACAAATATTTTGTAATCTAATACAACAAAGAGAAAAATAGAAATGATAAAGAGGAAAAAGGTTGTCAGGAGGATAGGAAGGGAGTAAAATATGGCCTGTTAAGAATGTTGTGGTATATATCTATATGTTTTAGCCAGTGAATAAGGGAGGCAATCATGGTGGAAAAAAAAGTGGTTTTTGTGGCGTTTGCCATTGAAGATGAGAGGCAGAGGGATTTATTAAAGGGACAAGCTTTAAACACAAAATCGCCATTCGAATACGTTGATATGTCGGTAAAAGAACCTTACGATTCTGACTGGAAGGAACGTGTTCGTACGCGGATTCGACGATCAGATGGCGTTATTGCTCTTGTTAGCAAGAACTCTCTCTCTTCAAGTGGTCAAAAATGGGAGATTTCTTGTGCAAAAGAAGAAAAAAAGAAAGTTCTCGGTATTTGGGCATACACAGGCGACCGAGCTAATTTAGTTGAGGTTAACACCGTGGTATGGACATGGCCAGCTATCGAAAAATTTATCGATAATCTTTAATTGTTGGAGGAACTATAGTGCGAATGGCGCTTATTGTTGGTATCGACTACTATGAGCATGGGAATCCGCTTTTTGGTTGTGTTAATGATGCACGTGCTGTCAAAGCGAGCTTGGAATATCACGAAGGCGGTGCGACTAACTTTGAGTATAAGTTGCTGACAGCTACCGGACCGACCAATCGGGTAAATCGCGGGGATCTAAAGGATGAAATTTCGGAATTATTTAGTGCTGAGGCCGAGATTGCATTGTTTTATTTTTCGGGACATGGACATCTTGAGACAACTGGTGGTTATCTTCTCGCAACAGACTCAAAACGTGGTGATGAAGGTGTTTCCCTGTCCGAAATTTTAACCTTAGCCAATGATTCTCCTGCGAGAAACAAAATTATTGTATTGGACAGTTGTCACTCAGGCATTGCGGGAACTTCACCAACTGGTAATCAATTGGCAACCTTGTCGGAAGGTCTAACAATTTTGACCGCCTCGACTAAAGATCAATATGCAACAGAAGAAAACGGCAGAGGAGTGTTTACGACACTTTTTATTGATGCGCTTAACGGGGGTGCAGCCACGCTAACAGGAGACATTACTCCGGGTGGTGTATATGCTCATATAGATCAATCATTAGGTGCATGGGAACAGAGACCAGTCTTTAAAACTAATGTGAAACGTTTTGTTTCCTTGCGCAAGGTGTCTCCGCCGATTAATATTCTTGATTTGCGCCGACTTCCTGAATTCTTTCCTTCACCCGGTTTCGAGTTTCAACTTGATCCGACTTATGAACCGGAAATGAAGGGGCGAGATGAGGGTATGCCGTTGCCAAATCCGGCGCGCACCAGGATATTCGCAATTCTTCAAAAATATAATAGACTTAATTTGCTTGTTCCAGTAGGTGCCCCCCATATGTGGAATGCTGCGATGAAAAGTAAATCGTGCAAGCTTACTGTGTTAGGGGAGCACTATCGACGACTTGTAGAAAAAAGGTGTATACGATGAAAATATGGACACTATTTAACATTTGATAATGTAAAGATAATGAATGACAAAGAAGAATTTTATTTGTAAACGGAAAAATAGATTTTGGCATTACGGTTCAACAAAACATCTACAAACCACAATGTTCACCCTAAGAAAACCACCCATACATCGATTCTAACGGTATTTATTATCGTACCGGACACATTATATTCCCATGATTTAATCACCCGTTAAATCCCGTACAAGCCCATACTGAAAAAATATATATTTTTCACTTGAACTTGTGATACAGAAAATGGAAAAATATAAGTGGGTGAGAAAAAGGAGGATGAAGTGAGAGCAAGTATTTATTCCAGAGTTTCAACAAAAGATCAGAATGTGGAAACCCAACTTCTGCAGCTTAAAGATTATTGCGGGAAAAACAGTTTTGAAGTTTATAAGGAATACAATGATATTGGCGTAAGCGGAAGTAAGAATTCTCGGCCGCAGCTGGATCAGATGCTTAAAGACATAAGGCAGGGGATGTTTGATATCGTGATTATTTACAAGCTTGATCGGTTGGGGAGATCCCTGAAACATCTGCTTGATATGTTGAGTGAATTCAGAAACAAGAAGATCAGGCTTATTTCTGTTAGCGACAATATCGATACAAAAGACGATAATCCGATGAGCAGAGCATTTTGGCAGATGTTAGGTGTTTTTGCCGAATTTGAAAGAGAGTTGATCCGGGAAAGAGTTTTAGCAGGGTTAGCCAGGGCGAAAAAAGAGGGGAAACGATTAGGACGTCCGAAAGGGGTTAAAGATAAGAAAAAACGAAGCGTCAGCGGATATCATTTGCGGTATGTTAATTCTACTCCGGATCAAAGAAAATTAGGATCAAGAAAACGAAAATGGAGAGATGATAAAGTGTAGATATTTTCTAGTATTGAGACATATTTTAGTTTTGAAAGAGAACCTTGTTTTGGTTCTCTTTTTTTATCTATGGATAAAAAAATAAGGGGAGTGAGTTATGTATCAACCGAAGATCAAAGATGACGCGATAATGTGTCTCTATCGGGTGAAGCGGACATTGCGTAAGCCTATGACGCATATTTTGGATGAAGTAATCATGAAAGGACTATATTTCATTGACAGTGAGAGGGTTTGTTTTATCTGTCGTCATGAGGGAAATGATCAGGAATGCCGGAAGTGCTATCTAAATAAGGAAAGGGAGAATCTATGAGTACGGAAGAATTGATCGCGGGATGTATCAAAAAGGATCATATTGCATGGAACGAATTTATCCGGCGGTATCACGGAGTAGTGCGACAGAGTGTTTATTTTGAACTCAATCGATTAAACGCCCGCATTATGCTATATGAGGCTCCCGATATTATGCAGGAAATATTTCTGACCATTTGGGCAAAAAACAGTATAGCCGGAATACGGGATATTACCCGTCTGAAAAGATGGCTTGTTGTGGTATCCATTCATAGGACGCTTAATTATTGCAGAAAACGTTTTAAAGAAATGAAAGAGGAAAAGTTATTAAGCTCGAGGCTTCCGTTTTCCTCGCAAAGTTTTACCTTAGAGTCAACCCTGCCATGTGAAAAATTTAATCCTGTTCGAATTTTTGAAGTCAGGGAAATGAAAATAATTCTTGATAAGGAAATGAGGAAATTGAGAAAGAAGGAAAAGCGAGTATTAGAACTTAATATTTTTTTGGGTAAAAAACAAGTGGATATAGCTAAGACTATGAAAATACCACTGAGTACTGTTGCCACTCTTATTAGGCGGGCAAAGAAAAAGGTAAGAGATGGTTGCTTGAATGCGGATGTCATGTTTTGTAGTTAACGAAAAGGAGATTCATGGATTACGATTACGTGATTAAAGTTAAACTGGAACCGGGTGATATCAGAGTTTGTGATTATTGCAATAAGATCCTGGTGGACGGAGAAGCCGAAGTGGTCAAGGAATGCCATAGCACTGAGTATGGACTTATGTGCAATAATTGTTTAGGATCAATTCAGCCGATAACTTCACATAAAGCAGGGGAATGCGTCAAAGAGGAGAGGTGGTATAGAGGGGTATGAAAAAAAACGAGAAAACTTGTTGACAAGGAAAAGAAAGAAGTGTACAATACAGACAACAAATAAACGGAGTCCATAAATGGCGGATATGATTGGGAGAGCTTCTCTTCAGGAAACAGCACTTAAATTGAATGTTACGGTTGCATGGATTAATAAAGTGCAGAGCCGAACAGGCATTCCTATCACAACAGGTGAGAAAGGGAGAAGAGTCTTTTTTTATGATGAAGAAATACACATGTTAACTGTAGTAAAAATTCTGAGGTCATTGAACTTCACGCTTGAAGACATAAAGTCGATTTTTGAAAAGGAAAAAAGAATGATATCGAAGTTCGGAAAAGGGAGTATGACTCTTGGAAAAACTAAAATTGGGAGAGCTTACATTATTCATTCATGTGAAATATTAACAAACTTTGAAACTGGTGAAGGGGAACAGGTTAATTGTTTGGAAGATAAAGAATATAGCAAGGGGGTGAAAAAAATCATTGAAATATCCAGAGAGATTAATCGTAGATTTTTCTTGTCGGCCGAAGAGAAAAAGATACTCCAGTTAAAAACAGAAAGTAATGCTGGTAAAATTGTAAGATTGTAAATAGCGGGACAAAAAAGAATGCCAAAGGGGCATTTTTTAATGGGAAAAGCATAGACAACGTTTATTTCGCGTCTATCAGGGAGAGGGGGAGAAATGGGATTAAACGAGAAGTTTTTTGAAGAGAAAAAAGATGAATATCGCGAAATAATCCGTTCGATTATGGAAAATGCATGCTGTCGTTCATTCGCAATTTTTGAGAGTGAAGAACCACAAAATGCGAGGTTTCACAGGTTTTGTCCTTGGTGTGGAAAGAAAGTAAATTAAAAATAATGTGAAGGTTGTAAAAAATACTGGCAAGAGGACGGGGATGGATATGACAAAAAACGACATAATTTTTATTGATGAAATAGCTGAAATATTGGGAATAAGTAAAAACACGCTTCAGAGAAAGGCTTGGAGGGCAAAAACCGGATGTCCACTTAAGAAGGTCGGTAAGCGTTTGCTTGCGATCAGAAGTGAATTCGATCAATGGCTTAGGGAATATTCATGGGAAAACGTATAGTTGGAGTAACATCACGCAAGCGGCGAATTGGTAAAGTATACGAGTTATATTCTTATCAAGATAATAAAAGAATAGCTCTTGGGACCGTTAAGGCCAAAAACAAAACCCATGCGTTTGAGATAAGAGAGGAGAGGCTTCTTCGACATAAAAAAGAGTCTAAGGAGCAATCTCTAAATAAAGATTATTTGAATGCGAGTTTTGAGGAAGGGTGGACCATACTTGAGCGTAAGTTATGGGAATTGGACCCTAAAACTATAAACGGTATAAAGAATTGCTATAAAAGAATGTTTTTAAAGTTTGCTCCGACTAAATGTTCTGATACGAAAACTTTTTCTGATATAAATGTGAATTTTTTCCTGGAATACAAAAGATATTTCTGGAATGAGATTGAGAACCCGAAAGAGGGTACACGAGGACGGCCCGGAGGTTGGCGATCCGAGATAATAAGGGTTAAAAATATACTTTCGAAGTTAAAGGATGCGGGTTGTTGTCCAAAGAGTCTTTTGGAGGAAGTCAGAAAACATAAAGACTTAAAAACTCCTATGGCAAAATCTCCCGAGTATGAGGATATCGCTAAAGAAAAATTTAATAAGATATTTGCCTATATGAAACAGGACCGGTCAGATTACTATGATTTGACATTTCTTCAATATTGGACAGGCAGACGAATAAGTGAATGTACTTTGCTGGAGAAAGGCGATGTGATGAGTGGTGGATACAAGCAGGGTAATATGCCCTTAGAGATAAAAGTGAGGAAAGAAATATGTAAGGGGAACAAAAATAGCCCCGATCCGATATCTATACCATTGGAGTGGAATCCGGAACTACAGAGGCATATTAAAGAGATGTTAAAGAAAAAAGGGAAATGGCTTTTTCCAAATAGATACGGACGAAGGTGCACCCCGAATAGGATCAGAGATTACCTGAGGAAAGTTTCAGTGAAGATTATAGGACGAAAAGTAACTCCCCACGATTTCAGGCGTAATTTGGTAACCGTTCTGAAAAGGGATGGTATGGGGGATAAGGATATAATGGCCATAACAGGTCATCATGACGCAAATGTATTGAACAGGCATTATTCTTTTTCGACGCCTACAGGGCGTAAGAGAGCGTATGGAGTGCTCAGTTTGAAGAGTAATAATAGGTAGCAGGAGGTATGGATGATGAAGGCAAATCTTCGGAAACAGGGTGAAAAACAGGGTGAAACGGTTGTTTTGTATATGAATGGTGCCCAATCCCGGCACCTCCACCAATTAAAAAACGCCAGTTATTATGAAGACCCGCTCTCGCGTCATTGCGAGGGCGAAGCCCGAAGCAATCCCCGAAAACCCCTATGATTGCTATATTTTACCCCTACACTTATCTTCATCCAACTCCAACTATTATCAGTTATCATCAGACAAAAAAACTTGAAAAACCCATTTCAGTGTGGTGAAATCGTGGTGGAATTTTAGGGAGGTAAGCTATGGAGAAATTATTGACCATAAAAGATCTTGCCGAGTGGCTCCAAGTAAGCAAGAGTCACGATCTATCAGTGGACAAGGGGGTATATCCCGCACTATAAGCTATCCAGTAAGCTTAGATTCAAGGTCTCTGATGTGGAGAAATGGTTAGCAAAACGGAAAAAGAAGGGGAGAAATAGCGATAAACTAGATATTCCTTTATAATATTAATATCCGGTGCTATAATGTAACAAAATGTAATAGGGAGAGAAATGCCTAAAATTGAACAATA
>Ga0114918_10003264_pt1 | contig 14367 bp, 11 predicted proteins | sample LantaG_FD_87015 | JGI IMG/M metagenome (GOLD analysis project Ga0114918, IMG submission 87015) | Deep subsurface microbial communities from Baltic Sea to uncover new lineages of life (NeLLi) - Landsort_02402 metaG | ecosystem: Environmental > Aquatic > Marine > Oceanic > Sediment | place...
TCCTACCCCTACATAGCTATAACTGAAAGTCATAAATATCCAAGAGTGTTTATGACAAGAAACAGAAACATTGAAGGGGCAAAATATTTTGGGCCATATACAAGTGTTAAAGCTATTAAGAAAACACTGGAACACCTGCGCAAAATATTTAAGACAAGGGATTGCAAGGGAAACAACCCGGGCACCCGTCTTAAATCTCCCTGCCTTAATTATCATATTGGCTTATGCTCAGCTCCCTGTACTGGCAACATTTCCGAAAGTTCATACAAGGATAGTATTGAATGCATAAAGTTATTTTTAAGAGGTAAAGATAAAACAATTATAAGCAGAATAAAATTAAGGATGGAACAGTATTCCAGAGATAAAAATTTTGAGGAAGCTTCAAAGATGAGAGACATGCTAGCTGCCATAAATAATCTTTTAAAAAATCAAAAAATATACATAGGCGGAGAAGATTCATTGGATTTTATTTCTTTGTACAAAGATATAAAATCAGCTGCCATAAGTGTGTTTTCCTATAGAAGAGGCGGGCTGGATATTATTAATAATTTTACTGCAGGCAATGTTGGACATCTTAAAAATGAGGAAATTTTATCATATTTCATAAAAAAATATTATGTTGATGTTATTAATATCCCATCAAAAATATATATACCTGCGAAAATAGAGGATATGGAATTGCTCTCCGAGTGGCTGACGATTGCAAAAAGTAAAAAAGTAGAAATAAAAATCCCAAAAATTGGCAGGAATAAAAAAATAATAGATATGGTTACTAAAAATTCAAGGCTTTATTTAGAGAAAAAAATGTTTGAGAGGGATACTGGATGCAGTAAGATTCATGGGGATATAATAAAATTGAGAGATATGCTGGGGTTAAAAAACATACCAAGAAAAATAGAATGCTACGACGTCTCTAATTTGAAAAATAGTTTTCCGGTTGGTTCAATGGCTGTTTTCGTTGACGGCCATTCATTAAAAAGCAGCTATAGGCATTTTAAAATAAAAACTGTCAGCAGGCAGGATGACTGCAGGATGATAGGGGAAATTCTTTTAAGAAGACTTAAGTATTTGGAAGAATTCAAAATTGATGTTGACGATAGCTTTTGCACAAAACCTGATTTAATAATAATAGATGGAGGAAAGGCTCAATTTAACACTGCAAATGCCTTAATGAAGGAAAAAAATATTTCAGACATAGATTTAATAAGCATTGCAAAGAAAGAGGAAGTCATGTTTTGCAATAAATACAAGGATGGGGTAAAGCTGGATTTAGATAGCAGCTATGTGAGGATTATTATAAAGATAAGAGATGAGGCACACAGGTTTGCTCTAGACTACCACAAGAGATTAAGAAACAGCTACATGACACATTCTGTGTTAGACGAAATTAAAGGAATTGGCAGCAAAAAGAAAAAATACATATATGAAAAATTTGGCACTATTGAGGAACTAAGGAGGAGCAAAATAGAGGACCTGGTTAAGATAAAAGGAGTAAGCCGTAAGGATGCTCTAAATATTTACAATAGTATCTGCACAGGTAAATGAGTATAATGCTGCCGTGTTGCTTGTAAATATTTTAGCTGTATGCTATTTAATATTACTATTAATGCTGATATTCTATATAGATGGCCGGTCTTTTATCAGCAGACTGGATGGAGCCAATTGAAAAAGATAAATAAGGAAAATAAAATTAAAATAGTTATAATAACAGGGTTATCCGGGTCAGGCAAAACAGAAGCTCTTAGATATTTTGAAGATGCCGGCTATTATTGCATTGATAATTTACCATCGCGCCTGCTGCTGAACTTGATTGATTTTTTTTCTGAGAGAAACAGGAATATAAATAAAATAGCACTGGCTATAGACTTGAGAAGCGGATATTTTTTTGATGAAATATATAAAACACTGGATAAGCTAAAAGAAAGAAACATAGAATACAAAATATTGTTTTTGGAGTCATCAAAAAATGTATTAAGGAAAAGATTTTCCCTGACAAGAAGGAGGCATCCGTTAGTTGAAGACGGGGACCTTAATGGCGGAATAGAAAAAGAAATTAAAAAAATGCATAAACTAAGGGAAATATCAGATTTTGTATTGGATACTACCCTGCTAAATCCAAAAGATCTCCGAATAGCTATAACCGAGCAGATGATGAGTGATGTTGAAAAAAGCAGGCTCCTTCAGATAGCAGTTACTTCGTTTGGGTATAAGTTTGGAATACCAGAAAACTCGGATATTATTATTGATGTAAGGTTTTTGCCAAATCCATTTTACAATGATGAGTTAAGGGAATTTAATGGAAAAGATAAAGAAATTATGGATTTTGTCTTATCGCGTGACGAAACCAAGAAATTCCTGCTAATATTTGAGGAAATGCTGGATTTTTTAATTCCCAATTATATTACAGAAGGGAAAAGTTATCTGGGGATAGGTGTTGGGTGTACCGGCGGGAGGCACCGCTCTGTAGTAATTGCTGATAAAATATATGATTATTTAAAATTAAAAGGTTATTCTGTAAAAATATTTCACAGAGATATAGATGAGTAAAAAAAGCAACAGATAATAATATAATGCTTTATTATTTATAATAAATTTGTTAAAATTACGATTTTGAATGTGTAACAATTACTAAAATTGGAGGTAAAAGATGTCAATAAAAGTAGGAATTAACGGGTTTGGAAGGATAGGGAGGCAGTTTTTCAGGGCAGCATTAAAATATGATAAAAATGCTGACATAGACATCGTAGGCATTAATGATCTGACAGACACAAAAACTCTTTCTCATCTTTTAAAATATGATTCAATATACAGAGTGCTGGAGGAAGATGTAAAAGCCGAAAAAGATGCTGTGATAGTTAATGGGAAAAAGATAAAGGTAACATCAATTAAAGATCCTGCAGAGCTTCCATGGAAGGATTTAGGAGTAGATGTAGTTTTAGAAGCAACCGGTATATTTAGAAGCAGAGAAGGGGCAAAAAAACATTTGGATGCCGGAGCTAAGAAAGTTATAGTTTCTGCCCCAATGAAAGGTGGCGGCGCAGACATCACAATTGTTTTAGGCGTTAATGATGACAAGTATATAAAGGAAGAGCATAACATAATATCAAATGCTTCATGTACCACTAATGCACTTGCTCCTGTATGCAAGGTTTTAAATGATAACTTTGGAATTAAAAGTGGTTTTATGACTACAATACACTCTTATACTAACGACCAAAGGATCCTGGATTTTCCACATTCTGACCTGAGAAGAGCCAGAGCTGCGGCACTTTCAATTATCCCAACCTCAACAGGTGCTGCAAGCGCAATAGGCCTAGTTATACCTGAGATTGACGGCAGGCTAAATGGAATGGCTTTGAGAGTTCCCATGCCGGTAGGCTCTATTGTTGATTTAGTGGTAGATCTGGAAAAAGATGCTGCAGTAGAGGAAGTAAACAATGCATTTAAAGAGGCATCACTGGAAGAAAGATACAAAGGAATACTCCAATACTGTGAGGACCCGATAGTATCAGCTGACATAGTGGGTAATGCTTATTCTTCTATTTTTGATTCATTGTGTACAATGAAAATGGGAAAGATGATCAAGGTATTGGCATGGTATGATAATGAATGGGGATATTCCACCCGAGTTTATGATTTGATTAAATTCATTATGGAATAATTATTAAACACTAATATTAAAAAATAAATAACCGGGGTAAGTTTGCCTCGGTTATTTAATAATTTTAATTGGGGTGAGTAAAATGTTTGAGAAAAAAACAATTGAAGACATAGATGTAAAAAGAAAAAGAGTATTGGTGAGAGTAGACTACAATGTTCCATTAGATAGTGAAGGAAATATTACTGATAATACACGAATCAAGTTATCACTTCCTACTATAAAATCCTTAATTGACAATGAAGCTAAAATTATTTTGATGTCGCATCTTGGAAGGCCGAAGGGCGAGGTTGATGATAAGTTTAGGCTCGATCCTGCCGCTAAAGAACTTGGTAAGTTGTTAGGCAGGGAAGTAAAGAAGTTTGATGACATATTTTCACCAGACATAAAAGAATATGTTGAAAATACAATGAACTACGGAGACATAGTCATGCTTGAAAATTTAAGATTTGACATTGGTGAAAAGTCAAATGACAGGGAATTTGCCAAATCGCTGGCTTCGCTTGCGGAAGTATTCGTAAACGATGCCTTTGGAGCAGCACATAGGGCGCATGCGTCAGTAGTGGGTGTTACTGAATTTCTCCCAGCAGTGGCAGGTTTTTTGATGAAAAAAGAAGTTGAAACACTAACATCCCTGTTGGAGTCTCCGAAAAGACCATTTCTAACTGTTTTAGGCGGAAGCAAAGTCTCTGGCAAAATCATGGTAATTAAAAACTTGCTTGACAAAGTTGACAGCCTGATATTGGGCGGTGGGATGAGTTACACTTTTTTAAAAGCCAGAGGTTACGAGATAGGCAAATCTATTTGTGAAGATGAGCAAATTGGCTATACGAAAGAAGTGCTTGAACTGGCGAAAAAAAATAATGTTTATTTCATGCTGCCGGTAGACGTTGTTGTCGGCAAAGAATATGACAGGGATACTGATAGAAAAGTGGTATCCGTACAATCAATTCCCATGGATTGGATGGGCCTGGATATCGGTGAAAAAAGTATAGAACTGTTCAAAAATGAAATTTCTAAAGCAGGGACCATATTCTGGAATGGGCCTGTTGGGGTTTTTGAATGGGAAAATTTTGAAAATGGGACAAAAAGGATAGCCGGGGCTATTGCAGAAAGTTCCGCTGTAACTGTAGCAGGCGGAGGGGATACGCTGGCAGCATTAAAAAAATATAATCTGTCATCCAGGTTCTCTCATGTTTCAAGCGGAGGCGGAGCTTCCATGGAACTTCTTGAGGGAAAGGAACTTCCGGGTATTACTTCATTGTTGGATAAATAGCTTAAAATGTATTTTAGAGTGTGATAAAAAAAGAGGAGATAGCAATGAGAAAAATTTTTATGGCTGGAAACTGGAAAATGAATATGACTCATTTGGAGGCTATTGATTTTCTAAAAGATCTTAAATATAAATTTAAAAACAAAAATGATTGCGATGTTGCCATATGCGCTCCTTTCACAGCTATGGAAAGCATTAAAAAAACTATTAAAAATACTAATATAGATATAAAAGTAGGTGCGCAAAATATGTTTTACGAGGAAGCTGGTGCGTTTACAGGTGAAGTGTCTCCAAAAATGTTAAAAGCATTAGGTGTTGATTATGTAATAATTGGACACAGTGAGAGGCGTGAAATATTTGGGGAGAAGAATGAAGTTGTAAACAAAAAAGTAAAAGCGGCTTTTGAGATTGGTTTGAAACCAATAATGTGTATTGGTGAAAACTTAAGCATCAGGGAAAGCGGTAATGCCGAGGAATTTGTAATAGGGCAGCTTGTAGAATGCATAAGAAGTATTGATAAAAAGAATATTAGCAGTCTTACTATAGCTTATGAACCTATATGGGCAATCGGAACAGGCAAGACAGCAACTCCTGAAGATGCTAACGATATGTGCAGAGCCATAAGGAAAAAAATAGGAGATCTTTTTGGAAATAAAATTGCTGAAGAAATAAGAGTTCAGTATGGCGGAAGCGTTAAGCCAAACAATGCTGCTGAACTTATGGCTATGACGGATATTGACGGAGCTTTAGTTGGCGGAGCCAGCCTGAAAGTCGATGATTTTTTGGCAATTATAAATTACTGATGACGCAGGGTATTTTTAGCGCAGAGAATTAAAGAACAGTTAAAAATAATCAAAACAGCAGATTGCAACAAATGGAGTTTGTGTATTGAGGAAAGAAAAAAAAATTAAAAAGCCGATATGCCTAATTATTTTGGACGGCTGGGGAATATCAGACCAAAAAGAAGGGAACGCTGTTTATATTGCAAAAACACCTAATATGGACAATTATCACAAAATATACCCTAATACAAAATTAGCAGCTTCGGGTGAGGCGGTTGGGCTGCCAGACGGACAGATGGGAAATTCAGAAGTTGGGCACCTTAATATCGGAGCAGGAAGAGTTGTATTGCAGGAATTTACGAGAATAACAAAATCTATAAAAGACGGAGATTTTTTTAAGAATGAAGTATTTGCTGAAGCAATAAATAATGCTAAACAAAATAATGGCAGTCTCCATATAATGGGACTTGTATCAGATGGAGGAGTGCATAGCCATATAAGTCACCTCAAAGCATTGGTTGATTTGGCATATAGAAGTAAGGTTAAGAATTTATACATGCATGCTTTTCTTGACGGCAGGGATGTTCCGCCGCGAAGTGCAATACCATATTTAGAAGAAATAGATAAATATTTAGCTGAAAAAGGTATAGGTCAAATTGCTACTGTGAGCGGCAGGTATTATGCTATGGACAGGGATAACAGGTGGGACAGAACAAAAAAAGCTTATGATGCGATGGTCCATAGAAAAGGAGCAATGTATGATAAAGCTTCAGATATTGTTAAAGAATCTTATGAGAAAGATGCAGATGATGAATTTGTAGTTCCGGCAATTGTAAAGTCAAAAAATGAAGATAAAGCTAAAATTAAAACAGGAGATTCTGTAATATTTTTTAATTTCAGACCTGACAGGGCAAGGCAGATAACACGAGCATTTATTGGCAGTAATTTTGATAAGTTTGAAAAAGGAAATGGCTGTCCCAATGTATATTTTGTATGCATGACTCAGTATAATAAGAATTTTGATGCACCTGTAGCTTTTCCGCCCAGAAAGATTACAAATACATTAGGTGAAGTTCTTTCTAAAAACAATAAAAAGCAACTAAGAATTGCAGAAACAGAAAAATATGCTCATGTGACTTTTTTCTTTAACGGCGGAGCAGAGAAACCCTATAAAGGTGAGGACAGGACACTGATACCTTCTCCAAAAGTTGCAACTTATAATTTAAAACCAGAAATGAGTGCTTATGAGGTAACAGACAGGGTAGTAGAAAAGATACAGGGAAAAAAATATGATGTTATAATACTAAACTACGCTAACGCTGATATGGTAGGGCATACGGGTTATCTTGATGTAGCAGTAAAAGCTGTGGAGGTTGTGGATGAATGCACAGGGGTAGTAGTAGATGAATTAAATAAGCTGGGCGGTGTTGCTATCATAATTTCAGACCATGGAAATGTAGAAAAAATGACAGACCCTGCTGATAATAGTATAATAACTGCACACTCGACTTCACCTGTGCCTTTTATACTATGTGATAAAAATATAAAAAAACTAAGAGGAGATAACGGGACAGGTATTTGCAGATTGTGCGATGTTGCACCAACAATTCTTGATCTGCTGGACATAAAAAAGCCTGAAGAGATGACCGGCAGTTCACTTATTGCAAGCAATGTTTAAACTGATATTTAAGATTTTTAAACTTTATAAATAAAGTATTAAAAAAATGTTTAATTTTTGATAAAGTAATAAGTTAATTATCAGAATAATGAATAATTAATAAGATACTAAAAAGAAGAGGATGAGTTAGATGGGTTCAATATGGTTAAACATAATTTTTGGCGTTCACATAATTGCGAGTTTGGGAATAATATTGTTTATTCTGCTGCATGCCGGCAGGGGTGGTGGAATTTCTGGACTTTTTTCAGGTGCAGTAGAAACATTTGATGGTTCTGGAATTGTAGAAAAAAATCTTGACAGGATTACAGTTGGGTTCGTTGTGGTATTTACAATAACGACTATAATATTATTTATTTTTTTATGATAAGAAGGAGGTATAAAATAGGAGATTATTAATATTGGTTAAAATTAGAGTTTGGAAAGGAGACAAAGGTGAAATTTTTTGGAAAATTAAAAGCAGTATTAGCACTACTTACTGTTGTAGTGCTAATAGGAATTATGTTTGCAGGGTGTAAGAAAGAAGAAGCAGCGCCTGCGGTAGAAGAAGAAGCGCCTGCGGTAGAAGAAGAAGCAGTAGTTAGCAAAGAGGGAGGAACTTTTAGAGTTTATATCAATGAGCCTGTATCGCTTGATCCGCCGAATAGCTATGAAAGCGAAGGCATACAGGTAATAAGGCAGGTTTTTGAAGGGCTTGTTAAATATGATACCGAAACTTTGGAAACCGTTCCTGCAGTAGCAGAAAGCTGGGATGTAAGCGATGATGGTCTTGTTTATACTTTTTATTTAAAAAAAGGTGTAAATTTCCATAGTGGCAGAGAGGTTGTTGCGGGTGATTTTGCATACGCATGGTCAAGGCTTACGCTGCAGGAAACTGCATCATATCTTGCGTACCACGCAGAACCCATAGTTGGCTATGATGAGTGTCAGGAAGGTACATCCGACACACTGGCAGGTGTAAAAGCGCTGGATGATTATACGCTGGAAGTGACACTGAAATATCCATACGGAGACTTTATAAAAACTTTAGGCCATGTATGCTTCTATCCTGTAGCGCAAGAAGATATTGAAGAATGGGGAGACGAATATGCTGATCACGTAAATGGTAATGGGCCATTTAAATTTGTAGAATGGAAGCACGACCAGTACATAACTCTTGAAAGAAATGATGATTACTGGGGAGACAAGGTATATCTGGATGAAGTTAAGTATGTTATTTTCGCTGATGAAAACACAGCATTTCTGGAGTATAAAGCAGGCAATTTAGAGTATACTATGATTCCGCAGGGAAAGGTAAAAGCAACTGAAGAAGATCCAGAGCTAAAAGATTGTGTTATAAAAAAGCCACTACTTGCAATTTACTATTATGGCATGAATGTTAACACAGAACCTTTTAAAGATAACCTTGCGCTGAGAGAAGCTATAGGCTACGTAATTGACAAGCAAAATATTTGCGACGTAGTAAACGAGGGAGTTTCTGTTCCTGCTACAGGTTTTGTGCCTCCGGGAATACCGGGATTTAAGGAAAATGCTTCAGCCATTACATATGACCCTGAAAAAGCTAAAGAGAAATTAGCAGAAGCCGGCTACCCGGATGGAGAGGGCCTGCCTACTATAAAATTAGGTTTCAACATTGGCTCCGGGCATGAAATGATAGCAGAAGCTGTACAGGCAGATGCCAAGGATATAGGAATAAACATAGAAATAGAAGGCTATGAATGGGGCGCAATGCTTGAAAAAGCTCAGAGCGGTGAGATTAATTTCTTCAGATTGGGCTGGTTGGCTGATTATCCGACCATGGATAATTTTCTATTCCCTCTGTTCTATTCAGAATCTGCTGATAACTATGCTGGATACAGTAATCCTGTAGTAGATGAGATGCTTATTGAAGCAAGAAAAATTTCTGATGACGAGGAAAGACAGGCAAAATACAGGGAAGTAGAAAAAACAATACTTGATGATTGCGCTTTTGCACTTATATATTTTTATGGTTCAAGACGTATAGTTCAACCTTATGTTAAAGGTTTTTATCTAAGCGCAATGGAAGAGTATGACTTGAGTAATGTATGGTTGGAAAAAGAGTAGGGAAAAGTTATTAAAAAATAATCTGAGTTATTCTTTGAGTATTTTTTAAAACTTTGTGATAACTTACAGCCTACATCGTAAAGATGCAGGCTGTAATTTATAAGAATAGAAAAATTTTCATTAATTAGCAAACAAACAGGAAGAATGTTTTATTATATCCTAAAGAGAATATTGCAGGTTATACCGGTGTTAATTGGTGTAACATTAATATTGTTTATACTGATGTATATTATCCCCGAGGATCCTGCACGCCTCATTCTCCAGAAAGGTGCCACAGAACAGGCACTGGCTAATTTAAGAGAGAAAATGGGTATTGATAAGCCGCTGTATGTACAATACTGGCGGTATGTCAGCAACTTAGCCAGGGGTGATCTTGGTATTTCGTACAGATACCGGCGCCCGGTTAACGACATATTGGCTGAACATTATCCTAATTCTATAAGGTTAGCACTGGTTGCAATTGTTATTGAAGTTATAATTGGAATTTTTGCTGGAATAATTTCAGCAGTAAAAAAATATAGTTTCTGGGATATGCTTGTAACCATTTCCACAACTTTAGCTGTGTGTATACCAGTTTTTTGGCTGGGAATGATGTTCCAGGTAGCATTTGGCTTAAAATTAGGCTGGCTCCCAATGTCAGGCATGGGTGACGGAAGCATTAAATATTATATACTTCCTGCTATTACACTGGCGTCAGTTTCCACTGCTTTTGTAGCAAGGATGACAAGAGGAAGCATGCTTGAAGTCTTATCTAATGATTATATAACAACTGCCCATGCAAAAGGGTTGTCTGAGTTCAGGGTAATTACCAAACATGCTCTCAAGAATGCTCTTATACCGGTTGTCACATTAATTGGTCTGGATTTAGGTGCTCTTATGGGTGGAGCTATTCTTACGGAGACTGTTTTTAGCTGGCCGGGAGTCGGCAGAACCATTTATTTAGCTATTTTACAAAGAGATGCTCCGGTAGTGATAGGCGGAACGATAATACTTGTTTTAATTTTTATTGTCATGAATTTAATAGTAGACATATTGTATGCCTGGTTGGATCCAAGAATCAGGTTTGAGCAAAAAGAATTAAATGTGTAAAAAGTAATTTTTTATTTTTTATTAAAAATGTATCCTGAAGTTAAAAAAGATTTAAAAGAACAAAGTGAAATTACTGAAATATTGGAAGACGTTGGCATGGAAAAGAAATATTCAAGGTCTTCGCTATACAAGGATGCCTTGAGAAGGCTTAAGAAGAATAAATTGGCAATGATCGGCCTGGCAATTATAATATTTCTAATAATAATAGCAATATTAGCACCTCTGGTTTCTCCCTATAATCCAATTGAGAGGATAAAAGAAGAATCGTCGCTATCTCCAAGTAGAGCTCATTTATTTGGGACTGATTTACTGGGAAGAGATATTTTTAGCAGAGTTGTCTACGGAAGCAGAATTTCCTTAGAGGTAGGTATTATAGCAGTAGGAATATCGGTGGCAATAGGATTATTCTTTGGTGCACTTGCAGGCTATTTTGGCAATGTTTCAGATGTTTTAATAATGAGAATGGCGGATATTTTTTTTGCTTTTCCATATATTTTGGGAGCTATAGTTATAATGACTGTTCTTGGACCGGGGCTTATTAACATATTTATTGCTATCGGAATTTTAGGATGGGCATCTTTTGCGAGGATCTTCAGAGGTTCTATACTGTCTATAAAAAATAAGGAATATATAGAAGCAGCAAGAGCGCTTGGTGCCAGCAATTTCAGGATAATCACAAAGCATATCTTTCCAAATGCATTTGCCCCCATAATAGTTTATGCGACCATGAATGTTGGGACTGCAATAATTGTAGAAGCAGCTTTGAGCTTTTTAGGCCTTGGGGTTCAACCGCCTACACCAGCATGGGGTAAAATGCTTTCCGAGTCTCTGAATTACATAGACATTGCTCCATGGATGATGTTTTTCCCTGGTCTTGCAATAGTGATAACAGTTTTAGGTTTTGTGTTGTTGGGAGATGGACTAAGAGATGCTTTTGACCCGAGATTAAAGTAACATAATATAAAGTTATATTTTTAAATAATGAGCTTTTCAGAAAATAATAAAATTTTAGAAGTTAAAAACTTAAAAACTTATTTTTACACTGACGACGGAATTGTCAAAGCTGTAGATGGAGTAAGCTTCGATCTTGAAATTGGCGAAACTCTTGGGATTGTTGGCGAGACTGGATCAGGGAAAAGTGTAACTGCATTATCAATTTTAAAGTTAATCCCTCATCCTATTGGCAAGATAGTTGACGGTGAAATAATTTTTGAGGGTAAAAACTTGCTGAAAATGAATAAAACAAAACTGCAAAATTTTAGGGGAAACAGGATCTCCATGATTTTCCAGGACCCTATGACTTCATTAAATCCAGTATATACTATCAGTAACCAAATAATAGAATCAATTGTCACACATAGAAAATTAAGCAGGAAAGAAGCTAGGAAAGAGTGTTTGAAACTTTTAGAAATGGTAGGTATACCTGAGGCAAAAAAGAGATTAAACAGCTATCCCTATGAATTTAGCGGCGGCATGAGACAGAGGGTAATGATAGCCATGGCAATTGCCAATAGCCCAAGCATACTGATAGCGGACGAACCGACTACTGCTCTTGATGTTACCATACAGGCACAGATACTTGAGTTAATGAACGAACTTAAGAAAAAGACGAAATCCTCAATTATAATTATAACGCATGACTTGGGAGTTGTTGCAAAATATGCAAAGAGAGTAATGGTAATGTATGCCGGCAAACCGGTTGAATTTTCAGCTGTTGATGATATATATTACAAACCTCTTCACCCATATACAATTGGACTAATGGGCTCTATTACCAGGCTTGATAGGGAACAAAAAGAAAGGCTGACTCCCATAGAGGGTTTGCCGCCGAGTTTAATAGATCTGCCAAAAGGCTGTGTATTTAGAAACAGATGTAAATTTGCTGTGGCAGATTGCAGAAAAAAATACCCTCCGCTTGTAGAAATTGAAGAAGACCATTTGGTAGCGTGCCATAGAGCTGGTGAATTTTTAGAAGGAAGTTTAGATAGAATTTAATGAGAATTTTATGAGTAATAACAATATTTTAGAGGTAAAAAATTTAAAAAAGTATTTTAATTTGAGAAGTGGATTTTTGTTTCAAAAGTTTACAGGCTCGGTTAAAGCTGTGGATGGCGTGAGCTTTCACATTAAAGAGGGTGAAACATTCGGACTTGTTGGTGAAAGTGGATGCGGTAAATCTACTACTGCCAGAGTGATACTGAGGCTTACCAATCCCACAAGTGGATGTGCGCTATATAATGGAGCAGACTTGTTCAAACTTAGCAGAAAGCAAATGTTCAATGTACGTAGAGAGATACAAGTAATTTTTCAGGACCCTTACGCCTCTCTTTCCCCGAGGATGACCGTTGGTGATATTATCGGAGAGCCTATGGAAATTCACAGGGTAGGAGATAAAAAATACAGGCGCAAAAGAGTAAAAAAACTTTTAAAAGTAGTTGGGTTAAATCCTGAACATATAAATCGGTATCCACACGAGTTTAGCGGTGGGCAAAGGCAGAGAATCGGAGTTGCCAGAGCTCTTGCTCTTACACCGAAGCTGATACTATGTGACGAACCTGTGTCTGCGCTCGATGTTTCAGTCCAGGCTCAGATTTTAAACTTAATGTCAGATCTTCAGAAAGAATTTAATCTAACGTATCTTTTTATTGCTCATGACTTATCTGTAGTTAAACATATAAGCAACAGAATAGGAGTTATGTATCTTGGCAAAATCGTAGAAGTGGCAGACAGTGGAGACTTATATAAAAGTCCTCTTCACCCATATACCAGAGGACTCCTGTCAGCTATACCTATACCTGACCCAGAGCTGGAAAAAAAGAGAAAAAGGATTATACTTAAAGGAGATGTTCCAAGTCCTATTGACCCGCCAAGCGGATGCAGGTTTCACCCGAGATGTCCTAATGCACAGGAAATTTGCAGTAAAGAGGAACCAGAGTTAAAGAATTATTCTAAAAATGGTAACGAGCATCTGGCAGCTTGCTTTTTTGCCGGGAGATCGTTTTAAAACAAAATTAAAATTTATTAAATATCAGGCGTATACCAGCCTTGATGTCCATCCAAATGTCAAACAATAAGGGAAAACAAACTAAAACCAGGCTTATTTCTATGAAAAAAGGCAAAATTATAATTTTTTCTATTTTAATTTATATGCTTATAGGAGGTATTTTCTTAATTTCCTGTGAGCTTAAAGAGCATGGTTTGGGACTGGATATTGATAAAGATAAAATAAAGGTTAGCGAAGACAAACCAAATGAAGAAGAAGGTGTAGAGCCAGGAGACGGGAACCAGGTTTTAGACATAGAAGACGCAGAATTTTTTTTAGAACTAAAAAACAGGCAGAAAAACAAAAATCCACTAAGTGATATAAGGGTAAGAAAAGCTATTTTTTACGCTATTGACAGGGAAAGAATAATCAAAGAATTACTTGGCGGCTATGGCGAGGTTTTAAACAGCTTATTTTTAAAAGATTCAATGTATTACTTTCCTGCATGGGAAGAATATTCCTATGATCTGGATAAAGCAAAAAGCTTTTTAAGTGATGCCGGGTATGGTGTAGACAATCCCTTGTATATAACAATTGGTGCCAGTGATGACAGTAACTCCAGAAAGATAATTGAAGAATTTATTGAGGAAGACTTGAAAAAGATTGGAATTAATATATGGATTTTTAATAAATCTCCCAGAGAATGGTATTTGGAATACATAAAAAAAGGTGATTATGAACTTGGCGTATGGGCGCTGTACACAAATGAGGGTGGAAGATTAGAAAATTACTTTTGTTCAGATAAAATACCTCCAAGGGAAA
>Ga0114918_10003265_pt1 | contig 14363 bp, 8 predicted proteins | sample LantaG_FD_87015 | JGI IMG/M metagenome (GOLD analysis project Ga0114918, IMG submission 87015) | Deep subsurface microbial communities from Baltic Sea to uncover new lineages of life (NeLLi) - Landsort_02402 metaG | ecosystem: Environmental > Aquatic > Marine > Oceanic > Sediment | place: Baltic...
CCCTCGCCGTGTGATGTCCCCCTCTCTTCAACATTCCCCTTCACATCCCCATCGACCCCGCTTCCTCTCTCTTTTTTTTTCAAAAAAAAGGCCCTCACCCCCCCCCCTTCCCTCCCCCACCCCCCCCCCCCTCCGCCCTCCTCCCCACAGTCCGTCCTCGACGAGCTCCGCTCCCTCCGAGCCTCCTCCCCCGACGCCGTCGTCGCCATCCCCTCCGTCGACGCCTTCGAGCGCTTCACGAGGGGGCCCCGCGGAGGGCGCAGCCACGGCCTCGTCGTGTTCTGCACTGCGAAGCACCTGCTCGACAAGCCGCAGCTCGGGCTGCGCAAGATGCGACGCGAGTTCGGCACGGTCGCCAAGACGGCGCGGAAGACCCTCGCCGAGCACGCGAAGGGGGCCAACGCCTCGAGCCCCGCCTCCCCGCTCGACGCGCTGTTCTTCGCGACGCTGGACTTTGAGCAGGCGCGCGAGGCGTTCTACCGGCTCGGCGTGCAGTCGCTGCCCTGGGTCATCTCGGTCTCCCCGGCCGCCGCGGTGCCCGCCGAGGGCGACATCGAGCTGCTGGGCGACGCGGTGATGCGGCACGCGCGGTACGGGCACCGGCACTGGAGCGCCGCGGACTTTGCGAGGTTCGCGTCCGACCGCATCGAGGCCTGGCGCGGCGAGGACGGCGGCAACGACTCTGCCGGCCCCGCGTCCTCCTCCGCGACCGATTTCCCGCCCGCCATCGTCATCCACGAGGCGCCCCCCCGTCCCTCGGTCGTCAACGTCTTTTTGGGGCTCGCGATGCTCTCGGGCCTCGCCGCCGTCGGATGGAAGCTCTACAACTCGCGGCTGGCCAAGAGCCTCCCCCTGTGGACGCTCGCCTGCCTGTCGGTCTGGTGGTTCTCGACCTCGGGCGGGATGTACAACATCATCCGCGGCATGCCGATGGTCTTGCCCCAGAGGGACGGCACCGTCAAGCTGTTCCTGGAAGGCAGCGGGCAGGTGGGCTTCGAGAGGTTCCTGATGGGGTCGCTCTACGCGACGGTCGGCCTCGCGTTCCTCGCGGTCTCTGCCGCGGCGACGCGCCTCGCCGACGAGGGGTCGAGGCGCGTGGCGGGCTACTCCGCTCTCTGCCTGGCCTGGTTCGCATACAGGAGGGTGGTGTCGATCCACGACTGGAAGACAAGCTTCGGGTGGCACTCATTCCTGTGGTGAAGAGAAAGGAAAAGAGGAGGCGGAAGGAAGAAAGAGAGGGGAAGTTTTTCGCGTTGCTTTTCGAGCTCTCGACCCCTCCCCCCTGCTTTTGTGATTACCTTCTGATTTCTGCTGGGATTTTTTTTGCTCGCTCGTTCGTTTCGTTAACAGTCTCTCTCTGCGAGTTTTTCGAATCTCTCTCTTTGGGTCAGAGCTCTTGTTTCTAAAGAAAAGGAAGAAAAAAGAAGAAGGAGAAAATGGAAGAAACAAAGAGCTATTCATCGACAGCGACGACCCCCTGGTTCTTCTTCTCTTCTCCCTCTCCTCCTCCTTTCTTCAAACCAACCGCCGCCGCCACAGCCACCCCGAGCTCCGCGAACACCTCGTCCAGCAGCCTCTCCGAGTCGGGCCCGTCTGCCAGGTGCCGCGCGAGAGACAGCCTCGCCTTCTCGGCCTTAGTCAGCGCCGCGCCGACCGGGGCCCCCCCGCTCGCGAACGAGAACGAGCGCCACGGCAGCGACAGGTCGACGGCGTCGGCCTCGAGCCTCGAGTCTCTGGCCACGCCCAGAAGCGCCTCTCGCAGGCGGCTCGATGAAGGGACCGCGTCGGAGGAGGAGGAGGAGGAGGAGGAGGAGGAAACGGGGGGGCACTGCGCCCGGTCGCCGACCCTGCAGCGGAGCGAGAAGGGCGCGAGCTCCGCCGCCGCGCCGCCGCCGACGCCGCCCGCGCCGACGCCACCCGTCGCCGAGGCGGCCGGGGCCGCCGCAACGCAGAACCAGGAGGTGACCGCCGCGGGCGAGGGCAGCGCCTGGTCGTAGGGACCGACGATGGCGCCGACGAAGGGCTCGATGTTGCTGATGCTGCTGGTGTTGCCCTTCTTCGGCGCTTTGCCGCCGCAGCACCCGCCGCCGACGGCGCCGCTCTTCTCGCCTCCCTCCTCTGCTTCCTCTCCCTCCTCTCCTTGCCCTTCTCTCTCCTCCTCTCCTTCCTCTCCCCCCATCCTGAAGAGAGCCTGGTAGTTCCTCTGGTTCTCGGCGTCCTTCCTCGACGGGGTCGGGGCGAAGACGGGGTGAGAATGGTACCAACCGACCGGCACGAGCCCGGCGGCGGCCATCGCCGCGCGCGCGCTCACCTCGGCCGCGGCGCAGAGCTCTACCGACGTGCGGCTGCCCGTGCCGCTCGCCCGCGCGCAGGGGAAGGCCCTCGCGACGGACACGGTCGGCGGGCCGCCGCCGCCCCTCCCGCTCTCCCACCGCCCCCCGAGGAGCCCGATGATCTCCTCGTGGTGCAGGTGCGCGTGGAGGTCCATCACTGCGAGCGCCGCCCTCGACACCTCCAGCGCGAAGGGCTGCGCCAGCGGCAGCCCGCAGCCGGGCTCGAGCGCGGCGGGGAACTCGCGGCACGCGAGCAGCTCGAGCGACTCGGAGGTGGCGCCGAGGCGGAGGGCCGCAGCGGCGGCGGCGGAGCGCTGCGGGGCGGCGCGGCGCGGGCGAGAGAGGGCGTACTCTGTTCGCTCGGGGAGCTGGCGCGGGGGCGAGGGCGGGGGCTGCTGCGGCGGCGGCGGCGGCGGCGGCAGTTGGAAGGGGGCACGGGGCGGAGCGGGCGCGCCTTTTTCCCCTTGCCCTTTTCCCCTCGCCTCCTCCGCCGCCGCCGCTTCCGCTTCCGCCTCCTTCCTCGCCCCGTCGTCGCCCAGAGCAGCAGAAACAGCAACAACAGGGGGGTCAGCAGAGGGAGCAGCTTCTTTCCTCTCCTCCTCCGCCGCCGCCTCACTCCCTCCGACGGCGACGACAAGCGCCGAGGGCGTCGGCGCCTCGCCCGACGCCGCCGCGGCCGGGGCCGCAGAGGCCGCGGCGGAGGCGGCGGCGGCGGCGGCCGTCGCTCCCGCTGTCTCTGCTTTCTTGGCGGCGGAGGTGCCCGCGGCGGCGCCCCCGTTCTCGTCGTTGGCCGCCCCGCTGGGAGCGGCGCGCGCTTCCGCTCCCGCTCCCGCTCCCGCTCCCGCTCCCGCTTTTCCGACGTTCCCCCCCTTGACCGCCGCCGCCGCCGCGCCGTCCTCCTCGGCAGGCGGCAGCGGCAGCAGCATCCCGGGCATCTCCCTCCCCTCCTCCAGGAACGCGCGGATCGCCCCGACCTTGAGGCCGTAGGCCCTCGCCGTCGCCGACCTTGCGTCCAGCGGCCTCCCCGACAGCGTGTACCCCTCGCCGCCGCTCTCGGCGACGCGGCGGGGCACGCGCTCGCCGCGCATCGCCAGGCGGACGAACCACTTTTGCGCGTGGCTCGCGACGGCCCTCGCGTCGCGCGTGCCGACGGCGGCCGCCACGGCCCTCCAGTCGCGGCCGTGCTCGCTGAGGGCGGCCTCGAAGAGCTGGGTCTCGGCGGCGGACCAGCCGCGGGCCGGGGCGCGGCGGGCGGCGCCGGCGTCTTTGCGCTTGCGGCGGCCCGACTGCGACGTGGAGCCGTCGCCTTCTCGGCTTCCTCCCTCTTCTCCTTCTCCCTCCTCGCCGCTGGCTGGCGTTTCCTCTACCCTCCTGTCGCCGGCGCCGTCGCCGTCGCCGTCTCCTTCGGAGGCTTCTTTCTTCGCGGGAGCGGGGGGCTTGGCTGTTTGTGTGGAGGAGGAGGGGAGAAGGAAAAGGGAAAAAGGAAGAGGAGGTCAGAGAGGGGGAGAGCTGTCGTCGGAGAGGCGTCGTCGCGCGATGAAAAAAAAACAAATTCAAAACGCTTTGCTGCATTTCGCCTCTCGCTCTTCTTCTCTTTCCCTTTCTTCTCTCCACCTGATGACTGTCACTCAGATGCATCACGCACCAGCCTTGCTCTCGCGCTGCTTCTTGGCCGGAGGAGGAGCCGCGGCCTTCTTCTTCGCCAAATGCTGCTTCTTCTTCTTCGTCTTCTTGCTCCCGCCGCCACCGCCCCAGTCCGAGTCGCCCGACGAATCGCCCCCGCTGCTCCCCACGGCGTCGTGGTAGTAGCCTCCGCCGGCGCCGCCGCCACCCTGCTCCTCGGCGAGCATACGGGCGATGAGGGCCGCCGTGGCGGCGTCTGGATCCGCCATCGTTGAGTGGAAGAGAGTCGTTTCTATTCTCGTTTGGTCTGTCGACTTTTTCTCTGTAGCGATGAATGGAATGAGAGTGTTTTTTTTTTTGCATTTTTTTTTGGTTTTCTCTCTCGACCCCGACCTCTCTCTCTTTTCTCTCACTCTCTCTCTTTTCTCTCTTTCTCTCTCTTTCCCAACAAGTGAGTGAATGTTCATCGTTTCTCTCGTGCGTTTTGTTCTGATGTTGTTGTTGTTGTTGTTCATGTATTCCCCCCATTCTCTCCACTCTGAAAAGCAAAAAAGGAAGGGAAAAAAAACGTGTCTCTCTCTCACGCCAGGCCCGCCGTCCCTCCTTCGCCGCCGCCATCGCCCTTGTCCACCTCCATCGCCGAGGCCGCAGCAGGAGCAGCGGCAGGAGCGCTCGTTTGAGCAGCAGCAGCCTTCGCAGCAGCAGCAGCAGCAGCAGCAGCAGCAGCAGCCGAAGCCCCCCCGGCCTTGCCCCCTCCGAAGGGCACCCACGCCCCGCGCAGCTCCCCCAGCAGCGCCGGCATCGGGTCCTCGAACTCCCGCGTCAGCTCGCTCCAGCGGCTGTCGAACGCCGGGCTGCCGTAGATCTTGCCCTCGTTCCGGAACGACCACAGCGTGCCGACCTTCCACATCGCGTCCGGGCGCGTCGAGACGTGCTCGAGCATCGCCGCGCGGTCCCGCTGCTGGTACCGCGAGCGCGCGCAGCCGCCGTAGCACGACTCGACGTCCGGCAGCGAGATCGTGCCGCGCCGCTCGGCCGACAGCGAGGCCGTCGGGTCGTAGACCGTCTGCTTGAACCAGCCCGAGAGCTGGCCCCAGATGAACCAGGGGCCGTACTTCTTGGCGAGCCCGGCCCGCGCGGCCGTGGCCTCGTCGACGAGCCCGGCCTCGTCGTCGGCGGCGGGGGGGAGGTGCGGGGGCACCGGGTCGCAGAGGGCGCCCTCGGGCAGCGGGAGGAGGTCGCGCTCCGGGCCCGGGGGAGCGGGAGCGGGAGGGGGAGCTGCCACGGCGGCTCCCGCTGCTGCTGCTGCTGCTGCTGCTGTTGCGGCGGCGTCGGCGGGAGCAGCAGCGGCGGCGGGAGCGGGAGCAGCAGCGGCGTCGGGAGCGGGAGCAGCAGCGGCGTCGGGAGCGGGAGCAGCAGCGGCGTCGGGAGCGGGAGCAGCAGCGGCGTCGGGAGCGGGAGCAGCTTCTGCTGCCGTCGTCGCCGTCGTCGCCGCCGCGTCCGCCGTCGCGGCGGGAGCAGGCTCCGAAGTCGCAGCAGCAGCAGCAGCAGCAGCAGCAGCAGCAGGAGCGCCTGCCGCGGTCTCTTCCGCTGCAGCAGAAGCAGCAGGAGCGGCAGCCGTCGCAGCAGCGGCGGGATGCTCGCCAGAAGCAGAAGCAGCAGCAGCAGCAGCTCCTGCCGCTTCCGCTTCCGCCTCCCCCTCCGCTGCCGTCGCCGCAGGGCTCGCCGACTTGGAATCCGTCTTCTTCTTCTTCGCCCCGACCTTTTGCTTCTTCTTCGCGGGGCCCCCGCCCACCCCGCCCCCCGCCGCGCCGCCCCCGTCACCGATCACGCACAGGTCCGAGGGAGCCAGCCTCACGGCGGGACTCGTGAACGACGCGAACCGGCGCTCGGCCGAGAACCAGACGCGGGTCCGGGCGTACATCGTCGCGATGTCGGCCGCGGCGGTGTGCCCTCCCCGCGCCTCGGCGTCAAACCGCCGCAGCATCGGGACGAGGTCGGAGAGCCTCCGCCTGGCCTCCTCGAACGAGGCGGCGGGCGGGTCGCGCAGCACGGCCTCGGCGAGCTCGTGGAGCTGCGGGTGATGGCCCAGCCCGGGGCCGACGCCGGACCTCTCGAGCGCCCTGCGCACCTCGGCCGCCGTCGCCGCCGCGACGACACCGCGCGCGACCTGCGGCGAGCTCAGCGCTGGCGCCGCGGCGCGCAGCAGCCTCCGCGCGATCGACCGGTCCCCGTTCCACACGTGGTCGGCCGCATCGGCGTCAGACAGCCGGCGCAGCGGAGGGCACGACTGGGACGACTCGTCGGCGGCCTTGAACGACTGGGAGAGGACGTACTTGATCTTGTCGACGGTGATGACGACGTTCTGCAGGCGCGAGTCGGCGACGCCGCGCGCCTCGAGCGCGGCGGCCGAGCGCGAGTAGCCGCCCCCGAGCGCCGGCGGCAGCGCGAGCAGGGCCGCGGGCAGCAGCTCGCGCTCCCGCTCGACGAAGTGGAGGATGAGGGCGGCCCACTTCTCCAGCCACGGGGGCACGCGGCGGGCCATCACGCCGCCGGCGGCGGCCTCCTCCGCCGGGCCGAGGCCTCCCCGGCCCAAGGCGGAGTCGCGGACGCCGAAGCGGTCGAGCACGGCCCTGTCCGCGTCCGTCAGCCCGCTCGAGTCCCCGGCGTGCAGGATGATCGCCTGGCGGTGGAGCACGTTGTGCCTCTCGTTCATCACGGCCTGGAACGCGCGCGAGCCGCTGAAGGTCAGGAACGACCCGCGGCAGCCCAAGGTGCCGCAGAGGCAGATGGCGTCGCGGAACTCCTTCTCGGACTCGGTCACGGAGGCGTAGTCGAAGGTCAGCTCCTCGCCCTCGTGGACGTGGCGGAGGGTGTAGACGGCGATGGTGAGGCGGCCTGGAGATGAGTTGGTTTTGTTTTTTTTGGAGTTGGTTTTCGGGGAAAAGAGATTTAAAAAAGTGGGTTTTTTGTCTTGTTTTTTTCCGTCGTCGCGCCTGCCTCTCTCTCGACCTCGACCTCGAAAAGAAAACCTCAAAACTCATAACTCATAACTCAAAACTCAAAAAAAATGCTCACCGCCGCAAGCCATCACCACGGCCTGGCAGTTGGGCGTGCACGAGTGCGACATCCTCGACGCGAACGCTCCCCGGGACGCGGCATCAACAAACAGCGCGTCGTAGCCAGCCGGGTCGTCGCGGGGTCGCTCGAGCACGATGTTGTAAAAGTCGGGCAGCTCGTCCTTGGTGACCTTCTTCAGCGCGTCCTGCACCTCGAACCAGCGCCACGGCGAGTGCACCTCTCCCAGGTACTCCTCGACAAAGGTCAGGCGGGGGAGGCCCCCCGGGCGGATCACCTGCATGCCCACTCCCTTCGGGTGGACGCGGAAGTAGTCGGAGCCGACGTCGCGGAAGCGCGCGGCGACGGCCGCGGCGGCGAGGGCCGAGGCGGGCGAGGTCGCGTCGACGGACGCGGCGGTCAGGGCCGCCTCGGCCTCGCCTGCAGAGGGCGGAGCGTCCTTGCCAGCAGCAGCAGCGGCAGCGGGAGCAGCAGCAGCAGCGGGAGCAGCAGCGGCAGCAGCGGGAGCAGCAGCGGCAGCAGCGGGAGCAGCAGCAGCAGCAGCGGGAGCAGCAGCGGGCGCCGCCGCCGCCGCCGCCGCCGCGCCCTCGCCGCCGCCGCCGCGCTGCTCCAGACGCCGCAGCGCGCGGGCCAGGTCCCACCCCTGCGCGCCCTGCGAGTTGACGGCGGGCTGCAGCACGCGCTCGACCCAGTCGTTGACCCGGTCCCTCGTCGCGGCGGAGCAGCAGTGGGCCGTGAGGGCCGCGGAGCCCGGGCGGGAGGCCGGGGGGGTGGGGCCCTCGTCCGTGTCCTTTTCGGTCTTGGAGGCGGCGCCGGCCTCGGCGCGGTGGATTTTCTCCCCGCGCGCCAGCGCCGCGGCCTGCGCCTCGGCGGCCCTGGCGAGAGCTCGGTAGTCCGGCTTCACGTAGGACCCGAAGGCCTGCGACTCGAGGACCGCGTCGACGATGTTTCGCCGCGAGTAGCAGTCCATGCCCCACGCGTTGACCTCCTGCACGTCCTTGTTCAAGACCAAGGTCTCGCGGCGCGTGACGGCGCGGTTGGCGCACGCCGCGGGGAACTCGGTCGAGGTCGGGTCCTCCGAAAACTGCTTCCTCCGCCGCGCGGCCTCGGCGCAGCCGCAGTTGGGCCCGCACTCCAGGTTGCTCTTGAGGCAGGCGCACTCGGTGTCGAAGGCCTCCATCTCCAGGGAGTACGTCCCCAGGGACCCGGGCGCGACGGCGCACGCCGACCCGTCGCACCGGCCCCGCTTTTCCGTGGTGAGCTTCCACTCGACCAGGGGCTTCGACATCGAGTTCACCTTGTAGGCCTTGAGGCGCTCGTAGGGCCTCGGCGCGTAGGGGCGACGGCGCCAGGCGCCGTGGAGGTAGGGCTCGCGGTTCGCCTGGATGGCCTCGGGCATCGGCCCCGTGCGGAGGCGGGCCGGGGAGGCGACGGCGACTGGGTTGCCGTTTTCGTCGAGCTGCGGCGGCGCGGTGGGGTCCGCCGCGGAAGCGCCGCCGCCGCCCTCCGCCCCGCCTCCCCCTCCCGCGGCGGCGGCCCTCGTCGCCCGCCTCGTCTTCGCCTTCTTGCGGTCGGCGGAGCCGAAATCCATGGCGACCTCCGCGACCGCCGAGGTGAGCGCGGCGACGAACTGGTCCGCGAGGCCCAGGAGCTTCCCTTTCCGCATCGTCGACGCCGCGCCGCCGAGCCCGCCCGCCGCGCCGCGCCCGCGCCCTGGGCCGTCGTCCCCCGGCGCGACCGAGGCCGCCGCCCTCGCCGCCGCCTCCGCCGCGCTCGTCGCCAGCGCCTCCGCGCTCGCCTCGGCGGCGCCGCGGACGGCGGCGGCGACGTCCGCGCAGAGCGCCTCGACGTCGTCGTAGCCGCCGGACCGCAGCGCCGCGGCAATGGCCGACGCGTCGACGTCCAGCACCCTCGCGACCTCGCCCGCGCGCGTGGCGCGGAGGAGCGCGACGCGCCTGCGGCAGGCCTCGCGGATGCGGTGGGAGCCCTTTGGAGGGGGAGGGGAGGAGGGGGCGGGGGCGGCGGGCTGCTGCTGCTGCTCGCCGCCGCCGCCGCCGTCGGCGGGGTCGGCGGGCTCGGTCGAAGCAGCAGCAGCAGCAGCAGCAGCAGCGGCGGCGGCGGCGCCAGCGGGAGCTGTCGGAGCCGCCTCCGCCGCCTCCTCCTCTGGCTCGGGCTCGGGCTCGGGCTCGTCCTCCCTCTCCTCAAGGACCGCGGGCGCCACGGCGCGCTCGATCATGGTGGCCAGCTCGTGGGCCAGCACCGCGGGGAGGTCGGAGGGCGAGGGGAGGAGGCCGGAGGGGGCCTTGCGGGCGAAGGCCGCTCCCGCGCCGGCCGCGCCGCTGCCGCCCGCCTTGCCGCCCCTCTTCGCCGCGGCGCCCCCGCCCTTTTTCGCCCCCGCCTTCCCGCCGCGCGCGCCTCCCCCTCCATACTCCCCCGCGGCGACGCCACGAGAGGCAGCCTCGCCGTCCCCGACGGCGACCCCCAGGGCCGCCTCCTGCCTCACCGCGGCGCGGTCGGCGCCCGGCCGCGCCTTGAGGTTGGCCGGGCCGCGGGCCGCCGCGAGCGCCAGCAGGTCGGCGGGGGGCCGGGCGGGCGCGCCCCCCTTCCAGAACCCCGCATCCGTCATCTCCACCGCGGCGAAGGCCGTCGCCGCGGAGCCGGCGGGGACGGCCGCGCCGCTCTGGCCGAGGAGCACCGCCTGGGAGACGCGGGCGTTGGCGGCGTCGAGGAGGGCCGAGACGGCGTCCGCGTCGGCCCCGTGCGGGCCGCCGAAGAGCGCCACGAGGGCGTCCGAGGCGCAGGAGCGGAGCGCGGCGACGAGCGCGGCGCCGGCGTTCGGCGGGGGGCTGGGCGAGGCGAGGGACTCGAGGGCGGTGCTGGTTGTTGTGAAGGTTGGTGTCGAGGTCGAGAGGAAGTTTTCAAAGTGAGTGAGAAGAGCGACGGAAAAAAAAACCATCGCGCTGCACGCACCCTTTGCGGGCTGAATGCGCACGCTTACGAGGCGTTTCTGGTGGCTCCGTTACTCTCTACGTGTAGATCAGGCCATCGCCTCGCGCTCGGGATTGAAAAAACCAGATGAAAACAGCAAAAACGAGAGGGCGCGCCTCCTTGAATGAAAACAAGTCCCCCACTCGCCTTTGGCCTCGACAGGTAGAAGCACGAATCGGCGCCCATCCCTCCCTCTCCTCTCTCTCAATCTCTCAACTCCCTCTTTCAAGAAAACTCACCGGTACGCCTTCGTAAAGTCCCTCCCGCCTCCCACGGGGCCGGAGAGGAATCCCAGAGTGTCCAGGACCGTCAGCTCTGAGGCCATCGTCAGCAGCGCCGCCCTGGCGACGGGAGCCTCGAGGGGACTGCTGGGTGTCGTCGACGCCGTCGACGCCGCCGCCGCCGCCGTCGATGCAACGCCAACGCCGACCGCATTGGTCCCTGCTGTCGCCGCGGCGTAGGCCGTCGAGACGCGCGGCAGGGGGACGCGGTCGGCCATCGTCATGTGTTGTCCTCCGCGCGTCGACAGGCGGGGACCTTTTGACGTGAACGCGAGAAAAAAGAAGGAGAAGAAACACTTCTCGCTCTCTCTTTCGTTTTCGAAAAAAAATAGAGGACGTTTGACCTCTTTCGTCTTCTTCTCCTTTCATCTTGTTTTCTTTTCGCCCTTCTTCCTTCCAAAACTACTCAAAGTGGCGATGCTCCTGGTGTTACAAGAAAAGGGGGGAAACGCTCATTTCAAGAGCCTCCTCCTCTGCTGCTGCGCCCTCCCGCGGAGCAGGGCCAAGGCCACGGCGGCGACGGCGAGGACCGAGGCCGATACCGCCGCGGCGACGGCGACGCCCCGCCTCCTTCGACACCTCCTCTTCCTTCCTTCTTCCAGAGTAAATATCCTCTCATCGGCCTCCCGGGTCACCCGGGCCAGCTCCTCGTCGTCGAAGCGCTTGACGATGCGGAAGACTGTCGGAGGGGCGGAGTCTGGGGAGGTGACACCTGTTGAATTTTAAAATGAAAGGTTTCGAGTTTTTTTGGCAGTGAGAGAGAGAGAGAGAGAGGGAGAAGGAGGGAGAGAGACAGGAAGACGAAACGAAGAGAAAAAAGAAACTAACTCACCGGCACTCTCCACGACGCCCCCGTGCCCCTTGTAGTACTCCACCAGCCCCCTCTTTCCTCCCTCGACCGTGGCTGAGATCGCAGAGAGATTTCTGGCGCGGGCCGCGGCCTGCAGAGAGTGCATCAGTCGGGCGCCGAGCCCGCGGCCGCGGAGCCGGGGGGTGACGCCGAGGCCGAAGCCGAAGAGCGACGAGGAGTAGGGGACGCCCGCGACCAAACCCACGAGCTCGCCTTTTTTCTTCATCTGTTGCTGCTGCTGTTGCTCCTCTTCTGAAGGAGAAGAAGCGGCGGGTGCCTTGTTGAGGAAGGGGAGCCAGGACGCGAGAAACGAGGAGGATGAAGGGGAGGAAGAGGGAGCCTCGTCTTCTCCGTCGAGCTCGTAGAGGAGAATCCAAGCGCAGTCCGCGGGCTCGTGGCAGAAGGTGGCGCGCTGGAGCCAGTCGGCGTCGGCTCTGCCGCCGCTGCCTTCTTCGTCTCCGCTCTTCTCGTCCGGGAAGCAGAGCTCGTGGACAGCTCGGATCTGCTTTTTTTTCAAAACAAAAAAAACGTTTCGGTGGGGTCGAGAATTTCTTTTTGAGCAAAAAGTACGTCGAGAGAGCCAAGAGAAAGAAAAGAAAAGAAACCCTCTCCCTCCGTCTTTTCACTCTCTCCTTGCCTCCTTCAGCAGCTCCGGGGTCAGGTCCCGAGCTGCGTGCGTGTCTATCATGTACAGCCCCTGGCCTGCGACGACCGAGCCCCGCAGAGGATAGGAAGGGGGAGGAGAGGAAGCGGCGGCGAGCTCCGGCTCCGGCGACGACGACGGGGAGACGAGCACGCCTTCTTCGCTCGAGCCATTGCTCCCCGCGTCGTCGCCGTCGCCTCGCCCTCCTCCTCCTCCTCCTTCGTTGGGTCGTCGCCGCGCTTCTCCTTGGGCATGGGGGACGATGATGGGTTCTTCTTCCATCTTGTGGAGACGGGCGAAACAGGGGAGACGAAGCTCTCGGAGAGGGGAGGGCGCCGAGAGAGAAAGAGATCGATGAACGCCTCTGGCGAAAGAAGTGAAGGAGAGGTTGACACAAACACACGAACGGCAGACGACGACGAAGAAGAAGAAGAAGAAGAAGAGGCGATGGAGGACGGTCGCGACTTCGACGCCGACTCTCGCAGGCAGGGGCGCTCGCGCTCGCAGACGCCACAGGGCGCGCTGCCGCCCCCGCTTCCGCAGCAAGGGACGATGCAGCAGCAGCAGCAGCAGACATTCCAGCAGCAGCAAATGCCGATTCCGCCGCCGCCGCCGCCGCCGCCGCCACCGCCGCCGTTTCGACCTCCCCCCGGAGGCAACAACCCCTTCCCGCCGGGCCCGCCGCCTCAACAGCAGCAGCACTGGCAACAAGGCGCTGGTCGAGGCCGCGGCGGAGTAGGAAACTGGGGCTACCAGCAGCAGCAGCAGTGGCAGCAGCAGCAGCCTCGCCCGCAAGGAGGTGGCTTTCCCCGGCCTCCGTTCCAGCCGCAGCCGCAGCAGCAAGGAGGCGTGATGAGCAACCCTTTCCAGCAGCAGCAGCAGCAGCCTCAGAGGCCTCCCTTTTACCCGCAGCAGCAGCTGCAGCACCACCAACAGCAGCAAGGAGGATTCGTCTTCCACGGCGGCGGCGCCGCCGCCGCGGCCGCCGCCGCCGCCGTCGCCGCCGCGCAGGAGTTCTCCCGCTTCTCGGCCCCGCTGCCCCACCCCACCTCCTCGGACCGCGCCGCCACAACGGCCCGCGAGGCCCTCGTGCGGGTCGTCGCGCTGGCAGACGCGCTCCCGGCGGCGCTGCTGTCGACGAGGGACGGCGCGTCGAGGGTCAGGAGGGCCCGCGCAGCGGCCGCCGCGGCCGCCGCCGCCGCCCTCGGCGGCGCTCCCTCCGCCTCGGCCGCCATCTCGCGACTCGAGGCCGTGGCGGCCGCCGACGCCCTCTCGACGAGGCCTCTGGCCGCGGCGGAGGCGGGAGCGCTGTGGAGGGAGCTCGTGCCCGCCGAATCGGAGGTCGAGCGGAGGGCGCGAGCGGGCGAGGGGGGGGCGGGCGGAGGGGCCGCCTCGGGCGCCGCCGCGGCGGAGGAGAGGCTGCGGGGGGCCCTCGAGCTCGTGCGCTCTTTCGAGGCGCACCAGATCGAGGGGGGGTGGCTCGCCGCCCCCTCAGCGAAGGGGGGCGCGTGCTTGCTTCGTCCCGTGTCCTCTTGAGAAGGTGCGAAAGAAAAGGAAAATAAGAAAGGAGGTGGAGGAATGAACTTTTGGTTGTGTAACACTAGAGCTTTCGTCGAACGCGGAATCGCGATTTCAATGTAAGTGGCTGCCTTTCCCTTCTCTCTCACGCGCGCACTGCCGCCGCCGCGGACGAGACACCGCCGAGGGAAGAGAGCAGTGAGGCCTCCGCGGCGGCGGCGCGCCCCCCGAGCCCCGTCGCGCCGGCCGCGACGGCGTCGAGCGCCGCCGCGAGCCGCCGCAGAGCCGCCGACCTCACGTCCCCCGTCTCTTCCCTGCTGTTCCTCCTGTGCAACGACGCTCCGAGGAGCGGCGAGCGCGCCGGGGAGAGGGCGGGCCGCTGCGGCGGCGGCGGCGGCGGCGGGGCCGGAGTCGGCGGCGGGGAGGCCCGGACGCGCCACGTCCGCACGATCGCGTCCCCCGCTCCCCCTCCGGCGGTCGCCAGCAGGAAGTCCCCCTCCCTCCCGTCGCCGCCGCCCCGCAGGGAGCGAGACGCGCAGAGAGCCAGGGCCCCGCGGCCGCCGCCGCCGCTCGACGAGCGGGGCGAGGGGTGGCCGCCCGGCCCCAGCGCGACCCTCGTCGCCCGGGGCGCCCGCGGGTCGCACCAGAGGATCCCCCCGCCGCCGCCCGCCGCCGACGAGGCCGAAGAGGCCGCCAGCGAGGTCTGGGAGCCCCAAGCGAGCCGCGTCAGGACGCCGGCGGCGAGGGGGAGCTCGATCTCGGCCGCGGCCGCCGCCCCGGCGCGCGAGTCGCAGAGGAAGAGCCTCGAGGAAGAGGAGGAGGCACCGGGGAAGGCGCCGGGGGAGGCCGCGACGGCGACAATGCGGCCGTCTCCGGGACACGCGGCCAGCGCGGAGACCGCCCCAAGGGGAAGGGACACCGCGGCCGAGACCGCGGCGCCCGAAGAAGAGGAAGAAGAAGAGGAGGAGGAGGACGAGGAGGAAAAGGAGGAGGAGGAGGAGGAGGAGGAGGAGGAGGAGGAGGAGCAGCCTCGAGGAGCCGGGGCAGAG
>Ga0114918_10003266_pt1 | contig 14360 bp, 12 predicted proteins | sample LantaG_FD_87015 | JGI IMG/M metagenome (GOLD analysis project Ga0114918, IMG submission 87015) | Deep subsurface microbial communities from Baltic Sea to uncover new lineages of life (NeLLi) - Landsort_02402 metaG | ecosystem: Environmental > Aquatic > Marine > Oceanic > Sediment | place...
CTCTCTCTCTCTCTCTCTCTCTCTCTCTCTCTCTCTCTCTCTCTCTCTCTCTCTCTCTCTCTCTCTCTCTCTCGCTCTCTCTCGCTCTCTCTCGCTCTCTCTCTCTCTCTCTCTCTCTCTCCGCCGCGTCCTCCTCTCCGCACCTCCGCACCCGAAAAAACGAACAAAAACGGGGGAAAAAAACACGAAAAAAAAGCTTCGCCGTCGTCATCCAGCAGCTCCCAGAGTGCCTCAGAGACCCGGTCTGCGTCTTCTACCTCGTCCTCAGAGCTCTGGACACCGTCGAGGACGACATGGCCATCCCGGTATCGACCAAGGTGCCACTGCTGCGGGCCTTTCACGAGCGCGCCGGCGACGAGACGTTCATGATGGACGACTGCGGCGGCCCGGGAAACTACGGCAGGCTGATGCGCGGCTACCCTGCGGTAGCGCGGACGTTCAACGGCCTCCAACCGGGGTACAGGGCGGTGATCGCCGACATCACCAAGAGGATGGGCAACGGGATGGCCGACTTCATCGAGAGGCAGGACGTGCGGACCGTCGAGGACTACGACCTTTACTGCCACTACATGGCCGGGCTCGTGGGCGTGGGTCTGACCGACGTGAGTAGGGGGTTCTTTTTTTATTTTGGGGGCGAGGTCGAGAGCGTCGAGAGCGGCGAGAGCGGCGAGAGAGGCGAGAGATAGAGAAGTCTATTTTCCTCACCTTTCAAAAAAATAAACAAAAATAACAGCTCTTCGTCTCCTCGGGCCTCCAGTCCCAGTCCCTGGCCAAGGAGCCCGCGCTGTCCAACGACATGGGCCTCTTCCTCCAAAAGACCAACATCATCCGCGACTACCTCGAGGACATCTGCGAGGAGCCCGCCCCCCGAATGTTCTGGCCGGCGGAGATCTGGGGACGGTACGCCGCCAGCCTCGACGAGTTCAAGGAGAAGGAGACCGCTCCCGCGGCGCTTGCCTGCCTCAACCACATGGTGACCGACGCAATGAGGCACGCCCTGCCCGCCCTGACCTACATGGAGCGAGTCACGGACCCGCGCGTCTTCCGCTTCTGCGCCATCCCGCAGCTGATGGCAGCGGCGACGCTCAGCTTGTGCTACGACAACCACGGCGTCTTCGAGGGCGTGGTCAAGATGCGCAGGGGAGAAACGGCCGTGGTGCTGCTGCGGACGCGGACGATGGAGGACGTGTACCTGGGATTCGCGAGGTTTGCTCGCGCGATCACGCAGACGGCCAAGAGGATCAACAAGAGCTCGAGTCTTTCCAACTCTGCTGCCTCGACAACGCAGCGGCGACAACGGGACCCGACCGCGTCCCTGGCGATCGAGCGCGCCCAGGAGATCGAGGCTGCCTGCGCCCGCGGTCTCGGGCTGAAGCCGGGCCAGCCCATCCCGGGCCTCGACGGCAGGCTGGCAGAGGCGGGAGGGGTCTTGACTCCGGTGCACGCCGCGGTGCTGATCGCCGTCGCGGCGCTGGCTGTCCGCGCGGCGGCGGCGCACCCGGGGGGAATCGCCGCCTTTTTGGCTTCGTCGCCGTCGACGAAATGGGGCGGCCTTTTTGGTGGTCTGTCGGAGTCCCCCTCGATGGTCGGGGCCTGGCTGGCGACGGGCGTGGTGGTGGCGACGATCGCGGCCGCGGTGGCGCCGAGGCTGCTTTCGGGTTGAGATTTATTTATTTATTCTTTTTCTCTTCGTTTCTTTCCAAGTTTTCACCGTTTCCGCGTTTCCAAATTTTCCCCGTTCCCGCGAATCGCCGCCGCCTCCTTCCGCTTAAAGTTTTCGGCTCTTGTTTTTTCGAATCCGTGTTGACGACGACCCCGAGAACAAGACGAAATCGACGAAAAAAGAAAAAAGACTCTCTCTCTTACAGAACGCAGGGGCGGAGAGATAAAAAAATAACTCAAAGCTGAAAACCGGAGCGCTTCTTTTTTTTCCTCTCCCTCGCTTTCTCTTTTCTCCTCCAAACCAATGTCCTACTCGTCATCCGCCCAGTCGAAATCGGAAGCGAGCTTCCACCCGTTGCCCAGCTCCGCGGCGGCAGCGGCGACAGCAGCGGCGCTGGGACGAAAAGACGCGTTGTTGACGTTTCCAGAGGAAGAAGAAGACGGACCACCACCCCCACCACCCCGGGCGTTGGCGTTGCTCCTCGCGCCGCCTCGACTCCCAGAGACGCTCGTCGACGAGAACGCCGCCTCGATCGCGGCCATCCTGTCGTGCGGATCCAGGTCGCTGTAGATCGACGAAGGAGGAGCTGGGGCAGCTCCGGCTGGAGCCGCGGCAGCAGTGGCACTCGAGGTCGCCGGGATCCCGAGCACGGCCTCGTTCGCCCGCAGCGTCGCCGTCCTGTCTATCCGGAAGGCGCCGCGCATGCCCCCGCCGAGCTGGTCCAGGGCCTCCCTCAGCCCCGCCGCCTAGGTGAACCGCACGGTCGCGGAACCGCGCTCGTCGGGGCCCTCGATGGCTTTCAGCAATCCGGACTCGGCGAAGCGGCGGAGGAGGTACGAGAGGTCGGCTCGGGGCTCGACGTCGACGAGGCAGAGGGCGTACCCTCTCGCCTCGTTCCCGGCTCTCTCGACGTCCGCGAGCGTGAGACGGTTCGCGGTGGTCGAGAGCAGGGCCGGAGGGAAGAATCCGTCGTTGCTGGAGGCGGGATTGGAGAGGGACGAGGAGGACTCGCCGTGAAAGCCGCCGGTGCCGTTTCCCCCCCCGCCGACGGCAGTGCTCCCTCCCCCTCCTCCCCCAATCTTGAACAGCTCCACGCGCCTCTTGCTCCCCTCCCCGGAGCTCTGCGACGCAAGGCCGTAGTGCCTCGCGAGCATGTGAACGGCCCTCCTGTCGTCCGCCGAGGGGAGAGCGGGCAGCGGCTCCCTCCTCCGGGCCCTGCTGGACACGAACTCGGCCAGGGCCCGCTCGACGGCGGCGCAGGCCGCGCGGTGGTGCCACGCCCAGTGCAGCAGCTCGGGCTCGAAGCTTCCGGGGCGGAAGGGGCAGGCGGCCGAGGAGGGGGAGGCTCCCGCGGTGGCCGCCGACCCCCCGGCAAAGCTGCTGCCCGCCCGCTCGAAGACGGGAACGTGGCTCCTCCGGTCGACGCCGAAGGCGTCGGCCAGCGCCGCGGCGCGCCTGGCCTCGGCGCAGGCCGCGTCGCAGGCCAGGGCCGGGGCCGCGGTGCCCAGGGGCACGGCCTGGTGGGAGGCGCGGCGCCCGCAGGGGCATCGCGACGTGACCCGGACGAGGGGGGGGGGCTGGGAGGCCGCGGACGAGGACGGAGCAGAGGCGAAGGCGGAAGAGCTGCCCAGCGCCGGGAACGCCTCCCTGGAAGAGCGAGAAGCGGCGGCGGCGTTCGAGTAGCCCGAGACCGGGATTTCTCTCCTGTGGCCGTGCCTCCTCGCGAGCTGCTCGTCGTCGTCGACGAGCGAGAAGCCGCCGGAAGCGGAGGGGGTAGGAACGTGAGCTTGACCTCCCCCTCCTCCTCCGCCTCCTCGCCGGCTGCTGCTGCTTTGCTGATGCCTCGGCAGCTCCGGGAACGCGGCACCGCTGCCGCCGCCGACGCCCCGACCCCCGCCTCCCCCGCCTCCCCCGTGCTGCTCCCCGAGCAGCAGCGACAGCGGCCTCGCCGTCCTCCTGTCGAACCGGGGCATGTTCCTCCCCAGGTGCACCGCGCGCGCGTGCTGCTCGAGCTCCTCCCGCGTCGCGAACGCCGCCATCGCGCCCTCGCAGGCGGGCTCGTCGCAGAAAAAGTGCTGCCGTCCGAGGTGGTCAATCAGGGCGCGGGCGTCGCGCAGGTAAAAGTGCTTGCCCGTCTGCGAGAGGCAGACGTGGCAGTTGAAGTGGTCCGTGCGCATGTGGGAGTAGAGGTCGTCGGCCGAGAAGAAGCGGCGGGGCTGCGTCGGGACCTGCGAAGAAGCGCTGCTGCCGCTGCTGCCGCGAATGCCTCCGCCGGCCGCGGGGGCAGGCAGGGCCGCGGCCGGCGGAGGCATTCGCGGCAGCAGCGGCAGCAGAACCCTCTTCTCCTCCGCCCCCAGCCCCCGCTCCTCCGGCTCCGGCGCCGGCTCCGGCTCCGGCTCCGGCCTCGACCCTGCAGAACTGGCACGCCGGGTGCTCCTTGTCCAGGTGCGATCTCAGCGCTGCTCTGTCCCCGAAGACGGTGAGGCTGCGGGTGAACTCCCGCCCCCTCTCGAGGCACATCGAGTAGAGGGTCGCGGCCCTCTCGCCCCCTCCTCGCCCTCCCGCTCCTCCCGCTCCTCCCGCTCCTCCTGCTCCCCTCCTCTCCTCGCCGCTGTGTTCTGCTCGCACGTGGGCCAGCAGGGCCTTGTCGGAGGGGAACAGGCGCGGCGTCTGCCTGTGCGGCGGCGGGCAGCCGGGGCAGGCCCGGCCAGTGAGGGCTCGCAGGGCCGCAGAGAGCAGGGGGGCGGCGCGGAGAGGGGACCTCTTGGCCAGGGGCGGCGGGGGAGGGAGGCTGCGGACGACGGCGAGGGCTGCTGCTGCGGGGGAGGAGGAGGAGGAGGAGGAGGAGGAGGAAGGAGGAGCAGCAGCGGCGGCGGCGGCGGGAGTCGAGGAGGAAGAGGGGGAGGAGCTCGCAGCAGCGCCGCCACCACCGCCAGCAGCGGCGGTGGCGGCATTGCCTCCTCCGTCGTCGACAAAGACCCCGCGGGCCCACCCGGGCCTGGAAAAGAGCTGCGGGAGGCACTGCGACCAGGTACTCCAGTCCGGGATCGGGGAAGAGGCAGCGGCGGCAGCAGCAGAAGAAGAAGAAGAAGAAGGAGAAGTCGAGGCGGGGGTGGCCGAGGCGCCTGCGCCGCCGTCGCTCGCCGCAGCTCCTCCGCCGCCACCCCCAGCCTCCTTCGCTCCCTTCCTCCACCTCGTCACCACCACCTCGGCCAGCTCCGTCTTGCACAGCGGGCACCTGACGTCCCCGTAGCACATCCGCAGCCGCAGCGAGCACAGCGCGCAGACCTGCCTGTGGTTGCAGCGGCCCAGCGCGACGGCCTCGAGCGGGTCGGTGCAGACCGCGCAGGGCGGGGCCCGCTCGCCCGTCCCCTCTGCCCCCCCCGCTCCGCCGCCTCCGCGCGCCTCTTCTCCGCCGCCGTCGTCGGCTTCGTCAGAGGACGACGAGACGGGAGCGACTCGGCGAGGAGGAGGAGGAGGAGGAGGAGGACGACGAGGAGGCGCGCCCTCTCGTCCTCCGCTCCCGCCTCCGCCTCGCCCGCCTCCTCGGCCCTTGGCGGCGGGGAAGCCCGGCGGCGGGCCGTCGGCGGCGGCAGGGCCGCGAGGAGCTTGCAGCTGCTGCTGTCGCTGCTGTCGTTGCTGCTTCCGCGGCTGCGGTGCCCTGCCAGGCTGCTGCTGCGGCGGCAGCGGCGGCGGCCTTCTCGAGGGGGAAGGATCCGCTTCGGTGGGAGAAGCGGCGACAGGCGGGCGCGGCTCTGTCCCGGGAGTGAACGGCCGCGCCGACGCTGACAGCGAAGCCGGCGCCGGCGATCGACCGCCGCTGCCGTTGCCGTCGCTGCCGTTTCTTCTCGCTGCAGCGCCGTCTCCCGCTGCGGGGCGAGGGTCGTGCCTCTGCTGCTGCTGCTGCTGCGACTGCTGCGCGCTCGTGGCACCTGCAGCAGACACGCCTCCTCCTCCTGCGTCGGTCGGGCTAGCTTCCATCTCGATCGAAACGAAAGACTCAAAGAAAAAAATAAGAAAAAAAGTTTGAGGCACAAACTTGTGCTCCCTCTTTCTATCTCCGACTCCTCGCTCTCCTTTGCCCTTGTCTTTCTCCACCCTCCGCGATGCCCTTCTCTGTCTCCACCTCCTCTTCCTCCTCCCCCTCTCTCCGGAGACTCCAGCCATCCCGCCAGGCATTCGCATCCAAATCAGCGGCCGCTGTGGTCCCGAAGCGAGCACAAGAGCCGGGGCATCAGATCGTCGCCTCAAACGGCGATGCCATCATCAACAACAAAAGGCAGCAGAAGCCCGCTGCCGCTGCCTCGCTCGCCGCCTTCTTCGCCGCTGTCGTCGTCGCTTCTTCGGGGGCCGGTCCCGCTGGTGAGGAACCGGGAGCAGCAGAGATCGGCGAGAGCAGCAGACATCGGCGAGGAGGAAGAGTCAGAGAGAGCATTCGTTTTTCTCGCACGCCACGGCCTCCTCCCACCTTTCTCTCAACCATTTCTTTCTCCAACCATTTCTCTCTCCAACCACCCCCCCGCGCCCAACTTCCTCCCCCCAATTCATCCCCATCCATCCTCTCTCTCTCTCTTCCTCTCTCTCTCTCTCTCTCTCTCGTCTCCAGCCGCCCTGGGCCTCGAGTCCATCTCGATCCCGGCCCTCGACAAAGCCGTCGCCTCGACGTCTGCCGCGGCCTCGTCCTCCTCCTCTGCTCCCCTGTCCCGCCAGGCCGCAAAACTCGCGGACGCGGACGCCGCCTTCGAGTCCTCGGAGCTCCTGCGCACGCTCAAGGAGCGCACCGCCGCCAACTCCGAGGCCAACAGAAAGGCCATCACCGACAAGTACTGCCTGAGGCAGTCCGAGCTCGGGGTCGGGGACTGCGCGGGCCTGAGGCTCATCCCCGGGGCGACCAAGTCGGGCAAGCAGAAGACGCCCAAGCTGCTCGCCAAGCTGATCGGCAAGGAGGAGGCGATCGAGGCTTACAACAACAACGAGTCCAACGAGGCTGCCATCGCCGCGGTCGAGAAGATGAGGAAGAACGTGGCGCCATGACGACGTTTTCCTTTCTTCCTTTCTTTCTTTCTTTCGTGTTTTTCGGGACCCCGAGGTTTTTTTTTTTTTTCATGCACGGGTTTTCCTATTTTCCCCCCGGGTTGAAAAAGAAGAAGAAGAAGAAAAAGAGACATTTCGTGCTCTTTCGAGAACAACTGCCTCTCTCTTTTTTCTTCCTCTCTTTACGCTGATGAGTCTCTCTGTGCGATCTCCATCGCGCTAGCGATTTAGTTTTGCCCGAAAAAGTCGAGAAGCGATCTGAAGCGGCAGCGCCAATGGCCGCCGCGGCAAGAAAGACCCATGCAGACACGGCAGCGACGGACGATGCAGCGGCGTCGGCGGCCTTCGTGCCGCCTCCTGTCGCTTCGGCGTTGCTCGTGGTGGCCCCTGGAGACAGCATAGCACCTGCCGTGCTGCTGAGCGTGGGGACAGTCGCACAGGTAAGTCCCGCTGGCTCTCGATTGGATTAAAAACGGTCAAAACGACAAGCCTCGCTAGAAGCTCGCTCTCGCTCTTCGCTCAACCTCTTCCCCCCTCTTCCTCGCCCTCCTCCTCTCCTCCGCAGTACCTCTTCAACTGCCCCGAGAGCTACTCCCGCCTCTCCCTCGAGCACCGCTGTCGCCCATCCGCGGCGCTCAGGGCCTGCTTCGCCACGAGCGTGAGCCCGGCGAGGGGCCTGGGCGGGCTCGGCGGCCTGCTGATGCGCCTCAGGGCCGACGGCCACGGCGAGCTCCGCGTCGTCGGCCCGCGCGGGACGAGGGCGACGGCCGGCTCGCTCAGGCACCTGCTGCGGTGGAGGCACCCGACCGTGTTCGTGGACGAGGTTGGTGCTGCTGCTGGCAGCGAACGAGGAGGGAGGGCCGCTGCCGCCGCCGCCGCCGCCGCAGCAGCAGCAGCAGCCGCCGCCGCAGCAGGAGCAACAGCAGCGGCAGCAGCCTCCTCTCGGCCGCCGCCAAAGGCCAAGACTTCGCCTCCGAACCTTCCTCCTCTCCGCTCTGTCTACCGCGACGACCTGATCGATGTCGTCGCGGCCTGGACCGACGAGCAAGTGTGGGCGATCCCTCTGTGGATGCGAGCGGCCGAGGGAGGTCAGAGCTCTTCTGATGATTATGATGACGACGACGACGACGAGAGCAGCAGCAGCGAGAGCGACGAAGACTCTTCGTCGTCGTCGTCGTCGTCTTCCTCTTCCTCCGAAGAAGAAGAGGAGACCGGTCGCCCTCCTCCTCCTCTCTTCCGGGACCCGCTCCCTCCCCGGGAGAGGGAATACGAGCTCTGCCACGGAGGGCCCAGTCCTCTCTACGCCGAGGCGGACAGCGGCGGCGACGGGGGCCGTCCCCCGGCGCCCACTCCTCCGTTTTCGTCGAATCCTCCTCCTCCCCGCCGCTCCCCCTCGCCCCCCTCGCCTTCCCTCTGGTGCCTCGCGGTCCGCGTCCCCCGGGCGGGAGCGACGCTCCTCGTCGTGGACTGCGCCTCGGAGGAGGCGTTTGAGCGCGCGAGGCGGCACCCGCTGAGCGAGTGGCTCCTGCTTTCGTCGTCGTCGCCGTTCCGGAGGGAAAAAGAGGGCGGCGGCGAGGGCGGCGAGGGCGGCGGCGACGGCGGAGGGGGAACGCCGGCGGCGTCGTCGGCGGCTTCGAGAAAGAACCGCAACAACAACAGCGTCTCCGCGATCGTCCACCTGACCCGGGCAGCGGTCGCCGAGACGCCCGAGTACCACGAGTGGGCCCGGAGGCTCGCGGGGGGCGGGGGCGGTGCCGAGCGAGCGGAGAACGGCCAAGCGCCGCTTCCTCCTCCCTCTGTGCTCGCGTCGCTCGTCGACCTCGACGGCGAGATTTCATCGTCTCCTTGGTCTTCTTCCTCCTCTTCTTCTTCTTCTTCGTTCCTGGGGCACCTCTCCTCGGCCAGGACGCTCGCGCGCCTCTCGACCGTCGACCCCGTCGTGTTCCCGCGACCGCGTGGGATCTCTTCGCCGCCGCCGCCGTCGTCGTCAAAGGGCGAGGATTCCTCGTCTCCTTCTTCCTTCTACCCAGGCCGACTGATGCTCCGAGTCGACTTTCGTGCCTCGAAAGCGGGGGGGAGACTGACTGCGACTGCGACTGTAGACGAGTCCGAGTGCGTCTCCCCTTTCGATCCGGAGGCCGTCGTGGAAGCCATGAAGAAAAGAGGAGGAGGGGGAGGAGCAGGAGGAGCAGGCGAGAACGGCATAGAAGCTGCCGCCGCTGCCGCTGCCGCTGCCGCCGTCGCCGTCGTCGAGCGCGAGGCCAAGCGGCCGAAGAAGGAGCAAGACGAGGAGGTTCCCGCATCGCACGTCCTCTCGGCCTCCTCCAACAAGGGCGCCGCCGCGGCCCTGCGAGCGAGGCTCAAGCCGAGCAGCAACAGCGAAGGCGAGAAGGGCTCCTCGGCAGCGGCCCCCGCGGCCCCGGTGGCGGTGGCTCCGGCGCTGCCGCCGCCGCCTCTTTCTCCTCCTGCTGCTGCTTTGCCCCTCGACACCGCCATCCTCCCGACGCTCTTCTTCCTCGGCACGGGCTCGGCCGAGCCCTCGGCGCACCGCGGCGCCAGCGCCATGTTCCTCGACGTCCCCGGATTCGCGGGGTCGAGCGCCAGCGCCGCCGCCGCGGGGATCCTGTTCGACGCCGGGGAGGGCACCGCGGGCGCGCTCGCCAAGGCCTGCTGGGAGAGACGGAGCGGGGACGACACGAAGCGTGACGACGACAGAGGTCGACGGCGTACCTTTTTGCTCCCTCCTTCGCTCCGCGCCGTCTGGCTCTCGCACAGGCACGCGGACCACGTCCTCGGGCTGCTGGGAGTGCTCGAGGCTCGCAGGGAAGAAATGCTGCTGATGGAGCTGCGCGGGAAGAAACACGGGGAGCCTCCTCCGCCTCCTTGTCCCCCTCCCCTCCTGGTCGTCGGCCCGCACGCCGTCGGCCGCTGGCTCTCCGAGGCCTCCGCCGCGGCCGGGTGGAGCGAGAGCGGCCCGGGCCCTCCTCCTCCCCCTCGCCCCGCCCCCCTCTCCCGCGTCGCCTCGGCCGCCCCCCTCTACCGCTTCGCCTCGGCCGCCTCCCTCTACCAGAGGCACGACCCGGAGGGGGCGAGGCGGGAGCTCGAGGGGGCCCTGGGGCTCGAGGCGTGGGTGCCGGTCCGCGCCGACCACTGCGCCGACGCGCACGGCGCCGTCCTCTGGTCCAAGGGGAGGAGGAGCTCGGACCTCGCTCCCCCCCCCTCCCGCTGCTCCTCCTCCCCCTCCTGCTCCTCCTCCTCGTGGTCGCTGGCGGTCAGCGGAGACACCGTACCGACGGAAGACTTCGCCAGGGCCTCCCGGGGGGTGGACCTGCTGGTCCACGAGGCGACGTTCGCCTCGGGCGCCGACGGCGAGGGGCACGCCGCGAGGAAGCGGCACTCGACGGTCGCGGGCGCGCTGGGCGTCGCCGCGGCGTCGCTGGCCGGGCGGACCGTCCTGACGCACTTTAGCCAGAGGTACCCGGGCCTGCCCCCCGACGCCCTGGAGGCTCCGGCGCAGTGGGACGCGGCCGGGGCCGTGGCGGCCGCGGACGGGATGACGGTGCGCTTCGGGGACCTGGGAAGGCTCGAGGGTCTGACGGGCAGGACGGTCGACGCGCTCGGGGACGAAGTCGAGGGCAAAGGCGACGAAGGAGTCGGAGGCGGCGGAGGAGACGGAGTCGAAAGATCGCCTCCTGGTGCCAAGGGGGACTACGAGGACGGCGACGACGGAGAGAACGACGAAGCGTGCTGCTGCGGGGACTGATACTAGTTTTGAACGAAATGCCTTTTTTTTCAAGGGAAAAACTGTAAAAGAAAGAAATATAGCTCCGAGACTTTTTTATGTAGTTTTCGTTGTTTCTGTTTTTACAGCGGCGACAAAATGAAGAGGGTCAAAAGGGAAAACGCGAAAGAAAAAAAAGCTCTGGGAACGCGTGGGCGACAGTGGGATATGATATGACTCGAGACGAAAAAAGGGGGGAAAGGAGAAAACGAAGAAAGAACGAAAAGCATCCTAAGAATAAGAAGAAAAAAATAAAAACAGGAAAGAGCCACGCCCCCACGCGCGCTGTGCTGTGCTGGTACACCTTTGTTCTTATTTTGTCATCTCTCCCAAGGTTGAAAAGTGCCCGGCGAAGAGAGGGAGAGAGACAGAGATATAAGAGCAAACACAACCGTTCGCTCACTTGCCCTCGCTCCCTCCGCCGCCACTCCCTCCGCCACCGCTTCCTCCGAGGATCGAGCTGAAGAACCCGCGCGGGCCCGTGCCCGCGCCGGTGCCAGTGCCGCCACTGAAGTTGCTGCTGTTGCCTCCTCCCGGTCCACCGGTGTTGTTCTTCGGCCTCTCCACTTCCCAGATCCCGACGTCGGTGGGCGAGAAGCACCTGTTTGGTGTCGTCGTCGTTGTTGAAGAAGAAGAAGAAGAAGAAGAAGAAGAAGAAGAAGAAGAAGAAGAAGAAGAAGAAGGAGGAGGAGGAGAAGAAGGAGGAGGAGGAGGAGGAGGAGGAAAAGAGGAAGTAGATTTTGGGGTGAGGTCAGCAAAAAAAGTTTTGCCCTCGTCGAGGAAGCTAGATCGAAATGCGCTCCGTCCCGCCTCTTTCTAGCGACGGTTCGCTTCTACGCGGGGTGAGGCACATAGGATATCTCGAAAGCTCGTCTCGGCGCGATCGGAGAGGCTCCGAAGAGCTTCGGGCGTCCCCCCGAGGAGACGCAGGTGTGATTGAGTCGAGGGCAATGATGAAACGACGACGAGCGAACGAACGGGCAAACACCATTTCAAGACCCTCTCTCTACTCTCTCTACTCTCTCTCGCTCGCTCGCTCGCTCTTCGACTCACATTTCGGGATGGCTGATTGGGCTCCCAGGCGCTTGCGTTTGTGTCTTGACGGGAGCAGGGTGGGCCTTGGACGCAGACGTCATCGACATGGCCGACGAGTGCGGAACGTTGCTCGAGGTCGAAGGCATGCTCGTCACCATGCTCGACGTCTTGATCGAGCGAGGAGGAGGAGGCGCCGCTCCGGCTAGCGTTCCGCCCATGCCGGGGACGCGTGCAAAGTCGCCCGTGAACCCGCTCGGTCCGCCGGCGTCGTTGGGGCGCCAGAGGCGCTTGAAGAGCGAGGCAGAAGAGTCCTCCGAAGACATTGTGCTCTTTAAGAAGTGAACAAGTTTTTGCTACTCGAACTCCTCTTTTCTTCTCTCTCCCTCTCCTTCCTCTCTGCCCCCCCCCCCCCGCCTCGTCTTCTTTTTCATTTCGCAAGTGCGTCCCTCTCTCCCTCCCTCGAATACAATTACACCAAGGCTGCCTGCCTGCCTGCCTCACTGCCTGCCTGTCTGCCTCCTCTCACCGCCCCCTCGCCGCGGAAAAGTCGTAGGGCCTCCTCCACCCCCCGGACCTCAGCACGGCCGCCCTCGCCGCCCCCCACCCCTCGAGGAGCGCCGCGCCGCCGACGGCCAGGGCCAGGGGCAGCCCCAGCAGGCACCCGTGCGGGAGCAGGTTCAGCAGCGAGGCGCCGGCAAACGCCGCGTGGAACAGGGGGGCCCGCAGGGCCAGCCTCCCGTCGCCGACGTCCCAGGCCGTGAAGGCCACGAGCGCCGTCCCGGCGTGCAGCAGGCACCCCGCGGCGCCGCCGGCCGCGCCGCCGCCAAAGAGGGAGATCCGCGGGCAGGCGTCGAGGTAGAGCGTCCTGCCCCCCGCAGCCACGGGAAGCCACGACAGGTACATCAGCGAAGCGTGCGTGAGCCCGTGGGCGATGCCGTGGGCCAGGGCGGTCGTCAGGGCGTCTGCCGTGTCCGGCGCGCGGAGAAAGGCCGGGTGGGGAGGAGGGCTGGATGGCTTCGACGGACGCGATGGATGTGATGGACCTGATCCCTCGTCATGACTCCTTCGAGCCTTCTGCGCCATCTCTTTGGACGAATCGGCCAGGCTCGAGAGCATAAACCTGTCCGCGGTCCACAGCAGTCGCAGCGTGAGGGCCTCGGCGGCGACCGCCGCCGCGAGGCCGAAGAGAGTGGAGGGGAAGGACGCGGTCAGAGGCGCGAGCGGCAGGAGGAGACTGGAAACAAGGAGGAGAGAGCAGAGCTAGATGAAGCCGCTGTGTTTGGGTTTTTTTTGTGTGCGCGTTTGTGTGGGTTGAAAGAGAGAGAGGATGAGGGGTGTTCAAGGTGGGGGATCGGAATTCGGTGGGAGAGCAGCAGCAGCGAGGAAAACGACGGACAAAAGGGGGTGGGTTTTTTTCCCTTTCTTGAACTTAGGCACCTCAACAGTGGATCGCCCTTTTTCTCATCTCTTCTCTCATCTCTTCTCTCTCCCTCTCTCTTACCTCGCCAACGTCACCAGGAACAGGAACGGCCTTCTTCGGCCAATGAACACGCCGTAGAGAGCCAGCGCGGGACCGACGGCCAGGATCGCGTACGCCGGCAGGACGAGCATCGCGGAAGATGAGAGAGAAAATGACCGAGCTCTCCACAGAGCTCTCCTCAACTTTGTGGAAAGACGCCCGACGAAGCTCTCACACATCGTCCCTTGCATCTTCGAGTTTAAGCAAAAGAGGAAAAGCTCAGACCTGGTTCTCGACACCGCTCCGACGAGCGCAAACCCCTCTCTTCTCTTCTTGAGATCTCGAGCGATCATGCTCTCCGTTTCTGCTCTGGCGCAGGGCGCGGGGAGTGGAAGAGCCCGCCTCGGTACAGCAACGGCGCCGAGAAGCACGAGGCATCGACTTCGCCAGGCCGATGACGGGCGACGAGCTTGTCCTTTGGCGAAGGCGTCGCCGGGACCTTCTCCTCGACTTCTTCCTTCTCCTCGCCCTCTTCCTTCTCCTCGCCCTCTTCCTTCCCCTCCCCCTCCTCGCCTCTCCTCCTTCCCTCCCCCGCGAGCAGCAGAGGCGGAAGGGAGCCGAAGCGAGGTCTCCCAGAGGGAGAAAGTCTCCGTTCCCGCCGCGGCCCCGGCGAAAACCTCCTCCGGTACAGCGGAGGAGGAGCAGCAGCCTCCTCGACCTCGCCCCCCCCTCGACGACGGCGACGGCGGCGACGTCTTCGCCCGCGACGCCTCTCTCTGGCCCGGCGAGCGCTCTTCGCTCGACGTCGCCGTAGATAAGGCCAAGGACACGCTGGCCGACCTCGCGGTCATCGCCCGCCGCACGCTCTCCCCCGCGACGCCCAGGGTGAGAGCGTCGCCGTCCGGAAAGAAGGTCCGGAACGGGGCCGCTGCCGCCGCCGCCGCCGCGCTCCCCCCTCCCCCTCTCACGAGCCTCGAGGCCGAGAAGCCCGTGGTCCTGGTCCTGGGCAGCGGCTGGGGCTCCCACGCGCTCTCCAAGGTCGTCGACACCGAGCTCTTCGACGTCGTGGTCGTGTCCCCGACCAATCACTTCTGCTTCACGCCGATGCTGCCGTCCGCGGCCGTCGGCACCGTCGAGTTCCGCTCGGTGCTCGAGCCGGTCCGCATCTCGAACCCGACGGTGACCTACCTCGAGGCCGAGGCCGACGAGGTCGACCTCGAGCGGAAGGTGGCCAGATGCACCGCCGCGGCGGCACTCTCGAAGGCGGGCGGGGAGGCGGAGGAGGAGGGGGGGGGGGGGGGGGCGGGGGGGGAGGGGGGCGGGGGAGGAAGAAGCCCGGGCCGCGCCCGCGCTTCGGGGGCCGGGTCGGCCGCCACGGCCTCCCGCCC
>Ga0114918_10003270_pt1 | contig 14353 bp, 11 predicted proteins | sample LantaG_FD_87015 | JGI IMG/M metagenome (GOLD analysis project Ga0114918, IMG submission 87015) | Deep subsurface microbial communities from Baltic Sea to uncover new lineages of life (NeLLi) - Landsort_02402 metaG | ecosystem: Environmental > Aquatic > Marine > Oceanic > Sediment | place...
AAAATCACTTAGCATTGAGCCTACATCAGCAACCAGATTCGTAACAAAATCAGCTAAACTCTTCGCTTGTTCCTTGCTCATTTGCTTGTGATTCTTCTCAAATCCCTTGAGCATATCCCCAACATCCTTGACTAACTCTTTTACAAAACCGGCCAATGATTTAGCCTGTTCCACTGCCATCTTTTTCCTTTCTGTGGCAAATCCTTTTAAGGTTTTACGGGTGTCATCCACTATATCACCCAGGGCCCTTACTCGAACATCATAGGACGTGATGATGTTCTCTGTAATGTTTTTCATATCGGTTGCTATTGACATTTTTAATTCTCCTTACAAAATTTCTTAACTTTTTTGAAAAACGCTTGAATTTACATTATTAGGGCTTGTTACTTTCCGAATTCTTGACAAATCGATATCTTTGACCTTCCCACAGTTACTGACATCGGTTATTATGCCTTCAACCCCCGTTACTTGGCCTTTGTCATCATAAACAGGCTCACCCTCGTCGATAACCCGATGCAGCAAACCATCCTTATTAATAATGTGGTACTCTATTTCGAATGGCATCCCCGAATTTCTACAGTAGCTAAGAACTGCAAAAACTCGCTCCCGGTCGGCAGGATGGACCATATTTATCCAGAGCTGCCTGTCAGCCAATATCTCATTAGCATCATACCCGCTTAATTCTTTAACGCTCCCGGCGAAGCAAATTATCTGTGGTCGCTCTCTGGGCAGGGCCAAATAAGGAACCTGGCGAACAACATTGATTGACCAATGAAGCTCTTCGTCCGCCACTGTCACAACTGGTTGAGTTTTTGTCTCTTCCATATCTTCAACCACGTTTATGCTTGACCTACCTTAGTTAATCCCCAGGCTTCACTTTTCCCGGCTCTCTTTGCATTTGCTGCGTCAAATCCCTCCCGCCTAAAAGACTTGGTAACACCATTAACTACATTGCCGGCACGTTTACTCAATCGCTTTTTCCAGGTAGAGCTTCCTTCGGCCAGAGTTTTTTCCAGGACCTTATCGAACTCTTTCAGTTTCTGCTCAACGCGGGCTTGAAGCTGCTGTAACTGCCTCTCATTTTTTTTCTCAAACGTCTCGCCCTTTTGAAAACGAGTGAGTAACTCACGAACCTTTTCGGTTAGATTCTGAGTAAAACTGACAAAATCCATTAAAGCCTTCACCTGTCCGTCGGTCATCCGTTTACGCTCTTTCTGAAAATAGAACCTTGTCAGCATATCATTGAGATCCCTGCGTAGGTCCTTTACAAAGCTCTCCAATTTCTTTGCTTGCTCGTCAGCTTTCCTTTCTCTCTCCAGCTCGCCTAAAGCCTTTTCGGTGTTAGCCATTAAGACGCCCAGCGTCTCTGCCCGCATATCATAAAAAGTAATTATGTTATCTATAATACCGCTCATATTCTTTTCTATACGCTCGTATTAGCCGCTGTGGGTGAGATGGTTCTTCTTTGAGCCACCTTCTCTTGCATGGCGCACCAGCTATCGGCAGCATCCAATCGTTCCTTCCTAAAATCGCTGAGCATACCCTGCACCTCTTCTTTGCTTTCTTGCTGGCGAACCATCCGCTCTTTACGCCGCCCCCTTAATTCTTTGAGCATTGATTTGAGGTCTTTTATCCTCAGCTCCCTTCCTTTAGCTAAAAGTTCTTTGAGTCTTTTCGACATCTCCTGTTGTTCTTTTTGAAACTCATTTAGCCTGGCCGTTACCTGCTCTTTTCTTTCGTCCTGTTTAGCAAGGATTTGCTTTATCACCGCTTGGAATTCCTTTATTCTCTGGGCCTGGCCTTCGGCAAGAGCATCTTTGACCTTAGCCAAATCTTGCCTTAAAACATTAGCCATTTCCTTCTGCTCATTGAGGTAACTTTTCAACAAATCCCTCACTTCCTTTTCTCTTCTCTCCTGAATTGAGAGAATGCCCTGCATCATATTGTCAAAATCTTTCTTCCGTAGAGACTCATTTTTGGCAAGATTGTCCCGCAGTTCTGTATTAAGTCTTTCCCGTTCTTGTTTCGTATCAAGAAAGGAGTTCTCGAAACTTTGGAGAAGTTGGTGAGTAGTATCAAAGATGGCTCCGATACTTTGGATCCTGGCCTCGTAGGAAGAAATTATGTTCTCGACAATATCTCTCATATCTTTCACTAAAGTATTGCTTTGATTTACTCCCTTTCGCGAAGGAAAAGGAACTTCTTGGCGAATCATGCTTTTTGTCCCCCCAATAGTGTCGCAAGGATGACTCGGCAAGAATCCCCTTTACCTATTGACCTTATCCTTAGGCCGCTGTTGCGGTCAGACCTATCGCCTCGGCGTATTTCAGGTAGGTCTCGACCGATGCAACAACCACCCTGGCCTCAATGGCAAGTATCTCAATACCCACCAAAGAAACTCTCACCCAGGCATCGACCACGACGCCTTTGTCCAGGATTCGGTCAATAACTTCGACCAGGCTGGAAGAGCCAATTGCTTTTTCTACTGCCATTTTAGTTCTCCTTTCTGTTAAAATGATTAGTAATTAAAAAACGCACGTTACGCACGTGCGTCTGAACTTAGCTTAATTGTGTCCACCTTATCGATTGTAACTTGATGATTGCCGACGATTCTATTATTTGATGCCTTTTTGGCACAGCCGGCATATGCTTTGGCGGTTTCTCTTTGCATGCCTATCTTTTGACCCCCATTTTACCCCTCCTTTTCAGCCCCCAGTTCGACACTTGTTTTGTGTTTCGGCATTATTGCGCATAATCTTCAGAAGTTTTTTCCCCTGCCCTTACGGCAGCCTTTGGATAAAAAGCTTTGAGAAAGAAGCGATGGCTGAAGCTGACTCTGCGGTTTACGCGGCCGAAATCCGTTTTGTCTCCAATACCGAAATTTTCGACAAGGGATTTTCGCCCTTTTCAATATTGATATTTGCCATTGGCCCCTACACCAGAGATTGAAAAACAAGGCTATCCAAAGGAGCTACTCATAGCAGCCAATGGCTAAAACAACACGCCAATGGAGGGCGTAACGTCGTTGACGGCCGGGTCACGAAATTCGAACATTAGTTAGATTGTCGTTAGACCCTGGCGGATAGCATACTTGGTGAGGTCTGCAAGGTTATCAACGTCAGTTTTTTCCATGATCTGCCTGCGACTTGCTTCGATGGTCTTGATGCTCAGGTCCAGTTGTGAAGCGATTTGCTTTGCCGATTTGCCTTCTGCCAAAAGTTGAAGGATCTGCTTTTCTCTCGCGCTAAGGGTTTCACGATCGCGTCCGCCATTATTGAAAGTATTGTCTTTTGTAATATCATCAAGAACTATGCTTGCAATTTGAGGGCTTAAATAGGATTGTCCAGCAACGACAACCTTAATAGCCCGGACCAAATCATCAAATACACACTCCTTGAGCATGTATCCTGAGACGCCCGCTTTGACCATATCCAGCACAAACTCTCTTCTGGCATGTACGGACAAAGCTAAGACTTTAACTTCCGGCAGTTCGCTTTTAATCTGACGTGTCGCTTCAATGCCGTTCAGCTCCGGCATAGTTACATCCATGAGAACGACGTCCGGTCGTAGTTTTCGAGTCATCTCTACGGCTGTCAGGCCATTGTCAGCCTCACCAACTACCTCAATCTCCGTGTGTTTTTCAATCAAGGCGCCAATACCCTGTCGCAGAATTCCATGATTGTCAGCCACCAAAACTTTCGTGCTCATATTCACCTCCTATTGGATCAATTAGTTTTTTCCGCACTTTATTGGTGCTACCAATGTAACCCGCGTCCCATGTCTCGGTTTGGAATTGATCTCAACGCTGCCGCCAAAGTAACTTAACCTCTCGCGGATACTAAAGAGCCCAAAACCTCCGGTTTTGGCCGAACCGAAGCCCTCAGAAGATGGTGTGAATCCAACTCCATCATCTGTAACCTTGATGCATATATTGCTGTTGTCCTTGTAAACGGAAACCTTCACATGCTGTGCCTTCGCGTGCTTAACAACATTAATCAACAACTCCCGTACTACCCTGTACAGGAGGGCACAGACATCGTCGTCTAAGGGTTTAGGTTGAGCATCATCTTCGAATTCGGTCTTGAGCCCATGCTTATGCCGAACTTCCTCGTTAAGCCATTCTCGTAACGCAGCTTCAAGTCCCAGTTCATACAGGGTGGGAGAACCCAAATCAAATATCAAAGACCGCATGTCATGAATAATCTGGTTGAGATGCTCGTAGATTTCGTCCAATGGTTTGATCAATTCTGTCGGTAATTTTTTCTCTCGGAGTGAACCTATGTTGATCTTGAACAGAATCAAATTTTGCGTGACCTGATCATGCAGCTCAATTGCGATGCGTCTGCGTTCACGCTCTTCCGTGAGCGACATTTCCGAAGCAAGATCGCGAAGTCGTTTTTGATAGTCCAGGAGTTTTCTTTGGGCCCTCCTGTGTGCCGTGATGTCCCAGAAAATGCCCAATATTCCAGTAACATTACCTTGTTCATCTTTGACAGGCGTTTTAACTGTATGGATAATTACTTCCTTCCCGTCCTGAATATACTTCTCATTAATGTCTTCCATTTTCCCAGATTTCATAATCCTTCTGTCGTCAGCTCTGTATTTTTCAGCTAATTCTTTAGGGAAGAAATCATAATCCGTTTTTCCAGCAATTTCGCTGGCCTTTACCTTTAAGTCTTTGGCATAGTTCTCATTGCAGGAGATGTAAACTGACTCGCTATCTTTAAGGAATATCTTTTGGGGGAGGTTCTCAAGAAGCGTTCTATACTTATTTTCACCTGCTTGCAGTGCCTCCTCTGCTTTCCTGCGCTCGCTGTTCTCAATAAACTCCCACTTACCCACCCGCCTGATAAGAGCAACTTGGTGACAGTTGACTACATCTATGATTTCAGATGCTCCACAGTTATCAATACAATAGCTGCAAATGGCGATCATCCGATACTTGCCGATTGCTTTATTTACCTCTTTTTCATAATCGGCAAGTTTTCTCCATACTTTTTTTTCAAACCCACTCCCATTACTTGTTACTCTCATACCAGCAAAACCAGAGGCCAGGGCTTGATTTAGCTCATTAACCCATGCGTCCAAAACCCTTTGCGTGTCGAAAGCTCCGCCGTTGAGATACCACTCTGAATCCGGAATGATTCTGACTTGTCCTTTTCTTAGATATTGCGCAAGATCAGGCACAGATGTCCTTAATGCTTCTTCGGCTTCTTTTACATCAAGAGGTTCTGAAACCACCCATATACAGAATTCATTATTTTCCAATCCTGCTTTGAAGTATGGTAATAAAATGTCGTATAAATCTTCTTTGGTCTTATAAAACAGGCAAAGGTGTGTGCCCCACGGAAGATCACCTAACACATCAACTTCTGTCTCTCTACCTGATTGTTTAGCTTCTTTGGTTGGTATCATGCCACATATTCTGATAGTTCAAAGCAACATTGCGATTTTCTTCTTCAATCAATGTACAGGTATTCTTGGCCGAAAATCCTGGATACCCTTACGACATTGAAAAAATACCAGGACTAACTCTGCAAAATTTCTCATCGGTCGTTGCTTGGCTTGCTTGTGCCTTCGATTTACAGGATCTCATCCTGCACGATAAGGCAATCCACACCCACTTCTGTGGACCATTCTAATTACACATATCGGCTTATGTCCTATAAGTCTTTATTTTTTTTGCCCTTTTTATATATTGTTGCTGACAAACCTTCCCAGGTTCCGGCGTATCCGCCCCAGATTCTTAGGCTTGAAAAACGCTCTTGCCTTCTCCGAGAACGTCAATGGTCTCCACCAAGTTCTTTGCAACCGGATTCACCCTCGGACAACCAAACAAACGGTAGGTTTGTTTCTGGTTCGTTTACTCAGCCAGGGTACGGGCATAATAATTGAAAACGGCCCTTTAAGGCAGTTTCACCGTTAAGATGACCCGCCGCATGGTTTTCGAGTTTTCGCTGCCGTCAGAAGGCGATGAGTTAATAAGCTGGATAGCTCCTGGAAGGTTTTGCTTATTTGGTCTGCGTCGGCCTTTGCCCCCTGAGAACTGCAAGTATGGCGCTTGTCGTCTTTTTGTACCTGCTCCCACTGCAGATCCCAAACTAAGCCGCAATTCATCGCCGCTAATGCTGCACGGTTACAGATAGTAATTCCGATCATAACAGTAGGACGTAAAGAACTTTCACTGGGTCCTTTCTTGTTGAGTTGCCCATAGACGAGACGACGTAACGCGCTCCAAACAGAGGCTTAGAAGACCGACCCACTTCCAAGGAGGAAGTATGTCACAGCTTCACCCAGTTAATTTCTGTCGATTTGGCTACCATGTCATAATCTGCTCTACCTAAATCCGTCTGTGCTCCTAAGACTAAGGTCATATCGGTTTGGATTGCTCGAGAGATATATATAGGTGACCAAAGAAAACTCAAAACGCAATACTTATCCTGCTCAGTTGTCTTCGATAAAACGTTATGACGAATTCAAGTTTTTCCCTGAATTATATAATTTCTACTGCTTTCAATCACTCTGTCGGTTTGTTTGGAAACATCCTGTACATACCTTGTTGCCATTTGTAAATCAACGTGACCGAGAAGCCTTTGAACAGCAAACGGATCGCCTGATCTTGCTGCAATAGTAGCAGCGGTTCTTCGCAGTGTATAGAAACCCGTTCCTTTGGGAACATTGAGACCTGATTTCTTAATTAGCCTGGAAAATTTTGTAGTGATTGTATTTAAAGTTGTATACTTCCCATTACCATTAACATCAGTCTTTAAAAGCACCTGTATGTATGGGTTACCTCTGGAAGTATAAAAAACAAGCTTACCTGTCTTTGGAATCTTTCCAAGTGCTGCAACAGTTTCCGGCCATAATGGCAAATCCCTGGAAATTCCTGTCTTTCTTCTTGGCAGTTCGACTCTGGCATTGACAAGCTCTAAATCAGTCCACTTAAGCTCAGCACAATCAGTGCACCCAAAACCACAATTTAATCCCAGCCATATCATTGCTCTCATCTGTGCATCAGCAGCAGATAGCAATTCGTTTATCTGTTCCGAATCGAAAGTGAATCTTTCTTGATGAATGATCTTGCCTCTTGAGATTGCATCAATATTTGGGATATTTTCCAGAATATCATTTTTTCTTGCCCAATGAAACATTGCCTTCATGATACTTATATGAAGATTCAATCGGTGGACCGAGCCATAAGCAGCCTGAAGTTTCCTTTTGTAGTTTTGCAAATCCAAAGTAGAAATATTCTTTATCTTTTGACTTTGCCCAAGGAAGGACATTAATTTGCTCAGACTGCTGATTTGATCGTTATGGTGTTTTGCGGTAAAGTCATTTGCTATGACTTTTGAGTGTTGATACTGCAAATAAAGATCGCACAGTTCTTTCAAGGTCATATTACCATTGGACGCCTTCTGTATTAAGTTTCGAACTCCGTGTAAGTATGTTGCTTGATCCAAGTATCTTTCGAGTGCTTGCTTCTTGTCGGCTCCAAAGTAATAGATTTTTCCTTTGATCTTTTTACAGTATTGTCCTGTCGGATGAAGCGTAAGTGGAAATTTGTCAGAGCGTGTTTTTCTTTTTAAGGTTTTCATAGTCCTGCCTCCTCAAAAAAATTGTTTACATTTTTCAGATAATCACGAATTAGTTGTAGTTATGGTTGTTATTTTCAATAACGCAATGACGATCGATAATTACAACTGGCTGTGATATATTGGCTTGTGGTTATTATACGAAATGGAAGTTAATAGGTTATATAATCCGTTGGCCAACTTTCCCGCCAATCAACTCAAAATTCCTAAGTTTGACATGTTCATTATGAGTTACAAGGTCATTTCCGTGCCTTGCCGGGGTCAACATGGACCGCACGCGTTACAGCCGCAGAGTCATTGGAGACACAAAGTCTTACTTTGCATTTTGACGAATAAGAAGTAAATTAGAGTAAAATGCTCTTAGGCATTTTACAATGGTTGCTCTTCAACAGATTGCCTCAGAGCTTTGTCGAGAGATAGGTATATGGTCAATGAAATCCAGAAATTTTCAGCGAGGTGGTCAATCGCAGTTTGGTTATCGACAATTATTATTGGGTTGGTCGTATTTGTAATGATTCCTTATGGGACACTGGAAGCTATCAATGACTGGAAAGCTTGCTACTGATGCTGCGAAAGCTTATACATTTCTGATCGGACTTGTTCCTATCATATTTGTGGTAGCTGTATTCTTTGCCCCCATGAATTATGCCATTACTAGTTCAGAGGTTATGGTAAAACGTTTAGGTCCAAACATTGTAGTTCCAATTGGAGACATCTATGACGTGCAGAGCCTTAAAAGGAAGGAACTTGGGCTTCTTCCTTTGCGTGTTTTTGGCGTGGGGGGATTCTGTGGGAGTTATGGCTATTTTTGGAGTTCACGACTGGGGCTATTTAAAGCATATATAACAAATACGCGAACACTCATTCTTATCAAGTATAGTGATAACAAAAAAATCTTGCTTTCTTCTGGGAAGCCCCAGGAATTTTTGGATACTGTAGCTCATGCCAGAAACCCATAGCATACAAGAACCAATATATGCTTTGGCCTTATGTACTAAAGTCGTTGGGGCTAAATAGTAGTGTTGATATGGAAAGGAATGAATTATGCTTTCTAAACGTTTAACTGAGAAATGCCGGTTAAGAAAAGGTATAACGCGTCGTAGTTTTATGAGGGGTGCAGGCGCCGCCACCTTATCCTTTACCATTATGAAACCCTCTTTGGTCAGTGGAACGGAGGCTAATTCACGCATAGAAGTCGGTTGCATCGGGCTCGGAGGACGCGGAACTTTGATTGCGGGGATGCTCAAAGAGCACAAGGGCTACCAGGTCACTTCGGTTGCCGATTATTTCCCTGAGGTCTCAATAGAGGCCGGCGAAAAGTTCGAGGTTGCTGAAAAGCGGCGGTTTAGCGGTCTATCCGGTTACCAGAAACTTATCGACAGCAAGGTAGACGCCGTATTTTGTGAGACGCCGCCGTATTGTTTCCCCGAGCATGTAACTGCCGCTGTCAATGCGGGCTGTCATGTATATCTTGCCAAGCCGGTTGCTTGTGATGTCTCTGGATGTTTGACAATTGCGGAAATGGGCAAGAAAGCTACGGAAACGAAGAAGGTTTTCCTGGTTGATTTTCAGATGCCTACGGACCCATTCATCATCGAAGCCGTCAAGCGTGTTCATAAGGGGGATATCGGCCCGGTTGCCATGGTGAGTTCATTCTATACCGACGACGGCTTCAGAGATCCACCCAAAAGTGAGACCATTGAAAGCAGGCTGAGACATCTGATCTGGGTCAACGATGTCAATCTTGGCGGCGGGATGATCGTCAATGCTGATATTCATGCCATTGATGCCGCCTTGCGGGTTGTGGGAAGTAGGCCGCTTAGTGCCATGGGGTGTTCGAGGGTCGGAAAATCCGACGCCCATGGCGATACCGCTTATGTCTATTCGCTCACCTACCAGTTTGAGAATGGGCTGATAATGAATCACCAGGGGGAGCATCTGAGGAACACAAAGCGTTTTACTTGTGGCTGTTTTGCTTACGGCCCGGAGGGCTATCTTGAAGCTAATTATGAGGGCAAGGCATGGGTTCACGGGAACAGAAAAGCGTATCGAGGTGGACAAGTGACGAACCTGTATGTCGAGGGTATAAAGCGAAACCTGGATAGATTCTATAACAGTATTGTGGGTGGAATGCATGATAATCCGACAGTGCAATCAAGCGTAAATAGCACGCTGGCGACAATCCTGGGACGACAGGCGGCAAGCAGGAATACCAAGGTAACCTGGGACCAGATGATCAAGGAGAACGAAAAGCTTGAAGTGGATTTCACCGGCTTGAAAGAATGATAAAGGAATAGGTAAATGAGCTGCACTACTAAGAACATAGGCTGGACGGTAATCGTAGTTGGCTTTCTATTATTATGGCCCAGTCGCCGGTCTGCTTTGTCCGAACAGGGTGGGGGACAATGCAGCTACAGTTGGCAGCAAACAGATAGCTCTATTGCGTTGCTCAACTTAGAACGAATTGTCTGGCAGCTCAACTATGAAAGGCAAGAGGGCCGGCCCTACTTTCACCCGCTGTCTCTTACTGACGGCACAGAACTGACCTGGCTTAGGCCGGCAGACCATCCCTGGCACAGGGCATTATGGTTCTCGTGGAAATACATTAACGGCCTCAACTACTGGGATCCGGAACTACCGGAGGGACAAACTGAAGTTATCGATGTGAAAACCAAACTTGCCACGGATTACTCAGCCCAAATTGAAATGTCCATTAGTTACCACCCTCCGAAAAAACCCGCCGTGCTCACGGAGAAACGAAGCCTTGTTGTTAAGGCTCCGGATAGGAACGGCTGTTATTACATAGACTGGCTCAGCATTTTCGCCGCCGGCGATAACGATGTGCTGCTTGACCGTACCCCCATCCCAGGTGAGAAAAATGGCAAGTCTTATGGTGGTTACGCAGGGCTTTCGCTACGTATGGCAGAGAACACAAAAGACTGGCAATTCCTTGGCAGCGAAGGGCCTCTGAAGCCTGAGAGCCGTGGCAGCAAAGCCCGCTGGGTGGATTTCAGCGGCAAGGTCGCAGAAGGCAGGTTGGCTGGCGTCGCCATTTTTGACCATCCTAACAATCCATGTCACCCATCGAGCTGGTGGCTTTCTGGTTCGATGCCGTATTTCAGCCCGGCCATACTGTTCCACAAGCCATATACTTTGCCAGCCGGAAAAACCGTGACGTTGCAATACCGCATTTTGATTCATACAGGCCACGCAGACAAAAATAAGTTGGAAAACAAATGGAAAGCATTCCTCACGTCAAAGAATTGGAAACAGCACTTTTCAAAGACGGATTATTCTTATCGAGCGGTTGATATTGCGGGGCTTCGCAGGGGGTTCCAGAAGCCGGCGATGGAGGCGGGGCCGTGGGTTTACTGGTTCTGTTTTGACAACGCCATCACGGCCGAAGAGATGGAGCGCGAAATCAAAGAAATGGTCTCTGTCGGGATTGCGGGCGCGGAGCTTCGTTTTGTTGAGTTTGCGTGGTGGCGTAAGAAAGAGGTTGTTGATAAGGAGCTTGCGTTGGCCGGTCATAAGCGGCTGGAGTATTTGTCTGATGAATTCATAGAAGTTCTTGAGCATGCGTGTTCTGTGGCGGAGCGTCACGGTTTTAAGCTTGCGATCAATATGGGAATGGGCTGGCCTCCGGGGGGAACATGGATGACAGATAAATACCGGACACGAAAGCTGGAGTCGAAGGTCACTGTAGTAGAAGGTCCGAAAGAAATCGGTAAAGAAGTGAAAGTAAGTGTGCCGCCGGATGCAAAGATTCTTGCATGGCGGCTGCAGGAAGGAAATGAAAAGAGCATACAGGGTGACAGTTTTATTGATCTTAGGGACCGCGTGAGAATTGCCGGTAAAGAAGGGGGACTTTTCTGGAAGGCCCCGGAAGGAAAGTGGCTTATCTGTGTATTTTGGCTGGGCTACGGTGGTGGTCTTGACAAGGCTTACGGCTACCCCGCTGATCCGGGGTCCAAAGAGGCAATAGAGTTTCATCTTGATTATTTGTTCGATAGAATCGGACCGAAGCTTGGTAAGTATTTCGGGACAACATTGACGGAGGTTGCCTCTGACAGTTGGGAGTATGACGGCAGGCCGTACTGGACGCCGGGAATGGATGAGATGTTTGCGAATCTGCATGGGTATGAACTGCTCCCGCGAATGTACTCTTTGGCAGGATACGGAGATGATCGTGAAAGAATCATTGCTGATGTGGAGAGGACACAGCAGCAACTTGTTTTGGAGAATTTCTATATTTGCGCGAGAGAGGTGCTTAACGCGTATGGTTTATGTCACCGTCCACAGGCTTATGGAAGGGGATTGAGCAGGGATATATTTGAAGCGTACAGCAATTGTGATGTTCCTGAAATAGAAGAGGGGGTCTATTTTCCTGAGGCAGTGTGGGTTTCTCATACGCTTGGCAAGCCGATAGTCTCAGTGGAGGGCATGACCTTTATGAGCAGGCATGGCCACAATCTTATTTATCCTGTTTTCGGTGAGGAACAAAAAGGATACGGGCTCGATGAGCCTCGAGGGTCGTGGGAGACAAATCCTGCGATGCTGCGGTGGTTCAGTAACGCTCATTATGCTCGCGGAATCAACCGGGTACAGATCCACAGCTTTGGGTACTCGCCGGACGCGGTGCCTTTGCCGGGGTGGCGGATGTATGCAGAGATACATTTGAATCGTAACGTTCCGTGGTGGAGGTATATGAAGCAATACTGTGCGTGGTCGAGGCGAATTCAATGGGTACTTCAGTCGGGATGGCCGGTGGCTGACATTCTTGTTTATCCTGTCGAAAGCGATCCGGTGGACGGGCCCCATAACAAGCGAACAGAGCAGCAGCCGGTTTCGGCGATAAATTGTATAGATGCTGCGAGTACTTATACTTTTTGCAGGATATGGGAAAGCGATGATAATCGGTATGAGGTCAAGAACCTGTGTCTTTTGGGTGACATAAAGACGCTTAAAGAGGCAGAGAAGATAGACCAGATGATAAAGAGAGGGGTGAAAGTGACATATTGCGGGGTCGAACCTGAGAAATGGACGGTATTCAAAGAATCTGAGGGAAGGATAGTTGATGAGCTTTTAAAGAGTATTAAAAAGGCCCAGCGGGAGGGGAAGATGGTCGACGGACGACAGGAAGGCTGGAAGCAGGTTCTTAAGAAAGGTCGTTCTGTCAGATGGTATCCTGAGGATGGAGTACTGACTTATCTTCACAGGCGGGTCGAAGGGGCGGAGGTTTATTTTCTTATGAACTGTGGCAACCAGTTCAATGGGGAAGTGGAATTCAGTGAGAGAGGGCTTGTCCCTGAGATATGGGATGCGGACACGGGGATGAAAACTGTTTGCGGTCAATGGAGGCTTCACGATGGAAAGGTGCGAGTGAAGGTACGGCTGGGACATCTTGAGTCGGCTGTAGTCGTATTTGTAAAAGGTGAGGAAGCACTTCGTGCCGAAAAGTGTGAAGGTGGAGATATAGTAAGGGATGAGGATGGAAGATTATATGCACTGATTTCAGGAGACAAGAGGTGCAGGGTACTCTTATCTGATGGGAGCCTTAGAAATCTGAAGGTGAAAATGCCGGACGAGATTTATCTTAATCACGGATGGACGCTTTATGCCAGTGACAGTGATGGGGTCGGAGTTAAAGGCAAAGCAGAGATGAAACTTGATAAGTTAAGGTCGTGGAGACAGATAAGCGAAGTTCGCAACTACAGCGGTACGGGTAGTTATCGGATTGCGTTTGATGTTAGTTCGGAAATGTTGAGAGATGATTTATTGGTAGAGCTTGACCTTGGCAAGGTATATGAAGTGGCCGAAGTATGGCTGAACGGCAATAGGGTCGGCGTAAGCTGGTATCCTCCGTATAGGGTTGATATAACCGGGCATTTAAAGCGGGGGAGAAATGAACTGAGGGTTGATGTGGCTAACATCTTGAAGAATTATCTTTCGAGCCAAGAGTATTCTCACCCGTCGGGGCTGCTTGGGCCGGTAAAGATACGGGGGATTTCGAAGGTATTGCTGAATGAATAATCTCAGCCCCAGGCCGTTAATCGTCAAATGCAGCAGCATTTTTTTGCCTTTGAAATAGGTTCGACAAGCTCACTACAGGTTGGGTTTGATTGGGTTTGATTTCCCGGAGCCCGTAGGCGTGGTTCATTTTCATAATCCTTTGTTGTGCAATCAGCTTGTATTTTCAACATGGCCTTGGTATTCTATATGCAAACTTGGCTTGGCGATAAAGCCATACCGGCTATGACTCTGATAGGATTATTTAATGCCATTTAAGACTTTTGGTCTTTCCGACCCGCTGGTGCAGGGTATTCTTGCTGCCGGCTACACCGCCCCAACCGAAGTTCAGTCGCAGGCGATTCCGGCCGCAATCGCCGGCAAAGACATCATCGGCTGCGCCCAGACCGGCACGGGCAAGACCGCCGTCTTTGTTCTCCCAATCTTGAACCGGCTCTCCCACGAGCCGCTGCCAAAAAGAAGATTTGTCCGCTCCCTTATCCTTACCCCGACCCGTGAGCTGGCACTGCAAATCGAAAAGTTCATTCTCCGCTATGGCCGATTCCTGCATTTGCGAACGCTCGCCGTTTATGGCGGCGTGAATATCAAACCTCAGTTTACCGCACTTCATCGCGGCGTTGACATCGTTGTTGCAACGCCGGGCCGGCTCCTCGACCACATGCAGCGACGAACCATAGACCTCAGGCATATTGAAGTGCTCGTTCTCGATGAGGCACACAGAATGTTAGATA
>Ga0114918_10003271_pt1 | contig 14353 bp, 18 predicted proteins | sample LantaG_FD_87015 | JGI IMG/M metagenome (GOLD analysis project Ga0114918, IMG submission 87015) | Deep subsurface microbial communities from Baltic Sea to uncover new lineages of life (NeLLi) - Landsort_02402 metaG | ecosystem: Environmental > Aquatic > Marine > Oceanic > Sediment | place...
GCGCAGTCACTACTGGCCGAACGTGCTCACCCCGGAGCAGGCCGCGTTGTTCAGCACCGGAGAAACAGGGAGGTTGATGAAAGCATTGGGGTACCTGCGATGAGCCGCAAAGACGTGTTCGGTGAAATGACCGCAGAGGAAGCCGCTCGCTTCATGACGGGCGGGCATTCCGCGCAGGGGTCGCGTGATGTGTTGGCACGCATGTCTGAAGGACTTCGCGTGTTGGACATCGGGTGCGGCCGGGGAATCCGTGTGCAGGAACTGTACGCGTCGAGCAAGTACCTCGGCGTGGACGTGTCTCCTGAGTTGATCAAGCTGGCGCGGCTTGAAAACCCGCAGCACCAGTTCATGGCGGGTGACGCGGCGTGCGGCCTGCCGTTCACGGATGGTGAATGGGATGTCGTGCAGGCTCGCAGTGTGCTGGAGCACCTGCCCACGCTGGAGTGTGCCTTGCGCACGTACGATGAGATGCTACGGATCGCGAAACGGTTTGTCCTGGTGTCGTGGCACACCCCGCCCGGCCCGGCTACCACGAAACTCAAGAGGGTGCCTGCCGAACTGGATGAACCCATTCCGCAGAACCGTTATTACTTTGGGTGCTTCTTGCGCCCGCAGGTGTCTGTGACTGTAACCACCTTTGAGGAAGCAACGATATGGCTCGCGAAAAAGAGTTGTTAGGGGTCATTGAGGACCTTATTCCGTACGCGCCTGGCCGTGCGCTGGTGACCACCGGGCCTTCTTACACACAACAGCCTGCGATCATGTCGGTGGGGTTTGCGCTGGAGGCGGGGGGCACTGTGCGCTTGGACTTGTCCGCCGCGACCACCGTGGTGACCGGTAAGCACCTTCGGTTGGGGCGTTTAATGCCTTCCGGGGGTGTTTTGTACAGTGACGAATCGCGGGGTATCCTTATTTCGCCTGCCACGGGATCGGCAACGGTCCATGCCGGGCCTCCGGCTGGCCAAACGGGCGTTTTAGCGTGCGACGCACCCCGATCGCTTCAGGACGATCCTGGAGCGCCTCCTGTTATGCGTTCAAAACCGGCATTGCAGCCCTGGATTGACGACACGGGCTGTCTGTGGTGCACTGATTGGTCTTCCCCTGGTGTTCGGCCTTCTATTTGGCGTGATGGAAAGGAGTGGTTACATGAATGGCCGGGGTACGTTGTAGCTGCTAACGCCAAGACGGCGAATGGTTGGGCCTACTTTGAAGCACGCCGTGAAGGTCCGGTGCCGGAAGGATGGGAAGTGTGGCGTGCTCGCGTCGACGAACCGACTGTCCGTGAACCGATACTGGCGCATGGCGCGAACCCTGTCGTGTTCCAGGGCGTGTTGCATTACGGGGTGTGGGACAGCGGTGCGCGACGCTTCCGGCAGCGCTGGATGGAGGAACCACGATGAACGTTCATCTGTACTGGGGCTTGAATCGCCCGCTGAGTTGGATGCAGTTTATGACGCTCGTGTCGTTGCGCAGGCAGAACCCCGGCGCAAACATCACAGTGTGGCACCCCGGCGAACACGCCGTGCGCACTTGTATGCAGTGGACGACAGGCGAGCATGTGCCCGGTTCTACCAGGCGTTGTGAGGATTGGTGGGAGTACGTTCCGAAGTACGCCACGGTAGCGGAAACCGCCATGCAGTTGCCAGCAGGGTTGTCCGAGATTCACCGTTCAGACCTGATGAGGTGGTCGCTCCTCGCGGACGGTGGGTGGTGGTCCGACTTTGACATTCTACACCTCGCACCGTTAGACATGTTCCTGGACGGAGCGCCCGCGCAGTGGGACGTCACGTTGACAACACGCGTCGGGCCGGTCAAGACGGTCCAGTTGCGGAACCGTGCGGTCAAGATCGCGGGCACGGGTAAACGAATCGTTCCGATCGGGCTCATCGGGTCATCGGGTACCGTTGCTTCCCGGAATCTGTTTCTGGATACGGCACACCGCGCGATCACAAACGCATCAGCCGGGGAGTACCAAAGTTGCGGCCGGTTTGCGTTGGAACCCGCGCTGGTTGCTGCGGGCGCAGGCTTGTGTGTCCACGACTTCAGGCACACGTCGTTGTACCCGGTGCAGCCCGGCGCGCTGCGTGAACTGTATTCGGGTCAGCTTGGAATCCCCGTAGGCACCATGGCGTTGCATTGGTACGCGGGCCACCCAGAGTCCCAAGCTGCTATGGGGCGGGCAACCCCTGAGGGTAGCGGGCCGAGCGATCTGGAAGTGGAAATGCGGAGGATCTGGCATGAGTCAGTGTAAGTACTCCATCATTTTACCGTATGCACCACGCCTTGCACAGTTCAGCAACACGTTGGGGTCGTGGCAACATTGGTACAGCGATCGTGACGATTGGGAAGTAGTCGTCGTGTTCGACAACAAAGTTGAGGAGGCACACCGCGTTGCCGTACATGCTATGGTGTGTACTAAGTATCCACTCCTGCCGGTGCAGCTTGTGGGAGCATACTCGGCCAACGCACGCGGTTGCACCACCGGCTGTGAACAGCCTTCCGGTGAACACTACAACCAAGCCGCGCGGCTTGCACGCGGGAAGTTCCTGATGTTGACTTGTCCAGAGGCGTTCCATGAGGTGAACATCCTGGCAGGGATGGACAAGCACTTCGCAACGGACGCGTCCCGCTACGTGGTGTGTGCTTGTGCGGCGGCGGAGCAACCCCCGGTGATGCGTGAAGTGCCGTTTGAATTGTTCCATTACGATTTCTTCCGTTGGTATCAGCACAGCGTGTACCGCCCGAGCCGATACCACTTTTGTTCTGTCATTGCACGGGACACCTACATGGCGCTCGGCGGGTTCTGGAGTGAGTACGCACCAGGTGTCGGGTATGACGACAACGATTGGCGGGACAGTGTGGTTGCGGCGGGATACCCCGTGATCCAGGATGACACGCTGTTGACCGTGCACCAGTGGCATGATCGTTCATCCGGAAAGACGAGAAAGCTGTTAGTGGAACGCAACCGTATGATATACTTGCGGCGATGTGCGGAACGGGGCTTGCCCGTATTGGAGAACTAATGTCCTATCCGATAATCATAACAGGCGCGGCGCGCAGCGGCACGAGCATGGTAGCCGGGATTATTGACAGGTGCGGTGCGTGGGGTGGTGATGTGCTCGGGCCGACCCCTGCGAATAAACGGGGACAGTACGAGAACAGGGCGATCGTCGATCAGGTCGTGAAGCCTTACCTGCATTTGCAGGGGCTGGACCCGATGTGCCAACGCCCATTGCCCGATGTGAACTGTCTGCTTCCGTTTGATAACTTGCGCCAGCGGGTTGAAGGGGTTCTACGGGCACAGGGTTGGGACGGTGATCAGGCGTGGTATTACAAGTGTGCGAAAGCATGCTTGATGTGGCCGGTCTGGCACAAGGCGTTTCCGAACGCGCGGTGGGTGGTCGTGCGGCGCAAGGACGAGCAGATCATTGCCAGTTGTTTGCGCACAGGGTTCATGCGGGCGTATCGTGACGCGGCAGGATGGCAGAAGTGGGTCGACGTGCACAAGGCACGTTTCTACGAGATGGTGTCGTTAGAGAGCGGCCTGGACGTGTGCGAGATCTGGCCGGAGCGGTTCTTTGTTGGTGACTTTCTGGAAGCAAAGTCCATGATTGATTGGCTGGGGCTGGAGTGGGACGGCAACGCGGTGCTTGACTTTGTAAGCCCGGCACTTTGGAATGGAGGTAAGTAATGGCAAGGACCACAGCAGGGAACGTCCGGTTGCTGAGCGGTGACTTCACCGACATGACCGATCCGCAAATGGAACCGCATATCTTGGCCGCGTTCACCATCGTGAATGACAACGTGGCAGCGGACAGTGCGGCGACCAGCGTGAAGCTGGAACTCATCGAGCGGTTCATCGCCGCACACTTCGCCACAGTCTTTGTGCGTGAAGCGACGAACGAGAAGGCAGGCACGGTCGGGGCGACATACGAGGGCAACGCGGCCAAGGGCCAGCGCCTGGACAGCACCCGATTCGGCCGCAACGCCATACTACTCGACGACACGGGATCACTGGCGTACCTCAACTCGTTGTCGATGAAGAAACAGACAACGTCCTTGAAGGCAATGAACAAGACGCCGAGCACCTGGTAAGGAGGTTGACATGGCGATGCGCATTCTCGACACGATGCGGAAGCAGTTCGCTTGGCTTTGGGCGAACCCTGTTCCGGACGGTGTTGGTGGGTTCACGTACAACAGCCCGCGCCGAATCCGTGTTCGCTGGGAAGACACGCAGGAACGGTTCTTCAACGCAGCTGGTGAAGAACTGATCAGTCGATCCGTGGTGTACGTTGGCGAGGACTTGCAGCCTGGTGTGTTGCTTATGCTGGAAGATAGCTACAGTGACAGCTCCGGCGCGCTCACGGCGAACCCTGACGATAGTGGTGTGTCCGCCTGGCCCGTGCGTGGTGTTGGTAAACTCCCGACGTTGGACGCCTCGGGGTACCTCCGGACGTGCTACCTATGAGCACGGGTTCCATATACGGGGAAGGCCTCGATAAAGTGTTGGCCCGCTTGAACACGGAAGTCATGGGGATAAAGCGGCGGTCGTTGCAGGGGCTGATCAAAGTTGGGTTCTTGATACAGCGCGAATCACAGAAGCTGACCCCCGTGCAGTACGGCAATCTGAAAGCAAGTGCGTTCACGGTTTGGCGGGGCGGCGGCGGTGCGGTGTCTGGGCGGTTCGCAGGCCCGGACGCATCCAGTGTGGCGGCGAACCACGCAGCGGTGTTGTCACAGGAACGTGCCGGCATTTCAACTGTTGAACCAGAAGTCGAGGTGGGGTACAGCGCGGCATACGCGATTTACGTTCATGAGAACACGATGGCCAGCCACACCAAAAGCAAGAGTGGCAAGGCGGTCGGCGCGCGGGGGGGTAAGTTGAGCGGCGGTCGTCTGCTGAAGTCGGCGGTCTTGGGTGCACAAGACCTGGATGACATGAAGGATGTCGGCGAAGCAAAGTTTCTCGAGAAGGCAATTGACCGCAACATGGGGCGGATCGTGGACATCATCCGGAACGAAGCGGAGATCAAATGATGAATATGGTATCTAAGGACGTATTGGATCGACTCGTGACAGCAGGCCTTGCACAAGCCAGTCCCGCAGCTGCTTGGTTTGGCACCCTGGGGGATATGCCGGACACCCCTGTCAATTGTGTGCTTGTCACGGGCAGCGGCGGGCAAGGGCCGAGCCGGACGGTAGACGCACCGACTGTGCCCTCGTTGGAGAACGCGCGGTGCCAGGTCTTTGTGCGCGGCACAGGGTTGATCGCGAGCCGTGCCAAGATGGACACCGTTACGGCCGCGATCAATTCCTGGGGGAAGTTCATGCAAGGAACAACTAAGTATGAATCCATCTTCCAACAGGGTGAAACCATGCAGTTCAGTGCTTCCGACGTGTCCGAAGTGTGGACATGGGTCGCGAACTTCATGGTTTGGCGACGGGGCTAGTTTGTGGTTTCTGTTTACTTGTAGGGGCGGTCAGGGTTATAATACCGCCAATTGAGTAGAGGTGCCGGAAGAACCGGGCCACGCCAGCGGGAAACCGTCGACGTGGCCTTTTCGTTTCGGCGAAACACAATAGGGAGGATCGGTCATGTGGATCGGCACAGGTACAACTATTTCGTTCGGTTCAGGATTCGTCGCTGAGATCCTGGACATCAGTGGCCCTGGCGGGTCACGCGAGGTCATCGACATCTCGCACATGGGCTCGTCCGGCGCGAAGGAGTTCAAGGGTGGCAAGCTGAAGGACTGGGGCGAGTTGACCGTTGAGATGGCGTTCGCTCCCAAGACCACACCGCCTCTTGGAAGCGAGGCCTCAAGCTGCGTGATCACCTGGGCTGACAGCACCGTGTCCGTCTGGACGTTCAATGCATTCCTGACCGGCTACGAAGTCGGGGCCAAACTCGAGGACAAAGCCACCGCGAGTGTCACGCTGAAGGTCACCGGCGATATCACAATTACCTGATTCACCTAACCACGGAGAACAGCCATGAAGCTGCTAACCAAGCAGGAGATCGTAAGCGTTCAAGACCTGCGTTACGAGGATGTCCTGGTGCCTGAGTGGGGCGAGGATGTTGGCGTGCGCATCGCTTCCATGACGGGGGCACAGCGGGAAGAGTTCGAGTACCTTATCCAGCAACGCATGGTCGGCGACGCGCTCAAGGACAGCCGGGGGTTGCGCGGTGAACTGCTCTCCCGCACACTTGTTGGCGCCGGCGGCGCGCCTCTGTTCACCCCCGAGGACATTGACGCGCTTATGGCGAAGAACTGTGCGGTGGTTGACCGCCTGTTCAAGACCGCCCGCACGGTGAACGGGATCGGTGATGATGAGCTGGAGAAGATCAGAAAAAACTGATCAGCCGACCGGGGCTTCGCGCATGGTTCCGGTTGGCACGGCAGCTCGGGATGAGTGTTCGGCGAGTGCAGCAGGAGGTGGACAGTTGGGAGTTTACGGCATGGCAGGTGTACGACGAGCTCGACCCCGGCGATCCGGAGCGTTCCGACGTGCGTTCTGCTATGCTCTGTTCTGTTGTCGCCAACGCTCATCGTTCAAAGGGCAGGGCGTTTACGCCGAAAGACTTTATGCTCGACTTCTCGCCACCACCCGCGCGGCAGGACAAGCGGGGTTTGAAGAACAAAGCCAATGCTTGGTTGGCACAGTTCCGGGAGGGACAGCGGGATGAGCGTCGCTAGTCTAGGGGTACTCGCCGTCAAACTGCGCGCTGACACGTCAGGCTTGGCCAAAGCCACGATGCACATGAAGAGCCTCGGTGTTCAGGCCGACGTGCTCGGTAAGAAGATGGCTGCAGCCGGGCGGTCTATGACGATGAGGCTCACGCTGCCGATCGTCGGATTCGCCGCGTTAAGTGTTAAGGGGTTCGCTGATTTCGATAGTGCCATGACCCAGTCCCTTGCGATTATGGGAGAGGTCAGTGACACGATGAAGAAGGACATGGCGAACGAGGCGAAGCGCCTGGCCGTGGAGTACGCCATCGCCCCCGCGAAACTTGCGGAGGCGTACTACTTCTTGGCAAGTGCTGGCTTAGACGCGTCACAATCAATTGCGGCGCTGCCCGGAATGGTGCAGTTTGCCAAAGCGGGTATGTTTGATTTGGCGGAAGCCACGTCACTGTCCACGGATGTGCTGTCAGCGTTTGGCTTGAAGTCTGCGGACCCTGTTGAGAACTTGGCGAACCTGACGATGGTCACCGACAAGCTGGTCGTCGCCAACACGCTGGCCGACGCTTCAGTGGAACAGTTCGCACAAGCACTCGGTAACGAAGCCGCCGCCGCCGCGAAGAATTACGGTGTGTCTTTAGACGAAACGATCGCAGTGCTTTCCGCATACGCGGAACAGTCCATCAAGGGTGAAGCCGCTGGCAGCTTGTTCAGCCGGATGCTCCGGTTGTTAGCGAAGTCGGCTTCCGAACACCAAGCGGAATTTGAAGCGCTCGGTGTCAGTGTTGTGGACAGCGCTGGCAATTTCCGAAACATGGCCGATGTCTCCAGTGACCTCAGCGACGCGTTAAAGGGAATGAGCGTCACAGAGAAGACGGCCGCGATGGAGTCCGTTGGGTTTCAGGCGCGGGTGCAGCAAGCGATATTCCCGATCTTGAACATGAAGAATGAGCTTATCAAGTACCAAGGTGCGTTGGCGAATGCCGGGGGCATGACCAAAAAGGTCGCGGATAAGCAGATGTTGGCGTTCTCCGAGCAGATGAAGAAGACCTGGATCATCACAAAGTCCCTTGCTGCGGAACTTGGTGAAGCACTGGCACCGGCTATCATCAAGTTGGGCAGTGCGCTACGAGCAGTGGTCATGTGGTTCAAGTCGATGCCGTCCTGGGTTAAACAAACCATCGCCGTGACGTTGGCACTGGCAGCGGCACTTGGTCCGTTACTTTGGATCAGCGGCGGGATTCTCCAGGGGTTCGGCGCGATCGTTAGGTTGGCAGGCCCGTTCATCGCGGCCTTCGCAGGTGCTATTGTCCCGATCCTGGCGACCGCCGCCGCGATCGCTGCGGTCGGTGCTGTGATCGTTCAACTCTTTGGCGGGTGGGATGCGTTCAAGGACAAAGCGGGCGGCGCATTCGATTACGTGAAGGAGCACGCGTCCGATTGGTTTGTCAACATCAAGAACTTCTTGAAGTCGGCGCTGATTGAGGCGAAGTATGTGGCACTTGGTTTCTGGACATTCTGGGAAGTGGCGTTTACGAATATGTTCACCGCGCTGCGCCAACTGGGCGGGGCGTTCGGAACGTTGTGGTCGTGGATAAAGGACAACTGGAAGAAGATCATGACCGGTGATTGGGGGAATGTCACCGCGCTGAAGTTTGAGTTTGATAGTGGGTCTTACCAGGATGTTTTGACTGAGTTCGCCAAACTGGAAGCGCAGAAGAACGCCGAACTGGCAGGGCTCACGGCGGACAGCGCCGCCGAGAAGATCAAAGCAGCTGGGGATGCTGCGAAAGCTGTGATCACTGAAACTGCAGCCGCCGCCGAAGGCACCACGGGCAAGTTGGCACTCACCGCAACGAAACGTGCCGGTGCCGTGGAACGGGGCACCTCGGCCGCTGTCAGCGCGGAGAGCCGTGCGATGTCCAAGGTGTGGTCACGCGTAGCGGACAACTCCGATAAGCAAACGGCATCACTCGCTGGAATCCTTGATGCACTGGGCGGGAACGAAGAACCTGAGGTGGTGGCGATATGAGCGTTGTAAACGTAACAGAGAAGCGCACGTCACGCAGCGGCAGTGAAACGCTGGAAGGCTTCACGCATTCACGCGCGTTCCAGGTCGAGGTCGACGCAACCACCGATACGTCCGCGACTGTCTTGGCACACGCCGACCTGCCCGCGCTGTATGCTTTCTTGGATTCGGCGAAGACCCTCTGGGCTGTGGCACGTCGTGCGACCGTTCGCAGCGAAGACGGCTTGCATTGGGACGTGACTGTTGATTACGCCCCGGTCAAGCGGGATTCTACCAGTTGGAACTTCGTCACGCCCGAAGCACCATGGGATATCCCGCCGTCCGTGCGCTTTGGCTTCGCGCAATACGAGCGTGGCCTGGAGCGCGCGTATAAGAGCACCAAGCTGACTAAGTACAGCGCGACGTCCGAGAAGGACGACACGGACGACGCTGTCGGGTTACCCACGAAGCCTATCCAGAACAGCGCCAACGATCCCTTTGACCCGCCTATTACGCAGGAACAGTCGCGCATCGTTATTCGCATCACGCGAAACGAGCGAGCCACGGATTATGATCCGAACGTCGCTGCGGATTTGATCGACTCCATCAACGCCGAAAAGGTTACGATTGGTGGCATTGCGTTGGAACGCTGGCAGGCACGCCTGCGCGCGATCGACGCCGACCCACAGTGGACAAGCACCGGCCAGCAATACTACGCCGTGCAGTATGAGATCGAGACGAACCGCGAGACATTCGTGCGCCGTGTGCTCGATCAGGGCTTTTACAAGAAGGACGGCACGTCAAAGGTCGAGATCAAGCTGAACGGCAAGGAGCTGACGGAGCCCGCGAAACTGGACGGTATGGGTGGTATTCTTGCTGGCGGTTTCGAGTACCAAGTTGGGTATGACCCGGTGTATCTGCACTTTTTGACCTACCAGGCGAAAGACTGGACGGCGCTGGACCTCCCGAAGGACTACCGATCGTAGGAGACTGTTATGGCACGCGGTGTAATGATCGACAAAGATACGGCGAAACGAATTGGGCGCGCAGTGCGCCAGTTTGAAGGACAGCCGTTCGGCCGTACTAAGTACCGCGCGCGTCATCGTAGTCGTGGTGGCCTTACGTTTTCCGGCGACGCTTACGCACCGAATGGCGTGTTGACTGAAGACCTGACAACGTACAGTGATCGCCTATATATCAAGTTTGATCGTAACACGTATATGTTCACTGAAGAGATCGGGCCGATGCCTTCACCGTGGGCGCCGAATGAAGTTTGGTGGAGCAAGGAAGGGACTGCTGGTGACATTGTTCTCACACAGTAAAGTGATCGCTGCGTCGCTGCTTGTGGCCGTGTCGACGTTCGCCGCGCCGTCGTGGACAGGCTGGCATCCGGGTGCTTGGCCGTCGACGAACCACTGGGCGTGGACGAATACCCCAGCCCTGATCGTCCCTCCGCCACTGGTCACCAATCTGACGGCGTTGTTGCTTACGGATGAGTGGTCTCAATCGAGCACCACTAACCGCATTCCAGCTTTGGACAGCAATGAGATCCCGTACCGATATCACGATCCGTTTGGAGTTTTCCCATTCTATAGCGGGGGCATTCCAGCCTACACCAACAGTACGCGGGCGTGGGTGAATCGTTATTTGCATTATGTATCGTCCGTGGACATGAACTGGCTAGTCGCGTTATTGATCGGCTCTGGATCCATTTCGACTAACAAGTATTTCATGTCTGGCGGAGCCGCGCAAACCCTGACCACTGTCTTGGACTGGGATATCGCCGATGCCGGGGTGACCAGTTTGTACGCGTCTGTGGATGACGTGTGGGCAACCGATTGCTTGATGGCGATGGCAGAACGTGGACAAGGTGGTGGTGCCATGTTGTATGGAGCCACCTACAGCATTCCAAGCGTGTTCTTGTCCTCGTGGCCTGCAACGTATCCGGGTAGGTACTATAATCTCGAGGTTTTCAAGCAGACGATCGCTGCCGCAACACATCACGGCATATTTTCTCCCGGCACGCTTGATATGACGCAGGCAGATGAAGACGGTACTTTTAATGGCTACATTGCGAGTGTATGGCCCAGTGCTGATGTGTTCCCTTACTATAACGAAACGAACTTCTTGGCAATCTGCGGGGCACCGACTAACTACGTTTCAGGGTTTACTGTCTGGCATGATTACGGTGGAGGGCATGTTCATGCGGCCGGACACGTGGTTACCAATTCTTGGAAGTTCGTGAAGAATGGAACGTATTTGCTTTATGATTTCAACGGCGATTGGTTTTACACGAACATTACCGATGCACCTGTCACGGGCACACTTGTCGTGACGACGTCCATTCAAGAAGGATTCACCGCAAGTGATTACGGGTACAAGCACGCGCCCAATATGATCTCGCATCTGGCATGGTATAGTGTTGGGGCTGATTGCGACGGGATTGGTGATCTAATTACAAAATACGGAACCGGTGAAACATGGTCGGCTGCAATGGCCAACCTACAGGACGACACTAATTACTGGCAATGGGGGCTGTTTCAGGGCACCGCTGGAAAGCGTTTAATCGGTGAAGAGGAACAGCCCGATTTCTACCAGGCGTGGATGCGGTATGGGCGATATCGATTCTACTCCAGCCCCGGTGGCGATGGCGTGAAACAGCGTGCCGTGGATATTTACCTGCAATACACAAACTACTGGTCAGGGATTTCGACGTTTGACGCCGGCGCGGACCCGCTGGCCGAACAGTACGTTATGAAATTCGTACATAGCGTAACATCTTCCGCGACGATTGTGACGCAGTACATCGGACAGGTAGACAACGCGCCGACGTTCGGCAGCGCGCCGGTTTCAAATAACGTCATGTATTTCAAGGGGCATATGTACAGCATCGGTGGTGCCGTGTCTCGTTGGAATATCCCCGGTGGGTTTGTATACCAGTGAAAGGTTCGTTTAAATGAGAGAAATGGAAATATGGTACAACGTGACCGACGGCGTGTTGCTGGATTCGAGCGGGACGCCCGTGCGCAGTACTCGCAACCCGTACATCATCTTCCGGGAGCTGATGCTGGTGAAGTTGCACCTGGTCACGGACAACGACTTCACGGAGTTCACCGACTGGAGCGCCGCCGACACGTTTGTCGCCGTGATCGACTACGACTTCGACCACAGCACCGATGTCATGTGCAAGACGCTCGACGCGAACATCAACAAAGCAGGCGACTGGAACCAATCAGACTCCAGCTCGGCGGCCGTAGCCGACGGAGCTGACGAGGACCTCGGACGTTTCTCCATTCGCCTGGACGCGAACAACAGCCGGTTCGAGACGGTGCTTGGCACAGCGGCTTCCCGTTCCGGTTCTCAGTTAGAACTACAGGCCTGGGAGGCTGGCGTCTTGGTCGGTGTCGTGCGCATGCCGTTCAATACCCTGAACATCATGGACGACGACGGCAGCGTGCCTCCAGGCCTGTCCAGCGCGTACGTGACGACGGGCAGCGTAGCGTTAGGGGTAGGCGATGCGATCGCGTCTGTGAGCGGCCTGGCGCTTGCAAGCGTGCCCTCTGTCGTGCTTGTCAGCGTGCGGAAGCCGACGGACTCCAGCACGCTGGGGTCGTTCAACATCTTCGCGACGGTGCGGGACGGTTCTGTTACCACGGACGGTTTCACGGTGGACCTGTCCGGCGCGCCGGACATGGCTGGATACAAACTTGACTACGCGCTGTTCGCATAAGGAGGAATGATGAAAAAGTTGATTCTGTCGACGCTGTCCGGGCTGGTAGCGGCGGGCTTGTTGGCCGCTCCCAAGCCGACGCGCATCGAGAAGTTGTCCGTGGGGGAAGTCGTATCCGAGTTGAACGTCGGTACGAACGCAATGGTCACCGAGCGCATAGTGAACACGAACGCGGCGAACTTGGTCATCACCAGTGCTTACAACATCGAGATGACTGCGGCTTACCACAATTGGTGGGACGAGACTGGCACATTCCAGTTACTTTCTCTGGATGGGACGGCGGGTATTGCATACACAAATCGAAGCCATGTGTTTGGTGGTAATTTGGTACCCTTTTCAAGTTCGGATTTGTCCCTCGGTTCCGTTGCACTCCCGTGGAAGAACATTCAAACCGATATGATCAATGGAATTCCAGTCGGCAACGCCGCCTGGTACACCGTGGGCACCAACACCGGCCAGCTCGCCACGTGGGACGCTCTCACAGGCCAAGTCGCCGCCGCCAGCGCCACCCTCCAGTCTCAAATCACGGCCAACGGAAACACACTCACCGACCACGCAGGACGGATCGACGAGGCCAGAGACAACATCTACCTTAACACCTTCCGCATTCAGGTAAGCGGAGACCTGACGCAGCAGTCCATGCAGGGCGGCGTGATCGACGAGTTCGAGGATCAGACCGGCGTGGATCTCGGAACCGGGAGCAACTACACCTACAGCGCGGCGGCGTATAGTTGGATGTTCTACTCGTGGGACGTTTCCACCAACGAACTTGCGGCCCATTACAAGTTGAACGACAACGCAGGAACGGCTCTGATTGCTGACTCAAGCGTGTATGGCAAGACCGGGACGTATACAGACGTAGGCGGGGACGTCGCGACTTCAACCGGTACAGGGGCGGGAAAGGTCAACGCAGCCATCACGCTTGACGGGGGTGATGAGCGCATCGTTACTTCCTTCTCTTCGGCAGAAATTGACGCTGTGCTGAAGAATTCCTGGACAATCGCCTATTGGATCAAACTGGCGGATGGTCAGCCCGCAACAGCCAACCAATTCACCTACTTCTACCGTGCCGGGTCAGTCCATTACCATGCTTTAGTGGCCGCGAATACGTCCGGGCAGATGTACTGGGGTTGCCGTGTTGATTCCGTTTCCAACCATGGGACGACCGGGGCGGTCTGGCCGAATGGCGCGACCGACTGGGGGCATCAGGTCTGGGTGTATGACGAGGGCGTTTCAAAGCGAGTCTACTTCAACGGAGCCGAACAGACTCTTTCCAATTCAAATGCCCCATCTGCCGACAACTTCTTTCAGGACTACCCGTTCGTTTTTGGGTGCGATCCGGTGACTCCGGGAAGTTACATCAACGGACAAATCGACGACGTGCGCGTCTACACTCGCGCGCTGTCTGCTGACGATATTGCAGATCTGTACGCCAGCGGAGTAGGCACCGAGGCGAACGGCGGAGAGAGCGGTGGCAACATGCTCCTCCAGTCTACAGGTGGAGTCTACGCAGCCAGCGTCCCAACAACTGCCCGCCTGATCAGTCTCGTCACTGATACTGACGCTGACCTCGTCATCAACACCGACTACCTCGCATGGGTCAGCTCAGACGGAGGATCGACCTGGGACTCCGTGACGCTCTCGGATATGGGACCATACGACGGCGACACGCGCATCTGGGCAGGAGACGCCACGCTCACCGGTGGTGGCACGAACATCAAGTGGCGAGTCACGACCGACAACCAAAAGGACGGCGCGCTCGAAGGCCAAGCCGTCATGTGGAGGTAACGATGAGAAGGATTCTGACAATCGGACTGGTGTGCATCGCGGCGGCAACGGCAGTAGCCAAGCCGCAGAAGTTGGAGAACAAGGCTGCTGACGCAGCCGCCAACGCAGAGATGGCTCTCCTTGCCGCCCGCGCTGCCGTCGCGCAAA